>Ga0207658_10000131_pt1 | contig 80909 bp, 94 predicted proteins | sample KBSS33metaG_FD_184322 | JGI IMG/M metagenome (GOLD analysis project Ga0207658, IMG submission 184322) | Switchgrass rhizosphere microbial communities from Kellogg Biological Station, Michigan, USA - KBS S3-3 metaG (SPAdes) (version 2) | ecosystem: Host-associated > Plants > Roots > Rhizosphere...
TCGAGTTGCCGGAAGGCACGGAGATGGTGATGCCCGGGGACAACATCAAGATGAAGGTGGAGCTGATCAACCCGATTGCGATGGAGGAGGGGCTGCGCTTTGCCATCCGCGAGGGCGGCAAGACCGTAGGGGCGGGCGTCGTGTCGAAGATTTTGAAATAATTCACCTAGGTTCGCGCGTTGCCGCGAATCCGCTGTTTGGAGCATCGATATCATGGCTAATCAGAACATCCGCATCAGGCTCAAGGCTTTCGACCACCGCCTGATCGACAGCTCCGCGCGGGAGATTGTCGAGACCGCCAAGCGCACCGGCGCCACTGTACGGGGTCCGGTACCGCTGCCGACGAAGATGGAGCGCTTCACACTGCTGGTCTCGCCGCATGGCGACAAGGATGCGCGTGATCAGTACGAGCTGCGCACTCACAAGCGTCTGATGGACATTCTCAATCCCACGGACAAGACCGTCGATGCGCTCATGAAGCTTGAGCTGCCGGCGGGCGTGGACGTGCAGATCAAGCTGAACTGAGACGGGCGGGCGCTGGGGCGGGGGCGGTCTCGAAAGTTTGAGGGGATCGCCCTGCCTTAGATGTAGCGGGTCCTGAAAGGGTGGCGCGGCAGCGCAATCCCCTCAAACTTTCGAGACCGCCCCCGCCCCTTTAAGCTTGTCGCTAGACTTCAAAATCCAGGCGCTATCGTGTGGCTGGAAACCGATTTTGGGATAGTACTCTCGGGCCTTGGGCGCGGAGAGCAGGACCAGCATGGAGCGCGGGCCCATGCGCTTGCGGGTTTCTTCGATGAGCCGCACACCGATGCCGCTCCTCTGATGATCGACACGCACGGCGAGATCCGACAGATAGCCTACGTAGGAAAAATCGGTCAGGGTGCGTGAAATGCCGATGAGCTGCGTGTCCTGCCAGGCGGTGACAATCAGGTTCGCGTGCCGCAGCATGTCCGCCACGATGTTGCGGTCGTCTATGGGCCGGCGCTCGCCTAGAGTGGAAGTCCGGTAGAGCTCGATCACCGCATCGAGGTCTAGATCGCCGCCTTGGCGGTATTGGATTACGGGTGCCATGTGCCCTGCCTCTCATGCCGCATCGGCGGCAGCCCAGAGTTTACTCCGTTGGCTCCAGAAGCTGTCGGCGGTATAGAGTACTAGGCCACACCAGATCAGCGAGCAGGCTTGCAGGCTCGCGGCGTCGAACGGCTCGTGGTAGACCAGCAGGCCGAGCAGGAATTGCACCGTCGGCGCAATGTATTGCAGCACGCCGAGCGTGGCGAGGCGTAATCTGCGTGCGCCGTAGGCAAACAGCAGCAGCGGGATGGTGGTGACGACCCCCGAGCCCACAATCAACGCGTGAAGCCCCGGACCCGCACTCCCAAGCGCCCCTACGCCGAGATGCGCCTGCCAGAGCAGGAAAGCTGCCGCGACGGGAAGCAGCGCCAGGGTCTCAAACGTGAGGCCCGGGACGGCCCCGAGGGCGGAGCGCTTCTTCAGGAAGCCGTACAGCGACCAGGTAACGGCCAGGCTCAATGCGATCCACGGCCCCTGGCCGGCGTGAAACAGCAACAGCACCACGCCAACGCCGGCAAACGCCACGGCTGTCCATTGCAAGACACGGAGCCGTTCATGCAGGAAGGTGCGCCCCAGCGCGACATTGCAGAGCGGCGTCAGGAAATACCCGAGGCTGCTTTCGATCACATGGCCGGAGTTGACGGCCCAGACATAGAGGGTCCAGTTGACCGCAAGGAGCAGACTGCTCAATAAGGCACTGGCGAAGACATCCCACTGCGTAAATGCAGGCCGGAGGGCCTTGAAGGATCTTTGCCAAGCAACTATACCCAGCAGGAAGAGCAGCGACCAGACGATCCGATGCGCGATCAGCTCGAAGGCCCCAATGGCCTCCATCTGCTTCCAGTAAAGCGGCACGATGCCCCATACCAGGAAGCTGACGGTGGCGGCGAGCGCGCCGCGGCGAGCGGCGCTATGTGTCTTGCTCTGCATAAGGGCGGAGTGGGGGTTGCAGGATTGCAGACGCGGACAGCTTAGTCCACGGATTGTCGTGCGGATTATGCGAGAAGATCTGAACGGAGGTTAAGTTTCACTGAACCCGTGCGGTTGCGATATCCTAAAGCCGACCGCGCAGGGAATAGCGTTCACATGGACCGCGGGAGCGACCATGAAAATATCATGGCTTTTCGATGTGATCTCGCCTTTCTCGTATTTCAGCTTAAAGCAGCTGCCGCAGCTGCCTCAAGGTGTCGAGATCGAATATGTGCCGGTGCTGTTCGCCGGCCTGCTGAACCATCACGGCCAGATCGGCAACGCCGAGATCGAATCGAAACGGCGCTTCACCTACCGGTTCGTGATCTGGCGGGCGCGCAAGCTCGGGCTGCCGTTGCGGCTGCCGCCGGCGCATCCTTTCAATCCGCTGCATGCTCTGCGGCTAATCATCGCCGCGGGCGGCGACCGCCGCGCCGTGGAGACGGTGTTTGACGCTGTTTTCAAATACGGGCGGGATGTGGCCGATCCAGCGGTCCTCGCCGATCTGGCCCGGGAGCTCGGGGTGGCTGATGCGCAGGTGGCGCTCGAGGATCCTAAAGTCAAGCAACGGCTGCGTGTCAACACCGATTGGGCGATTGCGCAGGGCGCGTTCGGCGTGCCGACTTTCGTCATCGGCAAGGAGACTTTCTGGGGCCACGACAGCTTCGAGATGGTATTGGACTATCTGCGCGATCCGGCGCCGTTCGAGGATGCCGAGATGAGAAAGATCGATACGCTGCCGGTTGGGGTCAGGCGGCAGCGCAAATCCTGAGACGGTCGAGCTGCATTACGCACGTTTTCCCAGCACCAGCATCACCACCCCCAAAACGATCACGCCGACGGCGAGCCATTCATAGGCCGTGACCGTTTCTCCGGCAAAGGCGATGCCGAGCAGCATGGCAATGACCGGATTGACGAAGCTGTAGCTCGTCGCCAGCGCCGGCCTGGTGCGCGACAAAAGAATCATGTAAGCGCTGAAGGCGACAAAGGAGCCGAACACGACCAGATACAGCCACGCCGTGATCGCCAACGGTTGCGGCGGCCAGTGAAAGCTTTCTCCCATCAGGTGCGAGACCGCCATCAGGATGACGCCTCCGCAAATCATCTCGCTCGCGAAACCTGCCGATGCGGGAGCGAGCGGGAAGCGGTGCTGGCTCAGGACGCTGCCCGTCGACCAGGTGACAGTCGATATCATGACCGCGATCAGACCGATGGTTGACGCCGAGAAGCCCGCGCCACGCACGAGTAGGAGCACACCGGCGAGTCCGACGGCAATCCCGAAAACTTCCAGCCTCGATGGCTTGATCCCGAAGGGCAAGCTCGCCAGAGTGATCAGGCCGGGGGTAACCGCGATAAAGGCCACGACCAGTCCCGAGGCGACGGTTTGCTCGGCATAGGCCGTACAACCCATGCCACCACCCAGCATCAAAGTCCCGACGATCGCGGCGTTGCACCACTGAACGGGCGTTGGCATCTTCTGTCCTCGATACCACGCCCAGAGCAGCAGTAGGACGCCCGCGGTCAGGAAGCGCGTGCCCATCTGAAAAAACGGCGGGAAGCTCACCAGGGCGAACTTGATGGCAAGGTAGGTCGATCCCCACACCAGCCAGGTGGCGGCGAGGCAGGACAGAACCAGTGGGGACAGTTTGCCGCCCATAGCTTTGTGGTCCGGGTTATTCGAAGCTCGCAATAATGCAGGAGAGGCGCGCGACTTGAACTGCCCCCAGCCGCCCCGTATACTGCGCGGCCTTCTCGCCCCCGGGCAGTAATGTCTTACGGGGCGGGGCGCCGCAAATGCGGCATCGGGCGAGGTTGGAGCGCTGGCTCCAAGACCACTCGAGCAGCCACCGACGCAGCCTGCGCCGGAGCCACTCCTGTCGTCCCCCTCAAAGCCCGCCGGACTGAACTGAATGAATCAGGCAGGCACCAATCGCAGCGCCTGCCGCAGATGAGGAAACGCTTAAATGGCAATGGGTCTGATCGGCCGTAAGGCCGGCATGACGCGAGTGTTCACCGAGGGCGGGGAGACCGTCCCCGTGACCGTGATCGAAGTGCTGCCCAACCGTGTCACCCAGGTGAAATCCACGGAAAAGGATGGCTATCGCGCCGTCCAGGTGAGCTTTGGCGAGCGCCGCCCGCAGCTACTGTCCAAGGCGCTGGCGGGGCATTACGCCAAGGCTAAGGTAGCCCCCGGTAAGGCCCTGGTGGAGTTCCGGCTGACCGATAAGGAGCAGAACGACCTGGCTCCGGGCGCCGAGCTCAAGGCGGATCTGTTCAAGGCTGGGGCGGCGGTGGATGTCACCGGCACCACCATCGGCAAGGGCTTCGCCGGTACCATGAAGCGCCATAATTTCGGCGGCCTGCCCGCCACTCACGGCGTATCCGTATCGCACCGTTCCCCGGGCTCCATCGGCCAGCGCCAGACGCCGGGCCGGGTCTTCCAGGGCAAGCGCATGTCGGGTCACATGGGTACCGTACGCCGCACCATCGAGAATCTGCGCGTGGTGGAGATCGATACCGAGCGCAACCTGCTGCTGATCCGGGGAGCTGTCCCGGGCGCGGAGGGCGGCAATGTCATCGTCCGTCCTTCCTTGAAGGCGGCCCGCCTCGCAGCCCGCAAGAAGGTCATCCCCACCAAGGCGGCGGCTCCCGCCAAGGCTCCGAACCCGGCCAAGGCGGGTAAGAAATGAGCACCAAGCTCAAGTTCATCCAGGGCGGCAGCGAGCTTCAGGTGTCTGAAGCGGCATTCGGCCATGAGTTCAATCCGGCGCTGATCCACCAGGTGGTCACCGCCTATCGCAACGCCGGCCGCTCGGGCACCAAGGCCCAGAAGAGCCGCGCGGAAGTGCGTGGCGGCGGCCGAAAGCCGCATGCCCAGAAGGGCACCGGCCAGGCGCGCGCCGGCTCGAATCGCAGCCCGATCTGGGTGGGCGGCGGCAAGACCTTCGCGGCCAAGCCGCGCGATTTCGCGCAGAAGGTCAACCGCAAGATGTATCGCGGCGCCATGCGCTCCATGCTCTCGGAGCTGGTGCGGCAGGACCGTCTGGTGGTGGCCGCCGAGATCGCCCTCGAGGCACCGAAGACCCGGCTGCTGCTCAACCAGCTCGGCGGCTGGAAGCTCGACAATGTCCTGATCGTGGTCGAGGCCATCGACGAGAAGCTGTTCCTCGCGGCGCGCAATCTGCGCCATGTCGAGGTGCTGGAAGTCGGACATCTCAATCCTTTGAGTCTGGCGAGCTATGACAAGGTGCTGATGACCGTCGCCGCCGTGAAGCTGATCGAGGAGCGTCTGCAGTGAACCGCGAGCAGCTCATGAATGTGCTGATTGCACCGCATGTCACGGAGAAAACCTCCTTTGCGATGCAGAACAGCAACCAGTACACCTTCCGCGTGCGCCGCGCCGCCACCAAGACCGATGTCAAGCAGGCCGTCGAGCTGATGTTCGACGTCAAGGTACAGGGCGTGCAGGTGGTGAACGAGCCCGGCAAGCAGCGCCGCTTCGGCAAGACGATCGGCCGCACTCAGGACTGGAAAAAAGCCTATGTGCGTCTGGTCTCGGGCCAGGCCATCGACTACGAAGCCAGAGCGAAGGGTTGAGCCATGGCCTTGATTAAAATGAAGCCGACTTCGCCGGGCACGCGCACCGTCATCAAGGTCGACCGCTCGCATCTGCACAAGGGCGGTCCGTACCTGCCGCTGACCACCGACCAGAAGAAAACCGGCGCTCGCAACAGCTTCGGCCGCATTACCACCCGTCATGTGGGCGGCGGTTCGCGGCAGAAATACCGCATCATCGATTTCAAGCGCGACAAGGACGGCATCACCGGCATCGTCGAGCGGGTTGAGTACGATCCGAACCGCACCGGCCATATCGCGCTGATCAAGTATGCCGATGGCGAGCGCCGCTACATCCTCGCGCCCAAGGGCGTGGTCCCCGGCGAGGAGATCCGCTCCGGTGCCGATGCCCCCATCAAGCCCGGCAACTCCATGGCGCTGCGCGACATTCCGATTGGCACCATCGTCCACAATATCGAGCTCAAGCCCGGCAAGGGCGGGCAGCTGGCACGCAGTGCCGGCAGTTCCGCGTCCTTCACTTCGCGCGAGGGTATCTACGCCTTCCTGCGGGTGAAGTCCGGCGAGATCCGCAAGGTGCACATCGATTGCCGCGCCACCATCGGCGAGATGAGCAACGATGAGCACAACCTGCGCAGCTACGGCAAGGCCGGCGCCAAGCGCTGGCGCGGCATCCGCCCGACGGTGCGTGGGCTGGCGATGAACCCGGTGGACCACCCACATGGCGGTGGCGAAGGCAAATCCGGCCAGGGCAATCCGCATCCGGTCTCGCCCTGGGGCTGGAACACCAAGGGCTTGAAGACCCGCCACAACAAGCGCACGGATTACATGATCGTGCAGCGCCGCCGCAACAAGATCCGCTGATTTAGGACGCCTGCATGCCCCGCTCAACCAAAAAAGGCCCGTTCGTCGATCTGCACCTGGTCAAGAAGGTGCAGGTGGCGCAGTCGAAGAACGACCGCAAGCCGATCAAGACCTGGTCGCGCCGCTCGATGGTGGTTCCGGAGATGGTGGGTCTGACCATTGCCGTGCACAACGGACGCCAACACATTCCGGTGCTGATCAGCGAGAACATGGTCGGCCACAAGCTCGGCGAGTTCGCGCCCACGCGCACCTTCAAGGTGCACTCGGGCGATCGCAAAGTCGAAGCGGCGAGCACCTGAGAGCTGCCATGGACGTCACCGCCAAATACCGCTACGCCCGCATCTCCCCGCAGAAGTGCCGCCTGGTCGCCGACGTGGTGCGCGGCCAGCCTGTGGGCAATGCCATCAACGTGCTCAAATTCATGCCCAAGAAGGGCGCGGACCTGGTGCGCAAGGCGCTCGAGTCCGCCGTCGCCAACGCCGACAGCAACCACGGCCTGGACGTGGACGATCTCAAAGTGGCACGCATTCACGTGGATGCCGCTCCGGTGCTCAAACGCTTCGCCGCCCGCGCCAAAGGCCGCGGCGCGCGCATCGTGAAGCGCAACAGCCATATCACCGTCGTCGTGAGCGACGGCAAGAAGGACTAGCGCATGGGTCAGAAGGTCAATCCGTTAGGCATACGTCTTGGCATCACGCGTGATTGGATGTCCAAGTGGTACGCGGGGAAGAAGCAGTTTCCGGCCCATGTGTACACGGATTTCCGCGTCCGCGACTTCCTGAAGGAGAAACTGGCCGAGGCTTCGGTGAGCCGCATCCAGATCGAGCGCGCGGCGAAAAAGGTCAACATCACCATCCAGACCGCGCGCCCCGGCATCGTGATCGGCAAAAAGGGCGAGGATATCGAGAAACTGCGCCAGGAGACGGCGAAGCTGCTGGGGATGGCGGGGGCGGATGTGCGCCTGAACATCGCCGAGATCAGAAAGCCCGAGCTCGACTCGCAACTGGTAGCCGACGCCATCGCGCAGCAGATCGAGAAGCGCGTCATGTTCCGCCGCGCCATGAAGCGCGCCGTGATGAGCACCATGAGAAGCGGCGCGCTCGGCGTCAAGGTGCGGGTTTCCGGCCGCCTGAACGGCTCGGAAATCGCACGCACCGAGTGGTATCGCGAAGGCCGTATTCCGCTGCACACCTTCCGCGCGGATATCGACTATGGCCTGTCGGAGGCGCACACCACGTATGGCGTCATCGGCATCAAGGTATGGATCTTCAAGGGCGAGATTTTCGATAAGGCCGAGCTTGCCAGGCGTGAGGCCGCCCCCGAGGGTGAGAGCGCCGAGCAGCAGGCAGCTGCACCGGTCGCGCCGGCCGCCGTCACAGTGCCGCTGCCGCCCGCTGCCGTCGAACCGGTCACCGTCTGAATCAGTTGAATCATGCTGCAACCCAAACGCACCAAATTCCGCAAGCAGTTCAAGGGCCGCAACACTGGCCTCGCCGTGCGCGGCAGCTCCGTGGCTTTCGGCGAGTTCGGCCTGAAGGCAACAAGCCGCGCGCGCATGACGGCGCGCGAGATCGAGGCGGCGCGCCGCGCCATGGCCCGCTACGTCAAGCGCGGCGGCCAGATCTGGATCCGCGTATTCCCCGACGTGCCGATTTCCAAGAAGCCCCTGGAAGTGCGCATGGGCAGCGGCAAGGGCAACGTGGAGTACTGGGTGGCCAGGGTGAAACCTGGCAAGGTTCTGTTCGAGATGGAAGGCGTCGAGGAGACCATCGCCCGCGAGGCGTTCCGCCTGGCTGGCTCCAAGCTCTCCGTCTCCACCTCCTTCGTGAAACGGCAGGTGCGCTGATGGACGTCAAACAACTGCGCGGTAAGAAGGCCGAGGAGCTCGGCGAGGAGCTGCTGAAATTGCGCAAGGAGCAATTCAGCTTACGCCTGCAGCGCGCTACCGGTCAGGCCGTCAAGCCCGACCAGTTCGGCAAGGTGCGGCGCAACATCGCCCGTTTGAAAACCGTCGTGCGCGAAGCGCAGCTCGCCGCCGCCGCAGGTAAAGGCAAATGAACGCTGTAGACAAGAAATCCAAGCCCTCGCTGACCGGCCGCGTCGTCAGCGCCAAGATGCAAAAGACCATCACGGTCGAGATCGAGCGGTTGCAGAAGCATCCGCAGTACGGCAAGTACATCCGCCGCACGACCAAGCTTCTGGCGCACGATGAGCAGGGCGAGTCCCGCGAGGGCGATACCGTGACCATCTCGCCGTGCCGGCCGCTGTCGCGCCGCAAGTCGTATCAGCTGGTGAAGGTGTTAGAGCGCGCGTCATGATTCAGTTGCAAACCATGCTCAATGCCGCGGACAACAGCGGGGCCCGCACTCTGATGTGCATCAAGGTGCTCGGCGGCACGCGCCGCCGCTATGCCACCGTCGGCGATGTCATCAAGGTCAGCGTCAAGGACGCCATCCCGCGCGGCAAGGTCAAGAAGGGCGAGGTTTACGACGCCGTGGTGGTGCGCACTGCGCGTGGCGTGCGTCGCCCCGACGGCTCGCTGATCCGCTTCGATACCAATGCGGCCGTGCTGCTCACCAACAAGCTCGAGCCCATCGGCACCCGTATCTTCGGGCCGGTGACGCGCGAGCTGCGCACCTCGGCGTTCATGAAGATCATTTCGCTCGCGCCGGAGGTTTTGTGAGAAAAATCCGCAAGGGCGATGAGGTGGTGCTCATTTCCGGCCGCGACAAGGGTCGCCGCGGAGCGGTGCTGCAGGTACTGACCGACGGCCGGCTGCTGATCGAGGGCCTCAACAAGGTGAAGAAGAACCAGAAGCCGAATCCGCAGGCCGGCAAGCAGGGCGGCATCATCGAGAAGGAGATGCCGCTCGCGAGCTCGAAAGTGGCCATCTGGAACGCGGCTGGCAAGACCGCCGATCGCGTTGGCATCAAGACGCTGGCCGACGGCAAGCGCGTGCGTTTCTTCAAGTCCAACGGAGAAATGTTCGATGCCTAATCTTGCCCGCCTCGACCGGCACTACCGCGAGAAGATCGCGCCCCAGCTGAAGCAGACGCTGGAGCTTGCGAACACCATGCAAGTGCCGCGTATCAAAAAGATCACGGTCAACATGGGTGTCGGCGAAGCCGCCGCGGATCGTAAGATGATGGATGCCGCCGTGGCCGATCTCACCAAGATCACCGGCCAGAAGCCGCTGACAACCAAGGCCACCAAGGCCATCGCGTCCTTCAAGCTGCGCCAGGGGCTTGCCATCGGCGCCAAGGTTACGTTGCGCGGCGCGCGCATGTACGAATTTCTCGACCGCCTGATCAGCATCGCCATGCCCCGCATCCGCGACTTCCGTGGCGTCTCGCCGCGCTCGTTCGACGGCCAGGGCAACTACAGCTTAGGGATCAAGGAGCAGATCATTTTCCCCGAGATCCAGTACGACCAGATCGATCAGCTGCGGGGCATGGACATTACGATTACGACGAGCGCGCGGGACAACCGCCAGGGCCGAGCTCTGCTCGAGGCATTCAACTTCCCGTTTAGAAAGTAACATGGCCAAGACGAACATGGTCGAGCGCGAAAAGCGCCGCGCCAAAATCGTGAAGAAGTACGCGGCGAAACGCGCGCAGTTGAAGGAGCTGATCCGCAGCCCCAAGACTTCGCCCGAAGCGCGTGCCACGGCACAGGCGAAATTGCAGGCGCAACCGCGCGATGCGAGTCGCTCGCGCCAGCGCATGCGTTGTGCGATCACGGGCCGCTCGCGCGGCGTGTATCGCAAGTTCGGGCTTGCCCGCGTGAAGATTCGCGAAGTGGCGAATCGCGGCGAGATCCCGGGTCTGTCCAAGGCGAGCTGGTGAGGTACGCCGTATGAGCATGACCGATCCCATTGCCGATCTTCTGACCCGCATCCGTAACGCCCAGACGGCGCGCAAGATCGAGGTGAGCCTCGATTCTTCAAAATTGAAGACTGCGATCGTCAAGGTGTTGAAGGATGAGGGCTATGTCGCGGACTACCGTCTCGCCCACGACGGCGAAGGCAAGCCGCGGCTGACCATCGGCTTGAAGTATTACGAGGGCCGCCCGGTGATCGATCGCCTGGAGCGGGTGAGCAAGCCCGGCCTGCGTATCTATCGCGGCAAGGAAGAGTTGCCGAAGGTGCTCGGGGGCATGGGTGTGGTGATTGTCTCCACCCCTAAGGGCGTGATGACGGATCGCCAGGCTCGTTCCATCGGCCAGGGCGGCGAAGTCCTGTGCATCGTGGCGTAAGGTTATGAGCAGAGTAGCCAAAGCACCCGTCGATCTTCCCCAGGGCGTGACCGCCACCATCGCAGCCGAATCGATCACGATCAAGGGTGGCAAGGGCTCGCTGTCGCTGCCTTTGAAGAAGGGCGTGTCGGTCAAGCAGGAGGAGAAGAAGCTTGCGATCGGGTTCGACAGCGAGGAGGCGCGCATGCACGCGGGCTCCACGCGTGCGCATCTCGCCAATATGGTGCAGGGCGTGACCCAGGGCTATGAGCGCAAGCTCGAGCTGGTCGGCGTCGGTTTTCGTGCCGCGGTGCAGGGCAAGGCGCTGAATCTGGCGCTGGGCTTCTCGCATCCGGTGGCGTTCCCGATTCCGGAAGGCATCACCATCGAGACTCCCTCGCAGACGGAGATCCTCATCAAGGGCATCGATGCCCAGAAGGTGGGCCAGATCGCCGCCGAGATCCGTGATTTTCGCCCACCGGAGCCCTACAAGGGCAAGGGCGTGCGCTACTCGGGCGAGCAGATCACCCTTAAAGAAGGGAAGAAGAAGTGAACAAGAACGAGCGCAGACTGCGTCGCGCCGCGAAGACCCGGGCTCGTATCCGCGAGCTGGCCGTGGCGCGCCTCACGGTGCACCGCACGCCGCGCCACATCTATGCGCAGGTCATCGATGGCACGGGCGCGAAGGTCCTGGCCGCGGCCTCCACGGTGCAGGACGGCATCGCCAAGGATTTGAAGGGCACGGGCAACGTCGAGGCCGCCAAGGCCGTCGGCCGCAGCATTGCCGAGAAGGCGAAGGCTGCGGGGGTCACCAAGGTGGCGTTCGATCGATCGGGATTTCAATACCACGGCCGTGTGAAGGCGCTGGCGGACGCGGCGCGTGAAGCGGGGCTGGAGTTTTAAAGATGGCGAGACCGGAAAAACCTCAATCGGCCGACGATTTCACCGAGAAGCTGGTGGCGGTCAACCGCACAGCGAAAGTGGTGAAGGGCGGCCGGCAGTTCGGCTTCACCGCGCTCACGGTGGTGGGTGACGGTGGCGGCCGCGTGGGTTACGGCTTCGGCAAGGCACGCGAGGTGCCGACGGCGATTTCCAAGGCCATGGCTCAGGCGCGCAAGAACATGATCAATGTCAGCCTGCGCAACGACACGCTGCACTATGCGGTGAAGGCCGAGCACGGTGCCACACGCGTGTATATGCAGCCGGCCTCGGACGGTACGGGTGTCATCGCCGGAGGCGGCATGCGCGCGGTGCTCGAGTGCGCCGGGGTGCGCAACGTGCTCGCCAAGAGCTACGGCTCGCGCAACCCCATCAATGTAGTGCGTGCCACCATGAACGCCCTCGCCAAGCTGCGCTCGCCCGACGACATTGCCGCCAAGCGGGGCAAGACACTCGAGGAGATCCTGGCATGAGCGGCAAGATCAAGATTACGCTGTTGCGGAGCATCCACGGCCAGCTTGCGAACATCGCCGCTTCGGTGCGGGGCCTGGGGCTGCGTAAGCGTCATCAGACGGTCGAGGTGGCCGATACCCGCGAGAATCGCGGGATGATCTATGCAGCGCAGCATCTCCTTAAGGTCGAGGGGTTGAAGTCAACGCTATGAGACTCAATACACTGAAACCCGCCGTGGGAGCCAAGCGTCCCCGCCTGCGCGTGGGCCGTGGCGCCTCCGCCGGCCAGGGCAAGACCTGCGGTCGCGGCGTCAAGGGCCAGCGTGCTCGCAAGGGCGGTTACCACAAAGTCGGCTTCGAGGGCGGTCAGACGCCGCTCGACCGCCGCCTGCCGAAGTTCGGCTTTCGCTCGAAGATCAAGAGCACCCGCACCGAAGTGCGGCTGGATGAGCTTGCGAAAGTCGATGCGGCGGTCATCGATCTTGAAGCGCTGAAGAAGGCCAACATCATTCCAGTGTTCGCCGAGCGTGCCAAGGTCATACTGTCGGGTGAGATCAAGAAGGCCGTGAAGCTCAAGGGCATCGGGGCCACCCAGGGCGCTCGCGCGGCTATCGAGGCGGCGGGCGGTAAACTCGAGGACTGATAGAATCTAAGTGGCCACGCCCAGCTCAACGATGAACCCGGCAGCAGCGCTCGCCGAAGCAGGCCGCTTCGGTGAAATTCGCGGCCGCCTGTTCTTTTTGATCGGCGCGTTGGTGGTGTATCGCATCGGCACCTTCATCCCGGTGCCGGGCATCGATCCAGCGGCGGTGGCGAAGTTCTTCTCGGACCAGCAGGGCACCATCCTCGGCATCGTCAACATGTTCTCGGGCGGCGCGCTGTCGCGCCTGTCGATCTTCGCCATGGGCGTGATGCCCTATATCTCGGCCTCCATCATCATCCAGATGATGTCGATGGTGCTGCCCTCGCTCATGGAGCACCGCAAGGAGGGCGAATCGGGGCGGCGCAAGCTGACGGAGCTGACGCGCTACCTGACGGTGGTGCTGGCGGCGTTCCAATCGCTGGCGGCGGCCATCGCGCTGCAGAACGGCGCCGGCATGGTGCTGGTCGGGGGCTTCCAGTGGCTGTTCATCGCCACGGTGACCATGACCACCGGCACCTTGTTTCTGATGTGGCTGGGCGAGCAGATCACCGAGCGTGGCATTGGCAACGGCATCTCGATGATCATTCTCTCGGGTATCGTGGCAGGCTTGCCCGGCGCCATCGGTCGCACGGCGACCCAGGTGAGCACGGGTGAGATGCAGGGCCCGTTTGCCCTGCTGCTGATCGTCCTGGTGCTGGGCGTTACGGCCTTTGTGGTATTCGTCGAGCGGGCGCAGCGGCGCATCGCGGTGAACTATGCGAAGCGCCAGGTCGGCCGGCGCATGTACGCGGGCCAGACCAGCCACCTGCCGTTCAAGCTCAATATGTCGGGCGTGATTCCGCCGATCTTCGCCTCGAGCCTGCTGCTGTTCCCGGCGACTATCGCCAACTTCTTCGGCTCGAGCACCGAGGGTGGGCTCGGCAGCTTCTTCCAGGGCATGGCGGCGGCGCTGGGTTACGGGCAGCCGCTGCACCTGGTGATTTATGGGCTGCTGATCGTATTCTTCTGCTTCTTCTATACCGCGCTGGTGTTCAATGCGCGTGATACGGCGGAGAACCTGAAGAAGTCGGGGGCCTTCATTCCGGGCATCCGGCCGGGCCAGCAGACCGGCGAGTATATCGACCGGGTGCTCACAAGGCTGACGCTGTGGGGCGCGCTGTATGTGACCGCGGTGTGTCTGATTCCGGAGATTCTGGTCTCATCGCGGGGTGTGCCGTTTCAGTTCGGCGGCACCTCGCTGCTGATCGTGGTGGTGGTGGTGATGGACTTCATGTCGCAGCTGCAGGCGCACCTGATGTCGCACCACTATCCGGGCCTTCTCAAGAAGGCGAACCTGCTCGGCTACGGACGTGCGGGGTCAGGCACATGAGATCGAAAGTTGGGCGCAGCCCATGGTGAACACATGAAAGTCCGTCCGTCAGTCAAAAAGATCTGCAAGAACTGCAAGATCGTGCGCCGCCGGCGCGTCGTCTACGTGATCTGTAGCGATCAGCGCCACAAGCAAAGGCAGGGTTGAGCATGGCTCGTATCGCGGGAATCAACATTCCGATGAACAAGCATGTGTGGGTGGGTCTCACGCATGTGTACGGCGTGGGCAAGAACCGCGCGCGCGCCGTATGCGCCGCCGCCGGGGTCAGCCCCACCACCAAGGTGAAGGACCTCACCGAGAACGAGGTGAACGCCATCCGCTCGCAGATCGCCAAGTTCGCGGTGGAGGGCGACCTGCGCCGCGAGGTCTCGATGAACATCAAGCGTTTGATGGACCTGGGGTCGTACCGCGGCATGCGCCACCGGCGCGGCCTGCCGGTGCGCGGCCAGCGCACCCGCACCAACGCGCGCACGCGCAAGGGCCCGCGCAAGCAGGCCGTCAAACTCAACGCACCGCCGGGCAAGGCCTAAAGGGAAAGACAACGCACATGGCTGAGCAGAAACAGAACCAGGGTCAGAACCAGCAGGCGAGCGCTGCCGCGGCAGCGGCGGCCAAGAAGCCCAAGAAGGCCCGCAAGAACGTGCTGGATGCGATCGCGCATATCCACGCCTCGTTCAACAACACCATCGTGACCATCACCGACCGGCAGGGCAACACGCTCTCCTGGGCCACCTCGGGCGGTTGCGGCTTCCGCGGCTCGCGCAAGAGCACGCCGTTCGCCGCGCAGGTCGCGGCGGAGAAGGCCGGCACGGCCGCGCAGGAGCATGGCGTGAAGAATGTGGAAGTGCGCGTCGGTGGACCCGGCCCGGGCCGCGAGTCAGCGGTGCGCGCTCTGAACACCTGCGGTTTGAAGATCAGCAGCATCTCGGATGTCACGCCGATCCCGCACAACGGTTGCCGCGCGCCCAAGAAGCGCCGCGTTTGAGAGGTTAAGTATGGCGCGTTATATCGGTCCCACCTGCAAGCTCGCCCGCCGCGAGGGCACGGACCTCTTTTTGAAGAGCGGCGTCAAGGCGCTCGAGAACAAGTGCAAGCTGTCGGTGCCGCCGGGCGGCATCAAGGGCGAGCGGCGCACGCGCCTGTCCGACTACGGTCTGCAGCTGCGCGAGAAGCAGAAGCTGCGCCGCATGTATGGCGTGCTGGAGCGCCAGTTCAGCAACTATTACGAGGAGGCCGCGCGGCGCACCGGCGCCACCGGCGAGAACCTCCTGAAGCTGCTGGAGGGCCGGCTCGACAACGTGGTGTACCGCATGGGCTTTGCCGCCACGCGCGCCGAGGCGCGCCAGCTGGTGAGCCACAAGGCGCTCACGGTGAACGACAAGGTGGTGAGCATCGCCTCCTATCAGTGCAAGGCCGGCGATGTGGTGCAGATCCGCGAGGCCAAGCGCAAGCAGCTGCGCATCCAGAGCGCGCTCAATGTGGCGAGCCAGGTGGGCTTCCCCGAGTGGGTGGAGGTCAACGACAAGGAGATGCGCGGCGTGCTCAAGAATGTCCCGGCGCGCGACGATGTGCTGCCGGACATCAATGAGAATCTGGTTGTTGAGCTGTACTCGAAGTAATTGTTTGTTTTTGCCGGCTCCGCCGGCGGAGTGACCTCTATGCAGGGTTCCGTCACAGAGTTTTTGAAGCCGCGTGTGGTGAAGGTGCAGCCTCTGGCGCCGCGCCAGGCGCGCATCGTCATCGAGCCGTTCGAGCGGGGCTTCGGCCACACGCTCGGTAACGCGTTGCGCCGCGTACTGCTGTCGTCCATGCCCGGCAGCGCCATCACCGAGGTGGAGATCGACGGCGTGCTGCATGAGTACACCAGCATCGAGGGCGTGCAGGAGGATGTGGTCGACATCCTGCTCAATCTCAAGCAGGTGGCGCTGCGCATGCACACGCGCGACAGCGCGGAGCTGCGCCTGCACAAGAAGGGCCCGGGGCCGGTCACGGCCGGGGACATTCAGACCGATCACGACATCGAGGTCGTGAATCCGGAGCTGGTCATTGCCAATCTGACCAAGGCCGGCGAGCTCAACATGACTTTGCGCGTGGAGCGCGGCCGCGGCTACCGCCCGGCGGTGCAGCGCGCGGCCTTCGAGGAGCAGACGCGCCCCATCGGGCGCCTGCAGCTCGATGCCTCCTTCTCGCCCGTGCGGCGCGTCACCTACTCGGTGGATGCGGCGCGCGTCGAGCAGCGCACCGACCTCGACAAGCTGGTGCTTGACATCGAGACCAACGGCACTATCGACGCGGAAGAGGCCATCCGCCGCGCCGGCGGCATCTTGAAGGAGCAGCTGTCGGTGTTCGTGGACCTGCAGGGCGAGGAAGAGGCCTTGACCAAGGTGCACGAGATGCAGTTCGATCCCATCCTGCTGCGGCCGGTCGATGAGCTCGAGCTCACCGTGCGCAGCGCGAACTGCCTGAAGGCGGAGAACATCCACTACATCGGCGATCTGGTGCAGCGCACCGAGGTCGAACTGCTGCGCACGCCGAACCTGGGCAAGAAATCGCTCACGGAGATCAAGGAAGTGCTGCAGAGCCATGGCCTCATGCTCGGCATGCGCCTCGACGGCTGGCCGCCGCCGGGCTTGCGGCACAATGAGGAACACAGCGGCGAGATCATGTAAGGCAATCGTTTATGCGTCACCAACTCACAGGCCGGCAGCTCTCGCGCAACGCCCCGCACCGCTGGGCGATGCTGCGCAATATGAGCGTCTCGCTGCTGCGGCACGAGACCATCCGCACCACTTTGCCCAAGGCGAAGGAGCTGCGGCGTGTGGTTGAGCCGCTCATCACGCTCGGCAAGACGGACAGCGAGGCGGGCCGCCGCTTGGCGTTCGCCCGGCTGCGTGATGCGGACGTGGTGGTGAAGCTGTTCGAGGAGTTGGGGCCGCGCTTCAAGGCGCGTCCGGGCGGCTACACGCGTATTCTGCGCATGGTGCCACGGGCCGGCGATAACGCCCCGATGGCACTGATGCAGCTGGTGGATCGGGCGGCGGTGGCCGAGGTGGCCGAGCCGCCGGCGGAAGAGGGCGGTGACAAGAAGGTCAAGGCGAAAGCCAAAGCGCCCGCGAAGAAGGCCAAGGCCGCGGCACCCGTGAAGGCAGCGCCCAAGAAGAAGAAAAAGGCCGCCTGAGTCCGCCGGAATTGGCCTTCCTCCGCCGAGGGGGGTATGGTTAACCTCCCTGAATAAGTAACACGAACGGGGAGCGACCATGAGCCTTGCCACAGAGTTCAAAGAGTTCGCCATGAAGGGCAGCGTTCTCGACCTCGCCATCGGCGTGGTCATCGGCGCCGCCTTCGGCAAGATCGTCAACTCCCTGGTCGCAGATATCATCATGCCGCCGCTGGGGCTCGCCATCGGCGGGGTGGATTTCAAGGATCTGGCGGTGCGGCTGGGTACCGACCCGGTCGGCAAGGAAGTGATGTTCCGCTATGGTCTCTTCCTGCAGACGGTGTTCGAGTTCCTGATCATTGCGCTGGCGCTGTTTTTGGTCATCAAGGGGATCAATAAGCTCAAACGGCCGAGTCCCTCGGTGCCAGTGCCGCCCACCAAGACCGAGGTCTTGCTGACGGAAATCCGCGATCAGCTGGCGAAGCGCTGAAGAAATCACGCCGCTCCGCCGCCTGGGCCCGCGTTCTCCCCCGCCACCGGCATCGCCACCGCCGGCAGATAAGGATCGACCACGCTCGCCCGCTCGCTGATCCGCTCCGCCTCGCTCTTGGCGTTGCTGGCCGCGGTCGGTGTGCGCTCGAGCTGATGGCGCACCCGCGGCGGATTCGCGCCGCGATGGAAGGACTGCGCTTTCAAAGCCACTTCGCTGTCCGCCAGCGTGAGCCGTTGACGCTGCCGTAGGTATTCCAGCCAGGTGGGACACTGAAAGCGCTCCGTCCAGCGGGAGAGGTCATCGACATCCTGCAGCAGCGTCCAGCGCTGTGCCCCGTTACGCCTGCGGATACGGCGTAATTCGCGCATGGCGATCATGAAGGCATCGCGATCCTCGGCTGCGATCTGGTATTCCACCATGACGACGACCGGGCCGCTCTGCGGAACCACTTCCGCGGTCATGTTCGGCGGCGCCAGAGTGGTGCGAAATGGATCGAGTTTCAGGTGCGCGGCCTGCGGCAGCCGCAATTTGAACCCAAACGTTGCGAGCAGGACCATGGCGATGCCCGCGACGATCAGACTCATGCCAATGCCCTGCGCACTGGCCAGCTCTCCGAACAGCCAGCTGCCGGCCGCCAGGCCGCCGAAGATGGTCATCTGGTACATGGCGAGCGCACGCCCGACCACCCAGCGTGGCGAGGAGATCTGCACGGTGATATTGAGTGTCGACAGCGTCCAGATCCAGGACAGGCCGCTCACCGACAGCAGCACCGCCGTGAGTGCGACATGGGAGCTGAATGCGATGGCGACCGACATGGCGCCAAATGCAGTGCTGGCGAGGGTGATGATGGCGTGATTGGATCTTCGCTGGCGCATCAGGGACGACGACAAAGAGCCGATCACGGCGCCCACGCCGAAGGCGCCGAACAGAATGCCATAGGTGACTGCGCTGCCGCCCAGCAGGTTGCGCGCGATCAGTGGCATCAACGCCCAGGTGGCGCTGCCCAGCAGGCCAAAAAAGAAGGCGCGCAGCAGGACGGCGCGAATGGCCGGCGAATGCAGCACATAGCGCACGCCGGCCTGCATGGCGAGCGGCATGCTCTCGGGCGGCAGCACCGGGATGGCTCTTTCGCGCCGCCAGCTCATCAACACGACGATGAGTCCGACGTAAGTCACGGAATTCAGCGCAAAGGCCATCGCAGGTCCGGCGAGTGCAACAATGGCGCCGCCGATCGCAGGTCCGACGGTTTGCGAGAGATTGGCGGCGAGGGAGTTGAGCGAGACTGCCGCAGGCACCTCGCCGCGGGGCACCTGATCGCCGACGGAGGACTGCCAGGCGGGACTGTATAAAGCCACTCCGCAGCCGAGGACGAAGGTGAACGCCAGCAGGGTCCAGGGGGTGATGTGGCCGAAGTACACGACGGTCGCCAGCACCGCGGAGGCGATGAGATTCAGGGCGAGTGCGATCAGCATGGTGAGGCGGTGATCCCAGATGTCCGCGATGGCCCCGGCGGGCAGCGCCAGCAGCAGGATGGGCAGCGCCGTGAGCGCCTGTACCAGCGCTACGGTGTCGGGCGAGGGGGCGATGGAGGTCATGAGCCAGGAGGCGCCGACGGCCTGGATCAGGCTGCCGAAATTCGATACGAGGCTCGCGATCCAGATCGCGAGGAAGATGCGCGATTTGAACGGTGCGAAAGTGGTGGCTTGCCATGAAGCGATCATGAGAGCTTGCATTGTAGCAAGCCAGTTAGTAGCAATCTTGCTACGTAGCAATCCTGCTACGTAGTAAATTTGCTACCAGGGGGGTATACGAACGGCTTACCTGCCTGCGGCCGCCGTATTGCCCAGCGAGATGAAGTTATTCGGCACCACCCAGATCGTGCTGCCCCTGCCGGCGGCCGTTTGCAGAGCCTGCGCGGCCGTCATGGCGGCCTGCGCATTCAGCAGCTGCGTGTAGCCGGCATTGGTCTGTTTGGCCAGGGTCTCGATGCGCAGCGCCTCCTGATTGGCGATCTGCACTTCGGTGGTTTTAGTCTTGAGGTCGTTCTGGGTTTGCACGACGCGGTTGGCGCTCGCCACGATCTCCGGAGCCAGCTGGATATTGCGGATATTGACCAGGTTCACTTTGACTTTGCCGCCCAGGCCTTCCTGCTCCAGTTTCTGATTGGCATAGGCACGTGTTTTGTCCTCGATCTCCTTGCGATGGTCGTTGACCGTCAGGGCGTCGTACTCGGCCACTGCGGAATAGGCCGAAGCGCGTACGATCGGCGCGACGAAGGCACCCATGGGGAAGATCTCATCCGACTCCCGCGCCTGCAGATGGGCGGTGCGGGAGTATTTGATATAAAGCTCGGGGATGTAAGAGGGATCGACGGCGTAGGTGAAGTTGATGTCGAAATCGTTGAGGGTGGTCTTATCCCGGGTCTGGGGAGTGAGGTTCTCCTCCTGCAGCAGAATCTCCTTCGCCGCGAATAGGATGATGTGCCCGATCAATGTCTGGTGGATTCCCGGGGGCACGACCGTGGGCTGGATGGTGCCACTGAAGTCCACGCGCAGCCCGGCCTCGCCAGTCTCGATTCGGGTGCAGCCTGACAGCGCCAATACCAACAGCAGGGATAACGAGGACGATACGATACTTCTCATGGATTTTTCTCCGGGCGTCAGTATTCAGTTGAAGAAAACGATGATGGCCTTCATGATCGCCGCAAGTAGCGCAACCGAGGCGAGGGCGCACAGCAATGCGTAGACCGCCCGCTTCACGCTTTGCATGCGCAATGTGGGTGCGTATCGGGCAATGGCCAGGGAGAAAATAATCCACAGGAGGGCAAGGACCAACACGGAGAGCCAGAACGGCAAACCCCTCATCATGGAATCGACTCTCCGCGGTTACCCGGCACGCAGTATCCTTTCTCCGCAGGACATAGTCAACGATGGTGCGATTACAAAAGTATGTTAGCCAGCCTCTTCAGTGGCTTAACTTTCTCTCGATCCGCCGATCCGGCACCAGCCATATCCCCGCCACCAGCACATACAGCGCATCCGAGATCCACTGGTTCCAGAATGCCGCAAGGATGGCGACCGCGTAACAGACGATCGACAGCTTGCCCTTGTAATCCCTGCCGAAGGCTTCCGCCAGCTTTGAGTGCGGCCCCTGATGGCGCACGATCGTGTATGCGAGGATGGTGAAGGCGATCGCCGCACACAGCAACACCATGCCGTACACCGCCGTCGGCAGCGACGCAAAGTGATTCTCGCCCATCCAACCTGTCACGAACGGCACCAGCGACAGCCAGAAAAGCAGGTGCAGGTTCGCCCAGAGGATGGCGCCGCCCACCTTGTCGACCGCATGGAACATGTGGTGGTGGTTGTTCCAGTAGATGCCGATGAAGACGAAGCTCAGTACGTAGACCAGGAACACCGGCAGGAGCGGCGCGAGGACCGCGGGATCTGCGCCATGCGGTACATGCAGGTCGAGCACCATGATGGTAATGAGGATGGCGATCACGCCGTCGCTGAAGGCTTCGAGCCGCGTCTTGGTCATAGAGGAAGCTTTCGTTGAGGCATATAGTCACTTCCGATTTCCGGCAGCGCAAAATGCGCAGTGCATGTTTATTTAATGCAAGCCATTGATTTTCATCGCAATACCTTAGGAAGTCGTTTCGTCAGTTGAATGTCTGCGCCGCAACCCCATCCCGCCGCAGCAGCTCGAGCAGCCCGTCATCGCCCACCAGGTGCAGCGCTCCCACCACGACGAAGTAATCGTTCTTTTCCTTGAGCAGCCGCTCGATCTGCGGCATCCAGTGCTTGTTGCGCTCAGTCACCAGCGCGCGATAGAGGCCCGGGAAGCGCTTGTACTCATCACCGAGCTCGCTCGCGAGCTTGCGGGTGTCGCCGGCGCGCCAGGCGGCGATGATGGCGCGGGTCTCGCTTTCCACGTCGTGCATCTCGCTGATCACCAGATCGAGAAACTTCGCCTGCTCCTCGCTCGAGAGATTGTCGAACACGCTCAGTTGCTCGGGCAGCGTCTCAAGTCCCTGGATGGGCTTATGGTCCTGCTGCGCGCGCTGCACCAGCTGCTGCTCGACGCCTTGGCTCGCATCGAAGCCGAGTTGCGCGTATTGCAGCTCGAGCAGCTGCACACCGAGCGCCCAGGGCTTCATCTGCCCGAGGAGCTCATCGGGCAGCCCTAAGCGGGCCGCCTCGGCGGCCACGCGCCCATACCGTTCGGCGCCCAGGGCGTCTTTGAGGGTGGTGCCCTCGGCCAGCATGCCATGCTCCATCATCCAGCTGGCCGCTTCGAGCGGATCGACATGGCTCAGGTCCATTTCCATCATCAGGGCCTGGGAGCCGGTGTAGGCGCGATCGAAGGCGGTGGGCAGGGCGGCATCGGCGGTTTTCAGCAAATGGACGGAGCCGGCGAGATAGACGGTGTTGTGCTCGCCATGGATCACCCAGACCGGGCTTGCGGCGTGCGCCGTCAGGCCGCCGAGCAGGGCGAGCGCGGCAAGCCAGGGGCGCACTTTCAAACGCACTGAGGTCTCATCTGCGGAACGCATCCCGTGTCAGATTCTCACACCCGGTTGCCGTCACTACGAGATCGTCCTCGATGCGAATGCCGCCGAACTTGCGCAACTGCTCGACTCGCGCCCAGTTGATCTGGGTGGCCCGCGCATCGGCACGCGCCTGATTGAGCAATGGATCGATGAAGTAGATGCCGGGCTCCATGGTGACGACGAAGCCGGGCTCGAGCACGCGGGTCAGGCGCAGGTAGGGATGCCCCGGCGGCCGCGGAATCTCATCGCCCTGCGGGGACTGCAGCAGTCCACCCACATCGTGCACCTGCAAGCCGAGGAGGTGACCTATGCCATGCGGCAGGAATACGCTCGAGACGCCGCTGTCGAGCGCTTCTTCCGCCTCGCAGCGGATGACATCGGCCGAGTGCAGCAGCTCCGCCACCAGCCGGTGCGCCAGCAGGTGAATGTCGCGCCAGTCGACGCCCGCTCGCACGCTGGCGCACAGCGATTGCTGCAGCTCGTCCATCTGCTCGATGAGCCTGCCGAAATCGGCGTCCTGGTGCGAATAGGTGCGGGTGATGTCGCTGGCGTAGCCTAAGAATTCCGCGCCCGCGTCGATCAGCATAGAGTGTCGCTCGCGCGGCGCCTGCCGCGCGAGTACCTGGTAGTGCAGGACCGCTGCGCCTTCGTTGAGGGCGATGATGGGATTGTACGGCAGCTCCTGCTCGCGCTGGCCGCAGGCGTGAAGGTAGGCGAGCTCGATCTCAAGCTCGCTGGCGCCTTTCTCGAACGACCTGGCGGCCGCCGCGTGTCCGAGGACGGCGAGCCGGTTGGCTTCACGCAGGCAGTTGACCTCGTAAGGCGTTTTGACAGCGCGCTCGTAGTCAAGCCGGTTCAGCAGATGGCGTGGATTCACGGCATCCACTCCCCACCGGCTGAGCTCCGTAAAAGTCTCGCCGAGGAAAACGGTGCGGCTCAGGTCCTGCGGCAGCAACGCCCGCGCCGTGTCGCGGTCGGGCACGATGCGCAGATCGAAATGCCGGGTCCAAAACCCCTCGGGCACGGCCGGGGGCTTATACCAGTAGTCGGTAGGCTGGTGAAAGAGCAATAGCGGCCGGTGGCCCGCCTCGAAGTAAATGAAGCAGTCGGGCGCGTTGGTGAGGGGCGCCCAGGCCTTGAACGGCGGGCTGACGCGGAAGGGCTGGGTCTGGTCATCTTCAAATAGCGGTGCCGGGAAGCCGGAATACAGTAGCAGGGCGCCGAAGCCCGCCGTGGCCAGAGCCTGCGCATGCCTTGCGGTCAGCGCCTCGATATGGGCGCCATAGGTGTCTTCCAGCAGATAAGTCAGATTCGGCATGGAGGGAGTGCTGTCGTTTCCGGCCGACAGTTATTTTACCTGTTTCCAATCTCGGGCAGAGCCTATAGAATCCGCCGCCGCGGGCCCGCATAGTGCGGGTCATTTTTCAACTCACTGCTTCTCGGGGTATCGATAGATGAACACTAAACTTGCTCTTAGCGCTCTCGTTGCGGCGCTGGCTCTGGCTGCCTGCGCGAAGCAGGAATCCGCCAGCACCGACGCCGCCGCTCCGGCTGCCGATGCGGCTCAGTCCGCGGCTTCCGCCGCTGATTCCGCCGCCACTGCTGCTGGCGCCGCCTCCGACGCCGCAGGCTCCGCCGCCAACGCGGCCGGCGCTGCGACGGATGCCGCCAGTGCGGCAACCACGCCTCCGGCTGACGGTTCGGCTGCTCCGGCGGCCACGCCGGCTCCCGCTCCGGCTGAAGCGCCGAAGCAGCAGTAAGCTTCCGCTTACTGCGAGCTTAAAACGCTCCAACACGGCCCGGATGGCGCGCAAGTGCTCTCCGGGCCGTTTTTTTTAAGGTGGTGCAGCTCAAAGGGATGATGCCGTGACTGTCAGTGTCCGCGATGCCCGCCCGAATACCGCCGACCGCCTGTGGATCGAAGGGGTGTATCGCGATTATCTGGACGATCTGGCGCCGCTCAATACCGGCATCTTCCCCATGCTGGGCGAGTTCGGGCACCGGGAGCCGGACCATATCGCGCGCTGGTTCGGCGATCCTTCGGCGGTTCCCCTGGTGATCCTGCAATCCGACCGTCCGGCGGGCTTTGCCATGGTGGCGCGCGGGGGTCCTCGGGGACCCGGCAAGGCGCGCACGGACTATCGCATGGCCGAGTTTTTCGTGGCCCGTCCGCACCGGCGCTTAGGGATAGGCCGTACGGCCGTGCCCTTGATCCTGGACCGTTTTGCCGGTCAGTGGGAGATCACCGAGTACTTACGCAATCCGCAGGCCGTGCAATTCTGGCGGCGTGTGGTCGGGGCTTATACGGGTGGGCGCTACGAGGAGCAGGTGCTCAACGGCGAAGTGCACCAGTTTTTTGAGTCGGGCTCAGCGGTGCTGCGCCGTGAGCGCACGAATGGCAACCGGCCGCGCTGGGTCTGACCGCACCGCCGGCTGAGCGGCGCTGCCGGGGCAGCAGCCGCCACACGCTGTAAAAGGCGCTGCCCACCACCAGAGCGCCGACCACCAGCCACTCAAACATGGCCGGCTCCGAGGGCCACGGTAAGGCGGTAGGTGACGAAGGAGGCGGCGTAGGCCATGGCGAAAAGATAGGCGGCCATCACCAGGGGATAGCGCCAGGAATTGGTCTCGCGTTTGACCACGGCCAGTGTGGACAGGCATTGCGGTGCGAACACATACCAGGCGAGCAGGGAAAGACCGGTGGCGAGACTCCAGCTGCCGCCAATGAGGGGTGTGAGGGCGCCCGCCACGTCGGCGTTGGAAGAGGTCGACATGGCATAAACGGTGCCCAGCGCGCCCACCGCGACCTCGCGCGCCGCAAGCCCCGGCACCAGTGCCACCGAGATTTGCCAGTTGAAACCGATGGGCGCGAAGAGGGTCTGCAGCGCCTGCCCCAGCAGACCTGCGAAACTCCATTGGATGGGGGGGCCAGTGGCCCCGGACGGCGGCGCCGGAAAGCTCGCCAGAAACCACAGCACAATGGTCAGGGAGAGAATGATGGTGCCGACGCGATTCAGGAAGATCTTGACGCGCTCCCACAGCCCCAGGGTGAGATTGCGCAGGTTGGGCCAGCGATACTCCGGCAGCTCGAGCATCAGCGAGCGGGGCTCATTGCGCATCACCGTGCGCTTCAGGACGAAGGCCACGGCCATGGCGGCCAGCACACCCGTCAGGTACAGCGCAAAGAGGACCAGCCCCTGCAGATTGAGAATACCGAGGGAGGTGGCGGGAATGAAGGCCGCGATGAGCAGCGCGTACACCGGCAGCCGCGCCGAACAGGTCATCAGCGGCGCGATCATGATGGTGGCGAGCCGGTTGCGCGATGAGGGGATGGTGCGCGCAGCCATGATGCCGGGGATGGCGCATGCGAAGCTTGAGAGCAGCGGAATGAAGGCACGGCCCGACAGCCCCACCTTGCCCATCAAACGATCCAACAGGTAGGCGGCGCGCGGCAGATAACCGGAATCTTCCAGCACCAGAATGAAGAGGAACAGGATGAGGATCTGCGGCAGGAAGACGAGCACACTACCGGCGCCGGCGATCACGCCGTCGGTGAGCAGGCTGCGCAACGGTCCGGGGTGCATGGCGACGCTGAGGCTTCCACCGAGGGCGGCGACGCCGCTCTTGATAGCCTCCATGGGCAGGGTGGCCCAGCTGAACACGGCCTGGAACATGAGGAACAGCACCAGAGCGAGGAGTAGGGGGCCGGCCACAGGATGCAAAACCACGGCATCGAGGTGTGAGAGCAGGGCCTGCCGGGCCGGCACGCGGTAGCCGATGATGTTGAGGATGCGGCGCACTTCGCGCTGTGTGGCCTCGACATCCGCGATGCTGGCGCGGGGCGGATCGATGCGGCCAATTCTCTCGATGAGCGGCTGGCGGTCGATGGCCTCGACCAGCGCGCGCTCGCCGCCGGCGCGCACCGCCACGGTCTCGATCACCGGGGCGCCGATTTCCCGCTCGAGCGCCGCGCGGTCGAAACGGTAGCCGCGCTGCTGCGCCACATCGCTCATGTTGAGGGCGACGATGAGCGGGCGGCCGAGGCGTTTGAGCTCGAGCGCAAGCCGCAAATTGAGCCGCAGGTTGGTCGCATCCACCACGCAAACCAGGAGATCGGGTGGCAGCTCGCTGGCATGCCGGCCGAGCACCACATCGCGGGCGATGGCCTCATCGAGGCTACTGGGCGCAAGGCTGTAGGCGCCAGGCAGATCGAGCACGCGGTACAGGCGGCCGGAGGCGGGACCGATGAAGCGGCCTTCCTTGCGCTCGACGGTGACCCCCGGGTAGTTCGCGACTTTCTGCCGGCTGCCGGTGAGACGGTTGAAGAGCGCGGTCTTCCCGCAATTGGGGATGCCGATCAGGGAGAGGCTGAGCACTTGCGCCGGCTCGGCGGCGGCATTCATGGGTGTGGCGGGGCCGGGGGCGCGAGCTCCACCCAGACGGTCTCCACTTCACGCCGGCGCAGGGCCAGGGTGGTATCTGCGATTCTCACGACGAACGGGTCTCCGCCGGGGCGGGCCTGGGTCAGCACTTCGATGCGCTCGCCACTGACGAAGCCGAGCTCGACGAGGCGCCTTTCGAGAGGGGATGCGCAGCCCAGATGGGCACCGCCGACGCCGCGCACCACAGCAGCGGTCCCTGGCGACAGGACGCTCAAGCTGGTGAAGCCGGGAGCGAGGGCGAGGCCTTCGGGGGTAGCAAAAGCATCCATAGGTGCACAGTATGGATGAGAACCGTTCGCATCCGCAAGCGATCCGCGTTATGACAGCAGTGGACGCAGGTACTGCCCCGTATACGAGCGCTTTTCGGCCGCCACCTGCTCGGGGGTTCCGGCCACCAGCAGCCGGCCGCCGCCTTCGCCGCCCTCGGGACCGAGATCGATCACCCAGTCGGCGGTTTTGATCACATCGAGGTTGTGCTCGATCACGACCAGGGTATTGCCCTCATCGCGCAGGCGGTGCAGTACATCGAGCAGCTGCGCCACATCGTGGAAATGCAGTCCCGTGGTCGGCTCATCGAGAATGTAGAGGGTGCGGCCAGTGGCCCGTTTCGCAAGCTCCCGGGCCAGCTTGATACGCTGTGCCTCGCCGCCCGAGAGCGTGGTGGCGTTCTGCCCGATGTGGATGTAGGACAGTCCCACATCCACCAGAGTCTGAAGGCGCCCCGCGATGGCGGGAACGGCCTGGAAAAAGCGCAGCGCGTCTTCCACAGTCATCGCAAGCACCTCATGGATGCTCTTGCCGCGGTAGTGGATCTCGAGCGTCTCGCGGTTGTAGCGCCGGCCGCCGCAGACATCGCAGGGGACGTAGATGTCGGGCAGGAAGTGCATTTCCACCTTGATGAGGCCGTCACCCTGGCAGGCCTCGCAGCGTCCGCCTTTGACATTGAAGCTGAAGCGGCCGGCGTCGTAGCCACGCGCGCGGGCTTCGGGCACGGCGGCGAAGAGCTCGCGCAGCGGCGCGAAAAGACCGGTGTAGGTGGCGGGATTGGAGCGCGGCGTGCGCCCGATGGGGCTTTGGTCGATGTCGATGATTCGATCGATGTGCTCCAGGCCTTCGATGCGCTCGACCGGCGGGCCCTGCGCCGGGCTGCCGTTCAAATGCGCGGCGGCGTGCTGGAACAAAGTATCGATGACCAGCGTCGATTTGCCGGAGCCCGACACGCCTGTGATACAGGTGAGCAGGCCCAATGGAATATCGACGCTGACCTCACGCAGATTGTTGCCGCTCGCTTTCACGATGCGGATCTGCCGGTCCGGCGTGGGTACGGTGCGCAGCCGCGGCAGCGCGATCTTGCGCCGGCCGCTCAAGTATTGGCCGGTGAGGGAAGCCGCATTGGCTTCGATGTCCTGCGGGGTGCCTTGTGCCACGACCTGCCCGCCGTGCGCTCCGGCGCCCGGACCGAGATCGACCACTTGGTCGGCGGCGCGGATCGCCTCTTCGTCGTGCTCGACCACGATCACTGTGTTGCCGATGTCGCGCAGCGCCTTGAGCGTGGTGAGCAGCCGCTGATTGTCGCGCTGGTGCAGACCGATGGAGGGCTCATCGAGGATGTACATCACGCCCGTCAGGCCCGAGCCCACCTGGCTTGCGAGGCGGATGCGCTGTGCTTCCCCGCCGGAGAGGGTCTCGGCGCTGCGATCGAGGGTGAGGTAGTCGAGCCCCACGTCGACCAGGAATTGCAGGCGCTCGCGCACGTCGTGCACGATCTTTGCGGCGACCTCGCCGCGCCAGCCGGAAACCTTGAGGGAGCGGAACAGCGCAAGCGCCTGGCCGATCGGCAGATGGGCGATTTCCGGGAGGTTGTGGCCGGCAACAAAGACGAAACGCGCGGTGCGATTGAGGCGTGTGCCGCCGCAGTCGGGGCAGGGCCGGGTGCCGAGATACTTGGCGAGCTCATCGCGCACGGTGCTCGATTCAGTCTCGCGGTAGCGCCGCTCGAGATTGGGCAGGATGCCTTCGAAGGGATGATTTTTGCGCGCAATGCGGCCGCGGCTCTCCTCGTAGCGGAACTCGATGGCCTCATCGCCGCTGCCGTGGAGCAGTACCTGGCGGATCTTTTGCGGCAGCTCGTTCCAGGGCTTCTCGATGTCGAACTTGTAGTGTCGGGCGAGCGACTGGATGAGCTGGAAGTAATGGGCGTTGCGGCGGTCCCAGCCGCGCACTGCGCCACCGGCGAGCGACAGATGCGGGTGCGCGACGACGCGCTGCGGGTCGAAGAACTCGTTGACGCCGAGACCGTCGCAGGTGGGACAGGCGCCGGCCGGGTTGTTGAAGGAGAACATTTTGGGCTCGAGCGGCGGTACACCGTAGCCGCACACGGGGCAGGCTTGACGGCTTGCGAAAACAATATCGGGCTGCGTGTTCGGTTTCTCGAGCAACGCGAGCTTGGCGATTCCGCCGCCGATGCGCAGGGCGGTCTCAAACGACTCGGCGAGTCGCTGTGCCATCTCAGGCTTGATGCGAAAACGATCCACCACCGCCTCGATGGTGTGTTTGCGTTTGGGGTCGAGTTTGGGAGTGGCATCAAGCTCGTGGATTGCTCCATCGACGCGCACGCGCACGAATCCGTGCGAGCCGAGCTCGATCAGTGCCGCGGCTTGCTCGCCTTTACGGTCGCTGACCACTGGCGCGAGCAGCGCCGCGGGTGTGCCCTCGGGCAGGCGCAGCACCTGGTCGACCATCTGACTCACGGTCTGGGCTTCGAGGTCGATGTCGTGGTCGGGGCAGCGCGCAATGCCGGCGCGGGCGAAGAGCAGCCGCAGGTAATCGTAGATCTCGGTGACGGTGCCGACGGTGGAGCGCGGATTGTGCGAGGTGGCTTTCTGCTCGATGGCGATCGCCGGGGACAGTCCCTCGATGGCGTCCACATCGGGCTTGTCCATCATGGAGAGGAACTGGCGGGCGTAGGCGGAGAGCGATTCGACGTAGCGACGCTGGCCTTCGGCGTAGAGCGTGTCGAAGGCGAGCGAGGATTTGCCGGAGCCTGAGAGGCCGGTGAGCACGATCAGCCGGTCGCGCGGCAGGTCGACATCGATGTTCTTAAGGTTGTGGGTGCGCGCGCCGCGGACGCGAATGAGCTGCATCACACGGACTCATCCGGCGGTGGCGTCACATCCCGCGGGGCGGTCACCCGCAGGGTGTCGATGCGCCGCCGGTCGCCGCGCACCACGCGGAACTCGAAGCCGTCCACGGTGACGGCCTCGCCGCGCCGCGGCAGGCGGCCGAGCTGCTTCATCACCAGGCCCGCGACGGTGTCGAATTCCTCGGCGGCCAGTTGCGCCCCGAAATACTCGTTGAACTCGTCGAGCCGCGTGACGCCGCGCACGGCAAAGGTCCGCTCGCCTTCCTTGCGGATATTCTGGTCGTCCTCCACGTCGAACTCGTCGTCGATCTCGCCGATGATCTGCTCGATCACATCCTCGATCGTCACGAGCCCCGATACGCCGCCGTACTCATCAACCACCAGCGCCATGTGGTTGCGGTTGTGGCGGAACTCCTTCAGCAGCACGTTGAGCCGCTTGGATTCGGGCACGAACACGGCAGGACGCATGAATTCGCGGATGTCGAATCTCTCATCCTCTTCCGCCACGCACAGGCGCAGCAGGTCCTTCGCGAGCAGAATCCCCACGATATTGTCGCGGTCGTCGTCCATCACCGGAAAGCGCGAATGGCCGGACTCGATCACCGCCGGCAGAATGGTGTCCGGCGAGTCGTCGCGCCGCACGAAGATCATCTGTGCGCGCGGCACCATGATGTCGCGCACTTGAAGATCGGCCACCTCGAGCACCCCTTCGAGCATGGTGAGCGCATCGCCGTCCACCAGCCCGCGCTCGCTGGCTTCGCGCAGCAGCTGGATGAGCTCGGTCCGGTCCTGAGGCTCGCCCGAGAGCGACTGCGTGATTTTCTTCAACCAGCGCCCTGTGGCGTTCAGGTCCTTGGACATGGGGTCTTTTTCCTCAAACGCTCCGATAGGGATTGTCAAAACCGAGTTGCCGCAGCACGGCGATCTCGCGGCGCTCCATGCGACGCGCATCCGCCGGATGCTGGTGGTCATACCCCACCAGATGCAACGCGCCGTGCACGATCAGATGCGCCCAGTGAGCTTGCAGGCTCTTGCCTTGCTCGCGCGCTTCGGCGCGCAGCACCTGGGGACACACTACGAGATCGCCCAGTGGAATGGGTTCGATATCGGGCATTGGCGTTGCCGGAAAGGACAGGACGTTCGTGGGCTTGTTTCGTCGCCGATAACGCGCATTGAGCTTGCGGCTTTCCGCGGGTCCGACGACTCGCACGCTGAGCTCTCGACCTTTGGCATTGCGTCCGAGCGCGGCTCCCGCCCAGCGGCGCAGGGTATTCGCAGCAGGCGCCCATGATCGGACACGACGGATAATCTCCACTCGTGGCGCGCTCATTTCGCATCACCCCGCGCCTCATACGCCTGCACAATCCTTTGGACCAGCGGATGGCGCACCACGTCCCTGGCATCGAAGTGGGTGAAGGCCACGCCTTTGACGCCGTGCAGGATGTCGATGACATGACGCAGGCCGGACTGCTTGCCGGTGGGCAGGTCGGTCTGGGTGACATCACCGGTCACCACCGCCTTGGAGCCGAAGCCGATGCGTGTCAGGAACATCTTCATCTGCTCGACGGTGGTGTTCTGCGCCTCATCGAGAATGATGAAGGAGTCATTGAGCGAGCGGCCGCGCATGAAGGCGAGCGGCGCGACCTCGATGACATTGCGCTCGATGAAGCGCGCCACGCGGTCGAAGCCCATCATCTCGTAGAGGGCGTCGTACATGGGGCGCAGATAAGGGTCGACCTTTTGGGTGAGGTCGCCGGGCAGGAACCCTAAGCGCTCGCCGGCCTCGACCGCCGGGCGTACCAGCACGATGCGCCGCACGCGGTCGGACTGCAGGGTTTCCACGGCGCAGGCGACGGCCAGATAGGTCTTGCCCGTGCCGGCCGGTCCGATGCCGAAGGTGAGGTCCTGGGAGCGGATATGCGCGAGGTACTCGCGCTGGTGAACGCCGCGCGCGCGGATGCCGCCGCGTAGCACGCGCACGGCGTCCTCCTCCTGTGCGGCGGCGGGCAGGGCTGCACCATGCGGGGCCGGGCCCGGCTCGCGCTCACGCTCGTGCAGCGCCAAGTGAACACGCTCGGGGGTGACTTCCTCCTTGCCGGAGAGGTCGAAGAGCTCGCGCAGGGTGTCCTCGGCGGCCGGCGCGCGCTCGCCGATGACGCGAAAGTGATCGCCGCGGCGGCGGATCTCCACGTCCAGGCGCGATTCCACCAGGCGCAGGTTTTCATCCAGCGGCCCGCACAAGCTCGCGAGGCGCGCATTATCGGCCGGCTCGAGATCGAATTCGCGCGAATTCATGCGCTGGCCGCGAGCGGCGCGGCTTGCAGGCGTCCGCGCAGGCTGTGCGGGCGCGCTTCGGTGATCAGCACATTGACGAAACGGTTGATGAGCGAGGCAGATCCAGCGAAATTGACCCAGCGGTTGTTTTCGGTGCGGCCGGCGAGCTCGCGCTCGTTCTTCTTGGCCGGACGCTCGACCAGCACGCGCTGCACGCTGCCCACCATGCTTTGATAGATGGTCTGCGACTGTGCCTCGAGCAGCGCCTGAAGACGTGCCAGGCGCTCCTGTTTTATTTCGGGGCTGAGCTCATCCGGTAGCGAGGCGGCGGGAGTGCCGGGACGGCGGCTATAGAGGAAGCTGAACGAGAGGTCCAGGCCCGTGTCGCGCACCAGCTTGAGGGTGGCCTCGAAGTCCCTGTCGGTTTCGCCCGGAAAGCCCACGATGAAATCCGAGGTGATGCTGATGTCAGGCCGCACCGCGCGTAATTTGCGGACCTTCTCCTTGAATTCAAGCGCCGTATAGCCGCGCTTCATGAGCGCGAGGATACGGTCCGAGCCGCTCTGCACCGGCAGGTGCAGGTGATTGGCGAGCTGCGGCACGTGGGCGTAAGCCTCGATCAGGCTGTCGTTGAACTCGAGAGGATGCGAGGTGGTGAAGCGGATACGCTCGATGCCGGGCACCGCGGCCACATGATGAATCAGCGTCGCAAGGTCGACCACGGCGCCGTCCGCCATGGCGCCGGCATAGGCATTGACGTTTTGTCCGAGAAGGGTGACCTCGCGCACGCCCTGACTCGCGAGCTGCCGCACTTCCTGCAGGGTAGACTCAAACGAGCGGCTGATCTCATCGCCGCGGGTGTAGGGCACGATGCAGAAGCTGCAGTACTTGGAACAGCCTTCCATGATGGACACGAAAGCCTTGGCGCCGCAGGCCGTCGGCGCTGGCAGGCTGTCGAACTTTTCGATCTCGGGAAAGCTGACATCGACCACGGAGCGCCCCGTGCGGCGCAGCTGCGCGATCATGTCGGGCAGGCGGTGCAGAGTCTGCGGTCCGAACACCAGGTCGACGAAAGGCGCGCGCTCGGTGACGCTAAAGCCCTCCTGGCTGGCGACGCAACCACCCACGCCGATGATCAGCTGCGGCCGCTGCGCCTTGAGCAGGCGCCACTCGCCCAGCAGCGAGAACACCTTCTCCTGGGCCTTCTCGCGCACCGAGCAGGTGTTCATGAGGAGGATGTCCGCCTCGGCGGGGTGGTCGGCGGCGGTGAGCCCGTCGGCGGCGTGGAGTACGTCCGCCATGCGGGCGGAGTCGTACTCGTTCATCTGGCAGCCGAAGGTCTTGATGAAGTAGCGGCCGGGCATACTCAGAAGGGGATGTCGTCGTCGAAATCGTCCTTGCCACCGCCAGCTGGCGAGGCGCCGGAGGGGGCCCGCTCGCCATACTCGCTCGCCGCGTCTCGAGGGGAAGTGCTGCGGCCCCCGCCCCGGCTCATACCCTCGCCGCCCCCGCTGCCACCGGCGCCGCCACGACTACCCAGCATCTGCATATCATTTGCGATGATCTCCGTCGAATAGTTGTCCTTCCCCTCCTTATCCTGCCACTTGCGGGTGCGCAGGCTGCCCTCGATATAGACCTGGGAGCCCTTGCGCAGGTATTCGGCGGCGATCTCGCCCAGGCGCCCGAACAGGGCCACGCGATGCCATTCGGTGCGCTCCTGCTGCTCGCCGGTCTGCTTGTCCTTCCAGCTTTCGCTGGTGGCAATGCGGATATTGGCCACCGTGCTGCCGGAGGGCATGGCCCGCGTTTCGGGGTCCGCTCCGAGGTTGCCGACGAGAATCACCTTGTTGACGCCGCGTGCCATAGCTCTTCTGCCTTAAGTCAGTAACGGGTACGTGGGTATTGTACCGGGGGGTGAACCGGCCCGTAACGCTGCTTCGGCGATGTGTTTGGCACGAAAACTGGGTCATAAGCGGGGCTTGAGCTTGGCTGTTGACCGCGCAGATGCACTAGAACACGCGCGCTTCCGCTCCCAGCCGCGGGGCGGCGCTTTTCACCTCGCACTCGATCTCAAGCTGCGCGAGCCAATCTTCGGGGCTGAGCACGGTATCAAGCACCAGGCACTGACGCTTGATTGTCGCGAAGTCGCCAGGAGTCAGATAACTCATAAAAACCAGCCTCTTCTCCCATTTATCGCGGGTCTTGGCGTCGATCGAGGCGATCTTTTCCGTAAGTCCAGCCTCCGCCAGGAACATCTTCCAGCGCTGGTCCAAGTCAAGCTCGCGAAACTCGATTTTGAAGGTAAAGCGGCGCAAGGCCGCGGCATCGAGATCGCGGAACAGATTCGTGGCCACAATCACGATACCGTCGAAGCGCTCCATGCGTTGCAGCAGCTCGTTGGTCTGGGTGACTTCCCAGCTGTGCTGCGCGAAGGCGCGGCTGCGCAGGAAGCTGTCTCCCTCGTCGAAAAACAGGATGGCATCTTCCGCGGCCGCTTCCTCGAAGGCCGCCGCGATGTTCTTCTCGGATTCTCCCACCCATTTGCTCAAGAGAGCAGCGGCGCTTTTATTGACCAGAGGCAGGGAGAGTTGAGCGGCCATATATTCCACGAACTGGGTTTTGCCGGTGCCGGGCGGGCCATAAAGTAGCACCGAGCCTTTAGGGCGCTTGCGAAAGCTCCTGAGGATTTGGACGGGGCTGAAGCGGCCGGCGGTATTGAGATATTCGAGGGAATACTGGGTGACGGAGGGCTTGAAGGCGTCGGTGAGCTCACGCGAGAGAGCGCGCTGGCTGCGTCGAATCGCCTGGACGATGGCATGATCGCGCTCGGCCTTATTTTCCGGAGCAACGAGCCGGGAGACCTTGATGGCTGATTCCAGCTGGGCGTTCGAGACACCATCCAGATTCAGGATTTGTGACACAGCGGCCTTACTCAGCTTCAGGCGCTTGAGCCGGGTTTTGATAGCCAGCTCCTTGAATGTGCGATCGGCCTTCTTGAGCGGAGCGTGAAAGACAAAACGCGCGATGGTGTCCTCGGGAAGCGTGTTGGCGTCGGAAGCGAGCCATAGCGCGGGCACGGCATTGGTGGCCAGCAGATTCTCATCGAAAGGCGGACTATCGTCCGTCGAGATTTCGATCCCGAACAGTGCGCGGATGAAGTGGGAAGAGGCGGTATGCAGCACCTCGGACGGCCGCTCGATCACCAGCATCGAAGGTTCCGACTTTTCGGCCAGAAGCTGCAAGGCCACGAAGGTGAGCGAGGGCAGTACACCCCGCGGGGCCTCCTCGAAGCGGCGGACTTGCCAGGCGCGGCGGCCGCAACCCGCGACCATCGCATCCAGCAAAGGTCTCTTGTCCAACGACGATGATCCATACAGGAGAAGGTTGACGCCCGGCTCCTGCGCATTCTTGAGGAGGCGGATGGCCATGGTGAGGTCTTCCTCGAGCAGACGCGCGGGACGGCCCGAGCCTGTCTTGCTGTCGAAGGGTTCAAGGAGCGCCTCGGCCAGCGAATCCGCGCCCGCGAGCAAATCCACCCAGAAAGCGGCCACGCTCGCGAATTGGGCACGGCGTCCGGTCGATCGCAGGAGCCCGCTCAGCCGCAGCGGCGATTTGGGCCGCATGGCCTTGGCCAGCTCATCGGTGGTGGTGGCGAAGAGGGCTGTCCACAGTGTCTGGGCGGTCCAGCGGTCCGCGGCCAACTGGTCGAAGATCCCCACCACCTCATCCGACACCGTGGTCAGAAACGCAAATGCGAGAATGTCACGCTCCAGGGCAGAGAGCTTGAGGGTGCAGCCGAGCTCGGCTAGTCGCGAGGCGAATGGGGAAAAGAGCTCAGTGAAGGTATCGTCGAACTTCAACGCCGGGGTCAGCTTCTCCAGCATGACCGAGGCCAGCTGCATGAACTCACGGTCATGGTGGCGCACCCAGTCGTGCACGGCATAGCCTTCGAGCACCAGGCGCGCATGCTCTGCATTGGTGCGTCCCGAAAAGGCATAATGGACCTGGGAGAGGAGCTTCATCATGCGATCGAGGGAGAGCCGCTTGGCGCGCTCGCTTTCCTGGATCTGGGTGACCTCGGCGGGCCAGCTGAGGAGGCTTCCGACCGAGGCATACCAGGCCGCGAAGGCCACCGGGTCATGCTGCAGACTGCGGGACGCGACCGGATCGACGGCCAGCCGCAGCAGCCACACGGTCGCTTGAGGAATGGAGATTTGTAACTTGTTGGGCATGATGTTCTATTGCTGAGCCGTGCTCTTCCGTTCGATATTCAATTGGTACATATACTACAGAAGATGTCAGTCGAGTCAAAATATTCTCGCTATGCGTTGGCCCTCGCCGCCGGCGCCCTACTGGCCTGTGCCTTCGCGCCCCTCGGCTGGTGGCCGCTCGCCATCCTTTGTCCGGCGATCCTCATGTACTTGTGGCAGAGGTCGAGCCCGCGCGAGGCGGCATGGACAGGCTTCTGGTTCAACGTCGGCACTTTCGCAGCCGGCACCTACTGGCTCTACATCAGCATTCATATTTTCGGCGGGGCGCCCATCTGGCTGGCGTTAATCATTATGACGGCGTTGGTGGCTATCATGGGCCTTTATCATGCGCTTCTGGGCTACTTCGTTGCCCGATGGCTGCCCAAAGAGGGAGTGCTGCGTTTTTTGGTCGGCATGCCCGCCGCATGGCTGCTGATCGAATGGTGGCGCGGCTGGTTCTTATCGGGGTTCTCCTGGCTGTCGCTGGGTTATTCTCAAACCGATACCTGGCTCGCGCATCTGGCGCCGGTCATTGGCGTATATGGCATCAGCGCCTGTCTGCTGCTGAGCGCGGGAGCTGTGGCCGCTTTACTGCTTTCGCGACAGCGCCTCATCCCGTTGGCAGTGCTCGCTGCCCCCTGGCTTGTGGCGCTGGCGCTGACCCACATCGAGTGGACCCGGCCTTCCGGCAAGCCGGTGACCGTCGCGGTGGTGCAGGGCGCCATTCCCCAGGATCTCAAGTGGCAGGAAGGCAATCGCGATAGGACACTCGATCTTTACCGGCGCCTGAGTGAGAGCGCCCTGGGGACGCAATTGATCGTCTGGCCGGAAGCCGCCGCGCCCGCCTATTTTCACGAGCTGATCGATTATCTGCGGCCTTTGTACACCGAGGCTCACAGCCACGGCAGCGCGCTGGTGATCGGCATCCTGCAGCCGTGGCCGAAAGGCGAGAGGACTCTGTACTACAATGCGGTACTCTCACTCGGCGAGTCCGTCAGCTGGTACCACAAGGACCACCTGGTGCCCTTCGCGGAGTTCTTTCCCGTACCATCCTTCGTGCGCGAGTGGCTGCGCCTGAAAAACCTGCCCTCGGAGGACTTCACCCGCGGCGGGGCCGGCCAGCCGCCGCTGCCCGCGGCGGGGCTCAGGCTCGCCACCACCATTTGCTACGAGGATGCTTACGGCAGCTCGCAGCTTCAGGTGCTGCACGAGGCGGACGCGCTGGTCAATGTGACCAACGACGCTTGGTTCGCCCATTCGACCGCCCGGCACCAGCATTTTCAGATCGCGCGGATGCGGGCGATCGAAGCGGGGCGGTACATGATCCGCGCCGCCAACGACGGTATTTCGGCGATTATCGGGCCACAGGGTGAGATCGTGGCCCGGGCTCCGCAGTTCAAGCCGGCGGTGCTGCGCGCCACGGTGACGCCCCGGTCGGGTCTGCCGCCTTACGTTTTTGTCGGAAACGCGCTGATCGTGCTTTTAGGCACACTGGGTGCGGCCATCGCAGTGTGGCGCCGGAACCTCTAAACTACCGCCCTGTCCTAGGCCCAAGCGGCCCCGTTTGGGGCTTTCAATTTCGGAGCTATTGCATGAGCCTTTCGCATCCGGCCCACCGTGTGGGCTACGTGTTCCTGGTTTCCATCGCGCTCGCCGCCTGCTCGGGCGACTCGCGGGCGCAGCCCACCGTGGCCGCGGCTCCGCTGCAAACCCCGGCTGTGCCGACGGCGCCGGTGACGCCGAGCACGGTCAACGCGCTGCCTGATTTCTCCTCGCTGGTGGAAAAGGCCGGTCCCGCCGTGGTCAATGTGGCCGTGGTACAGCAGGCGCAGCCCACCGCGGACAATGGCTTGGAGGACCCTTTTGGCGACTTTTTCCGCCGTTTCGGCATCCCTACTCCCGACTATGGCCAACGCGGCAGTCCGCAGCCGGTGCGCGGCGAGGGATCGGGATTCATCGTGTCGCCGGACGGCTATATCCTGACCAATGCCCATGTGGTCGCGGACGCCGATCAGGTCACCGTGAAGCTCACCGACCGCCGTGAGTTCCAGGCCAAGGTGATTGGCGTGGACCAGCGCTCCGATGTGGCGGTGATCAAGATTCCGGCCACCAACCTGCCGACGGTGCGTATCGGCGATGCCTCGCACCTGAAGCCCGGCGAATGGGTGCTGGCCATCGGCTCACCGTTCGGCTTCGAGAACAGCGCCACCGCCGGCATCGTCAGCGCCACGGCGCGCTCGCTGCCCGGGGACAATGGCGCCGGCAGCATCGTACCCTTCATTCAAACGGACGTCGCGGTCAATCCCGGCAACTCCGGCGGCCCGCTATTCAACATGCGCGGTGAGGTGGTCGGCATCAACTCGCAGATTTTCAGCCGCACGGGTGGGTACATGGGCCTATCCTTCGCCATTCCCATCGATGTGGCCATGGACGTGCGCGACCAGCTGATCAAATCGGGCAAGGTCACGCGCGGCCGTATCGGCGTCACCATCCAGAACGTGAACGCGCAGCTCGCCGAGTCGTTCGGCCTCGACCGGCCGCACGGTGCGCTCGTGAGCTCGGTGCTGCCCGGCAGCCCCGGCGAGAAAGCCGGTCTGAAGCCCGGTGATGTCATCCTGGCGGTCAACGGCAAGACCGTGGAGCTGTCCACGGAGCTGCCCACCGTGATCGCCCGGATGAAGCCGGGCACCACGGCTGCGCTCACTGTATGGCGCGGCGGCCATGAGCAGAAACTCGAGGTGAAGATCGAGCAGCTGGAAGAGCCGCGCTCGCGCAATGCCGGCAAGCCTGTCAAGGGCGAAAGCAACGAGGAAAGCCGCCTGGGTCTGACCGTGCGCCTCCTGTTGCCGCAGGAGAAGCAGCAGGTCGACACCGACGGTACCCTGGTGATCGAGCAGGTGAACGGTCCCGCGGCGGTGGCGGGCGTGCAGCCCGGCGATGTTATCCTCGGGGTCAACGGCAAGCGTGTGAAGACCCTGGCGGAGCTGCGCGATGCCTCGAAGGCGGCGGGCAAGAATGTGGCTCTGCTGATCCAGCGCCAGGACGCGCAGATCTTCGTGCCATTGAGGCTGAACTGATCTGTCTAGCGAGGGATCGGACTCCTGTCCAACCCTCGCGGCGGGAAGCAAAAAGCGTGGTTTTTGCTTCCCGCTCGCCACCTGCGGCGGCGTGGGCCCATCCCTGGGCCCTGCGCATCAAGTAATTCCGTCGTGTATTCTTGCCGAATATGGATGAGAATTATGATCCGGCGGCCGTAGAGCGCGCCGCGCAAGACCATTGGGACCGTCAACGCGCCTTCGAGGTGCGCGAGGACGACGCGCGGGCCAAGTATTACGCCTGCTCCATGCTGCCCTATCCCAGCGGCAAGCTGCACATGGGCCATGTGCGCAACTACACCATCAACGATGTCATGGCGCGCTACATGCGCATGCGCGGCTACAACGTGCTCATGCCCATGGGCTGGGATGCCTTCGGGCTGCCGGCGGAGAACGCGGCCATCGACAAGAAGATCGCGCCGGCGCAATGGACCCGCAACAACATCGCGGAAATGAAGGCGCAGATGCGCCCGCTCGGCCTGTCCATCGACTGGTCGCGCGAGATCGCCACCTGCGATGTCGGGTACTACAAATGGAATCAATGGTTCTTTTTGAAGATGCTGGAGCACGGCATCGCCTACAAGAAGACCCAGGTGGTCAACTGGGACCCGGTTGACCACACCGTGCTGGCCAATGAGCAGGTGATCGATGGTCGCGGCTGGCGCTCGGGCGCGCCGGTGGAGAAGCGGGAGATTCCGGGCTATTACCTGCGGATCACGCAGTACGCGGAGGAACTGCTCGCCAGCGTGCTCAACGATCTTCAGGGCTGGCCCGAGCGCGTGCGCGTCATGCAGGAGAACTGGATCGGCCGCAGCACCGGTGTGAATTTCGGATTTCCGTATGAGCTCGACGGCGCGCGCAAGCTGCTGCGGGTGTTCACCACGCGCGCCGACACCCTCATGGGCGTCACCTTCGTCGCGATTGCGGCGGAGCATCCGCTGGCGGAAGTCTGCGCGCGCAAAAATCCGGCGCTGGCCACGTTCATCGAGGAATGCCGCAAGGGTGGCGTGTCCGAGGCGGAGCTGGCCGCGGCGCAGAAGAAGGGCATGGCCACCGGCTTTTTCGTCACGCATCCGCTCTCGGGCGAGCGCATCGAAGTGTGGGTCGCAAATTATGTGCTGATGGGCTACGGTGAAGGCGCGGTCATGGGGGTGCCGGCGCATGACGAGCGCGATTTTGCGTTCGCCAGGAAGTATGGGTTGCCGATCAAGCCGGTCATTCAGGGCGGCACGGATGATGCGGCCCATATCGAGTACGGCGCTCTTTTCAATTCCGGCAAGTACGACGGTCTCGACTACACTGCGGCGGTGGATGCCATCGCCGCGGACCTCAAGGCCAAGAAGCTCGGCGACAAGCAGACCACGTACCGCCTGCGGGACTGGGGCATCAGCCGCCAGCGCTACTGGGGCACGCCCATCCCCATCATCCACTGCGAGTCCTGCGGCTCGGTGCCGGTGCCGTACGAGGATCTGCCAGTAGTGCTGCCCGAGGACCTGGTGCCCGACGGCACGGGCAATCCGCTCGGGAAGGACGAGCGCTTTCTCAAATGCGAGTGTCCGCAGTGCGGCAAGCCCGCGCGACGCGAGACCGACACCATGGATACCTTCGTAGACTCGGCCTGGTACTACATGCGCTACTGCTCGCCGGATGCGCGCGATGGTATGGTCGATGAGCGCAACGATTACTGGAGTCCCGTGGACCAGTACATCGGTGGCATCGAGCATGCGGTACTGCACCTGCTGTACGCGCGCTTCTGGACCAAGGTGATGCGCGACATGGGCCTGGTGCGGTTCGATGAGCCGTTCACGCGCCTCTTCACCCAGGGCATGCTGCTCGCCGAGTGCTTCTATCGCGAGGAGTCGAACGGCAAGCGTCGCTGGTTCTACCCCAGCGAGGTCGCAGTGCGCGGGCAGGCCATCGTCGCCGTCGAGGACGGGCAGCCGGTGCTGTCCGGCGGCATCGAGAAGATGTCGAAGTCGAAGAACAACGTGGTGGAGCCCGGCGATATCATCCAGCGTTTCGGCGCCGATACTGCGCGCGCCTATGTCATGTTTGCCGGTCCGCCGGTGGAAAGCGCCGTGTGGTCGGATTCCGGCGCCGAAGGCGTGCACCGCTTCCTGAAACGTCTGTGGGCATTCGCTGTGAAGCATGCCGCGGCCATCCGCGAGGGCGGTAGCGATGCCGCCGCGGCGCAGAATGTACGGCGCGAGATTCACTTGAGCCTGAAGCAGGCCTGTTTCGACTACGAGCGTCTGCAGTACAACACGGTGGTCTCGGCCACCATGAAAATGCTCAATGCGCTCGAGACCTCGAAACTCTCCTCAGGCGCGGTACTGCGCGAGTCGGTGAGCATCCTGCTGCGCACGCTGTATCCGCTCGCGCCGCATATCACGCATGTGCTGTGGGGCGAGCTCGGCTTTCCGGGCGAGATCGCCGCCGCGCCGTGGCCGCAGTCCGATCCGGCCGCCTTGCAACAGGATGAGATCGAGCTCGTGGTGCAGGTGAACGGTAAGCTGCGCGGTAGCGTGCGGGTGCCTGCTGCGGCCGATCGCGCCGCCATCGAGGCGGCCGCGCGGGCCGATGAGCATGTGCAGCGCTTCGTGGCCGGACAGCCGATCAAAAAGACCATCGTGGTGCCGGGCAAACTGGTGAACATCGTCGTATGAAGACCGCGGCGTCACTCATCATGGCATTGGCGGCGGTGACGCTGGTCGGCTGCGGCTTTCGCCTGCAGGGCCGTACACCTTTGCCTGCGCCGCTCAAGCTGACCTACGTTCAGCCCACCGACCCGCAAAGCGATTTCGTGCAGGGCCTGCGCAAGGCACTTATTTCCTCGGGTGCGCGGCTGGCGAAGAGCAGTACCGAGGCGTCGGGGGTGGTGCGCATCGTCAAGGACGAGGTCAAACGCACCGTGCTGTCGGTATCGGGCAGCAACACCCCGCGCGAATACGAAGTCACCTATACCGTGCGCTTCTCCTTCAGCGCCGGGGACAAGGACCTGCTGCCCGAGCAGGAGGTGGCGCTGTCGCGCGATTACAGCTTCGATGAGACCATCCTGCTCGCCAAGGAGCACGAGGAGGCCATCCTGCGCGAGTCGCTGGCCCGCGACCTGGTCGGCATCGTGATGCGCCGGCTGGCCAGCCTCTGACTGTTTGCTGCGGCTCAATTCAATCGACCGGCTAGAGATGGCGGCGCTACTCGGCCGGTACGGCATGGAGCTCATGCTGGTCGCGCCGCAGGAGAGCATTCCAGGCTCCTATTGGGGTGATAGCGAAGCGGGCCTCAAAGGCAATCAATTGTTCGCGCGTCTGGATACGCCGGTGCATTCGGTTCTTCACGAGGCCAGTCACTACATCTGCATGACACCCGAGCGGCGCACGGGCCTGGACCGCGATGCGGGCGGTGACGATCCGGAGGAGTCGGCGGTGTGCTACCTGCAGATTCTGCTGGCCGATCGGATCTGTGGCGCGGGTCGGGCGCGGCTGTGCGCGGACATGGACGAGTGGGGCTACAGCTTCCGTGTCGGCAGTACACGGGACTGGTTCGAGGGCGATGCGGACGATGCGCGTCTGTGGCTGCTGGCCCATGATGTCATTGATTCCAACAGCCGGCCCACTTGGAGTCTGCGATGCTGAGTCCGGCGAAGTCTCTGACGCGTCTCGGCGCGGTGTCGTTGGCCTTGCTGACGGCGGCCTGCGTACGCGTCGAATATTTCCTGGCCAACGCGCCGACGGTCTTCGGCTCCTATGACCGGAGGGTGGATCTCAAATACGGTACTGATGCGCGTCAGCGGTTGGACGTCTATGCGCCGCGCCACGCCGCGAGCCGGCCGGTGGTGATCTTCTGGTACGGCGGCTCGTGGCTGGCCGGCAGCAAATCGAACTATCGTTTCGTGGGTGCAGCTCTGGCGCAGCGCGGCTTCGTCACGGTGCTGCCGGACTACCGTCTGTATCCGGCGGTCAAATATCCGCTGTTCCTGGAGGATGGGGCACGGGCGGTGGCGTGGGTGGAGCAGCACGCGGCGGAGCTCGGCGGCGATCCGCGGCACATTGTACTGATGGGCCATTCGGCCGGGGCGCACATGGCGGCGTATCTGGCGTTCAACCGGGCGTTCCTCGCAAAGGCGGGGGGGGATCCCGCCGCGATCAAAGGGCTGGTGGGGCTGTCGGGTCCGTATGCGCTCGACCCTAATTCGGCGATCCTGCATAAGATTTTTGCGGCACCGTACTCAAACGCGGACTGGCAGCCTGTTCGCTACGTTGACGATCATTCGCCGCCGGCGCTGCTGTTCCATGGAACGCAGGATTCCATCGTGGAGGTGGCGCATACGGAGAGATTGCGCGATGTGATGCGCAGTCATCATGTGCCGGTGGACGCGGAGATTCTCAATGGGAGAAGACACGCGGATACGGTGGCGGGGTTCGCGCTCGGGGTGCGGGGGCGGGTGCTGGAGAAGACAGTGGAGTTTGTGGGGCGGGTCGCGGGCGGCTGAAAGTCCTGTTCGGGCGACTAGCGTGGGCATGAGCGTGAGCACGCGCGCATGGCATCTTCCGCTGCGAGGAGTAAGATTTCAGGCGTTCGAGCGTCGCCGTCTAATGACGGGAAGAGGAAGACATGAGCGCTGTCCTGCTCGCTGTGTTCGACGATTACGAAAGCGCCCATGGTGCGTGCATAAAGCTGGTTCGTGATGGATTCCCAACGGACCGCGTCGAGCTCACGGCGCGCCACGATCCGGGCCGCGCCGGGCTCGAGCCCGGAGAGACCTTGCACGCAAAGCTCTCGAGATATTTTGAGACCGTCTGCTCAGGCGACCGTGAATGCGCGCAGCGCCTCGCGGGCGCCGTTGACAACGGCGCGACCACGGTGACCGTGCATCCACGCGGTGTTATCGAGGTCGAGCGCGCGATGAGCATTCTCGAGCAAGCCGGCGCCGCGGAGTTCTTCCGGCACGATCTTCAGAAACAGGCATTCGAGCACGCCGCTGCCCGGCACGACCGCGCATGGATTCGCCATTTCTGGGTCGATCTGCCGCCTGAGTCCGCGGGCGAGTTCCACTGTATTTATTGCCGTCTGTTCGAGCGGCGCGCGGCAAGCTCCGTATAGCTCAACGGGCCGCTGCGCGACGCGGGCGGCGAGTTGACGGTTCGCTTTTCTTCCTCGTCTGCGCCGCGAACCCATCCGTCGCCATCACCAGCTCATGCGTATTGCCCGCTTCGAGCGCGGAGTGTCCGGCGTCCGGCACGATCCGTAAGTCGGCTTCCGGCCACGCCTCGTGCAGATCCCAGGCGCTCTTCATCGGGCACACCACGTCGTAGCGGCCCTGCACGATCACCGCGGGGATGTGCCGCACGCGCCCGATATCCTCGATCAGCTGATTCTCGCTGCGCAGGAATCCGCCGTTGACGAAGTAATGACATTCGATGCGCGCGAACGCCGCCGCGTAGCCCGCGTCACCGAATTTCTCGACGTAATGCGGATTCAGATGCAGGAAGCTGGTCGCGCCTTCCCAGATCGACCAGGCCTTGGCCGCGAGCTCCAGCTCTTTCTTGTTGCTCGAAGTCAGGCGCTTGTAGTACGCCTGCATCATATCGCCGCGCTCCGCGGCCGGGATCGTTGCCACGTACTGCTTCCACAGATCCGGATAGAGCATGGCCGTCCCACGGTCGCTCTGATAGAACCACTCGAGCTCGAAGCGGCGCAGCAGAAAAATGCCGCGCAACACCAGCTCGGTCACGCGCTCAGGATGCGTCTGCGCGTACGCCAGGGCCAGCGTCGAGCCCCACGAGCCGCCGAACACCAGCCAGCGCTCGACGCTCAAATGCTCGCGCAGCTTCTCGATGTCAGCCACCAGATCCCAGGTCGTATTATCGACGAGGCTTGCGTTGGGCCGGCTCTTGCCGCAGCCGCGCTGGTCGAAGAGCACGATGCGGTATTTTTTGGGATTGAAGAAGCGGCGCATCCTGGGGTCGGTGCCGCCGCCCGGACCGCCGTGCAGGAACACCGCGGGCTTGCCCTTGGGATTGCCGCTTTCCTCGAAATAAAGCTCGTGCAGGCCCGAGACCTTGAGGTAGCCCGCGCGGTAGGGCCTGATCGCAGGATACAGAGCACGTCTTTTCATACCACCATGGGTCCCAACGGCTTCCCGCCGATCAAGTGAACGTGCAGGTGCGCCACTTCCATGCCGGCATGGTCGCCGCAGTTGATGATGAGGCGGTAGCCTTGGCTTGCGATGCCTTCCTGCTTCGCCAGATCTCGCGCCACGACGAACATGTGCCCGATGAGTGCCTCATCCTCAGCGGCGATGTCGTTCGCCGTGGGAATGGCCTTGTTCGGTACGATGAGGATGTGCGTCGGCGCGCGCGGACGGATGTCGCGGAAGGCGGTGACGCGATCGTCGCGGTGGACGATCTTGGCCGGCAGCTCGCCGGACACGATGCGTTCGAATAGAGTAGGCATAGTCTCCCTACTCTAGCGCAGCGGGGGGCGAGATGTCTCGCCGCCCGCTGCTTGCGGCCTCAAAGCGTCGCGCGCACCATCAGGCGCACTTCCCGTCCCGGCAATTCCACCACATCCTTGTTGATCGCCACGGCGTTGCGCTGCACGCTGTCCGTGAGGTTGTGGCCGATCAGCGCCACCTCGATCCCGGGATTGTTGGTGAAGGGACGCCAGGTGGTCTGCGCATCCAGTGAAACGAAGCCCGCCGTCGGCGTTTCCGCGGCGGCCACGTTATTCTGGCGGCCGGAGTATTTCAGCAGAAAGCCCGCGTCGAAATTAGGGCCGTCCCAGGTCAAGCCACCGCCCACGTGATACGGCGTGATGCGCGGTACGTTGCTGCCGTCGTCGAGCTTTGCGCGCACATAATCTACCAGAGCGATGACCTGCAGCCCTCCCTTGGACGGCGCGAAAAGATCGAAGGTCGATCTCGCCTCGGCACCCCAGAACTTCGCACCGCTCTGCTGATAGAGCAGCTCCTTGAATTCCCCGGAATCGTTTGCCGCGCATACCCCCTCCTCATCGCAGGTACGGCCGGTGACGTTGCCGAAGATGTAGTTGTTGAATTTCGCGCCCCACAGCGCACCTTCGAAGTGGCTCTTTCCAGCGCTCACACGCATCGTGCCTTCGAGCGAATTGGCGCGCTCCATGTCCAGCGTCGGATCGCCCGTCTCAAAGGTTCCCGGGCCATCGTGCGCACCCCGCGCGAACATCTCGGTTTGCGCCGGGGCGCGCGCCGCACTCGACAGGGTCAAGCCCAGCCGGAGGGCATCGGAGGCCTCGTACAGAAGGCCCGCCGAAGCGCTGATCGGCGTGAAGTTCCGCGACGTGGGCACATCGGAGGCGGGGATGCCGTCGATCCTGACGCTTTCCACGCGCGCGCCGGTTTGCAATTGCAGGCGCTCGCCGAGCGGCGCGTTGGCGAACGCAAAACCGGCGACGGTTTTGGTCACGGTCGGGAAGAGGTAGCCGCGGTCCGCTCCCAGGGCGGAGAAGTCGCGCTGCTGAACCTGTAGTCCGAGGGCAGAGGCGGAGAAGGGTCCCATCGCTTCGAACAAGCCTTCCGCGCGCGTATCCCACTCGCGATCCTTGAACGTGGAGTTGGTCGAGCCGTCGGGGTTTTTCTCGCTGTGCTCGTAATCGGCGTAGCCGCCATCCACGTTGAGCGTCTTGAACGCGCCCAGGCCGGGTGCAAACGAGGAGCGCAGCAGTTCCTTCGTCTGCTTCATGTCGATGTAAGTGGTATCGCTCGGGATCCCGTATTTCGCGTCATAGTGCACGACGGCCGCGCCAACGCGGTTGGGGCCGAAGAAATAGGAACTTCCGAGCGAGTAGCCGTCGCCCCGGAAAAACGAATTGTCCTGGGTGCCCTGTGGGATGTCGTAGTTGTCCGTGTGCCGGTCGAAACCATCCGCATGGATGGCAAACTGACCTACTCTGCCGTCGAGCAGCGCCGAGCCCTGGCGCGTATCGGCGTTGGTTCCGTAGAGCGCATTGGCTTCGCCCGAGAAAGGCTTGTCCGGCAGCTGGGTCGGCACGCGATTGTTGATCGCATTGACGACGCCGCCGATGGCCTGGCTGCCGTAGCGCAGCGTCGCCGCGCCGCGCACCACTTCGATGCTTTGCGCGGACAATGGATCGATGGGCACGCCATGATCCGGCCCGATGTCCGATACGTCGAAGCTGCCGACACCATCTTCCAGCACGCGCACCCGGTTCGCATCGAAGCCCCGGATCACGGGCCGGCTGGCCCCGGAAGCGAAGGAGGTGCCCGTGACGCCCGGTGTATCGTTGAGCGCATCGGCGAGATTCGCGCCACCGGAGCGCAGGATCTGCTCGCGGCTCACGTTTTCGACGATGGTGGCGAGCTTGTCGTCCTCGGTGATGGGCGAGGCGCTGACCACTACGGTTTGACCGGGCGTTTGCGGGGAGGTGGCCGCTGCATCGTCAGCTGACGCGAACGCCGAATACAGGGAAGCGAACGAGAGGCAGCCGAGTGCCGCCCACGACATGGATTTGTTCATTGAGGATGACCTTTGAATAGCGAACGACACTTGCATGCCCTGCGGGCAGGCAAGATGAGTCTCTGCCGCGAAGCAGAGAGGGCCGAGCTTTAGATCACCGGGGAGGGAGGGCCGCGCGGCAGGCGGCTATCGACGTTTCTTTGGAAGGGGAAGACGGGTCGCGCGCGCACCACAGGCTGGCGCATCGCCAGCACGGGCTTGCCCATGACGGCGGCCGCTGTGGGCGCGCCCGCAGTGCCGCTGAAGTGCAGGCACAGCTCGCATTGCGCGCTTTTGTGCGGCTGCGCCGCATCGCCATAGCCGTGCGCCAGATAGGCCGTGCTCGCGAACAGCAGTGCCGCGACAGCGAAAAAGGCGATTCTGCGATTTGAGCGGACGGATTGCATGCGGATACTCAGACGGGCACTCTAGCGCCCATGAAGCTCAATGTCGATGCTCTGGCCACGCATCTCGACCGGCAATTATTGTCGGCTTATCTCATTGCCGGGGACGAGCCGCTGCTAGCGGGCGAGGCCGCGGACGCGGTCCGGGCCAGGGCGCGCGCGGCAGGTTTTACAGAACGCGAGACCCATTTCATCGAGCGCGCCGGCGATTGGACGGATGTGCGGGCCTCGGCCAGCAACCTTTCGCTGTTCGCGCAGAAGCGGATCGTGGAAATCCGTTTGAGCAGCGCGAAGCAGGGTGTGGCGGGCGGCGCGGCGCTGACATCGCTCCTTGAAACCAAAGATCCGGACCGGGTACTGCTCATCCTCGCTCCAAAACTGGACCGCGATGCGCAGGGCGCCGCCTGGGTCAAGGCGCTCGAGGCGCAGGGCGCCTGGGTGCAGGTGTGGCCGGTTGCGGCCTCGGGTTTTTTGGGATGGCTGCGCTCGCGCGCCACCAAACTCAAATTGTCGGTACCGGAGCCGGCGCTCGAGATCATCGCCGAGCGCACCGAGGGCAACCTGCTCGCGGCGAACCAGGAGCTCGAGAAGCTGCGTCTCATGGTGCGCGGCGAGGCCGTGACCGCCGAGGATGTGCTGGCAAGCGTGGCGGACAGCGCGCGCTACGATGTCTTTCAATTGGGGGAGGCTGCCCTGACCGGTGACATCGCGCGCACCCAGCGTATGCTGTTTGGTCTGCGCAGTGAGGGCGTGGAGCCGACGCTGGTGCTCTGGTCGTTGAGCAAGGCCGCGCGCGATGTGTGGACGGCATGGGCCAACCCCGGCGACTCCAAAGCCCGCTCCTGGGGTCGACCCAATCCCTCCCTGGATCGGGCGGTGCGCCGGGCGCCGCAGTTGAGGTTTGCGCGGCTCACGGCGCGCGCCTCGCGGGCCGACCGCATGATCAAAGGGCGTTTGAGCGGCGATGCCTGGGATGAGCTCGCGCTGCTGGCGGCGGAGCTGTGCGGTCAAAGGGTCCTGCCGCTCACACGGGTGTGAGAGCGGCAGAAGAGTAGGGGCCGGCGCCGGCTATCTGCCGTCATGGTCGTTGTCGTGTCCATGATCGTGATCTTCGTCTCTGCGATCAGCGCGCTTTTTATCGTCTTTCTTCTGCGGAGGTGGCGGAGCGTGCGCATGCTCCTCATGCGGCTGGTATTGATAGTTGCGGCTGTGCAGCTCCTGCTGCTCCTTCACCGCAGGGTATCTGGGTCCGGAATACTGTCGCTGATAGGTGGGCAGCGGCGCAGGCTTGGGAGCCGCCTGACGATTCCAATGATCCCAGTTGCGATGATGCTGCGCCCACCCCGGTCCCCAGTGCTGATCCCAACGCGGTGGGGCGTCTGCCCGCCAGACACGGAAGTATGCCGGCGGCCGGCGGTAGTAGCGCACCGGCACGCGCAGCACGTATAGCGGTACGGCCTCAGGATCGACCAGATCCCACGGCCCGTTGTACCAATTGCTGGCGTACCAGTTGTCGTCCTGATAGACCCAGTACCGGCCGTCGTAAAAGAAATAGTTCGAATCCATCTGCGGCGCGTAGTACACCGGATAGCCTGGCACCGGCTGCAGATCCGGAAATGCTCCGAGGTTGATGCTGATGTGGACTTCGCTCACGGCGACTTGCATGGCGGCAGGGCCGGCGGCCAGCAACAGGAGCGAGGTGATCAGAATTTTGCGGCGCATGGACTTCTCCCAGGGCTAATGGCAGCCAAGCCGAAGCAATCGGCGTGCCGCCTGGCATAATGGTGTCCATGGCACTCCAACCCATCGGCCTCTTCGGCGGCACCTTCGACCCCATCCACTATGGACATCTGCGCACGGCCTTCGAGCTGTGGCAGGCGCTCGGGCTGGCCGAGGTGCGCTTCATGCCTACGGGCAGCCCGCCGCATCGCGAGCAGACCCTGTGCAGCGCCGAGCACCGGCTCGCCATGGTTAAGGCGGCGGTCGCCGGCCAGACCGCGTTCAGCGTCGACGACCGGGAGGTTCGCCGTTCCGGGGTGTCGTACTCAGTCGACACCCTCACCGAGTTGCGCGCCGAGAACCCCGGCCGCTCGCTGTGCCTGATGCTGGGCATGGACGCTTTCCTCGGCCTGCCGGACTGGCACCGCTGGCGGGAATTGCTCGATCTGGCGCATATCGTGGTGGCGCATCGCCCGGGCTGGAAGGCGCCGATCACGGGGCCGCTGGGCGAGGTGATGGTGGACCGGGGTACGGGCGCCATCCGCGAGCTGCATGAGCGGCCCGCGGGGTGCGTGTACGTGCATGCCGTGACTCAGCTCGAGATCTCCTCGACGGAGCTGCGCCAGTCGCTGATCGCCGGTGAGGACCCGCGCTACCTGGTGCCGGATGAGGTGCGCCGGATCATTCGCGAGACGGGGTGCTATGCTGCCCGCCAGCCGTAACCCAAGCGACCCCTGGAGAACCGCCCCCGCACATGACCCGTAAAACCCGCCCGCCGCGACGTAAAAAAAAGGACGTCGCGCCGCCGCTCCTCACCGCGGTGTCCGCCGCGCTCGAGGACATGAAGGCCGTCAATGTCAGGCTGCTCGATGTGCGCGGCCTCGCCGATTTCGCCGATACGCTGGTGATCGCCTCGGGTAACTCTGACCGCCATGTGCGCTCCATCGCCGACCATGTGGTGCAAAAAGCCAAGGCGGCGGGCATGCGTCCCATCGGCGTGGAAGGCGCGCGCGACGGGGAATGGGTGCTGGTGGACCTCAACGATGTGGTGGTGCATGTGATGCTGCCGCGGGTGCGTGAGTTCTATGGGCTCGAGCGGCTGTGGGAAACGTCGAAGAAGTGAGCCATGCGCCTGCGCGTGATCGCCGTCGGGACGCGGATGCCGCGCTGGGTGCGCGAGGCCTTCGATGATTACAGCAGCCGTCTCGGCAACACCCTCAAGCTGTCCCTGGTGGAGATTGAGCCCGGGCCGCGCGGCGCGAGCCGTCCGCCGCAGCAGGCCATGGAGCGCGAGGCGCGTAAGCTCCTCAATGCGCTGCGCAAGGACGATTACATCATCGCCCTCGATGAGCACGGCGCCGAGTTCACCACGCGCGAGTTGAGCGCTTGGCTAGCCGCCCGCATGCGCAATGGGCGCGACCTGGCCTTTCTCATCGGTGGCGCCGATGGCCTTGCGCCGGCGCTGCTGGCGCGCTGCGATTTCAAATGGTCGCTGTCGCGCCTGACCTTTCCGCATGCGCTGGTGCGCGTGGTGCTGGCCGAGCAACTTTATCGCGCGCATAGTGTCCTCAACCATCATCCCTATCATCGCGACTGACTGCCTGTGATCCGCCTTGCCTCCGCCTCCCCCCGCCGCCGCGAGCTGCTGCGCCAGATCGGCGTGCCGCATGTGATCATCCACGCGGATATCGATGAATCGGCGCTTGCCGGCGAAGCGCCGCTACAGGCCGTGCAACGCATCGCGCGCGCCAAGGCCGAGGCGGTATGGACCCGCGACTCGAGCCTGCCGGTGCTGGCGGCGGATACCACCGTGGTGCTCGATGGGCTGATGTTCGGCAAGCCGCGCGACCGCGAGCATGCGATCGAGATGCTGACGCGTCTCTCCGGCCGCACGCACGAAGTGCTCACGGCCGTGGCGCTGGCGACCCCCGGAGCGATCGAGCTGCGGATGAGCGTGAGCGCGGTCAAATTCCGTGTGCTGAGCGCCGAGGAGTGCGCGGCCTACTGGGACACGGGCGAGCCGCGGGACAAGGCTGGCGCCTATGCCATCCAGGGCCTCGCCGCCGTTTTCATCGAGTCCTTGAGCGGCAGCTACTCCGGCGTGATGGGTCTCCCACTCCATGAGACGGCGCAGCTGCTGCGCTCGGCCGGGCTGCCTTTGTGGTGCAAAATGCCGGAATGAAAGCCCTGCCACACCTTCGCCGGTGGTGGAACGCGCCCTTTGTCCGCACCGCGGTGTGGGGCGCGCTGGGTCTGGCGGCGGTGACTTTGGGCATCCTGCTGGCCTATGAGCTGGCGCTGGCGCGGGTGCCGCAGCATCGCGCGGCGCTTGAGCGGCTGGTACGCGCGCAAACCGGCCTCGACGTGCGCTTCAACGAGCTCAACCTGCACTGGGGATGGTACGGCCCCGAGGCGGTGTTCCACCGCGTGGAACTTAACGAGCCCGGCCGCGCCAATGTGCTGCTGCGGGCGCCGCAGCTGATCGTCGGCCTCGACGCCTGGAGCAGCGTGCGCACCGGGCAGCTTCAGGCCGGGCGCATCACGCTCATGGCGCCCGACATCGATCTGCAGCGCCGTGCGGATGCCCGGCCCGCGGCCGATCCGGCGGCCGCGCGCGACAGCGGTGCGCCGTACCAGCTGCGGCTGCTGCAGCACTGGCGCGGCGGCCGCGTCGAGATCGAAGGCGGCCTGCTGCGCCTGTCCGATCCAGCCAATCCCGTGGACGCCCTGCCGCTACAAATCCGCCAGGCGACGCTGCGGCATTCAGGCGGTCAATGGAGCGCCTCGGCGCTGGTCTTCCTGCCCGATCGGCTGGGCCACACGGTGCGCCTCGCCGCGCAGCTGCAGGGCGAGCTCACCCGGCCGCGCGATTTGAGCGGCGCGGTGCGCTTCGACGGGCTGCGTCTCGCCTTCGCGGGCTGGCGTCGCATATTGGCGCCGCTGCCTGCGCTCGCCCGGCAGCTACCGGCCGCGGGCAGCGGCGATGTGGTGTTTCGCGTCAATTTTGCGCGCGGCGCGCTGCAGAAGGCCGACGGCCGCGTGCATGCCCAGGAGGTGCTTTTCGCCGCGCAGGAGGGTGGCCGTGGGGCCCTGACACTCAAACGCCTCGCGGGCGAGTGGCGTCTCGCGCAACGCGGCGACGGCTGGCAATTGCGCGTCGCGGCATTGGATCTGGGCGGGGACGGCGCACCCGCCGATCTCGCGGTGGATGTCGCGGCCCACGGCGATCAGGCGCAGGGCACGCTTGGGCGTACGCCGCTCGAATCGCTTGCGGCGCTCATGGGCTGGATCGCCCCCGAGATCGACTTGAACGGCAGTGAGCTCACGGGCACGGTGCGCGACCTGCGGTTCGACTGGCGCCGCGCGCGTCCCGAAGGTGAGCGTCTGAAGCTCGCCGCCCGTGGCGAGAATCTCTCCTTCGCGCCGCCGTCGCGCGACTTCACTCTGGCCGGCGCCAACGCTGCATTCGCGGCCAGCGAGGATCATCTCGACATCGCGCTCGATACGGAGCATGGCCGCCTGGCTCTGGCACGCGCGCCGCAGCATCCCTTCGAGGACCTGCGCATTGTCTCGCAGCTGCGCCTCACGCTGAGCCACGGCGGCTGGCATCTCAATACCCCCCTGCTCACGCTGGACGACGGCGACACCCAGCTTATATTGAGCGGCAGCCTCACCCGCGACTCGCCCACGCGCAATCCACAGCTCGACCTGCGCGCCACACTGACGCATGCCGAGGTGCCGTTACTGCGGGCGCTGCTGGACGGCGAGGAGGCCGCGCAGCGTTTCGGTCCGATGGTGGCTCAGCTCACCGGCGGGCACATCGAGCGCGGGCAGTGGCGGCTTGAGACCGCGCTCGAGACGCAGCCGCAGCTTTTCAGCGGCTCATTGACGCTGCGCGGCGGCGAGCTCACCGCAGGGGATCTGTCGCCGCCGGTACAGGATGTCGATGCGCAAGTCGATTGGACGGGCCCGAGGGTGCGCGCCGATATCGGGCGCGCGCGTTGCGGATCGATTCAGATACAGGGCGGGATGCTCACCCTCGAGCAGGGCCGGTTGCAGAGCGCCACTCTCACCGCCGACTGGGCGGGCGTGCCGCTCACTCTGCGGGTGGCCGAGCGCGGCGGCCGCAACGGTCCCTCGCTAGTGGTGCGCGGCCACGGCACTATCGACGCGCAGAAGCTGATTGAGCTTGCCGGCCTTACGGCCTCGCCCGATGTGACGGGGCAAACTCCGTGGACCGGCGAGCTGCGCTACCAGTCGCCGCGGGGTCACCCCGCCCGCTGGCAGCTCGACGCCGACGCCAGCCTCATTGGCGTAGGCAGCCGCCTGCCCGAGCCCCTGGCCAAGACCACGGTGACGGCCATGCCGTTGCATATTGCTGCCTCAGGGAGCGCCACCCAGGCCCAGGTGCGTCTTACGCTCGCAGGCCGGCTACACTCCCGCATCGCCCTGGTTCGCCAGCCCCCCGAGACGGACTGGCATATAGAGCGCGGGGCGGTCCATTTCCTCGCCATGCAGGGCAAGGTCGATGCGCGTATCGTCGCGCATCTGCAGGACTCCTGGAAGAATCCCCTCGTTGTGGTGAACTAAAGACGCATGAAAGCCGCCGCCATCCAGATGACCTCCGGCCCCGAGGTGGCCGCCAATCTCAAGCAGGCCGGTGTTCTTTTGACCCAGGCTCGCGAGCGGGGCGCGGTGCTCGCCGCGCTGCCCGAGAACTTTCCCATCATGGGCGCCAAGGAGGGCGACAAGATTGCCGCGGCCGAGACCGATGGCAGCGGTCTCATTCAGGACTTCCTGGCCGACACCGCGCGCCGGCTGTCGCTGTGGATCGTGGCCGGCACGATACCGTTGCGCATCGAGGGCGAGCGGCGCGTCGCCGCCGCCTCGCTGGTGTTCAATTCACGGGGCGAGCGTGTCGCGCGCTACGACAAGATCCACCTGTTCGACGTCGATGTGCCTGGGCGCAGCGAAAGTCACCGCGAGTCCGCGAGCATGTTTCCCGGCCGCAACCCGGTGGCCGTCGATACACCCATCGGCCGCTTAGGGATGGCCGTGTGCTACGACATGCGCTTTCCCGAGCTCTTTCGCCGCCTGAGCGCCGATGGCGCCCAGGTTTTCACGCTCCCCTCCGCCTTCACCGCTCCCACCGGCCGCGCCCACTGGGAGACCCTGCTGCGCGCCCGGGCCATTGAGAACCTGTGCTATGTCATTGCGCCCGGCCAGGCCGGCTTTCACGCCAGTGGCCGCGAGACCTATGGCGACAGCCTCATCGTCGACTACTGGGGCCGGGTGCTGGCCCGCCTACCGCGCGGCACGGGCGTGGTCGTGGCCGACATCGACCTTGCCACCCAAGCTTCCGCTCGCGAGAGCTTTCCCGCCTTGCAGCATCGTGTGTTGTAATCGTCCGCGAACAGCCACATATCGGCTGTCCGGCACCGGATTTTCCACATGATGAAAAACGACCCCCTGAACACCGCCCGTGAGCTCATTCTGCGCCCGAGTGGCCTCGACGACTCGCGCCTCGATCGCGTTTTCGGCGAGGTGCTCAAGCACTCCGTGGACTTCGCCGACCTCTACTTCCAGCTGTCCCGCGAGGAGTCCTGGGCGCTTGAGGACGGCATCGTCAAAGAAGGCAGCGCCAGCATCGAGCAGGGGGTGGGCGTACGGGCGCTGTCGGGGGAGAAAACCGGCTTTGCGTATTCCGATGAGATTGTCCTACCCGCGCTGGAAGAGGCCTCGCGCGCCGCCCGCGCCATTGCCGCCCAGGGCGCGGACCGGCGCGTCCAGGCCTGGCAACCCACCACCGGACATCAGCTCTACCTTCCGGTCGATGCCACTGCCTCGCTCAAAGACGAAGAGAAAGTCGCCTGGCTCGAGCGCGTCGACCGCGAAACCCGCAAGCTCGATCCGCGCGTGGTGCAGGTGATGGCCAGCGTCAATGCCGTGCATGATGTCGTGCTGGTCGCCAACAGCGAGGGCGATCTCGCGGCGGACGTGCGTCCGCTGGTGCGCTTCAACGTCAGCGTGCTGGTGGAGCAGAACGGCCGGCGCGAGCAGGGCTACGCAGGCTTCGGCGGCCGCTACTCATTGGCCGATCTCGTGGCCGGGGATAAGCCGCTTGAGATCGCCCGCGAAGCGCTGCGCCAGGCTCTGCTCAATCTTGAAGCCATTCCAGCGCCTGCCGGCCCCATGACCGTGGTGCTGGGTCCGGGCTGGCCTGGCATTCTGCTGCATGAGGCCATCGGCCACGGACTCGAGGGCGATTTCAATCGCAAGGGCACTTCCGCCTTCGCAGGCCTCATCGGCGAGCGGGTGGCCGCCCCCGGCGTCACCGTGGTGGACGATGGCACGCTGTCACGCCGCCGCGGCTCCCTCAACATCGACGATGAGGGCACCCCCACCCAGTGCACCACCCTCATCGAGGACGGTGTGCTGGTCGGCTATCTTCAGGACAAGCTGAACGCGCGCCTCATGGGCACCCGTCCCACCGGCAACGGCCGCCGCGAGTCCTTCGCTCACATGACGATGCCGCGCATGACCAACACCTACATGCGCCCGGGCCCCCACGCCCCCCAGGACATCATTGGCTCGGTGGAGCGCGGCATCTACGCGGTCAATTTCGGCGGCGGCCAGGTGGACATCACCTCGGGCAAATTCGTGTTCTCGGCGAGCGAGGCCTACGCAATCGAGAACGGCAAGCTGGGCGCGCCGCTCAAGGGCGCCACATTGATCGGCAACGGGCCGGATGTGCTGACCCGGGTCTCCATGGTAGGCAACGACCTCAAGCTCGATGAGGGAGTCGGCACCTGCGGCAAAGAGGGGCAGAGCGTGCCCGTAGGGGTGGGGCAGCCCACCCTGCGCATCGACAATCTCACCGTGGGCGGGACCGGGTAAACTCGAGCCGACTGCCAAGCGAGACCGGCACCTATGAGACTGGCCCGTCCCCTGTATGAAGGTCTGCCCTGGGTCTACCTGCTGTGCGGTGGGGCGGCGCTGCTTGCGAGCTACCGCTATCGCGGCAGCGCCGTCAGCGTCATCGTGGGAGTGCTGGGCATACTGGCTGTCATCGCCGGCATCGTCATCCTGCTGCGCCGCCGTGATTTCCGCGAGCTGCGCGCGCAATACCAGAACCCCGACCCGTCCCTCGACGACTAGGACGGCAGCTCTTCCTCGTCGGCCCCGTCCGGATCCTGCGTTCCCGGGATCGTGCTGGTGAAGCCGCCTTTGGCGCGCGGCGCCCGGTCATCCACGTAGATCAGCTCATGCTTGCCGATCACGATGACATCGCCATCGTTGAGATAGTGGCGACGCACCCGCCGCGACTGCAGGTAAATCCCGTTGGTGCTGTTCAGATCCTCGATCACGCAGGAATGCGCCGTGGTGACGATCTGGCAGTGGTGACGGCTGACAAAGCGGCTGTCGATCTGCAGATCATTGTCCGTGGTGCGTCCCACGATGATCCGTCCCGGCCGTAGCGGCAGCTCGTGCACCGTGCGCCCCTCGGTGGCGACCAGCAGCTTGCCGATGGCGGGCGCGGCGGCCTGATCCACCGGCGCCATGTGCAGCGCGATAGATCCGGTGCCGGAAGGCGAGAGAGGCGCGTAGTGTCCGGGCGGCAGGTGCGTGGTGGCGCCGTGCGCCACATCGGGTGCCGAGCGCATGGACAGCTGCGCGCGCACCGAATATTCCACCCACTGCAGCTCCTCGATGGAGTTGTTAATGTCTTCCAGAATCACATGGTCGCGGTTGGCGGCAAACGCCGCCATCATCGCCGTGTCGCACAGCGTGTTGATCAGGCGTGGCACCCCGCCCTGTAGCGGAAAGATCTCGGCGAAGGTGTCCGCGGCGAAGATCTCGCGGTCCGCGGCGCCGGCCACCTCGAGACGGTGCTGGATATAGGCGCGGGTCTCGGCATCCGTGAGCGTGGTGAGGTGAAAGCGCAGGCGCACGCGCTGCGCGAGCTGCACGAGCTCGGGCGCGTCGAGCTTCTCGTTGAGCTCGGGCTGCCCGGCGAGAATGATGCGCAGCACCTTCTCCTTGGTGGTCTCGACTCCGGAGAGCATGCGGATCTCCTCCAGCACGCGCAAGGACAGGTTCTGCGCCTCGTCCACGATCAACAGCACCTTGCGTCCCGCGCTGTACTGCTCGATGAGGAAGGTGTTGAGCGTGGCGATGAGCTCGCCCTTTTTCATCTTGAAGGGCGAGAAGCCGAATTGCACCAGTACCGCCTGCAGGAAATCCACCGCCGATACCTGGGTCTGATTGACCTGCGCGATGACCACGTCCGACTGGATTTCCTTGAGAAAGGACTCGATGAGCGTGGTCTTGCCCGAGCCGATCTCACCGGTGATCACGACGAAGCCGTCCGTGAACCAGATGGTCGACTCCATGTACGCCTTGGCCCGGGCGTGTTGCTTGGAAAGGTACAGAAACTGCGGGTCCGGAGAGAGCCGGAAAGGCAGCTCCTTGAGCTTGAAGAGATCCAGGTACATGCGGGGAAGCTTAAGGGAAGCGGATGTCAGGAGCCACCGAAGTCAGCAGCCGGCGTGCCCGGCGGTCGCGGGCCGCCGCGGTAGGCTCGATCAGCGTGCAGTGTCCGAGCTTGCGGCCGGGGCGGGGCGCCTTGCCGTAGTCGTGCCAGTGCAGACCAGGCTCGGCCAGCCACTCCCTGAGCGGCGGTAGGCGGCCGATGAAATTGAGCATGGCGCTGTGGCCGAGCGGACGGGTCGACCCCAGGGGCAGGTCGAGGATGGCGCGCAGATGGTTCTCGAACTGGCTGGTGACCGCGCCCTCAAGGGTCCAATGGCCGGAATTGTGCACCCGCGGCGCCATCTCGTTGGCGATCAGCCGTCCGCCGCGGACGAAGAACTCCAGGGTGAGCACGCCCACATAGCGGAAATGCGCCAGCACCTTGCGCAAATACCGCGCGGCCAGCGCCTGCAGCCGTGGCGTCCCAAAAGGCGCGCGCGTCAGGCGCAAAATGCCGCCCGCGTGCACATTGCCGTTCAGGGGATAGAGGGCGATGTCTCCACGGGAGTTGCGCGCGCCGATGATGGAGACCTCGTAGTCGAAGGGAATCCACTGCTCGTAGAGCAGCGGCTGCGCACCGAGTTCCGTCCAGGCGCGCTCCACCTCGGGGATGCTTCTGATGACCGCCTGGCCCTTGCCGTCATAGCCCAGGCGGCGGATTTTCAGCACGCCGGGCAGGCCGATGTCCTCCACCGCAGCTTTGAGCTCGGCTCGTGTGGCCACGGCGCGCCAGCGCGTGGTGGGGATCTTGAGCCGCTCGAAAAGCTGCTTCTCACTGACGCGGTCCTGCGAGGCGGCGAGCGCGGCCACCGGCGGGCAGATGCGCGTGCCGCGCGGCAGGCGGCGCAGACTTTCCACCGAGATGTTCTCCCAGTCGAAGGTCAGCACCTGGCTGCGCCGCGCAAGTTGCGCCAGCGCTTTGCGGTCCGTGAACGCGCCGCGGATCTGCGGCGCCACCTGCCCCCCCGGTGCGTCCTCCATCGGGTCCAGGAACAGAAAGTCGAGACCGAGCGGGTACCCGGCCAATGCGAGCATGCGGCCGAGCTGGCCGGCGCCCACGATCCCGATGGTCATGAGTGGCGCGGGTCCGGGTGCTCGAGCACCTTGGCGGTCTGCTGCGCGCGGAATTGCTCGAGGGCCAAGCCCACGGCCGCATGCTTGTTGGCGAGGATGGCGGCGGCGCCCAATGCGGCGTTGGTGGCGCCGGCGGCGCCGATGGCAAAGGTGGCCACGGGTACGCCGGCGGGCATTTGCACGATGGACAGCAGGGAGTCGAGACCGTTGAGGGTTTTCGATTGCACGGGCACGCCAAGGACGGGCAGGGTGGTCTTGGCAGCGGTCATGCCCGGCAGGTGGGCCGCGCCGCCGGCGCCGGCGATGATGACCTCGAGCCCGCGGCCGCGCGCCGTGGCCGCATACTCGAACAGCAGGTCGGGGGTGCGGTGCGCCGAGACCACTTTCACCTCGTAGGGCACCCCCAGCGCATCGAGGGTCTCGGCCGCTGGACGCAGTGTCTCCCAATCGGAGGCGGACCCCATGATGATGCCGACCAGCGGTTTCATCGCGGCATTGTACACTGGTGGGAATGTGGGTCAGGACCTGGAACGCGCTCGACCGGTTTTTCTTCGGTCCCTCCTCCGCCGGGCCGGGGGCCTTAGGCCTAGCGGTGCGTTTCCTGCGCTACCCCTACGCCGTCATCCGCGACCTGCTGCATGGCGAGATCAACCTGCGCGCCATGGTGCTGGTGTACACCACCTTGCTATCGCTGATCCCACTGCTGGCCTTTGCGCTGGCCATCTTCAAGGTGTTCGGTGCCCGCTACGACCTGCAGCCCATTGTGCTGGAGTTCTTCGGCGCTCTGGGGGAGAAGGGCGCGGCGGAGGTCACCTCGCGCGTCATGGGGTTCGTCAACCGTGTCAGCAACGGTCTGGTGGGATCGGTGGGCTTCGCGGTGCTGCTGTGGACTCTGATCGGCACCATCAAAAGGGTCGAGGACAGCTTCAATTTCCTGTGGCGGGTGGAGCAGCCGCGCAGCTTCGCGCGCCGCATCGCCGAGTACGTGGGATTGCTGATCGCCGGCCCCCTGCTGGTGGTGGGATTCATCGGCCTGTCGCATGCGACGCTCGGCGGCTCTCTGCAGCACCGCTTCTCGGGCCTGTCGCTCAATCTCGCGCCGTACCTCATGGTGACCGCGCTCTTCACCTTTCTCTACATGTTCATCCCCAACACGCGCGTGCGGCTCGCGCCTGCGCTCATCGGCGCCTCCACCGCGGGCATTCTCTGGGCCGCCGTGGGCAAGATGTTCACGGCCATGGTGGTGTATTCGACACGCCTCAGCATCGTATATGCGGGATTCGCCTTCATCGTCGCGACGCTGCTATGGACCTACTTCGGCTGGCTTATCGTGCTCGCCGGCACGCAGCTATCGTTCTACATCCAGAACCCGAGCTACCTGCAGATTGGCCTGCAGCGTCTGACACTCTCGAGCGTAGAGCTCGAGCAGCTGGCGCTCAAGATCATGTACCTTACGGGGCAGGTGCATGTGCGTGGCGGGCGGCTGCTTACGGTCAACGGTCTTGCCGGCACGCTCGGCCTACCCGGGATCGGCGTGGCGCAGATCGCGACTGCGCTCGAGAAGGCCGGCCTGCTCATCGTCACCGACAACGATGAGCTCACTCCCGGCCGCGACATCGGCCAGATCAAATTGCAGGAGATCCTGGAAGTGGCGCGCAACCAGAAAAGCGGGCATTTCCCGGCACGAGGCGCACCGCTGCCGGCGGTGGACCGGCTGACGGGGCAGCTGGAGGCGGCATGGCGAGCGTGCTGTGGCAGCCGCAGTCTGCGGGATCTTCTGGAGGAGCCGGCGTAGCGATCGATATCCTGCCGATTTGCTTACAATCACTCGCCCGCGATCGTCATTTCTTCGATGAGGATGGAGCCGGTGCGGATGGCGCCGCGCGCATCGACGTCGGCGCCGATGCAGGCGATGTGCCGATACATGTCGCGCAGGTTGCCCGCGATGGTGACCTCGTGCACCGGATGCGCTACCGCGCCGTTCTCGATCCAGTAGCCGCTCGCTCCGCGCGAATAGTCGCCGGTGATGGCATTGACGCCCTGTCCCATGAGCTCGGTCACCAGAAAGCCCGTGCGCATCTGCTCGAGCAGGCCTTCGAAAGGTAGCGCCGGGTCAGCGCTTGCGACCAGCAGGTTATGGATGCCACCGGCATTGCCGGTGGTCTGCAGACCGAGCTTGCGGGCGGAGTAGCTGCCGAGCACGTAGCCCTGCAGCACCCCGTCGCGCACCAGATCGCGGTCGTGCGTGGCGACGCCTTCGCTGTCGAAGGGGCTGCTGGCCAGTGCCTTCAGAAGGTGAGGTCGCTCCTGAATCTGCAGGAACGAGGGGAATACTGCGGTGCCGGCGGCATCGAGCAGAAAGGAGGACTTCCGATACTGCGCGCTGCCACGGATGGCGCCGGTAAAGTGGCCTAAAAGCCCTCTGGCCATGTCCGGGGAGAACAGTACCGGCGCGCGCCGTGTTGCGATCTTGCGCGCATTCAAGCGGGCGAGCGCCCGTTCAGCCGCCTTGCGACCGATCGTCTCGATCGATTCCAGGTCTTCAGCATCGCGGGCGGTTGAGTACCAGTAGTCGCGCTGCATGTCATCGCCGACCTGCGCCAGCAGCACACAGCTCAAGCTATGCGTGGTACTGCCATAGCCGCCCAGAAATCCCAGCGAGTTGCCGTACACGCGCGCATCGCGCTGGCTTGAGACCGTGGCACCTTCGGAGTTCGTAAGCCGCGCATCCACCGCAAGTCCCACGGCTTCGCAGGCTTTGGCGAGCTCCACCGCCTCCTCCGGCGGCAGCTCCCAGGGATGCTCCAGGTCCAGATCCGGGATGTCTTTGGCGAGCATGTCGGGATCGGCGAGGCCCGCATAGGGATCCTCAGCCGTGTAGCGGGCGATAGTGGAGGCCTTTTCCACGGTGTCGCGCACCGCCTGCGGGCTCAAGTCCGCGGTGCTGGCCGAGCCCTTGCGCTGGCCGAAATACACCGTGACATCGACTCCGCGGTCACGCTGGTATTCGATGGTGTCGACTTCCCCCAGGCGCACCGTGGCGGTGAGGCCGCGGTTGACGCTGGCATCTACCTCGCAATGGCTGGCGCCGCGCCGGCGGGCCTCTTCGAGCGCCAGGCTGACGGCTTCCTTGAGCTGGGGAATCGGCGACGGTGATACGGAGGTGGGTTGCATCGGGCAGAATTGTAACAGCCGCTGCGCGTATACCTTGGAGAAAGCGATGCGACGCCCGCCCGACGACCGCGAAGAACACGATGCCGAGGCGCTCGAGACCGAGCTGCGCCCCAGCAAAAGTGCGCGCAAGCGTGCTGCGCTCGCGGCACAGAAGCTGGGCGAGGAGCTCACCTGCCTGAAGGCGACGGAGCTTGAGGCGTTGCACCTACCGGATGAGCTGCGGGAGGCCATTCTCGAGGCGCAACGCATCAGGAGCTCGCGTGGAGGCTTGGCCCGCCAGCGTCAGTACATCGGCAAGCTGATGAGGGAGATCGAGCTTGAGCCCCTCGAGAGGGCGCTGGCGATGCGACGCAAGTCCGGCGTGCTGCCTTCGTGAGCCGGGGTGGAGGATTCCCCGAGCGCATTGTCTGCCTCACCGAGGAGACCACTGAGACGCTGTACCTGCTCGAGGAGGACTGGCGCATCGTCGGCATCTCGGGCTTTACGGTGCGTCCGCCGCGGGCCCGCAAGGAGAAGCCGCGGGTCTCGGCGTTCACCAGCGCCAAGATCGAGCGCATCGTGGCGCTCAAGCCCGATCTGGTGCTGGGGTTCTCGGACCTGCAGGCCGGTATCGCCGCGGCGCTGATCCGCGCTGGCATCGAGGTGCATGTCTTCAATCACAGGAGCGTCGATGAGATCTTACGCATGATCCGCACGCTCGGAGGTCTGATTGGCTGCGAGGCCAAAACTGCAGAGCTGGTCGCGCAGTTGACGCACGGCCTCGATGAGGTGCGTGAGCGCACGGCGCTGCTGCCGCGCCGGCCACGGATCTATTTCGAGGAATGGGACAGCCCGCAGATCAGCGGCATCCGCTGGGTGTCCGAGCTTGTGACGCTGGCCGGAGGCGAGGACTGTTTTCCCGAGCTCGCCGCCGAGCCGCTGGCCAAAAATCGCATCATCGCCGATTCGCTCGAGGTGCCACGCCGCGCACCCGATATCATCCTGGGATCGTGGTGCGGCAAGAAATTCCAGCCGGACAGTGTGGCGGCGCGAGCGGGCTGGGAGGGGATTCCTGCCGTACGGCAGGGATGGCTGCGCGAGATCAAATCCTCGATCATTCTGCAGCCCGGGCCGGCCGCGTTGACGGACGGCGTGCGAGCCATTCAGCAAATTATCCTGGAATGGGCCCGGTCAGGCGCGTGAGCGCCTCGCGGTATTTCTCGCTGGTTCTGGCGATGATGTCGGGCGGCAGCGCAGGGCCCGGCGCCTGTTTGTTCCAGTCGAGGGTTTCGAGGTAATCCCGTACGAACTGCTTGTCGAAGCTCGGCGGGCTTGTCCCCACGCGATAGGTGTCGGCGGGCCAGAAGCGCGAGGAGTCGGGGGTCAGCAGCTCATCGCTCAGGATCAAACGGCCGCTCTCATCCAGGCCGAACTCAAATTTCGTGTCGGCGATGATGATGCCGCGGCGGCGGGCGTGCTCGGCCGCGAAGGCATAGATTTTGAGGGAGACGTCGCGCACCTGCGCGGCGAGCGGCGCACCGATGAGGCCGGCGACACGCTCGAAGTCGATGTTCTCATCGTGCTCGCCGAGCTCGGCCTTGGTGGCGGGGGTGAAGAGGGGCTGGGGCAGGCCCTCGGCGAGCTTGAGACCCTGGGGCAGAGTGATGCCGCAGACGGCACCGGTGGTCTGGTAATCCTTCCAGCCTGAGCCGATGAGATAGCCGCGCACCACGGCCTCGATGGGCAGGGCTTTCAGGCGCTGGACGATTACCGCGCGGCCTGCGAGCAGGGCGCGCTCGGCGGGATCTCGTACCACGCTGTCGAGCGGGGTGTCGGTGAGGTGATTGGACACGATATGCCGGGTCTGCCCGAACCAGAAATTGGAGATTTGATTGAGCACCCGGCCCTTGTCCGGGATGGGGTCGGGTAGCACCACGTCGAAGGCGGACAGGCGGTCGGTGGTCACGATCAGCAGCCGCCGCGCATCCACGGCGTAGATGTCGCGCACCTTGCCTTCGTAAATCTTCTCGAACCCGGCAAGTGCGGTGCGGTGAACGGTGGGGGTGGGCATGCGCTTGCTACTATAGCAACGATGGCGCGCTATACGGGCAAACTCATCGGGGGCCTGCTGGGCTTTTTCACTCTGGGGCCGGTCGGGGCAGCTCTGGGGCTGCTCTTCGGGCATCAATTCGACGATGAGTCGGGCGGGGCGGAGCCGCTTTCGGGCGCGAGCCCAGCGCAGATCGGTGAGCGCTTTTTCCGCGCGGCCTTTCGCGTCATGGGGCATGTGGCCAAGTCGGACGGGCGGGTGTCGGAGCGTGAGATTGCGGCGGCGCGGGGGGTGATGAGCGAGCTGCGGCTGGATGCGATGCGGTCGCGCATCGCCATCGACTGCTTCAGCGAGGGCAAGCAGCCCTCCTTCGATCTCACGGCGGAGCTTCAGTCGCTGCGGCGTATCTGTGCGGGGCGGCCCGATCTGCTGCGGATTTTCCTGGAGATCCAGGTGCGGGCGGCGCTGGCCGGCAACAATATCGAGGGGCCGGTGCGTGAGATCCTGGGGCGCATTGCGGCTTGCTTAAGCATCTCGACCTTCGAGCTGGCGCAGATCGAGGCGGTGTTGCGCATCCGCCGGGGCAGCTTTGCGCAGGATGCGGCGCGCAGTGCAGCGGTGCCGCTTGCGGAGGCTTACAAGGTGCTGGAGGTGACTGCGGCGGCCAGCAACGAGGAGGTCGTGAAGGCCTACCGTCGGCAGCTGAGCCGCCACCACCCGGACAAGCTGAAAGCAAACGGGCTGCCGGAGTCGATGGTGGAGCATGCAAAGGAGCGCACGCAGGAGATCATCGAGGCGTACGAGCTGATCCGGGAGCGGCGGGGGATGGGGTAAAGAGGTGATTCGGGTACTATTGCCCCTTCAGCTCATTGGCGCGAATTGACTGACCATGCAGCCTTGGATCGCTCCCTCCATCCTGTCCGCCGACTTCGCCCGCTTGGGCGAGGAGGTCGATGCGGTGCTGCGCGCTGGCGCCGATCTGATTCATTTCGACGTGATGGACAATCACTACGTGCCGAACCTGACGGTGGGTCCGGTGGTGTGCGAGGCGTTGCGCAAGCGGGGCATCAAGGCGCCCATCGACGTGCACTTGATGGTACGACCGGTGGACCGGATTATTCCCGACTTCGCGACGGCCGGCGCCACCTACATCACCTTCCATCCCGAAGCCAGTGACCATGTGGACCGCACCATCGGGCTGATCCGCGAGCAGGGCTGCCTGCCGGGGCTGGTGTTCAATCCGGCGACGCCGCTCGACTATCTCGACTACACGCTCGATAAGCTCGACATGGTGCTGATCATGTCGGTGAACCCGGGCTTTCCCGGCCAGAAGTTCATTCCGACAACGTTGCGCAAGCTTGCCGAGGCGCGAGCGCGCATCGATGCCAGCGGCCGCAATGTCCGCCTGGAGGTCGACGGGGGAATCAAGGTGGAGAATATCGGGGCGGCGGCACGGGCCGGTGCCGATACTTTCGTGGCGGGCTCGGCGATCTTCGGCAGCCCGGATTATGCCGCGACGATCAGGGCGCTGCGGGCGGCGATGATGGCGGCGTCGTAGCCTAGCGCCTGCTAGCCAGCACCCCATCGCCATTCAGCTCGGCTGCAAATCCCGCCCTGCGCAGCCGAGCTGCGACCTCGTTCGGTACATCGCGCCCGCTGGTCAGCTTGTTCGGTGTGCCTGTGTAATGAAATAGCAGGCCTCTGCGAGGCAGCACCCGCGCCAGCTGCTCATAGAAGGCCTGTGAGTACAGCTCCCCGGCAATGCCAAAGCGCGGCGGGTCATGCAGGACTGCCTCCACGGAGCCGTCCGGGATCGAGACGATTTCCTTCGCGATGTCGCCTTCGGTCAGGGTCACAGTGGCGTCCTGCTGCGGCGACCAGGGATTGAGGCTGCGTATCCACAGCACGTCCGGGTTTTTCTCGTACGACTGCACGCTGCGCGCCTTTCCGCGCAGGCACCAGGCGGCGAAGTAGCCGAGTCCGCCGCAGGTATCCAGAATGCGTTTGCCGCGCGGCTGAATGAGGCCGACTTTTCGCTCGGCGTCCGCATAGGGCGAGACATTCGCCGTGGGCAGCATCTTGATGCCGTCGATCTCGAAGGTCGGTGGGCCCCAGTCGGTGGGTACGAGTTTGATCAGCGAGCGGGTGAAGCGCGATACAGGCTCAAAGGTCTCGCCGCTCCAGTGGTAGATGGTGCGGTCCTTGCAGGCCGGCATATAGGGGAAGATGCGGCCCTGCCACTCCCAGCCCTGCGCATGGATGCTGACGGTGGTGCGCGACCGTTCCAGGTCCAGTGAGCACTGGAGCGTGCACGGCGCGCCGTCGCGAGCTGCGAGCAGTTCTTCGTGAACCTTTAGTGTCAACAAAGGGTTCGCCATGGAGCATCCTATAGCTGCAATGGGTCATAACGAGAAGTACTTCCGCCGCGCCTTCCCCGCGATTCGCTACGATCCCGCCCATTTTCCCGATCCCGCAGGTGTGAAATGGCGACGCTGACGGAAACCCAGGCCAAGGCTCACATAGTCAAGCTCCTGACCGCGATGAGCCAGGCCGGCGGCTCCGACCTCTTCATCTCCAAGGACTTCCCGCCCAGCATGAAGGCTCAGGGGACCATGCGACCCCTGACGGCGCAGAAGCTCACCGGCGATGTGACCCGGGAACTTGCCGATGCGCTCATGAATCTGCGGCAGAGGGAAGAGTTCGCCAAGGAGTTCGAGTGCAACTTCGCTATCTCGTTACCGGGTGTGTCGCGCTTCCGGGTCAATGTCTTCATGCAGCAGCAGAACGTGGGCATGGTGATCCGCACGATCACCAATGAGATTCCGGATCTTGCCAAGCTCGGACTGCCGGACAGCTTAAAAGACATCGTCATGACCAAGCGTGGCCTGGTCCTGGTGGTGGGCGCCACCGGATCCGGAAAATCCACCTCGCTGGCCGCCATGATCGATCATCGCAACCGCTCCTCCGCCGGACACATCGTCACGGTGGAAGACCCTGTCGAGTTCGTGCACCAGTCGCATCAATCGCTGATCACGCACCGGGAGGTCGGCATCGACACCCACTCCTGGCACAACGCCCTTAAGAACACTTTACGCCAGGCTCCCGATGTCATCCTGATCGGCGAGATTCGGGACACCGAAACCATGGAGCACGCCATCACTTTCGCGGAGACGGGGCATCTGTGCCTGGGAACGCTGCATTCGAACAGCGCGAACCAGACGCTCGACCGCATCATCAACTTTTTCCCCGAGGAGCGGCGCAAGCAGCTGCTGATGGACCTGTCGAGCAACTTGAAGGCCATTATCTCGCAGCGTTTGATCCGCACCGTGGACGGCAAGAGCCGCAAGGCGGCGATCGAGATCCTGATCAACACGCCCATCATCGCGGATAAGCTGCTGAAGGGTGAGTTTCACGAGATCAAGTCGATCATGGCGAAGTCGCAGGAGCTCGGCATGCGCACCTTCGACTGGTCGCTATTCGAGCTCTACAACGACGGCGCCATTTCCTACGACGAAGCCATCCGCAATGCCGATTCGGCAAACGAGCTGCGGCTGAATATCAAGCTCAAGGGCAAGGTCAAAACGCAGACGACGGAGTCGCTGGCGCTAGAGCCTGAAAAGGCAGAGTCGCAGGAGAGCGAGGCCGCCTGACGGAAGAGGCTATTCCTCTTCGTCCTCGTCGAAATCCTCTTCGTCTTCCTCGTCGTCGAAGTCTTCGTCATCATCGACGGAGGCGGCGCTGGGACGCGCCATGGCGGAGGCGGCGGCAGCGCCCGCCGGCTTCCCCGCCGGCACGATCACCGGCCGGGTCTTCATCTTCGGCCGCGCGTTGAACACCACGATGGTCTTGCCGGTGGCGCGCAGCAGGCCTTGCTCTTCGAGCACTTTGAGCACCCGACCCGCCATTTCACGCGAGCACCCCACTAGGCGCGACAGTTCCTGGCGGCTCACCTTGATCTGCATGCCTTCCGGATGCGTCATGGCATCGGGCTCGCCGCACAGATCCATGATGGCGTGGGCGACACGGCCGGTGACGTCGACGAAGGCCAGGTCGCCCAACTTGCGGTTGGTGCGGTCGAGGCGGGTGGCCAGCTGCGTCGCCAGCTCGAAAATCAGTCCTGGCGACTCGGCGGCGATCTGCCGGAAACGCGGGTAGGTCATCTCCGCGAGCTCGCACTGGTTGCGGGTGCGCACCCAGGCGCTGCGGGTGGGCTGCTCGTAAAAGAGGCCCATTTCGCCGAAGAACTGCCCGCGGTTGAGATAGGCGAGCACCATCTCGTTACCTTCCTCGTCCTCGATCATGACTTCGACGGAGCCTGAGATGATGTAGTACAGGACGTCGGGCAGGTCGCCGGCATGGATCACGACGGTCTTGGAGGGCACCGTGCGGATACGGCAGTAACTCAAAAACCGATTGATCGCCGGGATGTCGCTCAAGGGTTTGATGTTTTCGTCCATACCGGCTCCAGGAAAAGGCGCTTTTTAACCATAAGGGGTGAAGAACTGCAAGCGATATTCCAAAGTCATGGCCCAAGGTTACAGCCAGTACGCCGTACGCGTCATGATGCGCGCAGTATGGCGCATGAGCAGGCGCGCCGGCGCGGGAATGTCGGCTGCGCCGGCTGCTTGCGCGGCTCCGCCATGGGCAATCTCGTCTTTGCGCATGGCTGTGACGATGCTCCGGCTGCGTAAATCGCCGGCCGGTAGGCGTGTCAGATGCTCATCCAGGTGCCCTTCCACCTGGCGCTCCGTCTCGGCGACGAACCCTAAGCTGACCCGATCGCCGAAGGCGGCAGCGAGGGCGCCGATGGCAAAGGAGCCGGCATACCAGAGGGGATTCAGCAAGCTGGTGCGGGATTCAAGCTCACGCAGGCGGGTTTCACACCAGGCGAGGTGGTCGGTTTCTTCCCGGGCGGCCTTTTGCAGCAGCTCACGGGTGGCGGAGGAGCGGGCGACCAGGGCTTGCCCCTCGTAGAGGGCCTGGGCGGCGATCTCCCCGGTATGGTTTACGCGCATCAGGGCAGCCGCCTCACGCCTTTCGGCTTCAGACAGCGGGGCAGGGTTGGCCTGGTCCGGTACCGGTCGGGAAGCTTGGGCGGGGGCGAAAACCGCCCGCAGCGCGCGATCCGCGGCGCAAATCAGGGGGTCGAGGAGGCTTACGGCCGTCATGGACTCATTATAGAGTGTTGTCCTTGAGAACAGGCACTCCCTTCCAGTACACTGCGCGGCCTTTTTCGGCCGACCTTCCCGGACTTTTCCAGATGAAAACGGTATTCGCCAAGCCAGGTACGATCCGCGGTGACTGGTGTCTCGTCGACGCGGACGGCAAGACGCTCGGGCGTCTGGCCTCGCAGATCGCCCATCGCCTCAAGGGCAAGCACAAAGCGGACTACAGCCCTCATGTGGACATGGGCGACCATGTCGTGGTGGTGAACGCGGGCAAGGTTCGGGTCACTGGGCGCAAGCTCGAAGACAAGATTTACTATCACCACACGGGCGCCATCGGCGGCATCAAGTCGATTGCTTTAAATAAGCTCCTGGATGAGCATCCGGAGCGCGCGCTCGAGTTCGCGGTCAAGGGCATGCTGCCGAAGAACCCGCTGGGGCGGCGCATGTTCAAGAAACTTCACGTGTTCGCCGGGAGCGAGCATCCACATCAGGCGCAGCAGCCCAAAGCGCTTGAGCTGTAACTTAGAGGATCGATATTCATGCCCGCAGCAGCACCCGAAAATTACGGCACCGGCCGTCGCAAGACCGCCACGGCCCGTGTGCACCTGAAACCCGGCAGCGGTGCCATCACCGTGAACCGCCGGCCGCTCGATGAGTTCTTCGGCCGCGAGACCGGCCGCATGATCGTGCGCCAGCCGCTTGAAGCCGTGCAGCTGACCAGCCGCTTCGACATCAGCGTGCAGGTGGCGGGCGGTGGCATCACCGGCCAGGCGGGCGCGATCCGTCACGGCATCACGCGCGCGCTGATCGAGTACGATGAGTCGCTGCGCAAGCCGTTGCGCGTCGCGGGCTTCGTCACGCGCGATGCGCGTGAAGTCGAACGTAAAAAGGTCGGCCGCCGCAAGGCTCGTCGCGGACCGCAATACTCCAAGCGCTAAGGCGAATGGGGGATCGTCTAGTGGTAGGACTACGGACTCTGACTCCGTCAACCTAGGTTCGAATCCTAGTCCCCCAACCATCCGAGAGAACCCCGCCTGGCGCGGGGTTTTTTCTTGCCTGCTGCTCCCGCTGACAGTAACTTGATACCAGCATAGTGTGCTTTCTTTAAGAAAGCACTTGCTTCCATTTAGAAAGCGTGATGAAGGTGGCCTAGGCAGTTTCGTATCTGAGCACCGATTCCGAATACATCATTCCTTGGGCCGAAAAGAGCTGGCTCCGATCTACTCCTCAGCCGTGACATGGCGATGTCAGTCTCCCCCTATGCCGTGAGAGAAAGAAGGTCTGCAAGGGGCGGTTTGGCGTCGACGTCCGCACCGCAGGCCGCGGCGCCATGAGCCATCCCGTTCCGCGGAAGTCAGTATGTCCCTAAGCGAAGAAGCACGCCGGCCTTCCGTGGCCGGCTCCGCTGCCGCCGGACTGGTTTGGACATGGCGTAGTGCCAGGCCCCCCAGGCCCGCTTATGCGCCCAGGGTATGCGCCCAGGGAAAGAGGACCTCCCGTCCCCACGGGCGTGATTACGCTCGCAAGTAGAAACCCAGTCTCCTGTCATGAATCCAGACGCGTTTTCTTCCATCCGTGTCTTCCGCATTCAACAGCTCCAGCTCCACCAACCTGTTGAGTGCTCCGTTGATCGAGCCCGTTTCCGCCTTGAGTGCGGCCACAGTGGCCGTCGAAAACGGCTGAGTTCTGGGATGATGCGCCACATAGCGCAGCAGCCGCGCCTGCAGTTCCGACAGCGTGGAGATTTTGGGTAGGAAATGCTCCGCCGCATTGCCGACGACATAGCGCCAGCACGTTTCGATGTCCGCCGAAGTGATGGAGCGCTTAGGCGGTCAACTTAGCAGACCTAAGTGACTTAGCATGAACACTAAGTAGCTGGTTAAGCGGCGTGCCGGTGCAGGCCGCGGCGCCATCAGCCATCCGTTCCGCGGGAGTCAGTACGTCCCTTGCCGCCTCGGCGGTATGGTCATCGGGCAACCCGCGGCGGGATCGATTTGCCGTTTTTTCCGATACCGCGTATACTCCCGATATCCTGAATATCACTTGAGCTATTGCTATGCCTTTACGCTCCAACGCCGTACACGCCATCAGTCTGGAAATCGGGAACGTGCCGAAAATGGCCTTCCTCGAGAACGCGTCATCCGTTCCAACACTCCCGGATGCGCCTACGGTGTGGGCGATCGATTTTGAATGGCCAGACATGCCGCAGAGTCTGCCGCTGGAGCGGCTGATCGATGCCGTCGCCGCCTTGACCGGGCATCGGTCGGAACCCTGGATGATCGAAGTCCATCAACCGGATGCCTTTGTGCGCGGCTATCACCAGATGCTCGAAAGCATTCATCACGCGGATCGGGTGCCTATTCTCGTTTATGTGCCGGAGCGATCCGGCAAACCTGTCCGCCTGACGGCTGAAGCCTTAGCGCGCACGCGCTCCATGCTGGAGCGATTGGGGCCCCGTTTGCCCCACAAGCGCACGCAAGAGCCGGATACGAACGGATCTCCGCTCGAAGCCGCGCGAGCGCGACGCGCGCAACTGCTCAAGGAAGAACAATGGCTCGACGGTGGCAAGGTCCATCAGCAGCAGGGAGGTGCACCGGATGCACCGGGCTCGAACAACACGGCAAGCCGCCTGCGGCGCAAGGAGGAACTGCTGGGTGCATGGGACGGTCGCGAGTACCTCCACCCCGCCTTTCAGTTCGATCCGAAGACCGGCCGCCTGATGCCGGAGATGAAAGAGCTTCTCGCGCTTCTCCCCAAAGATCGCAGCGGATGGCGCCAGGTCTTCTGGCTCTTTCAACCCCATGCCCACCTTGATGGGCGGCGTCCCGCGGATGTCTTTGCAACCGATCTAAAGCTCGTGATCGAAGCGGCGCAAAGCACCTTCGCCCCCGGCGATACGAACTGGTAATGCCGCGTGGAGCTGGCCAAGGATCCCTATGGCGGGTTGAAAGCCGCAGATCCGCTGTGGCACGTCTATAAAGAGCCGCACGCGCCGACCGCTTTCAATCCCAATTCAAACGGCCGCTTCTCCGCAAGAACCGCGGCTACCCCTCGCGCGATGTTCTACGCGGGCTCGAGCGCCGATTGCGCGCTATGGGAAACGCTGCTGCGCGACGTCGTACCCATGTCCGACCGATCGCGATACGTGCAATTGCCGCCAGCGGCGGGTTACAGTTTGGCGCAAGTGCGTTTGAGGCGTGACGTGCCGATCCTCGATCTTAGCCCTCTAAAACTGAGAGGTGCGGTATTTGATCGGGACTGGCGGGACCGGCTACTGATGCTCACGACCGTGCCCAAATACGCCGCGACTCATAAAGCGGCTGTGCAGCTGCTTGACGCCGCGCCGAAGACCAGCGGACTGAGCTGGCGGTCCCGGCAGACGGGAGAAGAACTTGCTTATGTGTTTTACGGTCCGCCTGTTTCGAATGCGGATATCGAGCTGATTGAGACGATTCCGCTCGAGTCGCCCGTGGGATGCAGCTGCTCGAAGCGGCGCTGGCGCGCACCGGCATGCAACCCATCGACGCCTCCGAGCTCGAGGCAGAATTGCAGCTCGATTTGCCGTTGGAGCCGGAGGCTGACGGCTCGTGAATTAGGCGGCCGTCATTGTAAAAACGCGAGATGTCAGTCTCCCCAATGCGTGAGAGAAGAAAGTCTACAAGGGGCGAAGCCACCGCTGCCGCTTCGATCCCAAGCCTACGCGTCTCACGCACGGATCTTGCGCAAAGGTCAGATAAAGAAGCATTCGCTGCCGCCCACTCCGTTTATCTCCGCGCCGATTTGGAAAGGGGAGAGAGGTGCCGGGCTATCGATACGCCGGGGTGAGTTTTCCGTTCTTGTCGTGGGTGCCGATCTCTTGGAGGAACTTGCGCGACTCGGCCGGGCTTTTCGCGATCTGCTTCGCAATGGCGCGGGCCTTCTTGTCGAGCACCTTCGGGCGCTCTTTCTCCAGGAATCTCTTAAATTGCTCTGCTTTCGTCATAGCGGCCTCCTTTGGCCGATGGTTGCCCTTCTCATATCCTGCCATAGCAGGCCGCACCCAGCCAGCCGAAGGCGCCACAGAACGGTTGATGTGAATGACCCACAGAAACATTAAACAAAACAATCGATTATGCTCGCACCGATTTCCCTCTCCCCAGCTCCCCACGCGCGCGTGGAGAGACCGGGGGGTGAGGCGGATGAGGTGACTGAAGGACTCGCCGGGGCTGTATGGAGCTCCTACGAAGCTGCTGTGCAAAAGGTGTCCGGTACGAATGGCGCTTCCTTAAGGCGAAGCGCGGGATGGATTGTCGGCTAAGCAGTTGAAGGGATTGAAGAGAAGGCTGGCTCAAGATGGGTAAGATGTCTGTTACCACACATCGATCCCACGCACCCCGAGGCCAGCCTTGATTCATCGTAGTCGTGCATTGCGAGCACAGCAACAACGTCGGATTTCCACTCAGGCGCAAAGCAGCCGAGCGGTGGATTTCTTCAACGTTCTGACCGGGCCAGAGCTGCTGGAAGTGACCGAGACGCACTCGCCCGAGCATCGCGAACGGCTCTATCCGCCAACGGTGACCCTGGCGATGTTCATGGGCCAGGCCTTGAACGCGGATGGATCGTGTCAGCGAGCCGTCAATGCCTGGGCCGCGCAACGCTCTGCGGAAGGCCTGAACGAGATCAGCGTGGGTACCGGTGCGTATTGCAAGGCGCGGCAGCGGTTGCCGCTCAAGATGGTGCGCGCCTTGGCGCGTGAAGCGGGGCGACAGCTCAGTACGCGCGCGCCATCGTCGTGGCTGTGGCGAGATCGCAGAGTGAAGCTGCTGGATGGCACCACTGTGGTGATGCCGGACACGCCGGACAACCAGGCTCGCTATCCCCAGCCGCGCACGCAGGCTCGCGGCCTGGGCTTTCCGATCGCGCGGATCGCAGGCGTGGTTTGCCTCTCCAGCGGCGCTATGGTTGATGCGGCGATAGGCCCCTACAAGGGCATGGGTGGCGATGAGCGCACGCTGGCGCGTGGACTCATCGATAACTTTCATGCTAGCGATGTGGTGCTCGCCGATGCCTACTTTTGCAGCTATTTCTGGATCGCAGCCTTGCAGGCCCGCGGTGTCGATATCCTCTTTGAGCAACACGGCGCACGGCTCACCGACTTTCGGCGCGGCACCTCGCTCGGCGCGCGCGATCACCTGGTGCGCTGGAGCAAGCCTTTGCAGATCCCGCCCTGGATGAGTCAGGAACAATACCAGGCCTTTCCGGATGAGCTGTTGGTGCGTGAGGTGAAAGTCAAAGGGCGTGTACTGGTGACCACCCTGCGCGATGCGCGCACGACTCCCAAGCAGGAGCTGGGTGAGCTGTATCGTCAACGCTGGAACGTCGAGCTTGACGTGCGCAACATCAAAACCACGATGCAGATGGAGCAGCTCAGCTGCCACAGCGCTGCGATGAACGAGAAGGAAATCTGGGTGCATCTATTGGCCTACAACCTGATCCGGCTGCTCATGGCGCAGGCCGCGGCCAATGCGGGCACCACCCCTCGCGCGCTCAGCTTCAAGCACACCGTGCAGTTGTGGAGTCAATGGCATCTGCGTCCCGTGCGCGGCTGTTCAATCGAACACTCACAACGTCTGTTCAGGCTGATCGCCGCGATCCGCGTCGGCAACCGACCCGGGCGAATAGAACCGCGCATGCTCAAACGGCGTCCTAAACCCTTCGGCTTACTCAGCGAACCGCGCGACAAAGCCCGCGCGCGTGTCAGGAAATACGGTCATGTCTGGGAGTAAAGGAAGCGCCATTCGTGTCCGGCACCATCGCGTGCATTACCATCACCCGACCCACCTGAAGATGGTTTTGCAAGCGAGGTCTTTTTCCTCTTGAAGGCGATCGCGATTCCAGCGCTAACCTTTCTGTCGGCGCCATCGCGTCCTGGGTAAGAATAGACGCCGCACTTCCATGTGCGGCTCGCTGCCGCGCGCAGGGCCGGCGCCGTGCAAAAGGGATTCGATGCTTCACGAAGTCGGCAGTGCCGCAGCGCTCATGCTGCCGGTGACGGGGCAGGACTCCTAGCGCTGATGTCCCTATTGAGGAAACCATTCTCCGGAGTCAGATGGGCCGCAAAATAATAAGCAGGTCAGGTCCGCAGTCGGCGCTCTTTACATTTCCGCCCATCGTTGGATCAATTCCAACAGTCCTGAATAAGCCCGGCGCCATGCTTCGAGAGTGGTCTGGTGTGGCGCCAGTACGCCATTGACGGCGATGGCGTGCGTGTCGCGCAAGTAGTCCGCCACACTCATCAATCCACGGTGAGCGGCAGCTGCAAGCTCGGTGCGACTACCGGGAAAGATCCCTTCGATGGTCTCGCCCCATTCCAATAGCCACTGGCTGTCAGCAACTGTGGACTGTTGGCGCGCCAGCCACCACAGCGAGATGGCTCGACCTACATCCTTGAGAAAGCGTGGCTGACTACGCAGGCTGGAGATCGGCGTCCGATCCGGCTCGGCATGTTCCAGGAGATGGGCAAGCGCCATGCGCGCGGGTCTAGCTACGCGCAACCCGAATTCAGTCTCGTCGGCGCCGTGCACGGCGACGCGCATGAACCGAAAACTCGGTAGAACGAAATCCCCGAACTCCGTGTGAAAACGGGTCCAATGCTTGCGGGCAGTTTGGCCGGGCGGTGGTTCGGCCAACAGTTCAACGAACCAGAGCCCATCATCGCGAGGCGGGGTCAGCCGCAGTACCGGAAGTTGGTCCTCGGGTATGTCCGGTTTTCCCGGCTGCCGGCCGTTTGGAAACTGCGGTTGCCAGCCCTGCTTCATCAGCTGATTCCCCAGCGTCTCCGCATTCGCCACCGCGTCGACAGACGGGCGCAGCAGCAGGTCGATATCCTTTGTTGCCACCGAGGCAGTACCGGACACATCGCGGAACTGCCACGCGGTTGCAATGCTGCCGATGACGATGACATTCATACGCAGTGCTGCTGGGATCTGCTCGGCGACACGGGCAAGGAGGCGGGCCGCATCCAGTTCCATGGGCCGGTTCATCTGCGTATCTCCAGCGCGTATTGCAGGGCTTGGTCGCGCAGTCCTATGTCGAGGAGGGAAAGGAAGATGTCTGTCGGAAAGGCACATCTGCCATGCCCCCCGCCAGCAACGCGAAAGAACGGGATGTTTGCCCGGACCAATGTGACTACTACAGGTGCCGGGGCTAGAACGCTCGGCTCCAACTCAAGCCCATCGTCGAGCTGGCGCAGGAGGCTCGCGTCCAAGTGCTTCGCATCACGGGGGACTTGAGCCACGAGATCCAGACGGGGGACACCCATCAGGTCAAGCTGAGGCACGTCCGCGTGGGCTGCCGCGGTCCCGGAGAGCGCGATCTGACCCCACCGACTGCCGACTGCTGATTGCGCCAGCAAGGGCAGTACACGCTCTACTAGCGTGGCGGGGGGTTTGATTCTGGCGCCACGCTCGAAGCGAAAGCGTACCGTTTGCGGGAGGGCGCCGACCTTGGCCAGCAATTCCTGGGAAATCTCTTCTGGCGTCACTCGCAGGCTGCGCCCAGAAGGATGCACGACTCCTGCTCGCTTCAACTCGATGATTGCCCCACGGATAGGGGTCTGTGAGGCACCGATGCGATCGATCAGCCCTTTTAGGGAATCCGTGCCAGAGTGAGCCAGACTGGCTTCCAACAGCAGGCGAAGGACCTCGTAACGGTAGTTCGGCCGATCAACTGGGATGGCGTCCTTTGGGTTGTAGTGACTCGAATATTCCGAGAGACGCGGCGTTTCTCTGTGCTTGATGTCGAGACTCATCCGGCTGCGGACCCTAGGGTTGATAGCACGGAGCAGGCGTTCCCATTCCTCCCGTACTTTGGAGGGACTGATCGCTGGATCAATGATGTTTAGGTTTCCATGGACGTCCGTAGCGACCAGATCGGCAGCCAAAGAAGCAATCTCGGCCCGAAGGTCGCGGGTATTGCGGAGCCGGCTCAGGGTCCTGTCGACAGAAATTGCCATTGGATATTATTCTGCATATAATATTTCATTCTGCAAGTATTTCATGCTCTGCATGTATAGAAGGTGGCGACGGATCCCCAAACGCCGGAAATTCGTATTAGTGGCGCATCGTGGCCCAGGGCTACTGAATACGGGCTACTGACGTCTTTATGAGTCCCTGTTTTCTCCATTTCGCCGGCCGCGCCTGTGGCACGGCCGGCGAAATGGCAAGAGCGCTCGCGGCCATCGCGCCAGAGCCCGGGGGCGGGCGGAGAAAGGATCCGAAGGGAGGCGACCCAATCCGCTTAAATCATATCCTATTGATTAGCAAGGCAATTGAGCTGAAATCTCAGCTTTTCTTGTGGCGCCCAAGAAAATATAGTGTCCACACGGTAGCCCTTTTTCCCCGAAAACCGCTCTACCTAGGATTGAAGCACTATCCGGGATTCTCCATGACCGACTGTGCGGATCGAAATACCTTCGTCACGACCTTGGCTGGGTCGCATGGCGAGCGGCTGCGGCGCTATCTGGCTTCCCGGCTGCGTCATCACGCACGGGGCGATATACCGGATCTGATGCAGGAGGTGTTTCTGAGGTTGTGGCGAATCCCAAGGCCGGAGGCCATTCACAACCCGGAGGCTTATCTTTTCACCATCGCCAACCATGTGTTGCACCAATATGCTCTGCGCCAGTCCATGACGCCTGAAACCCTGAATTTGTTCGAGCCGGGATCGGCCTCTTCCACGGACGCCGATCCCTACCGGCAGGCCGAGCTGCGGCAGCGTCTCGAAGAGCTTGATGGCGCGCTGGCCGGTCTGTCCCATAAGGCGCAGGCAGCGCTGGTCTTGCATCGGCGCGACGGTTTTACCTTCGAGGAGATTGCCCAACGCCTGGGGGTCTCCAAGGCCATGGTCAAGAAATACGTGGCGAAAGCCATTCTGCATTGTCGACTCCACATCCCGATGGATGAGTAAGGATGCTCGTATGAACTCTCCAACCGACCAACCGAAACTCAACACTCAGATTTACGAAGAGGCCTGCGAGTGGCTGGTGCATTTCCGAGCCGGGGATGCCGATCATGACGCCGTCGTCCGCGGGCAGCTCGATGCATGGCTGCGCCGCTCTCCGGAGCACGTACGGGCTTATCTTGAGGTTTCCGCCATCTGGGAAGACGTGGCCTCGCACGATGCCGAGCGCCGGATCGATGCGGAAGCGCATATCGCTCGCGCACTGTCGGAGCGCAATGTCTACCCTTTGGACTTTGGGGGACGGGATCGTGACATCACCGCACCCTCCATCGTTGCCGCGAAAGCGGGAATTCCGGTTCCATCGGCACAGCGGCCCCGCCGGCTTCCCTTCGCCGTGGCCGCTGCGGCTCTCCTCGCTCTGGGCGTTGCGGTGGCCTGGGTCATCTCACAGCGGAGCACTTATTCGACGGCCATCGGCGAGCAGCGCTCGATCGCGCTCGACGATGGCTCGAGCGTCGAGCTGAACGCCCGATCCCGGGTCAGGGTGCGTTATACGGACGGCGAACGGCGGGTGGATCTGCTCGCGGGCCAGGCGCTGTTTCGCGTGGCGAAGGATGCGCACCGGCCGTTCATCGTGGCTAGCGATGACACGCGGGTGCGGGCGGTCGGAACGCTATTCGATGTGAATCGCCGCCCATCGGCCACGACGGTGACGGTGGTCGAGGGGCGCGTGAGCATCGATTCGCCGATGGCGCCGATCTCAGCGACGGGACGGTCTTCGCAGTTCAGCGCGCCAACCGCGCCACGGCGGGTGAGCGCGACGTTGCTCGACGCGGGCCAGCAGGTGACGGTGACGCCGAGGGCCATTGCAAGACCTAAACCGGCCAATGTGGCAGCAGCGACAGCCTGGACGCAGCAGCGGCTGGTGTTCGATTCGGTGCCGCTGAGCGAGGTGGCGGAGGAGTTCAACCGCTACAACAGACGGCCCATCGTCATTCACGATAAGGCGCTGGAGTCCTTTGGGGTGATGGGCGTGTTCTCGTCGGCGGATCCAGCCTCTTTGATCAGGTTCTTGCGCGCCCAGCCGGGGATCGATGTGAGCGAGGACGGGGCCGAGATTGTGGTCGGACGAAAATAATTCACGTTGAGCGGTATCTCTTTTTGCCCGGCAACCGCTCTACCCACTTAACAACACCGCCACATGGGTGGACGGTGATAGTCAGCCTCTTAAGGGGCGGGGGAGCGTTTATGCGGTTTACCATCGCTGTGGCGGTAGCGTGCCTGTCGGTTTTGGGCGTGTCCCGGGCGGATACGGTGCAGGCCTCAATCAAGAAGCATACGGAAATCCCGGCGCAGGCGCTGGGGACGGCGCTGCAGGCCTTGGCGAAGGACCGGGAGTTTCAGATTGTGTGCCGGGCGGACCTGGTGGCCGACATACGGTCGGACGGGATTTCCGGGGAGTTTACGGCGGGGGAGGCGCTGGCGAGGTTGTTGAGCGGGACTAATCTGACCTACAGGTACCTCGATGAGAAGACGGTGACGATTTTGCCTGTCAACTCTGTCAATTCCATCAATAAACTGGACGGAAACGGCCCTTTAGCGGGGAATTCACAGCGCTGTTCTGGACTCTCCAGCAATAAACTGGACTCCGTAACATCGCTAAACCGGACTACTTCGGATTCTACAGCGATCGGCTGGACTGCTTTGGAAGGCGCTTCGGATTGTTCGAGCGAGAATTCTCAGAGAAATCAGCGACTTGCTAGCGCGGACGCTGGCGTGGCGGGAGAGCCAGTCCAGAATAGCGATGGAGAGTCCAGTTTAGAAAAGGATTCGACAAAATCAGTGAAGTTAGAAGA
>Ga0207658_10000137_pt1 | contig 77129 bp, 81 predicted proteins | sample KBSS33metaG_FD_184322 | JGI IMG/M metagenome (GOLD analysis project Ga0207658, IMG submission 184322) | Switchgrass rhizosphere microbial communities from Kellogg Biological Station, Michigan, USA - KBS S3-3 metaG (SPAdes) (version 2) | ecosystem: Host-associated > Plants > Roots > Rhizosphere...
CACGCAGCTTCGGCTTCTTTGGCGGCATCGCAAACCCTCGTCATCTGCTCTGCGCCGATAGAATCATAGACCCGTCTCAAGGGGAAGATGCTGCGTGACCGCCCGTGCAAAATCGCAAGCTTTCCACCGCAAATCCACAGAACCTTGCAAATAACGTTACTTCAATCCCACCCAAATTCACGCTTTCCCGCGCTCCACAGAGTTTTTCACGGGCGACTATCTATTTTTGGAAAGACACTGGATACTTCCGCGCGGATTCCTCTCTCAATCCGTTGTTGATGACATGGTCCTTGGGCGTTGAAGAACAGTTCTACCTGCTTTTTCCTTTCCTAATTTTGATCATTGTGCGTTTCAGATATCGATTTCGTCTTGCCGCTCTAACCTTGGCGTGCGCACTATCGTTCGCGCTCTCGATCTACCTTACCACTCGATCCAGCGGCAGCGCTTTTTATCTTTTGCCGCCCCGCGCTTGGGAAATGGGAGTGGGTGCCCTGTTAGCTATGGCGCATATCATGCGGCCTGACTTCGCCTACGGCTTGACGTCAAAAAGCGATGTACTTGCCGGTCTCGCTGCGCTTGTCCTAATCACGTCGCTCACAACCCTGCATGACATACCTTTTCCAGGGTGGGCAGCCTCGTTGCCGGTCGGAGCGACCGCAACCCTGATCCACACCCGCGGCAGCTGGCTCAACAAAGTGCTTCTCGGCAGTTGGCCCTTTGTGGCGGTCGGCCTCGTGTCTTATTCTTGGTACCTTTGGCACTGGCCATTGATGTCTTTTGTGAGAATCGCGAGCGATGAGGCGCCGTGTCTCACGGTGATGATTTGCGTTGCGGCTATCAGTCTTGGCGTTGGCACTGCCTCACAGCGGTGGATAGAGGCACCATTTCGCCATTCTGACCGAGCGCCGGCGCCTACGCTCATCTGGTATGGATGCGGTCTCGCATTTGTACTGTCGCTCCCCCTCAGTTTCATTTGGCTCAAGGGAGTTCCGGCCAGATTGCCACCGAAGGTAATTGCCGCTGAGGCACTTGCTCAAAAAGGCCGAGGGGAGGAATGCCTCTTAGAGTTTGGGGAGTATCAGCCCCGGTCGGATGACGTATGCATGCCAAAGCACGCAACCATTGCGCTCCTAGGCGACAGTCATGCTGCGGCGCTGAGCCCAGGATTGATTGAAGAGGCAAGGCGACAGGGGACGCAGGTTCTTCGGCTGACCAAGTCATCATGTTCGCCACTACTCGGATTTACGAACATATACAGGGATCATCCTGAGCACATGACAGCGTGTCAGACGTTTCTTGCCCTGGCGATTGCAAAGGCGCTCCACGATAGAGACGTTTCCGTTGTTGTCATAAGTGGAGCGGCTCCGAAGCCACAAGATCAACGCTATCGACGAGATCGGGATTTACTGCACCCCGTCGCTATCGAAGTAGCGATACCTGAGGGTCTTGGGTCGCTGATAAAATTATTCCAAGCTGCCGGGAAGGCCGTCGTCGTTGTTGGCGATGTGCCGCAATTTTCGTTCGACCCTATGCGGCACCTGACGACCGAAGCGCTACCGCCGCGACGTTTGATCGCGCGCGCTACCGGGACCTTCTTGCGCACAGCGGATGGGCGTTCAAGTGACGTTATGCACGAATATGAAGGACCCTCGAAGCTACTCGAGATCGTTGCGCTCAAGCACGGCGCAGAATTTATAGATCTGAGGCAACAATTCTGTAATGTCCATGGCTGCGCATTCTCGAAGGACGGTGTTCCGCTCTTTTTCGATAGCCACCATTTGTCTGAGGCGGGAGCGCATTTAATCGACTGGCTCGTAATGCGATGTCCTGAAGGACTGCAGTCAATCGAGCCTGCGTTCGACGAGATTGATCGGATCAAGTCGCCGAGCGATTTCAAGTGCGCCCACCCGCAGAAATCTTCGAGAAATGCTGACCCAGAGTCGAAACGCGCCGAGTAATAATGCGTCGGCGCAGCTCTTTCTCCCTTTTTCGTTTTCGATTGAATTCCCTGATGAATCGCCTCTCGTTGTGATGGCTTTTATATCGCCAACCCTGCCTCCAGCCGGGCGATGGCCGCATCGATTGCAGCTAGATCACTTTGCACTCGGACGAGCCGATATTCGCCGACATGTGTTCCTCTACGCTTGGCGTGGAAGGTATCGATGGCGTCAATTGCTGGCGAAATATCCCCTTTAAGATGCCGTAAGATGCTCGCGCGCGATCGGCGCAGGGAAGCAATTGCTGTCTTGGCTTCCATCGGGTCAGCAGAATGTGCTCGCATGGTGTTCCTCATGAGTTAAAAAGCGCGCGCCGGTCGTCGTGGTGTGATCAAGCCGGCGCTCCAGGGGCGCACGATCGAATGCCGTGCTTTTCCACATTTAATCCTGTCTCCAGCAGAGGCGCGTGTTAATGTCCGAGGAATTCCCGGAATACTGCTGGTACAGGCCCTCGAACCAGAACACCTCAAGTCCCGGCAGGGCTTGATCGGGGCTTGCCGGACGGAACAGCGTGTTGTCAGCTAGGTTAGAAACTGTCCTAACGGTTCGGGTTTCTGTCCAAGCACCGAGCCCATCGGCGGTGCTACAATCATACTGCTTGAGCCGCGCGACATTGTTGGGAATGTCGTTGACCGTCACGAAGATGCGCGGCTTTGTGAGCCCAGTCGCGAGCCGAGAGAAGCAACTGCCCGGATGAGCATCGTTGTTCGTGCCAAAGCCATAGCCGTTACTTGCAACAAGTTTGAACGTCCAGTTTGCCGGATCGCAGGCGTCGCCTGAGCCGTTATATCGGGTCAGATAGGTTTCATAGCTGCGGCCGCCGTAAACAGGCTGTGCCGTCGTGCGGGCGGTCAGCAGGGCTAGTCCGAAGCCTTGATATGGCGAGATCCATGAGTTGCCGTACCAGTCGTGCGCAGCCTCTTCCTTGAAAGTGTTCATCGCGGACAAATTCGCGCCAACCGATGCTGATACGCTGTCGAGATCGACGATCAGCGTGTTGCCGAGCGTCTTTACCTCATTTGTGACCACGTTCCATGTGAACGCCTTCATGATCGCGTCGCCAAGGCTCGGGTTGATCTGACAAAAGCCGATCATGGTGTCAGCGTCCAACCAATCGGCGGTCCAGTAGAATTGCTCGGTGTGCTGTATGACGCGTTTACTGGCGGACCAAGTGACACCGTTGTCCGTCGACTTGCGGAAGGACCACCCCCAGTCCGAGACGCCCGTCGTCTGGCGGAAGATGCGGAACAGATGCCCGGTACTCGCTTGCTTGTATGCAAAGGCGTAGGCGGCAGTGCCCGCCGATCCACTCACGCTATCAGCGACTTCGCCCTGCAGCGTCCGGATCGACAAGTCGGTGGTGCGATTGCCGTAATCCGTCGTGACGGTGTTGTGCGAGTGCCAGTTGAAGGAGAAAGTGTTGCCGTCCGATTTTACAATCGATGGCCGATTATGGTCGTCCCACTGTTGAACCGTGGTACCCAAGGTCGCAAGATCAGTCAGCTGCCCGTTGAAGGGTCCACCGCTGCTGTCGATCGCGAGCGCTACATGTGCTGAAAGGCCAACATATTGGCCCATATAGGTTTTGCCGCTGATCGTAATCGCGTCGCTGGTATTGCCGCCGCTCGGCAGGCAAAGATAATCGTTATAAACGCTGGGTCGCGCCAGGGCGCGTTTCTGGTTCGCGTGCAATGGATCGTTCAGCCAGAAGGTTAGGCGCTTGATCGTGCCCAGCCACTTGCGATTGCCGGCATCGGTGTTGCCGACCGTAAGACGCGTGAGCGTGGCGTTGCGGGTCAGGGAGCCCGCCGAGGGGGTATTGGTCAGTCCTCGGATAATACTGCTGGCACCGGCTGCTCCGGTTTTGACCGTGCAAACTACGCCGAATTCCGTACTGTTATTGAGTGTCGCAGCCGTAGATGCGCCGAACGGCGAAGATACACTGCCGTTAAAGTTGGCCAGTGTGAGCACGTTGGTGCTGTTGACGCGATAAAGTCCGATGAACTCATCCGTGGCGGTGCCGTCAGGGCCATCGTCCCAAGCGTACATGTATTGCCCGTTCGTCGGGTCGGTTGCGGCGGGGCTGATGCCATGTACGCGTCCAGCCATGCCCCCAACGGGGGTGACGGTCGACCACTGGTCGTCGCCGGAGGCGGACACGGAAAGGACGCCCGCGTCGATCGCTTCCTGCCGAGTCAGATAGTTGGACCCCATCCACCGGAATATGCCGTTCTCATAGTCGAGATCGATCTCAGGCGTGGCGCCGTCGTGCACCAGCGGGAAATTGCTGGGCGCAGCAGCTTTCTTTTTAGATTTAGGCCAAAAGCCCATTCCAAATCCGATGTGATTCATGTTCATTTCCTTTTTCGGATGATGCTGCCGTCTCAGTTCGGCGCTTTGAAGACTACCGGTGACCAGAGCATGGTTGCCGTCCGACCTTCGCTGTCGGTAGCGCGGATGACGAACGGCCCGTAATTTCGACTTTCGACAGGACCACTGACCGCCTTGCCGTAGCGATCAAAGCCAGGCACGGGCGGATCGAAAATGATCTCCGAATAATTGTCGGGGTGGGTTGCGATCGGATAGGAGTTAGCCACCAGCGTCTGCCCCGGCTTTACCTCGATGCCGGCAGTACCGGTTACCTTGATACGGCAGTGCGGGTTCTCGATCGTGAAAATCGGTGCGTAGTAGCCATCTTCACCGTCATCATTGACGATGGGATCGTACATGTCGACGACAGCGCCCGCTGTGGAACTGCCATAGAAGCCGAAGTGCGTCTTGTTGCCCGAACCACCGTGGTTGATCGGTGTCTCAGATACGAAATTACGGCAGACGTGAGGGCCGAACCAGAAGCGGATGCTATGCTTGGCCGACTTAGCCGAGCAATCCTCCAATGTTATCGATCCCTTCAGATCGAACCCGCCATCCGAAGCAACCTCCGCATGGCACCGACGGAAGGTGATGTTGTAGCAATCATCGTCGGTTTCGAAATTGTCGCCGTTCCAGTACATCGCTGGCGGAGCAGGGGACCAGATGACATTCTTGCCAACACAATCCTCGACAAGCACGTTGTAACAGGAGCGGAAGGCATACAGCGAGGGAAAGCCTTCATCGCGCACATAGTTGGCGTCGGCGACGCAATTCCGGATCGTGAAGTCGTGACTGACCGCGACGCGGATGAATGACCGCTCGATGCCAACGACATTGATGTTCTCGACCAAGAAATTTGAGTGAACGACCGGATCGCCCAGTTCAAGGAACCGGTAGCAATTCGTAATGTCCATGTCCCGGATCTGCATGCCCGAGATGGCGGTTCCAGCTGCATTGATGCAACCGTTGCCGATATTCTTCCAATTGAGCCTGCGGTAGACGAGATTGCCTGCTCCGCCCGCCAATGTGAAGGGCACACCGCCATTCGCTGCACCCGCGACATAGGGGTCGGGGCGATTGGAATGGATGACGGCCCGCGTATTTGGATCCGTCGGGTGATAGCTGTCGAAGATCACATCATTGTTCGAAAGCGTGACTGCGGCTCCATACTCACCTTGGTCAGCGCGTAACAAAAGGCGATGATTAGCATAGGCAGCCGCGATCGAATTGACCGTTGAGAAGGCGGCGGCATTGTCCGGGGTATCACCAGCACCGGTGCCCGTAGCGACGGGCGCCAGGTATCGAGCCGGCGGCGGAGTAGAGACGAGATAGGCCTCCGTCCACTGAACCTCGGATGTGCCCCCGTCGTCCGTTGCGGCTTCGCCATACCGCAGCATCTTGCCCGCCGATCCGACCGGAAGCTTATAGGCGGTCGCCGTGCTGACCGTTGATCCGTCGATCTGCCAGTAACGCGCCACGCTGGAGGGTACTCGGTTCCAGACGGCAGGCTGACGGGCGATTGTCTCCTCTTCCGAAAAGATGCCGATGAGCTTCGCAGCCGTCACCATAATGGGCGGCAGCGCTGCGAAGTATGTTCGCACCGCCTCATCCAACGTCGCTAGGATCTCGTACAGGGTCGCGACTTCGTCGTCGGAAAGGCTGTAGCCCCAACCACAGGCCCGAATGGGCATCGGTGCCGTCCCGGAAACGTCGGTTGCAGACCCAAATCGGCGAGTTCCAGCCGGCACGCTTGCAGCGCCCGCAAGCGTACGTGTGTTTACCAGCACCCCATCGACGTATGATTTGACTTCGTTCTCTACGCGAGACCATCCAACGAAGCCGTCTCCATTGAAGCCATCGACTACCGTGAACTCAGTCGTCGTCATAGCGCGGATCACCGCATTTCCGTTGTTGGCTCGAACCGCGTTACTCGGCTTTCCAAACACGCCGCCGGCACCGGTGGGAGAGGGCTGGGTCCACACGAAACTGAAGTTGTTTTTCGGCGTGAACTTCACTTCCGGCGCATTGGCGTAACACCAACGTCCGCTTGCGGCTTGGTAGCCTTTGCCTGGTATGAAAAGTGGAAAAGCGCGTGTTCCGTCTGGGGAAAGCACCCCTCCTGCATAACCGCCAGCTTGCCACGATACGCGGCCTGCCAGATCGCTATGGGAAGCATATTCCAGTGCGTCGAGCTTGAGATGCAAACCGCTCGCCGTCAGTGCGGCAGACGCAGCATCATAGGCAGCTTCAAGCGTGCCATTTGGGGCAGGCGAACCGATGTTTACCATGCGCTGTGGAATGTCGGGAGCTGGAACCGTGCTCCCCGCTATCGTAACAGTGACATTCTGTGTCGCCGTCTGACCCTGGGCCGTATAGCCCCGCAGTCCTATCAGGTACGTGCTGTTGCCATCGGCGTCTTTCGGATCGGAGAGCAGCTGCGTCGGCAGGCTAACCGTCTTGTTGCGGGTCGAAGGCAGCGTAAACAGCGCTGCATCAGCTCCACCGTTCTTGTAGAAACGCCCTGGCACCGTCATCGCCGGATTCCAGCTATACGTTGCGCCTTCTGGTGCGCTTCGGGCAGCTGCTGACGTAAACGTGGGCACGGTCTCAACAGTCGGATCAAAGAAGATCCCAACCGCCGAGCTCGCAACCAAGAAATTGTTGACGTAGCTGGGCTTCCCGACAACCGTGACTGCGCCAGGCCTATTGCTTACTGCGAGAAAAGCGTCGGTATCCGAGAAGAAGCAGGCAAGTCCGGTGGTGATGCCGGTGGGGTTGTACGCTGAAGTAAATTCAAAGCGGCCCGTATGAATGCGGCACATTTCATTTTGCGACGCGTAAACCATGCAGGGCGTATAGCCTTTGTTTGCGGCGGGGTCCCAAAGGTCCGCTTCATAGACATCCTGGAAGCCCCAGTTGCGCAGCCCTCGGCGGAAGCCCGAACCTTTGGGGTTTATGATGATGTGATCGAACGCCTTGCTGTCCAACAGTCCATCGGTGTTGTCATAGCCCGACGGGCATACGTCGGTGATTTCCGTGCACCTGTTTTCCGCCGTGAAGCCGTCGCCGTTGCTATAGTCGCCGCTGGTATCGCCATTGGAGTTTCGCGAGGACTCTATCCGAGCCGTGATGAGCCCAGAGCCAGTCCCGTTCCGATCGAAACCAAAGCAAGAGGAACCGTTTTTGTCCTTTTGCATCTGCCCATCGATAAAGTGATCCATGACAATCGCGTCGGACCATACGCCATTGAGCCGGATGCCGCCGCGCGCTGTGCCCAGCGTCATACCCCCCGCCATGCGAAAACCGGTGGTGCCTGCCGTCGAAACGGAGCTGGCGCCTACCGTGAAACCGCGCAGGACGTTCTCAAATCCAAAGCCATTTTCGAGCTTGTCGAGATCATCACTGCTCAGGCCGGCCTTATAGGCGATCGCCCAGTCCTTGATAGCCTTAGCGGCATTGCAAGCCGCAACGCTGTACCGGGCCCATTTTGGATAGTTCGCTCGGAAGCTGGCAATCATTGCAACGAGCGTCACGTCCAGCAGTTCGATGTAACCGAAGGCCAATCCAGGGACGGTCACACCTTCTTCGACGACATGCGCGATGCCAGTATTCTTCCACTTGACGTCCAGCCATTGGATCCAGCCGGCGCCAGCTCGGTATCGGATGCATTGTGTACCCTCGACCGCCGCCTGCGCACCTGCCAATGTCGTTGGCCAAGGTGAGGTCCGGTTGCTCTGGAAGATGATCAGCTTTCGGGTTGAACCGTCGGCGGCGACGCCCCTGATCTTGACGCGGTTACCCGATGTGCCCCCGGCGGATATGTCTCGCCTCACACTGTCCGGCCAGGGGCTTCCGGCACCATCGTCAACAAGACGGACCTCACCGCCAGCTCCTGCTGCGATGATCTGGGCGTTGATATCCGACCAGGGAGCCGCAGCTCCGAGAGCGGAACCGTCACCGGTACCCGTGCGCGCGATATATCGAATTGCCATCAAATTACTCCAAGTCGTCACGACTGGGGTGAAGGGGAGAAGCGGGCCGGAAAACGACCAGAAAGCCGGCCCGCCCAGCGCTGCGATGGGGTCGCGCGCTGTGATCGGCGAGGGGGAAAGGAACCCCGCGCCAATGTTGTTATCTTGCAGGGGAGGACATTCGGCTCCCGACTCTTGGTCCGTTCAGCGAACCGTTGCCTTGGTCAGGGGCGGCGGCAGCTCGCGACACCATGTGCATCACTGCAGGGTTCAAGCTTACCGGGGCGTCGGGCATGGAGATGGCTGGGGGAATTGCGTATTTGAGCTGACCCATCGCTTCGATGTCATTCAATGCGACGATCCGGGCCGAAACTTGCAATTGCCGTCCTGATGCCAACCCATTGGACGCACATTGCCCGACAATTGCCCGCAGTGCCGAGCGAAGGGAATCCGCCCGGTTCGACGTCGCAGCATTACCCAGCGCGGCGAGCATCGCATAGCTACTCGTCAAAAGCGCCACAGCGTCGATTACTTCCGCTTCAATTTCGTCCAAAAACGGATCAAAAGCGTTCGCAATCTCCGCGGCGATCGGTGCTGTTACCCGGGCGAGGTCTTCGCGGGCGGCGTTGGCGCGAATGCGCAAACCCCGCGCGGCGACAACCAGGTGCTCACGTTCAGCCTCCAGATCAGGCACGAGTTTTTGCGGAGACGAGCCCGTCAGAACGGCTTCCGAGGCCTTCATGGGATCCATGCCATCGGCTGCAACGGCCTGGATCTCCATCCGGAGATCTCCCATGCGGCGATCGGTATCGATGATTGCCGCATCCAGCTCAGCGATTTGAGCCTTCAGCTCTTCGCGGCGGGCGATGGTATTCGACGGATCGATGGCGGACAGTTGCTCCCGCACCTGATCGAGCACGCCGGGGACCTCTTCTGTGGTTTCTGGTTCGCGGCCCAGAAGCTTATCGAGCGCGCTCATGCGACGCTTCCCTGGCCGGAATTATGTGCGCGGGCGCGAGCCCACACATCATCAGCGCTGGCTTTCCGACTGCCGTCGGTCGGTTTGCCGTGAACGTCGGTAGCAGTAGCGACCGGCGGCAATTCACCCTTCGCCAGCGCGGCATTTTTTGCTCGCGCACGGGCCCAAATGGTGTCCGCTGCGGCCTGTGTCTCGATAGTCATAGCGTGTTCCTTCTGTTCATGATGGTCGAAATGGCCTCCGCGCAGCCGGGCGTTCGCTGCCCTTGCCTTGGCCCAGACGGCATCGGCGCGGATCTGCCGGGCTTCCTTAGCTTTTGCTGCGTTGTCAGCGGCGATCTCGGCTAGCGCATCGTCTCTCGCCTGGCGGATACGCGACCACTCCGCAGCTGATCGCTGCGAAGGCTCCGAGGCCTTGGGCGTGGGAGCGACGGCGACTGGCGCCATCGGCTGGACCGCTGTTGCCACCAATGCAAGTGGCGCAGCTGAAACCGTCGCCACGTCCGCGGACGGCGTGACGACTTCAAAGCCGGCGTCGGCAAGCTGCGCCAGTTCCTTTTCGGAAGCGGTTCCGTTGCGAGCGCGATGCACGGCGAGCCGGGCTGAGCCAGAGATCTGGTTCATGCGCAGCGCCTCGGGTATCGCGTCTGCGGCGATGCGAGGTTTCCGCAGATTGGTGAACCGCGCGGTCGGCGGCGGAGATCCGCCTGTATCGTTTAAGTCGGCCATGATTTATTCCTCAGTGTAAGTTTGAAGACGGCGCTCATATTCGTGGAAGCGGCGTCGGCTGCTGTTCCGCTTCTCACTCACGATGTTTGCTTTGTGTTTCGCCGCGGCCGCCGACCGGATATTCCGCGCGATGGCGGCATCCTGCGCCGCAGACAGCTGCACGAACGGGGCCGGCGTGATCACGATGGTCGGCGCCGCGATCATCGTACATGGCTCAGCACGTCGGGCACGACCGGCGACTGAAGCCGTGCAAGGGCGTGGTCCAAAGGGTCGGCACGTATTTCCGGCACGTCATCGCGGACATCGGGGAGGGGCTCGATGCCGGCGGTTTTAAGGGCGGCGGCGAGGGTGAGGCGGTCACTGTAATCGATCATGACTTTTCCTTTCGCTATGTGGGTCACGGTTAGTCATCCCAGCCCGGATTGGTGTCGCGGGCGTCGGGATGGTCACGATCCTCGCCGAAAAAGGGAGGGGGGCTCTCAAAGACCCCCTCTCCTTTAGGAGAGGGGTGTTGTTGGGGGGGTGTTTGGGGGGCGTTAGGGGTGGGGTTCGGGGTAGGGTTCGGGGTGCGTTCGGGGACCGTTTGGGGGTGGGGTTTGGGGGTGTTTGGGGAAGTCGCTCTGAGACCTTCGATGTCTCGGCCCTTACCCTTGTCGCGGCTCAGGACCGCGCGCTCGATTGCCCCGATCCGGAACAGGCGATCCATCGCGGATGAAAGTCGATCGCGACCGATGCCCTTGCTCTCAGGCATGGCTTCAAAAATGACCGGCGCGTATGTTCTGGAGGGTCGTTCTGAGACTGCCCGTGCCTGTCGATTGCGTTCGGCCAGGCAAGCCAGAAAGATATCATTATCGGCGGAAGCGCGGGCGATCGCGACCAAGTCCTCTCTCTCGTCTTCGCCAAGATCAGAGTTGAGGATGAAAGTGCCCTGCCGCCAACGGATTTCGATCTCCTGGCCGCGTCGCGCATAGTTCGCTTTCGAACGCTTCAAGAGCCTGAGATCATCGTCCTTCGGCTGCCCCTCTTTGTGCGGAGCAAAGTCAAGAAAAAGCCTGTTTCGGACGTGGGCGCTCCAGCCGGTCGATCCGGAATATTCGTTCCCTTGCTTGTTGCCTTGCCCATGCTGCTTATTTGGATGGGCTAGCAGAACTACTGCGCCATCGAGTTCTTCTGAAAGCTGCTCCAAGAGCCCCAGGAACGCCGCGACATCGTGTCGGGCATTTTCGTTACCTGAGAACACATGCGCCGCGTTATCGATGAAAAGCAGGCCGGCATTGAAGTCCAATGCAGCCTGTCGAATTTGAGCATATCGCTTGGCCGGACGCATCAGCCCAGCTTGATCAAACGTCGCCATCTCGTTGCCGATGTGGCCCTTCAGCGAGTGAGTGTCGAACCAGCCTGAGAGGTCCTCCATTGATAGGCCGAGCTCAGCGTTAATCGCCTCCTGCCGGCGCTGGAGCTCTTCGGAAGGATCCTCGCAAGTGATGTAGATCGACCGCACGCGCTCGATGTCGAGGCCTAGGAACGGTACGCCAGCCGCCGCACAAGTGCCCATCAACTGCGCTAGCAACGACTTGCCGACACCGTCCTGACCTCCGAACAGGCCCGCAGATCCGCGCACCAGCCAATCCGGAATAATGAAGCGGCGATCGGGCGCCTTATATCCAGCCCACTGGACAGGGCCGGCCCGCCCCGGGAGAGACTCAATCGCTTGCTCGGGCGGATCAATCTTTGCGGCTACTTCGAGGTTACGCAACGCTTCTGCGTCCCCGGCGCGTAATGATTTCCGGCAATGGACGAGGGCGGTTGAGATGGAGGCGGATCAGACGCGCGGTGAGAGTATCGGTTTCAATCGCATGAGACAGCCGCAGCTGCTCGATTTGAGCACTGTCGTAATCGAGTACGCAAATGCCTTGGCAATTATTGCGGAGCCACGAAAGGGGTGTGTCCCAAACCTGCAGCGGCGCCATATCGAAAGTCGGTCGGCAGATCTGTTCGGGCGACAGACACCAGCCTTGACCGATGCGCCAGAGCCACCTGCCAGGCCGCTGCGGGTTGAATGCGATAAGATCGATGATCCCGTGCCCTTCCCATACCGGGAGGATCACGTGCACCGTTCCTTCGTCGCTCGATTCAAACAGATGCTCGGGGAGCGGGTTTATCATTCCGACCCCGAGCGGGGCATAGCTGCCCAGCTGCGCAATTGTAGCTGCAGATATTCCATGCGCGTTCAGTCGGTCGGCGTGTTGGATGACGCCGCGCGCAAAGCGCTCCGTTTCGGCTCGGAGGTCGATCATGCGATCAGACACTGGTGAGCCCCGTTCGGTCTAAGATGCGCCAGCCGCGTGTGGTGCGAAGACCTTGAGCCCAACCGTAAGCCTGTTGATATGACTGGAATTCGGCGTCCAGCGGCTCGCCATCGACAGGCGGCTCAACCCTCACGTCGAAGCCAGCGCCAAATGGCTGATGGGTGAGCACGATGGTATGATGGGCCGATTTATCCATCATGCTGCTCGGGGGAGTCCCAACAGGTTATTGATCGACGCCATCGTGATCCGACTGGCGCCGCCGATCTTAATCAGGTCGAGGCTGCCCTCTTTCACCTGCCGATAGATAGTCGGACGACTGCACTGAAGTATCTCGCAGGTTTGCTGAATAGTTGCGGCTTGAGCAAGGGCCGGGATTGGGTGAGCCATAAGATGTCTCCGCGAATGTCACGATGTTAGGACACAGAAAATGGACCGGATTTAAATCCACTCCAAAATCATTCTCTGGATTTAAAGTTCGACAGCCTTGGAGTGCCTTGGTTTCCCCGCTTTCGCGGGAAATTCTGAGTATAAATTAAATCGAAAGACTTGCGTCTTCCGGCCCTTTCTTTGCCAATCTGGATTTGAAATGCAGCGAAGGCTGACTTGGAATTGTAGTCGGCACCGTACCTAGCAACCCAATCTAGCCGTTCCGCGTCGGTCACTTCACGGAAGCCCTTTCCGGCACGAATGTGCTCGACCAGCGCATCGATTCCGGCTTGGTCAAACATGACGCTCTGAAACGCTCTGCGATGTACACTTCCTGATTGTTCGCCAAGAACGTCCAACTCGAAGTAGAAGTGACCCTTATGCCAATTGGCGTGTACCCGGCAGTGATCGCTCCGATCGGCACTGTCGAAAATTCGCCAGAAGGGCTCGATAATCAAAGTACGCGCCGGATCGTTCGAACTGATCCGTTGGGCGGGCAATCCCCCTTCTTCTATAAGCTGATATTCGAAACCGGATGCGACCAATCCGCGCCGACAACAGGCGTCCGTCACGAGCAGGACAGCATCTTCATCAGATGAAATGCCGATTGAGTGAAGCTTCGCTCTGACCTCAAATGCGGAATGCCATCGCCTCATTGACGGTAGGTCGCCAGCTTGTGCGCCCTGACCGCGTCTACTTCATTGATAGGTCCGAGCGTCTGGTCGACGCCGTATTTGGGTTTCGTGGCCAGTATCTCAGTCTCAGCCTGTGCCTCGCCAAGATCAAGCGTATCGCCGTCCTCTATGTCGGTGTCTTCAAAGTCGGCGTCACCGTCCAAGGCGTCGAGGAGATCGATCGCGACGTTGATAAAAGCGGACAGTTTCGGCCGATCATATCGTGCGAGAACAATCGCGATCCGTTCAATCGGGATGGGCGGGAGTTGGAGCTGTGTCGCCATCATTGCGCCCCCTGTTGCCGGGCGTACCGGACGTCCTCGAAATGCTGACCAAGGCAGATCAATGTGTTCACACCATTGAGCGCCCTGGCAATGATCCCAGGGGGAAGGCTGGTAAGACGATTATCGCTGACGATCTCGTCGCGTACGATGACCTCTGATCCAATATCGCTAGCGGTTTCGAAGGCGTCTGTTAGCAGCGTCAGCAAGGACACGGCTTGGGCTATAAGTTCATCCCCGTCGCCCGAGTAGAACGGCGTCATGCCAGCGATCTTGAAGTCTTCAAGCTTGGGCAGCTTTTTGATCTCGTCAGTCGAGATTGGGTTTTTGACGCGCGCCTCCGGCGCCGCTATGGTGTGCGGGTTCATGTGGTGGTCTCCATTTTGGATAAGTCGGCGGGGCCTCGAACACCCCGCCGGCGCTTCAGTTGGCTAAAATGTCAGCTAGCTGCAGGCTGCGACTTGAGAGCAGCGTCCAGCTCCGACTTTCGAAAGATCATTTTCGATCCCACCCGCACAACGGGCAGCTGCCCGAGATCGACCATGTGATAGATGGAATGGCGACTGAAGCCGGTATATTCGGCAGCTGCCTTCGCTCCTTGCAATATGTCATCACGCAAATTCACTACCGCTTCCTTTCAAGATAACTGTGTCGTTCTCTTTTAAGGTTTGTAGACTCTTTTCGGATTATGTCGCAAGAGGAAAGTGATGTTCTTGTTTTGAGGGTTAAGGTGATTCTGCAATTTAAGGCGGTCGAAGAGATTTTTTTCACGCGGCACATCATCGCCGAGAGCAGCGAACAGGCGTTCCGCGGCCGGTTGCAGCATTTTCAGCGGATTGGTTTTCCTGACGGGGTGAACACTGGTCGGGGGAAGCCCGCTCAATACGGTTGGACTCAGTTATTTCAATTGGCCTTCGCGCTCGACTTTGTTGAATTGGGGCAGCCGCCTGAAGTGGCCGCAAAAATTGTTCGGGAAAATTCTGACGTGTTGATGGCGGCTGTCGCAAGCATGAAGCCGCAACTGATCGCCATGGAAGTTAGCATGCTCGCGCACATGAAGCCCGAGGGGCATCAAGAGATCGCACAAATATGGGTACTTTCAGACGAGTATATCATGGAAATGCTGACGAAAGTGGGGCTTTCAAGTTATCGTCCGACGATCATCACAAATGCGGGCTCTGTGCTCGACTTCATTTTAGGGCAGGTCGCACGAGTTACTGAAGGGGATCACTCAGAGATTGAAGCTGACTTGGCCGAATGGGCGAAAGAAGCCCGCAAATACAGTAAATAGGTCGCAAGGAAGGCCGCTATGGCAACCGTAAAGAAGCGCGCATGGACTACTGGTAAGGGCGAACGCAAAGAAGCCTGGCGCGTCCGCTACGTTGACCAGCACGGCGTTACCAGGACACGCCAGTTTGACCTGAAGCGCGATGCTGACGCCTTCCGCATCACCGCCGAAGGTGAGGTGGTATCCGGCATTCATACCGCAGATCGGGCAAGCGTCACCGTTAGCGAGGCAGCGAGCATTTGGATCGCGGCCCGTGAAGCGGATGGCTGCGACCGGGGCACGCTGAAAACCTATGGCGAAGTGGTCAATCGGCATATCACGCCGCTGATCGGCTCCGAGAAGCTATCACGGTTGACCGGTCCAAAAGTCGTCGACTTTCGCGACGCGCTGCTCGCAACGCGATCCTATGTGATGGCGAGCAAGGCCCTCCGTCACCTGTCGATGATCCTAATTGATGCACAGAGCCGGGGACTGGTAGCCCAGAATGTGGCGCACTCGGTGAAGGTGAAGCGTCCCAACGATCAGAAGGGCCGCCTGGCTAAGCGCGCTGAGATACCCCCCGCTGTCGACCTAAAGGCGCTGATCAAAGCCGCCGATGCGCTCAAAGACAAGGATCCCCGGCTCCCGGTGATGCTCAGGATCGCAATGCTCGCCGGATTGAGGGCGAGCGAGATCCGGGGGCTGTCGTGGGCCGGCGTCGACCTTGCCCGCCAACACATCACCGTGTCGCAAAAGGCGGACCGTTGGAACGAGATCCATCTGCCTAAGTCTGCTGCTGGGCATCGATCGATTCCAATCGGACCTGCTCTGACCAAGGCCCTCAAGGAGTGGAAGCTTCAGTGCCCTCCCTCGGCGTTAGGGCTGGTTTTCCCGAACCGGCCCAGGGGGCGGCAGACGGAAGCCAGCAAGGGAAGCACCTCGGGCGGACCGATCAAGCAGCACACTATGGCGAAGTTGCTCCTGACGATTCAAACCTCCGCCGGCATCGCCAGGGACACTGGTCGGAAGACGGGGGAGGGGGAGCCCATCTGGGCGCTGCGCTACGACTGGCACCATCTTCGCCACGTCGCCGCATCGAACTGGCTCAACGACGGCATCGATCTGAAGCGCCTTCAGGTGTGGATCGGCCATGAAAATATTCAGCTGACGATCGACGTTTATGGGCATCTGATGGCCGATCCGAAGAAAGATGCGGTGCTCGCAGCGGGCGCGGAAGCTGCCCTGCTAGGCTAGCCAACCATCCTTTGACGGTACACAAACCGTACACGGTTCCGAATAAGCCAATGATTTCAACGGCGGTGGGCATACTGTAAATCTGCCCGGGTTTCCCGTACGCTGGTTCGAATCCAGCCCTGTCCACCACCACCCATTGGAAATGGATAAGCAACAAACCGCCTTGCGGATTCTCGCGAGCGGATCGTTGTGTGTCGCGTGGTTGTTTGCCTGCGCGGCAAACGGCTTTCGTCCCATTGCTATCCTGTCCGCTGAGGTGCCCCCATGCTTGATCGCCGTTCTTTCTTGGCAAATGCGGCCACGGCGGGCGTGGTTGCGCCAATCGGCATGGAGGCGATGGCGGCAGGGCTTGTTCCGGCAGCGATGCCGGCGGCCGGATTGTTCGAGAAGAATGAGGACGCCTATTGGGCGCAACTACGCAAACAGTTTCTGATCCCGTCCGATGTCGTGAACCTCAACAACGGCACGGTCGGTTCTTCTCCCCGACCGGTATTGAAGGCCGTGTTCGACTCCTATGAATTGACCGAGCAGATGACTCAGGCCGGGTCGGAGGACTATCCGATCTGGGGCTATGGCTCCTGGGTCGAGTTCCGCAAGCCTTTTGCCGATCTGGTCGGCGCGCAGGTCGACCAGATGGCGATCCTGCGCAACGCGACGGAGGCCAACAGCTATATCGCCAACGGCCTCGACATGAAGCCTGGCGACGAAGTCCTGATGAGCGATGAGGAGCATGGCAGCGGCGAGCAGCCCTGGAACCTGCGCGCGAAGCGCTACGGCGTCGTCGTCAAGAAATTCGCGATGCCAAAGCCGCCCAAGAGCCCCGACGAGATATTGAACCGGATCAACGACGCCATCACGCCGCAGACCCGGATCATCTTCGTCAGCCATATCAGTACGGCGACAGGCGTCATCCTTCCCGCCAAGGAGATTGCGGCGCTGGCGCGGTCCAAGGGCATTTTGTCCGCGTTCGACGGCGCCCATGCGCCCGGCATGATGAAGCTGGACCTCAACGACATCGGTTGCGACCTTTATACCGGATCGATGCACAAATGGCTGTTCGCGCCGAAGGGCACAGGCTTTCTGTACCTGCGCGACGAGGAAGTGATGAAGCAGGTATGGAATACGCTGGCGACCGGCGGCTGGGACGATCCGACGCGGAAGGCGGACCGCTATATGCAAATCGGCTCATCCAATATCCCGTCGATGATGGGCCTGAACGCGGCGGTTGGTCTCGCTCAGTCGATCGGCATCGAGCGGATCGAGAAGCGGCACCGGCAACTGACCGACTATCTGCATGCGGCCATGATCGCACGCGGCGCGCAGGACTGGACCTCGCCCGACCCGGCGATGCGCTGCGCCATATCCACCGTCAACGTGCCTCCGGTGTCCCGCATGGAGTTGCAGGAATGGCTATGGAAAAACCACAAGATACGCGTGCGGGGCGGCGAGCCCAGCAAGCTCAGGCTGTCCACGCCCTATTATTTGTCGAAGGCGGACATTGATCGCTTCCTGGAGCAGTTCGACGCGTTCCGGAAGATGAAGGGTATCGCCTGACCTTCTTCAGCCTGAACGCCGCGCGCTGAACACCGACCAGCCGGTGGCGTCGGCCAGCCGCTCCAGAGCGATGGTGCCCAGATGTGAGTTGCCGGTCTCGTTCAGGCCGGGGGACCATACAGCAATGGAGGCGACGCCGGGCACGATGGCCAATATGCCGCCGCCGACCCCCGACTTGCCCGGCATGCCGATGCGATAGGCGAAGTCGCCCGAGGCGTCATAATGGCCGCAGGTCAGCATCAGCGCGCAGATGCGGCGTGCGCGGCGTTCGGACACGACGCGACCGCCTTCGGGGTGCGCGCCGCCGAGCATCAGAAAGCGGCCGGCAAGGGCAAGCTGCATGCAACTCATCTCGATCGCGCACTGGTGGAAATAGGTGCCGAGCACCATGTCGACCGGCTGGGTGATGTTGCCGAAGGCGCGCATATAATTGGCCAGCGCGATGTTCCGAAATCCGGTCTCGGTCTCCGATCTGGCCACGGCCTCATCGACGGCGATGCTTTCGTCGCCGGTTAGATAGTGGAGAAAGCGGAGCTGTTCGCCGATCGTCTCGCGCGGGCGATGGCCGGCCAGATTGATGTCGGCGACGACGATGGCGCCGGCGTTTATGAATGGGTTGCGGGGTATTCCTGCTTCCTGTTCGAGCTGGACGATCGAGTTGAAGGCGCTGCCGGAGGGTTCTCGGCCAACGCGCTTCCACAACTGATCACCGACCTTGCCGAGGGCGAGCGTCAGCGCGAACACCTTGGAGATTGACTGGATGGAAAAGCCGGTATTCGCGTCGCCGCCTGTGACCATTTTACCGTCCGCAGTCGCGATGGCGATGGCGAAGCGCGCGGGGTCTATCTTGGCCAGTTCCGGGATGTAGGAGGCGACCGCGCCGCGATCGTCCGCGTCCCGCATTTCGGCAACGATGGTCTCGACGATTCGGGGCAGGTCCATGGGCATGGCATAGCGCGGCGGCGCGCGTGGGGAATAAGGAAAAAGTCGCGCAGGGGCGATGGACTTTTGCTCCGATGTCCCGCCATAAGTCGCCATGCGCTTTGCTCTTTTCGCCCTCCCACTGACATTCATCCTGATGGCTCAGGCTTCGCCGGAGCCGCAAAATGTGCCGTTCCGGCTGGAGTATCTGGAAGGGTTGAAGGAAGAAACACAGCCTCAATTAAAGTCCGAACCTTTGCCTGAGGTGCGGTCCCCGCAGCAAGCCGCTCCGCAAGCAGCGCAGGCCCCGTCCGTGGGTGATCCGGCGGAGATCGAGGAGGCTTCTGGCGGACGGCTGGGCATCGCGCTGGTCGACGACAAAGGCGCGCTGCTGCTGGGCTTCAACCGCGAGGAACGGTTCGCGATGTGCTCGACCTTCAAGGCGCCGCTGGGCGCGGCCGTGCTGATGGGTGCCGAGCAGAACCGCTATGGCATGGAGGGCACCCTGCCGATCCGCCAAGCCGATATTCTGGACTATGCGCCAGTGGTGAAGGCCAATCAGGCGAAGGGCCGCATGGCGATCGCCGATCTGGCCAAGGCGGCGGTCCAGGTCAGCGACAACAGCGCCGCCAACATGCTGCTCTCGTTGATCGGCGGGCCGCAGGCGCTCACTGCGTTCGTGCGCAAGCATGGTGATGATGTTACTCGGCTCGACCGCACCGAACCGACGCTCAATGAGAATGCGCAAGGGGACGAGCGCGACACGACCAGCCCGCTTGCCATGGCGACGCTGATGGCGCGGTTGCTGTTCCAGGACATACCCGCGCCGGCGGCAGGGCAACTGCGCGGCTGGCTTGAGGGCAGCACGACCGGGGCAAAGCGGATACGCGCGGGCCTGCCCAAGGGCTGGAAGGCGGGGGACAAGACCGGATCGTGCGGCACGGCGTTCAATGACGTCGCGGTGCTGCGGTCGCCCACTGGGCATGATTATGTCCTGTCCATTTATCTTGACCGGCCGACCGTGAGCGATGCGAAGGCCGAAGCGACGATCGCCGACGCAACCCGCGCGGTGATGGACATGCTGGTGCGGATCGACCGGCGCAAAGGTGTTTAAGTAAGCCTGTTTCACCGACAACATCAACATTCGCTTCCCACATTTCCCGCGAAACTCGACATTTTATTACGGTAGGGTGTTCGTATTGAACAAGGTTGGGTGATCAAGTGCGACGATGGGAAAGAGCGGTTCCGACAGATATCGCGTGGGCCGCCAGTAGGACAGCGTCAGGCTTGCCATCGACCATTAGCAGCTTCCAAACCTTCTCCCGCGTGCGGGAGAAGGATACGCAGCCTTACCGGCTCTGCCGGTTAGGCGCAGTTGGATGAGGGTGTGCGGGCCTGCGGCCCGCGCGATCCTTAAGGATCGCAGACCCTCACCCTCCCGTCGCTACGCGACGGGCCCCTCCCTCTCCCGTAAACGGGCGAGGGTTTAAGCTATTCGCCACAATCCCGCCTGATTTCATCCAATTGAGACCCATCCCGAAATCCGCCTGACAGGCCATGTCTCTCATGTTACAAATACGTGACATTTGAAGGACAGAAATGAGACAAACGCTTTTGCTGGCGATTGGGGCTTTCTTTCTCGCTGCGCCGACCGGCGGTTCGACGCCAGTCGCGAAAGATGGTTTCGATGCGCCGCCGGTTTCCCTCGCTGCGAGCCACAGCGGCGGTGTGTCGCTCCGGGTCATGAATTATAATGTGAAGGGCCTTCCCTGGCCCGTTATTGACGACCGATCGGCCGAACTTTCCGCAATAGGCGACCGTTTGCGAGCGATGCGCTTGGACGGCACCGCACCGGACGTGGTCGTTCTGCAGGAAGCCTTTTCAAGCGACGCGCGCGCCATTGCAGCCCGCGCGGGATATGCGCATGTCGCCTACGGCCCAAGTAGCAACGACCTCGCGCCAGCCGATGAAGAGCGGCCTATGCCCGCCCGCTACCCGTGGCGAGGAGAGGGCTATGGCGCCTATCTGTCCAGCGGGCTGGTGCTGATGTCGGATTATCCGATCCTCGGCACGCGGCGCGCCGCTTTCCCGCGAACGGCATGCGCGGGCTATGATTGCCTGGCCAATAAGGGGGTCCTGTTGGCGCGGATCGCTGTGCCCGGATTGCCGGTCCCCGTCGAGATCATGACCGCCCATATGAACTCGCGCAAACCAACGCGCACGCCGATCCCCCATGCCAATGAGGCGTTTGTCCGGCAAATGGCGGCGCTGGATCGCTTCCTTGCGGCCAATTCGGACCCCAGCTTACCGATGATCTTTGGCGCGGACCTTAATCTGGACTCCGACCCGCAGAGGATTGCAGCGCTACGGCAAAGCAGCACGCGCTGGGGCGAGGCGGAAGGCGGCGCAGGCTCGGAGGCCACGTTCGCCATATGCGGGAAGCCATCGACCCGCTGCCATCCCGCCATCGGCTTCGGCGCGATTGCGCAAGGCAAAAGGAATAATGACTGGCAGTTATCCTTTGCCAGTTCGCACGTCATGGTCCGGCCGATGTCCGCCGCCATACGCTTTGCACCTGATCCGGCGGGCCTTGCCCTTTCCGATCATCAGGCGGTGCTGGTGACCTATCGGCTGTCCGTAACCGGCAATTCCGGCGCCGCGCTGACGCAGAATGCGCAAGCGATGAAGCGGGCGCGATCGTTATAATCGCACTCGCTTTCGACGGCTTTAAATCCCGAACCGCGCCGTGATGCGGATGTCCCGGCCCGCGAGCGGCGCATAGTCCTTCAGGAAGCTGGCGTGCCTGCGCGCTTCCACATCGAAGATGTTATTGGCGGACAGGACGATGCTCGTCTGGCTGTTGCCCGCGAAAGGCTTCACGGAGATGCTGGCGTTCACCAACGTGAAGCCGTCGGTCGGCGTTTCGCTTGGGTTGATGCGGTTCTGGTCGAACGTATGTTCGACCTCGCCGCGCGCGCTCAGCCGGTCGCCCTGCAGTTCCAGACCGCCGAGCAGACGAAGCGGGGGAATGCGCGGGGCGGGGCCGGAGCCCGTGACTGTGGCGCGGACATAGTCGGCAATGCCGTCGGCGTTGAGCGAGAACTGTCCGAGCTGCGCGAGCTTGAGCGACCCTTCGGCCTCGAACCCGTAATATTTCGCCTTGGCCTGGAAGTTCTGGTAGCAGGGGAAATCGAGCGGTTCGCCGCCATTGACGGCCTGACAGGCCGCGTCATCCACCAGCGTTTCATAGATATAGTTGTTGAACCGGTTGCCATAGGCCGAGAGCGAGATTGTGTAGCCCTCTCCCTTGCCACGAAGCGTCGCCTCCAGGCCGAGGCTGCGTTCCTTATTGAAGTCCGGATTGCCCAGTTCGAACGCCTGCGTGCCGGCGTGGTTGCCGCGGGCGAACAGTTCCTCTGCGGACGGCGCGCGCTCGGTGCGGGCCAGGTTCAGGCCGACTCGCCAGCCCGGCGCGATCTCGTGGCTAGCGCCCGCTGACAGTGAGATGGTGTCGAAGGTGCGATTGAAGGCGTCATTGCCCAGCTGCGCGTCGGCATCGGCCGAAAGGATGCTGTGTTCGAAGCGGCCGCCCGCCTCAAGCCGGGTCTTGCCCAGGTCCAGAGACTGCAGGGTGAAGAGGCCGAACTGTTGCGTCTCATTCTTCGGCAGGAACTTCTCCTCGCCGATCACATGGAAGTCGCGGACCATGAACTGGCCGCCGATGGCGCCCTCCCATCCACCGATCTTCGACTGGATCAGTTCCAGGCGGGACTCTAGAGACTGATTGTAGAAGGTCGTGCCGACCGCGCCGGTGTCCTCGATTTCCTGATGCTGATAGTCGGCCCAGCCGGTGCGGAAACGGATGGAATCGATGAAGCCGCCGCTCGTATTGATTTCCGCCCGCAGGTCGGCGCGGGTCTGCTTCATGTGCAGGCGCACCTGCTCGGCCTCGGTTTCCGGATCGAGCGAGTAGCGGATCGGCACGCCGTAGAAATTGTCGATATGGTTGACCGAGAAGCCGAGATTGCCGTTGTCGGTGATGAGCGCCAAGCCGCCCGCGACTTCCCAGTTCTTCGCCGAACTGTTGGGCAGCTTGCCGCGCAGAGTCGCGAGGTCGGCAATCTCCGGGTCTGCGCTGGCGGCCGCCTGGGCGCGCAGGGCGGGGGTCAGGATATAATTACCGGTGTCGAGATCGCCGGTCTTCGTCCAGCTGCCGTCGACATGGGCGACCAGCTTGTCGCCGATGGGAACCTCCACCTTGCCCGAGCCCGAGCGCTCGTCCGACGCGGAGCCATATGTAACCATGCCGTCGACGTGGATGGGCTCATCAGGGATGTGGCGGGGGATGCGGCTGTCGATGACGTTGACGACGCCGCCAATGGCGGAGGAGCCATAGAGAAGAGCGGCGGGGCCGCGCAGAACCTCGATCCGTTCGGCCGTCAGCGGGTTGATCGCGACGGCATGATCGACCGAGGTGTTGGACACGTCGAAGCTGCCGATGCCGTCGGTCAGGATGCGGACGCGCTCACCCTGAAAGCCGCGCAGGATTGGGCGCGAGGCGTTGGGGCCGAAGGACGTTGATGACACGCCGGCCTGATGCGCCAGCGTATCGCCGATGGTCGGGCGCATGTCGCGGGTCAGTTCCTCGCCGGTGACGACCGATGTGCCCGACAGGATGTCCGCCTGGGTGCGTTGCAGAACGCCAGTGACGACGATGTCGTTGGATTGCTGTTCATGATGCTTGTCGCCGCCCGCGTCGACCGCATCATCGGCAAGGGCTGGCTGGGACAGTGCGAGCGCGAACAGGGCGGAACCGGCAAGGACTGTCGAACGAAGCATAGGGGATAACATCCTGATTCGGGAGGGGGATGCCTGCTCCTAAATAGGATGATACAACATATCAACTGCATTTGTGCGGCGCAGCACGTTTTGTCGTGAAAAGCGGGCGATTGATGGACGAGGCGATGAAATCCGGAGCTTGGGCTCAGCGGAACAGATATTCCGCCAGTGAGGATACGACGGGATCGTTGCGGACATCTTCCCGCACAGCCTGCCGCACCTCGACGGGGGGGAGCGGATCGACGAGAGGCAGGCGGCGAATGCCCGGCATCTTTCCGAAGTCCCTGGCCAGCGGGCCGAACGCCGCGAAATAGCCTTTTCCGTCCCGCACAGCGGTCATGATGTCGTAGAGATTGTCGGTCTCCAGCGCCGGGTGCCACAGATCGACACCACCGCGGATCATCGCATTGTCTAGAATGGGGCGAAGCGGATTGCGTGATCCGAGCAGGACGGGGCGAACGCCGACAAGGTCCTCCACGGTGATTGCGTCCAGACGCGCAAGGCGATGGTCGGCGCCGATGAAGATCGACAGGCTTTCGCTCCAGACATAGCGGGATTCGAAGCGTTCCCGTTCGCCCATTGCGTAATAATAGACGATATCGACCTCGCCGGAGGCGAGAAGCGGTTCGGCCCGCATGGCCGTGAAAGCATCCAATTCCAGGGCGATCGCCACGTCCGGATTGGCCTGTTCGAACGCGGTCAGCGCTTCCTGAAAATGGCCGAATACCGAAGGGTGGGCTGCGACGGTGACCTGTTGCTGCGCATGCTTGAGTTCAATGACGGGGGCGGGGGCGATCTGCGGAACCGGCTCAGGATCGTTAGCCGGGACGGGCAGGGGAACAGCGGCGAACAGCGATATGACCGTTGGCGGCGGAACCGTCGCTGGCGCAGGCGCGGCAAAGACGACGCGGACGGCCAGCGTGTTGACGATCGGCAGGGGAATGGGTTGCGCGGCAGGCTGGGCGACTTCGGCCTCTTCAGGGCCTTCTTGCGCGGGCGGTTCCCGGTCTGCGACGGGTTCGGCGACATCCACGGCTTCGGCGGGCGCTTCGGGCGCGCTTTCCTGCTCTGGCTCTGTCGGGTTGAGAGGCTCCGGTGCGATTTCGGTGAGTTCGAGCGGTTCCTCATTGACCCAGGAGACGCGCTTGATGGGCGGCGGCCACTCGATGTCTTCAAGGCTGGGCACCGCCTTGATCAGGCGGGACGGGAGAGGCATCGGATCAGGCAGGCCTGTCGCGGGTTCCGATGGCAGAGCAACTTCCTCCCCTACCGGCGTGATCGGCTCGACAAATTCGGAGAGTTCCAGAATGTCATCCGTCGAGGGCTCAGGAGCGATATCCGGCTCCGGGGATTCCTCGACTGCCGCTTCAGCAACAAGCTCGATGGCTGGCGTCTGGGCGATTTCCGGATAAGAAATAGTTTCAGATTCGGCGGACGTGTCCAGCACGGGAGCTGACCATTCCTCTTCGGGAATGTCGGGAAGAGCTGAACTCTGGGCCACAGACTCTGGCTCTGGTTCATGGCTCTGTACGAACTCTTCGGGAGCCTGCTCTTCCTCGACCGGTTCCGTGAAGTCGAAAACGGGCTCGGGCAAAGGCTGTGGGACCTCTTCGACAGGAGATTCCGCAGGTTCAGGATCTGCCGATTGTTCGGCATCCCCTACATGCGCTTCCTCTTCGACCGCAGGAGGGGGCATCAGGATCGCCATGGCGTCGACCATCTTATGGCCCACGGGGGTCAGTTCGACGTCGATTCCGCTGATCAAGAACAGTTGATGCCCGAGCCGCTTCTCCAGCGCGCGCATGTCGCTCTTGACCGCAGCTTCCGCCATGCCGAGCGCAAGGGCGCAATCGGCAATATTGCCCGATGCGACCATCTGCGCGAAAATTTCCAGTTGCCGCGAGGGAGGCGTTGTCATGGCGCAACGATACGCGAAAAACGAAGTGTGGTTAATCCCCATATTGGGGAACGTGCTTTAGCCCGTTCGGTCTGATGAATTGCCTGGATCAGAGGTTCGTAACCAGCGGGAAGAATATCGTCCCAGCCGTTAGTCAGAATTGCCGGGGGTGCCGACTTCAAGGACGCACGCAGCGCGCGTGCCGGTGCCTGAATGCTTCATGATGCAGTCGAGTACATCTGTGGCGACAGGCGTGTCGAACTGTACGCCGATCTTGCTGCCACTACGCCAGCGCACCTGGCAAAGGCGCGGTTCAACCATGCCGGTAATGGTCAGAAGAACAATGGTGCCGGGCGTGAACAGATTGAGAATGCTGGTGCAATCCATGATGGCGCAGAGATCGAGCTTGGCTCCAGCCGCTGAAATATCGATGGTGCGGACGCGGATGAGCGATGTCGCAATCCGGACTCGCGCCGGTTCAGACAGTTCGACGCGGGTTGGTCGATCAGGATGATCCATGCCCGACAGGCCCATATCCGGGCGTGCGAAAGCATCCGCGTCCAACCCGCCCTGTAGAGCTTGCGATGTTCCATTCTCGATGAACATGATGCGCCTTCCGTTACCGTCTGCATGAAAAGCAAGGGCCGGTTAACGAAAGGTTATGATGACTGCATGTGGTCCCGTCGTTAGACCAATGTCGTAATGGGCGGTGATTTGACGACGACGTCCTGGAGGAAAAGGGGACCGAGCAAAGGGCAAGCGAACTGCGATTCGCATGGGGTTCCCAAGCCATTGCCGTGACCCTAAAGCATGGCGATGAGTCAGCCTTTGCTACAGGTGCGGCCAGCGGCCACAACAGTCATTTTTCGCGACAATGGCGGCGGGTCGCCGGAACTGTTGTTGATGGAACGGTCCGGAACGATGGCGTTTGCCGCAGGCGCGCTGGTTTTCCCAGGGGGGGCCATCGAGGCGCAAGATCTGGAGCATGCGACGGATCTGACGACTGACCTCCCGATCGACGAGGCGGCTGCACGGATCGCCGCGATCAGGGAGACGCTGGAGGAAAGCGGCCTCGCGATCGGCTTTCAGGATCAGCCGGATCGGTTTACGGCGGCTGCCCTACGCGCTGCTTTGAATGACGGCGCTGTTTTTGCCGGCTTGTTATCCGATGCCAGATTGACACTGGATATCGGCGCGCTTGTGCCCTTCGCGCGCTGGAAGCCTCCGGCCAGCGAAAAAGTGACACGAGTGTTCGATACGCGTTTCTATCTAGCGAAGGTCGCGGCGGGCAGCCATGAGCCATCTGCGGATGCCACGGAAAATGTGCGGTTATTTTGGGCAAGCGCCCAAGACGTTCTCGATCGTTCGGCGCGCGGTGAGGCCAAGATGATCTTCCCAACCTTGCGAAATCTGGAAAGACTGGCGCAGTTCCGCTCATTCGACGAAGCGGTGGCTGACGCCGGAAAATTCGCGATCACCACCATTTCGCCATGGATTGAGGAACGGGAAGGGAGGCCCTCCCTCTGCATACCGGAAAACCTGGGGTATCCCGTGACCTTTGAGAGCCTTGAGACATCGATGCGGAGTTGATGGTGGAGGGCGGCGAGGTCCAACCTAGACCGATGTCTAATCAAGGAATTTCCATCAAGCCGTTCTAGGATGTGGAACCCGGCTCAACAGTCCCCACTGCCGGGTTCCAAACCTTGATCTGATGCTATCTCGCGTTGGAAACCGGCTCGCCCGGATTAAGGGCCATGCGATCATCCTCATGGCTTTTTGCAGAAGCCGGTGCTTTCCAGCATTTCCTGCAACAGCTTGCGCTGCCGGGCCGCCGTCCAGTGTTTCCTGTCCTGAGCCCAGAGTGAAGAGATCCCGTTGATTATTACCTGAAGCATATTCGCCGCCTGCTCGATTTTGAGGGATGGGTCGACTTCGCCCGCCTGCTGCCCAATCCTGACCAGATCCTCGAAAAGTGAATGCGCTTCTGAAACACCCTCATACCATTCGGCCGTCACACGCGCGTCTTGAGGGGTCATCCCCCAGAAGGCGACACAGGTGTGCCAAGCCGTCTTCATTGCCTCATTGGTCGGCAGAAGCGAATTCATCGTTTGGAGGATGCTTGCCTGCGTCTTCACTGCAGTAGCCAGCAATCCCTCTCCGCGCCCGCGCGCGGCTTGATTGGTGAAGACCAGCATTTCCAGCTTGGTCCGGAAATAGTGCGAGACGATCGTCGTGCTGCAACCGGCTCGTTCGGCCACGTCGCGAATGGTCAGCGCCTCGGTCCCATGCTCATAGAGGATGTTCTCGACGATCGCGGCTATTTCCCGGCGCCGCTGCTCATGATCGATTATGCGAGGCAAGACAGTCTCCGAGCGCGCCCAAACGAAATTCTTCAACTCGGTCGCACGATTGAAGCGTGGCTGCAACGCATAGAAAATCACGATGCAAACCACCGGCGCCAAGGCAAGCGCAGGCGCTAATTTTCGGCCATCACCATATCGCACCTCCTCCGGCATGACCGAACTATGGAAAGCATCAGTTTTTATACAACAACACTTTACGATAAAAACCGATCGATAACACGACAGGAGAGGGAAATTATGAAAGCTTCCATACGTATCGCGTTGCAGCTCTTGGCTGGAAGCGCCGTTGTTGCATGCCCGGGCAACCTGTATGCGCAGACTGCATCGGACGCTGCTGCGGTGGGCGACGATACCAGCACGATCAACGATATTGTGGTCACAGCGCGCCGACGCAATGAGTCCATTCAGGAGACGCCGATCGCGATGACGGCGCTTTCGATGGCGCAACTGGAAGCCAAGGTGACGCCCAATATCGGCGACCTTCAGGGCGCTGCTCCGAATGTCCTCATAACCCAGCAGAATTCGGGCGCATCGGCCTCCAACGTTTCCATTCGTGGCCTCAGCTTCGCCGACGTGGACAAGTCTTTCGATCCGACTGTCGGCATCGTCGTGGACGGCGTGTTCATCGGGACCAGCACCGGATCCTATCTCGATTTCTTCGATATCGCATCGATCGAGGTGCTGCGCGGGCCGCAGGGCACGCTGTATGGCCGCAATACGATCGGCGGCGTCATCAACATCCGCCGCACGCGCCCGACGGGCGAGTTTGGCGGGAAATTCGAAGCCAATTACGGCAGCTACAACACGTGGAGCACGCGCGCCGTCGTGAACGCGCCGATCGTGGATGGCATTCTAGCCGCCAAGGCCTTCTATTTCCATGCGCAGACAGACGGATATTATCGTCAAGGCATCACCGGTCAGCGCTTCGGCGGCAGCAATAACGAGAATTTCGGTGCTTCCTTCCTCCTGACGCCGAGCGACAAGTTTGATGCGCTTCTGACGCTTGAAAAGCAGGTGCAGGACTTCCAGCCTTACAACTCGAACATTTCCAAGACGGGCGAAGTGTTCTGCGTGCTGGAACCGGCCAACGAGTGCAATCGCCCCACCAGCGGCGACGCTCTCTACACGGTCTTCGGCAGCGCCGGCTATTCCCACTATCGGTCACCTGCGGTAACCCTGGAAATGAATGGCGATCTGGGGGCCATCAAGCTGACCTCGATCACATCCTACCGCACGTCGAAGGAATCCCAGGCGCAGGATTTCGACTCGTCCTCGGCTGACATTTATTATTCTCAGCGTCAGCAGAAGTATCGGCAGTTCAGCCAGGAAATCCGTGGCGCCGGGAAGATCAGCGATACGCTGGACTATGTGGTTGGCGGATTTTACTTCAAGTCGCGTTACAGCCTGGATCAGTTGACGCAGATCACCCTGTTCGCACCGACGGCTGTCACGGAGCAGCGCACGACGGGTCATGCCGAATCCTACGCGGTGTTTGGTGATTTCGACTGGTCGTTCGCGGATCGTTGGAGGCTGTCCTTCGGTGGTCGTTGGACGCACGATCAGAAGCAGAACGAGAATGGCGTCGATGCGGCGCAATATCCCAACGTGACCTATAACAGCAGCAAGTTCACCCCGAAGATCGGCGTCGATTTTCGACCAAGCGACCAACTCATGGTCTATGGATCATGGTCGCGCGGATATCGGTCGGGCGGCTTTTCTGGACGCGGGACAACGCTGGTCTCGTCGACCACGCCCTACGGACCGGAAACCGTCGATTCCTACGAGGTCGGCTTCAAGTCGTCCCTGTTCGATCGCAAGCTGCTCTTCAACCTCGCGGCCTTCTATGCGGATTATAACAGCCTGCAGCAGAACACCACGGTCCCGGCGCCCAACGGCGTAGGAAGCGAGACGATCGTGACCAATGTCGGCAGCGCGACGATCAAGGGCATCGAACTGGATATCACGGCCAAGCCCGTGCCACGCCTGACCATCAATGGTTCGCTCGGATATCTGAAATCGCATTTCAACGATTTCATCAGTCAGGGCGCCGTCAGCGCCACCGTGCCAGCCGCCCGGACGATCGATTATTCGAACGTGCGCATGATCTACTCGCCGAAGATCACGGCCTCGGCCAATGCGACTTATGCCGTGCCGACCTCTTTTGGCGAACTGAAGGCTAATCTCAGCTACAGATATCTGTCGCCCTATGACCAGCAGATTGCTCTAGATGCGACGGCGACCTATCCGGCCACTGGCGTGATTGTCGTCCCGCGCAACGATCCGCGGCTCCGTTCCGATCGCCAGAACCTGCTCGACGCGAGCGTGACGGCCGAGTTCGACCTGGCGGGCACGAAGGCGCACGCAACGGCATTCGTGCGCAACCTGCTGGATGATCGCGGCCCGAATGCGGCCTTCACCGTCGCTGGCCTCTGGGCATTTTCGTCTGCTCGGGAACCTCGGGTATGGGGCGGTCAGATCGGCTTCGAATTCTAAAATGACGGACCATTTAGGTCATAACGAAAATCCCCACTGGCATCGGGAAACCGATGCCATTTTTCTCCAATGCGCGGGGTCGAAGGCTGCGGTAAAACCAAAGCCGGAAACCCCCGTGATGCGTGACCATTCAGACGAACTTATAGCCTTGATCGCGGCCGTGCAGGACATTCGTCGGATCGAAGAGAGCCTTGAGACGCTGAAAGAGCAAATGGCGGAAAGGACGCAGGATCTCGGAAAGATTGCGGACAGGGATAAGCGCATGGAAGCGGCGGTCTATGCCTATTGTTTCCTGCCGGAAGTGAACGCGAACCTGCTTGGCCAGCTTGTGTCCGGCCGCAATCATTCAGGCGATCTTCTCAGGGCCGCTGACGAGATGCGCGTTCCCTGCGCCGACTGTGGAAAGGAAACGCCGGTTGTCAGTCGCGCAAAGCTGCGCGATCATGGTCGGCAGCTCCGCAAATTCTATGGATCATATGACACATCCGACCGGCGCATATGTGCGCGTTGCCTTGCCGAGAGGGTTGCGAAGCAGGCTGGTCAACAAACAGGAGGATGCTGATGGACGATGCATTGACAGCTTTGGCGGGGGACGTTGGCGTGCGGAAGACGCTCGCGCGCATGGCGGACTCGATCTTCCGGCGGGATCGGGAGGCTCATGGCCGCTGCTATGCTGACGATGGAGAGTGGCACGCATTCGGATCGATCGTCCGGGGACGTGAAGCGGTCGTGGACCATTGGTGGAACGTCATGCAGGGCTTTCCTTTCGTACGGCAGACCATCTCGTCGCTCGTTATCGAGGTGGATGGAGACAGCGCGGCTTCAAGGGGCCATGTCGACGAAGTGCTCAAGATGCCGGACGGCTCCTATCAACTCGTGATGGGCATCTACCACAGCACCTTCCGGCGCGTGGGCGATGAATGGCTGATCGTGGTTCACCGGTACGACCAAGTCTATTTTGGCCCACCCGATCTGAGCGGAAAATTCTTCCCGTTGCTGGATTATGGTCCGCCGCCGCATGATTTCGATCCGACACGCGTTACCGCTGTGATGGATATCTCTCTTTGAATGAGCAGGCCGCCTTGGTGCAGCTACGAGCCGGGCGGCCCTAGGACATGTCGGAGTAGCTGCTTGTGCCTGCCAAATACTACATTGCCCTTAATCAAATGGGGGCGGAGCAACGGCAATCGCCAAATGCTCAAGCAATACCGTGTCACCAAGGAGATGGACGATGACTGACGACACTAAGTGGGACCTGGAGGCTGATGTCGTCGTTCTGGGGTCCGGCGGGGCGGCCATGACGGCGGCGATCTCCGCCCATGATTTCGGCGCCAAGGATGTGGTCATCCTGGAGAAGACCGGAATGGTCGGCGGGACGACAGCGATGTCCGGAGGCATGCTGTGGATTCCCAACAATCATTATCAGATCGAAGCCGGCATCGAAGAGTCCGATGAGGATATCGTAACCTATCTCGACGCCCTCGCGCCCGGCCAGCTCGACCCCGAAACGCTAGGGGCGTTCATGGAAACCGGACCGGAAATGATCCGCTATTTCTCGGACAAGACGCCTGTCCGTTTCCATGCCTATGCCGATTTCCCGGACTATCAGCCGTATCTGCCGGGCGCGAAGCCGGACGGCGGGCGCTCGCTGGACAATGAGGCTTTCTCCTTCGAGCGTCTCGGCAAATGGGCCACGCGGGTGAACCCCACCAAAATGGCCTATCCCGTTCGCGGCAGCCTGATGGAAGCGATCAACGGCACGCTGGACGACGCCACCCTCGCAGAGCGTGAAGCGGGTGATTATCGGGGTCTGGGTCAGGCGCTGGCCGGGTCCCTCTACCGGGCCGTTCTGGATCGTGACATTCCCGTGGAATTCGAGAAGCGCGCTCGCAAGCTGGTCAAGGATGGCGACCGGGTGATCGGCGTCATCGCCGAGGACGCCGATGGCCGGGACTTCCGCGTGCGTGCGCGCCGTGGCGTGGTGATTGCAACCGGTGGCTTCGAATGGAACGAAACCTTGGTCAAAACCTTCCTGCGTGGACCGCTTACAGGCCCAGTCAGCGTGCCGGAAAATGAGGGCGACGGCTTGCTGATGGCCATCGAGGCCGGCGCGCAGTTGGGCAACATGCAAAACGCCTTCTGGCAGCAGAGCGTGCTTGAGTTCAAGCCGCAGCACCGGGATGCCAAGCCCAATTACATGCTGGGTTCAGACGAGCGCGCCCGTCCGGGCGCCATCCTGGTCAACCGTGCCGGCAAGCGGTTCGTGAACGAAGCGGCGAACTACAATGCGATGGGCAAGGCCTTGCACGCCTTTGACGCGGGGCGGCATGAATATGCCAATCTGCCCTACTGGCTGATCATCGACCAGCGTTACCGCGACAAATATCCGACCTTCAATACTCAGCCGGGATCGCCCGTCCCGTCGTACATGATGCAGGCGGAAACGCTCGAGGAACTGGCCGAAAAGGCAGGCATAGACGGAGCGGGTCTGACGGCCACCGTGGCGCGCTTCAACGACATGGTCCGCAAGGGGCATGACGACGATTTCAATCGCGGTGACAACACCTACGACAATTTCTACATGTGGGGCGATGCGGACTTCGAACCGCCATATCGTACGCTGGGCGTGATTGATCAGGGTCCCTATTATGCCGTCAAGATGGAGTCCGGCGCTCTCGGAACGGCCGGCGGTCCCAAGACCAATGGCGATGCTCAGGTGCTGGACTGGACGGGCAATGTGATTCCGGGTCTCTACGCAGCGGGCAACGCAATGTCCGCAGTGCTGGGCGAGGCCTATGGCGGCGCTGGCGGAACGCTCGGGCCGGGCATGACCTTCGGCTATCTTGCCGGACGTCACCTTGGTTCGCATATCCCAAATCGCTGACTCTGGCTCCGCCTGCAGAATTGCAGGCGGAGTGAAGCCGCAGATAACGCGACTGGCAGGCGATCCTCTCCCCTGCCAGCGGCAAGCATTATGATTGGGTTTGCCGCCGTGACCGTCTATGCCTTCGGGCATGTGCATCATGGCAATGGCCTGGCGGTCCCACCCACGGTGGCATCTCATCCTGATCGGCAATCGCGATGAATTGCATGCGCGCCCTGCAGCGCCACTCAGTCATTGGAACGATCATCCATCGGTGATCGGTGGCCGGGACCTGCAATCGGGCGGCGCGGGCGCGCTTCGCATGAAAAATGCTAGAGGACAAGTTCGTCTCTGTACTCCCAGCTGCAAAATTGCCTGAGCAAGCCCCGGATTTACGGAGATAAATTGCGGAAATCGGCAAGTCTCTGAAACTCTCGAAAAAATGGGACTGTGTGGTGCGCCTTGCAGTCCAGAGCGAAACCGTCTGCGTTTCCGGTTTTTCGCTCCAAATAACCGGAATATCACGCGAAATAACCGGAATAGGCAGTTATAGCTCCTTAAAATGCTGATTTCGCTAAGTTTTTATCAGTTTCTTTCTGATGAAATAAACCGGAAGTCACGCCTCGCTAAACCGTCAGCTGTGCACCACAAACCGGACGTCACATAAAAATTTGCACTGGACAGACTCAAAGCCTTTCAACACATTGGGCGCGTCGCAGAGTGATCGTAGCATCCAGTAAGTCGACACCATGACCGTCGCAACATGATCGCAGCATCATATAAGTCGACACTGTAGCTCTAAATTACGCGCACCCTGGCGGGAGTATGTGCGTTGTGGGTCGGCCTGGGCATCAGGAACTCCCGGCACCCCCTCGCAGGAGGGAGGCTCTTTCAATCACCACTGCATGATCTGAGTCGCGTTGGCGCGTCCTGAGAAGTGCTGAACCGCGGGCGCAAGCGCTCGCCCTATTGTTATGTTCGGGGGAAATGACATGGCAGACAAGAATAATGGGCAGGGTGGTAAGCCTTCCCACTCCAAGTGGGGGAAGGGAAAAACCGACCCTAACACCCATTTCAAAAAGGGCTGCAAACCGGGCCCAGGCAGGCCGAAAGGCGCGAAAAATAGAGGAACGATGTTCCGCGATGCTGTGTCTGCCAAAATCAAAATAGCAATTGAGGGCAAGCCGACGAAAATGTCGAAGCAAGAAACCTCATATCATCAACTTGCCAATAAAGCTGCGGGTGGCGATCTTAAAGCCATTGCGATGCTCGAAGTTATGGCTGACAAGTTTGAGCCGCCGGCTGACCTTCCGCCTACCGCGCTCGATACAGCCGCGGATCTCGCCGCGCTCAATTACTATATTGAGCTGCGACAGAAATTTGCGCCGGTTCAGTCTCCCTGTGCGGAGAAAAATCATGAGTGATCCGTTGGAATTGCGGCGTGAGATGGATCGCCTATGTGCCATGGATTTTTGCACTTTCGCGTATCGCGCGTTCACAGAGCTGGAATCCAAAGAACTGACGCCATCAGTCCATATCGCCATCATCGCAGAACTGATGCGGAAGATTTTTTATGGCGAGGTGCGACGGGGTCTGGTGTGTATCCCACCACGCTATCTGAAGACTTTCCTCATCACCATATGCTTGTCCGCGTGGATCCTGGGTCGTCGACCGGGCGCGAGAATTATTTGCGCATCGTACGGCGCGTCCCTGGCCGAGAAATTCTCCTCAGATACGTTACGTTTGATGCGGAGCCCCTGGTATCGGCGCATTTTCCCGGGGACGGTTATCAGCCCCTACAAGCAATCAGCCGTAGAATTTGCAACGACAGCAGGCGGATACCGCCTGGCTACTTCTGTAGGCGGAACGCTGACTGGGCGAGGCGCGGATTTCGTGTTCATCGATGACCCGCTGAAGGCTTCCGATGCCCATTCGCCGGTGGCACGGCAAGGCAGCATCGATTGGTACAATGGATCAGTACTCTCACGGTTCGATGACCCGAAAAAGGGAGCAATTGTTACGATTGCGCAGCGACTACATGCGGAAGATTTGCCAGGGCACCTCATTGAGACGGGTTCTTATGAGCAGTTGATCCTACCTGCTATAAATCCGCAGGATGCTTTTTACGACGTTCTTCCTGGCGGTAAAAAGGTATTCTTCGAGGCAGGCCGTATCCTTATGCCACAGAGGCATGATTTGGGAGATCTCGAACAAAAGAAGCTCGAGATGGGCGAGCATGACTTCGAAGCCCAGTTCAACCAACGACCTCTGCCACCCGGCGGCGCTACCTTTAAAGCCGCCTGGATCAAGCGTTACGACAAATTGCCTCATGAATATCAAATCCAGGAAATCATGCAGAGCTGGGATACAGCCTATGAAGGTGGTGAACACAATGATTTCAGTGTCTGCACCACCTGGGCGCTATGCTCTCACGGCTATTATCTCCTCGACGTATGGCGGGGAAAGCCGGAATTTTGGCAACTAGAAAAGAAGGTATATGAGCTACGGGAGAAGTGGAATGCGTCGCTTGTAATCATGGAGAGGGCGGGCGCAGGAATAAGCCTCATCCAGAATATCAAAAATAGAGATGGGCACCAATGGATTGTGCATTACGGGCCGCAGCCATCCAAAATCGACAGAGCGCAGCAGCAAACGCCCAAGTTTGAGCAGGGCAAGATATTTATGCCTTCAGAGGCAGAGTGGCTTCCTGCGTTAGAAAAAGAGCTCTTCTCCTTTCCACATGGCAAGCATGACGATCAGGTGGACTCTGTTGTCCAATTTCTCATGGCGGTCGATTCTGGCAATTTACTGGGAAGAGCAAAGGCCTTCGGCCGAAAAACATGAGTGCAGACCTCACTCGTCCTCCTCAGTCATTCGCTCCTCTGCCAATTCCGCGAAAGTAAGGCCGGTCTCAGCGTGGACAGCGCTGCGGCCGGTCTCTTTTTCCCATCGGCGGATAGCGAGGTCGACATATTTGGGGTCCAATTCGATCCCGTGGGCGATGCGTCCAGTCCGTTCCGCCGCAATAAGGGTCGTTCCCGATCCCATGAAGGGATCAATCACACGGTCTCCCTTAACGGACACGTCCAGCAGGGCATCTGCAATCAGTTCGATGGGCTTGGGTGTAGGGTGCCCGGCCAATGCGGACGAGGCTGAAGATCCCTTACGGTTGGCCCCTGCATAGTTCCAGACGTTCGTGCGGTTGCGGCCGTGTTTGCCCAATTCGACATTGTTCGTGGTCGGGGTTTTGCCGTTGCAGAATACCACCACCTCCTCATAGGCACTGCGGTACAGACTGCCCATGCCGCCAGATCCTTTATTCCATACAGCCTTATTGATTCGCTCCAGGCCTACAATGCGACCGGCGATCATCAGCAAATCCACCTGACGCCAATCCATGCAGGCAAATATGACGGCGCCGGGCGCGGTCATTGCCTTGCATTGTTCAAGATAGCCGCGGAGAAATTCGATGAAGGCTTTGTCGGTCATTTCGCCGACCGCCATCGCGAAATCGCCATGCTTATGTTTGCCAAGGCCGCCTACATTGCCTTCGATCGGGCAATTATAGGGAGGGTCGCTAAAAACGCACTGTGCCACGGTGCCTTCAAGCACGGCCTGATAGCTCACCCAAGCCAGTGAATCACCACATAGGAGGCGATGATCGTCCATGCGATAAAGATCGCCAGAGCGGCTGACGATGAATGCGTCATCATATGGCTCGGGCTCCTCATCCTCTGACGGGGAGGGGGCATCAACGTCCTGGCCGATGACAATAAGTTGATCGATCTCCTGAACGGTGAAGCCTGACGAGGACAGATCAAGGTTCAGCTCCGACAGCTCAAGCATTTCGATGCCCAGTTCCGGCAGGTCCCATTCGCCCGTTTCGCCCAGGCGATTGTCCGCAATCCTGAACTGGCGGATCAGCTCCGGGGTCAAATGGCTGACGACCCGGCACTGGATTTCTTTGAGCCCCAATTTCTGCGCGGCCTTGCAGATCAAATGGCCGGCCACGATTACATTATTTGTGTCGATAATCACCTCGCGCATGACGCCAAATTCCTGGATCGACCGCATGACCCGCTCAAGCTGCTCCGGCGTCTCCTTTCGGACCCGACGTTTGGCAGGGATCAGAGCCGCAATCGGCTTTTTCACAGAGAGAATGTCGGGCTGAAGGTCGTTACGAGGCGGCAGAGCAGCGACATTCTCAAGCGCCACCGCCTTTTCATGGGCTTTGCGCTTCCTACCGGAAAAGTCCTGCAGCTTGGCCTTAAGGTCTGAAGGACTTAAATCGATTTTGCGTGTCATGCATAGAAGTCCGACTTGCGGATCGGACAGGCACCTGACGCAGGCGCATAGTCCGCTTCCGCGGTTATCACGATGGGCGATGTGTGTCGGGTTCCTTCCCTGGCCGCTCAGAAAGAGCTGCGCTCCACGCGCTTGGTCAGCATTTCTGCCGACTTATGCCTGATATCAGTGAACGGCCGCAGCCAGTGCCTGATGACCAGAATCGTCTACCGAATTGGTCGTTCATTGTCTAGACACAGCAGTTCGTATGACCCGGTCTAGCCGATCGACACGTCCCCCGGCTCCCAAGCAAACTTGTTGCTGGGGGCCAGCAGCGTTTCCAGGATCCGGATCATCGCGAAGGTATCGCGGGTACAATATTCGGAAAGTTCGCCCGCAATCTGCTCCCGACACTCCTGGGTACAGGTAGGGTCGGCCGCTTCCATATAGGCATATTGGGCCCCCATCCCGTTGCTGACCGCAAGTGCGCCATAATCGAGTTCCGGTGCCATGGAGGCGAGGACCGCCTGCAGCGACCAGCTGCCCCGTTGATCGCGATGATAGTAGTTTTTGCGCGTCACCGGCAGCAGATCGACCGTACGGGCGGCGAGGGAGGTGAGGGCGCTCGCATGGCCCGGGATTGCGTCCGCCAGATCGCGCAGGCAGCCTTTCTCGAACCCGGCATTATAGGCAATGACTGAGCCCGTGCGTGGTAGGGCGGCAAGGGCCGCCGATATGCCATGCCGTGGATCCGTGCCGTCAACGCTCAGCCATTCGACATGAGCAATCGCACCATCCGCTTCCTCCACATGGGCCGAGAATTGAAATGGGATCTGCTGATAGGGGCGGGTGCCTACCCAACGGGGGATGACAAAGGATATGGTTTCAAAATCCAGCCAGATTCTGGGGAATGCCCAATCCTTGGTAGCGGCCATCGCGCCGGCACGATCTCTGTAAGGCTGATCCGTCTAAATGGCGCGACGGACAATTTGTTGGACGGGGTTCAGCGGCGCATCGTTGGGAAGCGCCTGGATGTCGAAGATATCCTGAACCGCCCACTTTGCACTAAGTGACCGACCATTGTGCGGTAGCTCGGATATCGGCCATGCCGGCCCGGGCGGATCATCCCGTCCGCACCAGGCGCCGAATTCGCAATCATAGGGCGTGCTGCAATGGCTGCCACGGGCAATGTCTGGCTCGTTACCAGCAAGGATGAAGCGGGCCTGCGATATCATATCAGGATATCCCTCGCCCAGGAGCTTGGCATCCTCCATCAGGTCAGCATCTGTAAAGAGCCCGACATAGTCACCCTCTGTCATGAGGGTGAATGTCCGATCGATATGGCGTATGACAGCCGATGCGACGGGAACACCGCATTGCTCCAGTACCCAGAGCTGCGTGGCAACATCACCAAAATGTGGGAGCTTGGGCGCGGTAGAGGATTTGACCTCAGCGAGATGCCAGACAATGCCGTCCTCGCGCATCTCAGGCGTCATGATATCCACGCGCACCAATACCCCGTCATGGACGAAGGTCGCTTCGAAGATGGGCTGATCGCCGGCGGCAATCAGGTCTGTCGTTCGCGCGGCCGCGGCGGCAAGGCTGGGCTCCGCTTCCACCAGTACACCACCAGGCACCAAGGAGCGCGCGCAGTCGCCAACGGCATGGCCCGACGCAAACCGCGCCTGGGCCTCCTCATCATAGCTCAGTAGATCCGGCCGGTGGACCTGAAGCCACAGCCGCCGCCCACATTGCTGGAAGGCCGCGATGCGAGACTTGGAGAGGCCGACGGTCCGCGTCATGCGGGCAATGCCTCCTGAGTCTCCAGGACAAGGTCGCGAACCGCGGTCTCCCATTCTTCGGCATGGGTAGGAAGCAACTGGTCGATATAGGGAGCCGAGCTGCCGTTGGTGCTTACATAGATGTCAGCCTTTTGCGTCACTTGCCCATCGATCATTGCAGCCAGGCGTTCGAGATAGTGCATGGCTGCAGCATGGGGCGCGCTACTGATCACGCTGGTGGTCCAGATTTGTCCATTGGTCTGGATATAGCCAATGGTGAGCGGCTTTGCCTGCTCGGGAATATCTACCCTGAGCTGTAGCGTGCGTTTGAAGTCCCCATAGACACCAAGCGGCGCTAGTTTTGCGACAAATGCCTTGAGGATGGTTGGCAAGCCCGGGTTCCGTTTGGCCAAGGCTTCGTAAAACATCTCTTCGGTGATCGATTGCGCCTTGGTCACAGCGCCTGTTGGCATGGGCTTTATCATCGGCATGCCGCTCTCATCTATAACGACAATACCGCGCTCGATCATCACGGTTTGCGCCAGCGTATTGGGGACAGCGATAATGTCGCCGGTCTCGACATTGCGCCAGGTTCCGATCTCGACCAGAGCAAAGGTGAAGTGTGCGCCAGCGTGGCTCTGGAGCAGCTCTGCCAGGGCTTCGGCCTCCTGTCTGATGCCATCGCCCAAAGCGATGACCAGCATGCGTCCACGTCGCAAGTTGCGTGAAACGGCGTCGATGAAGCTGCTCTCGTCGGCGGCATCCGGCTGGTCGGCGACCAGGGCGTAGAGACTGGCACCGCCGCCTCGGGCCTTGAGGATTGCGGTTTCAAACCCCTGATAGCCCAGACCCATGAGTGCAGCGACATAGTCGAGCGCTTGCGCAACCACCTCACGGCGGGCCTGAACGTTGCGCCAGAGTTTGGTCTCGACCAAAATGATCTCGCCGCTGGGCGTCAGGTACAGATTGTCGATGAAGCCGGCCCCGCAGGCGACCTCCATCGCGACCGGGATCGGCGTCCCAAAGCCGGGCTCGATATCGTTGATCGGCAATATCTGCGGATGATCGTGGATCAGGGCCTGCAGCCAGGCCTCATTATAGGCACCCCCTTTGTCCAACGCGATCCGCTCCAGCGTCGGTGTGGATTTGTCAGGCCGAATGATGACCGGCTTGCCAGCGCTCTTGCGGGATGTGCCAGGTTTGGATGACGGCGCGAGGAACATTAGATTTTCCCCGCTGCATCGGTGCGACGCTGATCATCTGCGGCGTCCAGTATTTTGGCAAGAGCCGTGTGCTGATAGGTTAGGCAGTATCGATCGAGCTGAAGGCAATGATGCTTGAGTGTGATGGTGCTCAGGCCATTATCCCAGCTGTGGATCAGATTGTCATAAGTCGCGCCGGCGCGGGTTTGGAAGGGCTCGACTAAAGATTTTCCAGCTCCATAGCCCCGGGTCAGTGCATCATCGATCGGTGCGGCGTACATGGCATTGGCGTAGAAGCTGATCCTTGCCAGTCGCCATTCTCCATCGCTCTCGACAAACTGGAAGCTGGGAATGCCTCCACCTTCGCCAATCGAGACCCAGTGATTGGAAACACCAAGCATGCTTGCCGGGTTTTTAGAGAACCACTCGCAGCTAATCCCGCCGCCGGTGTTCATTACCGACTGGATCAGCATGATTCCCGACGGCAACTTCTGGTCCGAACACCAGGTCTGCGTCTGCGTCTCGCCTTGATCGGTAGGTATCGCGGAAGCTTTGAAAGCCTCCAACGTGATGCCGAGTTCGACGCCGCGCATCGAAAAGGGCTTGTCTGTTGGCATCGCTGCCCAAGCCGAACCTGACAATGGTGCACATGCCAAAGTCGCTCCAGCTGCCAAGAATGCCATCATTCTCTTATGTCGCATATTCCCTCCTGTCGACAATCAGTGACAGGCAATGCGCTCGGGTTGGGGGCTGAAGTCAAGTCGAATGTCTCTCATCGTCTGTAGAACGATTGTCGACATGGTTTCACGGTTGGCATGTGGATGTTCGTCAACGCCTTGCAACCAACCTCAGGCGCCTGCGTCATGAGCGGGAGCTTTCGCAGGAGCAATTTGCGTTCGAGGCGGGAATCCACCGCACCTATGTGAGTGATCTCGAGCGTGGGATGCGAAATCCGACCATAACTGTTGTAGAAAAGCTGGCGGGCTATTTCCAAGTTTCGATGGGTGCGCTGCTCGATTGACTAAAATCGAGATCTCAGATCGCAACTTTAACGCTAAGTAGCTGTGATAATTGCAGTTATCACATAAGCGCATTTGACGTCCTTTTACAATGTGAGCTACACATCGCGTCGATGGATCGACCCGCACCTCCCAGCGACAACGCCCTGATTGCGGCGAAAACGGCGCCAGCGCCTATGGCGTCGGCCGATGATCTCTTCTGGGCGGTGGTGAAGATGCACGCGGTCGAGCGCATCGTGGTCAACGAGCCGCTGATCGCAGCGTATCAGGCTGCATCTTCGCCCCACAGCATCCGAGCGCTCAAGTCTGACCTGGAGACGTTCGACCTCTGGTGTCGGCGCTATACTCGGGTTTCGCTGCCGGCGACCCCGGAGACCGTGGCCGACTATCTGGACGCGCGCGCGGAGAAGGGGAGCAAGCCAGCCTCGCTCGGCCGCTACAAGGCGTCGATCGCCAAAATCCACTTGTTGCTCGATCTCAAGGATCCGACGCCGGCGTCTCTCGTCAAACTCCGCCTGCAGGCGCTCCGTCGCCGTCTTGGTACCGTGCAGAAGCAGGTGCGGCCTTTACGGTTCAAGGGGCCGGTGCGCAACGTCGAGCGCGATGAGCCACATGGGCTCAATGTGCGGGCGCTACTGGAAAGCTGCGCAGATGATCTGCCAGGTCTGCGCGATCGAGCATTGCTCTCGGCTGGCTATGACACTGGGCTGCGCGCGTCCGAGCTGGTGGCTGTCAGGGTCGAGCACATCATTGAGGCCATTGATCCTGATGCGCGCCTGCTTAGCATTCCACGCAGCAAGGGTGACCAGGAGGGGGAGGGGGCCACCGCCTATCTGAGCCCACGGACTGTTCGGGCGATCTTGGCTTGGCTGGAGGCGGCTGGGATCGAAAGTGGGGCAGTGTTTCGGCGTGTGAACGTGCGACGCTACAAGGCCAAGGCAGCAGTCCGGGGCCGGTCGATCGACAGCATCTCAAGCCGTGAGGTATGGGATCTCCGCAAGACGCTGCCGAAGCGCGCTGTGCCAGCGCGGGTGGAGTATGATGTGGGGCAGGGGGCTCTCCATCCCGCATCGGTTGGGCGGATCTATCGGGTGATGATCCAGCGGACGTTCGACGCTGGCGCGCTGGCGGATTTGACGACGGACGACATTGCCCGGTTGCTCAAGGGGATCAGCGCGCACTCGACGCGGGTGGGGCTTAACCAGGATCTGTTTGCCAGCGGCGAGGATTTGGCAGGAATTATGGATGCGTTGCGGTGGAAGTCGCCGCGGATGCCGCTCGCGTATAATCGCAATCTCGCTGCAGAACAGGGTGCGGCGGGGCGCTTAATGTCAAAACTGGAATGACTGTCTCTGGGAATTGTTCTCGGTCAGCTTCGGAGCAACCTCGCGTCGCTAGTGGACATTTCTGGATTAGGGTGCGGACGTCAGCTTCCGCCAATATTGTTAGCGTCCAACGCGGCAAATAATATCATCAAAGCTGTCATACAATCACAGGTGAAGGGGCATCGATGATTGATCGGCGTAGGGATTACCTTGGACCTTCAACTATGCGTAATCGGCCATCAAGCCGGGTGACAAGCTTGCAAGGAGCTGATTCAGAGGTTTTTGCTTCCGTTCGGACCAGAAGAGCAGACGCCGCAGTCTGCGAACTCATCAGCGTAATCGATTGACCTCTGCAGGCCTGTGATCGCGTCCTCGCCAATGGGCAACACCGCCGGGACCCGTTCGAACGATCGAGCCCGCAGCGACAGATACTCGAGATCTGAGAATTCGCGCCCTTGCGGATCGCAACCGAAGACCAACCGTTATTTTTCATCAACCGAATAGGAAACGATATGCTCCGATCGATTTTGATGGGTTTTGTGGCAGGTTAGCGGTCGATGACGCCGCTTGCGGCACTTGCCGGTTCCGCGCGCCGTGGCACTATAGCTAGCAGAAATGCGCCTTCGCGTCTGATGGCGCATCCGCTGATCGCGGCGGGCAGCGTAGGAATGGCCGCGCTGGAGATGGCGGGCGACAAGATGAAGACGGCGCCGGACCGTACGGTATTTCTTGGCTTGCTCGCACGCACCATCACCAGCGGTTTCACCGGCGCAGCGCTTGCCCCTCCGAAGCGGCAGCTAGCTGGGGCGACGCTCGGCATCACCGCAGCGATCGGATCGTCATATGCCGGCCTCACCGCGCGCAAGTGGGCGATGCGCCGCTGGGGACAGACGGCGACCGGCTTCGCCGAGGAGGCGATTGTCTTCATCGCCGCAAATTTCATCGCCAACGCGAAGCCCGCCTCTCCGGCCTGACGCTTGGCCCCCTGCGCGGCACTACGACCTAGGGGGTATCTTAAGGTCTGTTTCATGGACAGCGGTAAGACAGAAATGTCCTGAACATCGGCCCCGCGCCTTTTGAACTGTCGGCGGGAATGTTCAGCTGCATGGATCCATCGCCGCCATGGTGGCGGGTGACTTCGGGCCAGAGGTAGTCGCCGGTCATCTTCGTGCCGCGAGCGATCGTGTCGGAGTGACGCTACTGGAGGATTGGACCGTACATGGCGGCGGCCATGCGTGGTCAGGCGGAAAACGGGAGGGCTCGTACACCGACCCGAAGGACCAGATGCTTAGCGTAAGATCATCCGCTTCTTTTCGCGCACGGGAACGCCCGTTGCAAATGACGCCGTTCCGTCTTCTGACTAAAACACGCGCTTCTTGAAGTACCGTCGACAAATGCGACCGAGCGGAAGAGTGCCAAGCGCACTCGGGGCTGGCTAAGCATTCCGGTAACTCCAACTGTGAAAATCATGTCAGGAGAAATATCGATCGGCGGTATGCCTCAGCGCAAAACATTTTTTGCTCGACCGCAGCGTCTTTTCCAAGTCGATTGCGTTTGCCCACTTGGCATCGCTGACGCGCTGCCGAGTTATAGGGATGGCAATGACTTCAATCGCATGGACTGCGGCACAGATAGCGCGAACACTAGAAGCGGATGACGTGCTTTACCTGGCGGACGACGACCAGCAGTCCCAGGCTCTGACAGCAGCGTTGCGCGGCATGCTGCCCGATGCGCCGATCTTCTTTGTGCCGTCAAGCGATGCGTTGCCCGGCGATCCGGCGCCAGCCTCCCCCGCGAACGTGGGGGTGCGCGTCTCGGCTTTGCATGCACTGCGTATGGTGCAGCAACACTCCGGGCGGGGCCGTATCGTCTGCGTGATGAGCGGCGAAGCCGCGGCGCGGCTATATCCTCCTCCAACGGCATTCGACCAAGCGTTGCCGCGCATTAGAGTTGGCGATGCATTGAGCATGGAGCAATTGTCGGCGATGCTGGACGAAATTGGCTATTTCGCCGATGATCGCGTCGATGAGCCCGGGGAAATGGCGGTGCGCGGCGAAGTCGTCGACATTTTTCCAGCCGATGCAGGCTGTCCGGCACGCATCGAGATTGCTGAAGGCCAAGTCGCCTCGATCCGCCCCTATGATGCCGTCACCCAGCGTAGCATCGGTGAAATAGCAGCGCTGGAAATCGGGCGGGAGACTGAACCGGCGCGCGAGGGCGAAGCGTCTATCCTCAACCATCTTGGCAACGGCGTCATCGTGTTTTCTGAAAAGGCCGAACGGCGGTAAATGCCCAAACAAAGAGGTTGGCTTGGCGCCGACGTACGGAACGAACGTCGTCCACTCATTGGTGATTGCTAGTTGACTAACATGTCAAAAGTCAGATAGCGCGAGCATACATCGGTGTAACGACGGTGCGCCACGGTACCATCGATATCCACCGACCTGAGCTTGCCAAAACGGGGGTAGCTATCGGCCCTCGATGACAATTGGGAGAGTATTTTAGCATGCTGCAACGTCCTCTTAGAGTCGGGATCATCAGCGCCGCTTGGGGAATTCAGGCTCACTTACCTGCCTGGCGCTCTGTCGAAGGTGTGGAGGTTGTGGCAATCTGCACCTCCCGGCGAGAGACGGCCGAGGCCGCCGCCCGGAATCACGGTTTTGCGCGCTACTTTTGGGATTACCGGGCCATGGCTGAGGATCCCAATATCGATCTTATCGATTGCGGCACGCGACCAGTATTGCGCTACGACATGGTCAAGACAGCGTTCGCGGCTAAAAAGCATGTCTATCAGGGCATCCCATTTGCCCATAATCTTGCCGCAGCTCGTGAGTTGACTGATCTGCATCGCCAATCCGGGAAGGTAGCGGCAGTTGACGCGTTCATTCAAACCGCGCCCGCTATGGTATACATGAAGGAACTCATCGACGAAGGTCAGATCGGCGATATACAAGGCTTCAACATTCGTTTCGACTCTGGTCTTTTCACCGAAGCGCGGACCTACACTCCTGGATACACTTGGTTTGGAAATCCTGCCAACGGCGCTAGCGCAATGCGCAACACTGGCAGCCATGCCCTCCACCTTCTAGTCCATTTGCTTGGTCCAGTTAGCGAAATCGTATCTGACCAGTCTCTTCGCCTAGGCGAGTGGAAGATGGAGAACGGTCCTGCCATCAAGCCCGGGGTTCCCGATACGAGCTATAATATCATACGTTTGCGCAACGGCGTTTCGGGGATGCTGCAAACTGTTTGGACTATGGTCGACGGACCAGGGTTCCGGATCGACGTGTGGGGCACGAAGGGTCGACTGGCGGTCGTTTCGACCATTTTCCCGCAAAGCTACAGCTGCAAGCTCTTCCGCAGCGATGACGTATCTTTCATGGTCCTCGATGAGCACGAGGTCGAGGTGCCGGAGACGTTCAAGGTCTTGCCAGGTATCTCAATCCATGCTGACGAGCCGCAAATGGGAGTTTTCCCCATGGCCTCCATCTACGCATCAATGCTGCGCGAGATGGAAGGTAAGGGTCGTGCAGCCCCAGATTTCGAGCAAGCGCTCCACGTGCAAGAAGTAGTCGAAGCAGCTGCGATCTCGTCCACCGAACGGCGATGGGTAACTATAGAAAGTTGATGGTGTTCACGTGCCACGCGTAGAGCGCGATCAGCACCTTCCATGTGTTGAACGAGAAGTGTGGCCGTAGAGTGCGAGCATTCTAGTAGCCCTTCCGCGCGGCTTCGATCTTCGCGATGTCGATCTTCTTCATCGTGAACATCGCTTCCATCGCGCGCTTGGTCGCGGCGGGGTCCGGATCATTGTAGACGTCCATAAGCTGGCGCGGTGTGATCTGCCAGGAGAGGCCCCACTTGGGGTGACTACACGAAAGTGACGTATCTGCACGCTAAGGGCGAACGGATGGCGAACATCACGCGGCAAGCAGGGAACTGACGGCGCGAAGCGGTCGCAATGCATCAGGATCGGGCCGATCATCGACGTTCCAGCTATAGTCGCCAGTCAGCGAGATATGCTCCCAGCCCAATGGCGCGATGTGGCGCGCGATCTCGTCGGGCGTGCCGATGTCAGTCAGCGCCATTTCGAGATAGCGAGTGTTCCACAGGATGATGGCGGCGACGAGCAGGTTTAGGCCTGAGGCGCGATAGGTCTGGTTTTCAAACCGCCGATCACGCAATTCGCCGAGCTGGTTGAAGAAGAGCGCGCGGGCGAGCGCGTTGCGGGCTTCGCCCTTGTTGAGGCCCGCCTGGGTGCGCCGGCGCAGGTCGATGTCGCGCAGCCAGTCGAGCATGAAAATCGACCGCTCGAGGCGGCCAAGCTCGCGCAGCGCGAGGGCCAGTCCGTTCTGTCGCGGATAGGCGGATAGCCGGCGCAGCATCGCCAAAGCGGTGACGGTGCCGGTGCGGATCGACGTGGCGAACCGTAGCAGTTCGTCCCAATGCGCCGCGACATGGCCCAATGCGATTGGTTCGGTCGTCATGCCGGCGAGCAAGGGGCCGGATTCCTGGCCGGGAAGGAGGTGCAAACGACGCTCCTTAATGTCGCGCAAGCGCGGCGCGAAGCGGTAGCCAAAGAAGGGCATGAGACCGAACACATGGTCCGATGCTCCCCCCGTATCGGTGTAGTGTTCCTCGATCGTCATGCCGGTCTGGTGATACAGCAAGCCATCCAGGACATAGGGCGCTTCGCCGGCGGTCGCCGCGATCACCCGGCTCGCAAAGGGATCATATCGATCCGAGACATGGGTGTAGAAGGCGACGCCCGGTTTGTTGCCGCTGCGCGCGTTGATGTCACCGATCGCGGCCCCACGACCGCCGGCATGAAATTGCTGTCCGTCGCTCGACGAGGTGGTGCCGTCTCCCCACAGCGCGGCGAGCGGCATGGTGCGATGGGCGTTGATCAGCCTTCCCAGCGCCTCGCCATAGGCGGCCTCGCTGATATGCCAATCGTGGAGATGGGCGAGCTGGCGCAGACTTGCGCCCCGGCAGGTTTCCGCCATGCGCGTGAGGCCGAGATTGATGCCATCGGCGAGGATGACGGTGAGAAGCGCATTGCGATCGTCGGCCTCCCTGCCCGAACGCCGATGGATAAAGCATTCGCTGAACCCGGTCCAGGCATCGACCTCAAGCAGGAGATCGGTGATTTTCACGCGCGGCAGCCGATCATAGGCGGCACGGCGGGCCATCTCGATGGCGGGCGGCGTTGCCGCCTTCAGCGGCGAGATGATGAGGCCGTTTTCGTCAAGCCTGACCTGGGGCAGCTCGCCTTGTCGCGCGAGGACCGTCACCTGTTCGACCGCCGTGTCGAGCCTGGTGCGCCTTTCCTCGATATGGCCCTCAAAGTCCGTTTCGATGGCGAGCGGCAGCGGCCCCTTCTCGCGAAGCGCCGCATAGGTGGCCGGTGGGATGAGATAGCTGTCGAAATCACGAAACTGGCGGCTTCCCGCGACCCATATGTCTCCTGCTCGCAGCCGCTCGCGTAGCTGCGACAGGGCGCATAGTTCATAGGCCGCACGATCGACAATGCCATCCCGCAGGACGAACGGCCGCCATGCTGACGGCACAAAGCGCAGCGGCACGCGATCAGGCAAGCGCCGTTTGCCCGTCCGGTATAGCTCCGCGATAATGGCCAGCGCCGACAGGAGTCCCTGCACCGCACCGGCACCGCGAAATTCAAAGGTGTTGAGAAAGGGGCCGGCAAAGAGCTTTACCGTGCGATGCCGCTCAATCAATTCAGCGGTGCGATGGACGGTTTCCGGTCGCCCGAGCACTTCGGCTTGCTCGACCGCCACGGCGAAGCGCTGCCAGTCCAGCGCCTCGATCTGCGCCAGCGAGTCCACGCCGTTGGTACGCGCGTCGACGAGGATGCGGCAAGACCCTGTGAGCGTCCTAAGATGGCCCTGCAGCTCGCGCACCTTCTTAAGGGCTTTGTCGCGGGTCCGGTTTTCGGCGCGGCGCACCATGCTGCCCAAAAGCTTGTCGAACATCGTCAGGGTTGCGTCGGTCAGGCTTTCCTCAAGGCGGATGCCGGTTGCCGCCAGCGTCGCTTGGCGGCGCAGGGCATTGAGCTCGCCAAGATGCTGAGGCGTGATGCGGCTGCCCTCGTCCGCCAGCCTGTCAAAAGTCGAAGCCGGAATCATGTCAGCCCGCCCGCGATCAACGCCCAGTGCGCGGACATAGGCGAGCCGTTCGATCAGGCGCAGGATGTTGCGCGCTGCCGGCGATTGTGGCGCATTGCAAAGCCATGATAGCCATGTCGCGGCTTGCCCCGTTCGTCGGGCCAGCAAATCGTCCAGGCCCTGAACGGTGTCGGGCAGCAGGCCGGTTGTGAGCACTTCATGGGTAAGCTGTTCGGCTTGCTGGCGAGCCCGCCGCAGCACCGCTTCGAGTATCGAAGACGAAGGCAGAAGTATCTGCCGACGCCGGAGTTCGTCGACGATGACGCCTGCCATCTGGCCGGGGTGGACGATGGTCTGTGCGATAGGGATCGCGAAGGCGACGACTTCGCGGAATGCGCCGCGATCAAAAATCCTGAACCCGTGCGATCGTCGAATTTCGACAAGATGTTCGCGGCGGGTCTGATCCCGATGAGCATAGTCCGTAAAGGCGTCGGGCGCGATGCCGAGTTGGCGGGCCACATAGGCGAGCACAGGGGCGGGCGGGACTTCGCCCGCTTCCAGCGCACGGCCAGGCCATCTCATGGTGAGTAGGAGCATCGCGAAACCGAGCCGGGTGGCATCGCCGCGACGGCGGCCGACAATTTCCAGGTCGTCACTGGTCATCGTATAGTGACGTGCAATCTCGCGCTCATCGAGCGGCGCGTCATAATGCCCCGCCCAGATTTCCGGGCTCACCAGTCGCCGCCTCGCCAAGCATCATCTCCTTCGCTGTGCTTGTCCGTCAGACGGTCCTCTGGCGGTCAGCATAAATATGTCCGTTAACTCTGGACCCGCGATGGCGATTCGGACAAGATCGCATAATGACGGGAAAACGGACACGATCGGGCAGCATGTGGCGCTGATCGGCTATGCGCGCGTCTCGACCTTAGACCAGAAGCTGTCACTTCAGCTCGACGCGTTGAACGCTGCCGGTTGCGATCGGATATTCGACGATCATGCATCTGGAGCCAAAGCCGATCGGCCTGGTCTGGCCCAGGCGCTCGCCTATCTGCGAAGCGGCGACACGCTGGTAGTCTGGAAACTCGATCGTCTTGGGCGCTCGATGAGCCACCTGATCGAGAAAGTCGGCGAGTTGGCGACGCGTGGCATCGGCTTCCGCTCGCTCACCGAAAACATCGACACCACCACTTCAGGCGGGATGCTGGTGTTCAACATCTTCGGCTCGCTTGCCCAATTCGAACGCGACCTGATCCGCGAACGCACCAACGCCGGGTTAAAGGCGGCACGCGAGCGGGGGAGCAAGGGCGGTCGCCGCCCTGTCGTCACCCCCGACAAGCTACACAAGGCGCGGGCGCACATTGAGGCGGGACTTACCGTGCGCGAAGCCGCCGCCCGTCTCAAGATCGGGAAAACCGCCCTGTACAAAGCGCTGGAAGGCACATGACACCGCTGCCGATCAACAACTCGTGGGTGCTGGTTACAGGGGCCTCAACCGGTCTGGGCCGGGCGTCCGCCCTCCGCTTGGCGGCGTCGTACCAAGCCAAGCCCCTGATTGTTGGACGAAGGCTCGACAACTTGCGGGCGCTACAAGCCGAAATTGACGAGCGGTTTAATATCCCGTGCGAAATCGTAGTGGCTGATCAACGTGAAATCGAGGGCAGGGAAAAGATCGCGGCCAAGGTTACAGAATTGAAAGTCAACGCGGCTTTCTTAGCTGCCGGGCTGACCAGCGTCGGTCCATTTGATGCTAGCCGTGCCGACGCCTATGCCCAGGTGATTGGAACAAACGTAGCCGGCTTCACGGATTTGCTGGGCCGCCTGATTGCGATTTTCAGGCAGCAGCCGTTTGAATCCTCAATAATCGCAGTGTCGAGCCTGGCGGGCGAAACATCCGTACCCTTCCAAGCGGTCTACGGCGCGTCGAAAGCCTATGTAAGTACCCTCATGCGGGCACTTTCCGTCGAGCTTGCCGGGACGGGTGTGAGCGTTGGGTCTTTTGCACCCGGTGGCATCGACACCGACATGGCTGCCCTCAGCGATTTGAAGTGGGGGAAGTTGGGCTTGATGGACGTTGATCGCTGCGCGGCCCTTGCCCTCGACGCTCTGGTTCATCGGCGATCCTTCGCCATACCGGGGATGGGCAACCGGCTCACATACTTGGCGAGCAGGGCTCTACCTCGATCGTTGGTGAGCCGGCTTGCGGCCCTCCCATATCGGCGCCCGCAATGATCGACACATGCTCAAAGGATAGGTTGAACACGCCGTTGAGTACCTACAGATAGCCTCTGCTGGCATTGTACCGGCTTTGTTCGCCCTTAGCGTGCAGATACGTCACTTTCGTGTAGTCACCCCTTAGTGTCGATCTCAGATCGCAGCTTCATCCAGTCCGGGGCAGTGAGGCGAGACAGTCGATCGACCTGCTCCACCAAAAGAACGTCGCCAGGTTCGCAATCTGCCAAAAGCCGAAATAGTTCGGGCCGATGAAGCTTCGCGCCACTTTCGTTTTCAATGTAGCGGGCAGCAATGCGCAAACCACGCTCGGTCACGAACGCATCAAGGGCACCCCTGGCTCGAGACGCGTCCTGTTGCGAGGTTGAAGCACGAAGATAGGCACGAACGAACATGGTTAGTCTCTTTTAGGCAGTCCGTTTTAGTGCAGTCCTTTTTACGTTGTCAAACGGCAATAATGAGACCGTTTTGAAGCCGGTCCTTAAAAGGTATACCCAAACTGTACCAAGGGAAGGTGGTCGCGGCGGGGTCGCCAATCGCGTGATTTCCGTTCGACGCCGACGTGGTGACAAGCTGGCATTCGCTCGCGCACCCTATTGAGCAGGTATAAAGCGAAGCGTGCCTGCTCGGCGCGTATGCCCGCCAGTGTCGTTCGGGTGATTTACACCGTCCACGACAGGCACTTCTAAAAAGTCGAAGGGACTTACCCCATCCAAGCAGGCTACGTTCACGCCATACTGGTTCTGATTGGATCGGCGTTGATGGTGAGTGTAAATACCGCAACGAGAGCAGAAGAAGTGCTGCGCTAATCCCGTGTTGAAGCGGTAACTGGTTAGTGCATCTTCACCCTGAAGAAATCTGATCCCGCCCATCTCCGCCGAGACAACAACTGCGCCACGCATTCGACAATAGGAGCAGGTGCAACGGCGGATCGTATTGAAGCCATCGCTGAGCAAGGCCTCAAAGCGAACTGCGCCACAATGGCATTGTCCAGTTCGTATGTTCGTTTCGTCTGCCATGTTGTAGCCTCCGAGGAGCTCAAATCTTTGTGCGCTGACGCCGTAAGATCAAGGTTGTGCTGGCGAATGCAAGTGAAACGATACGCGCCATCCACTCCAGCTCGTCCGGGAATTACATGATTCCGACAGGGGCTGGCGCAATTCCAGGCTGATCCCGCCGCGCACAGTGTTGCGCGGTCCCCCAATCCCTCACAATGTCCGAAAATCACTGTCGGATTGTAAAAGTGGGCGACAACCTCACGAACAGGGTTTTCCGTCAGGGGGCGTAGGCTCTGATCTGGCACCCGGCCGCGACCGCTAGCATGGACTGGCGCGTTTCATGTGTTTCCGTTAGCCTATTGCCATGGTTTGGGCGTGATCGGCTTGCGCCAGCGATTAATTATCCGGCGAATGCCTAACCCTCCACAATAGGACAGGATCGATATGAAGAGCCCGCACCACAAGTGGTCTGCTTTTCTCCACCCCAATTGCCTGGAATCTGACCGCCGTTGACAGGGATGGCAGCGTCGACCACCATTCACGCTGTCAAATCCAACTCCACTATCTGGTGTCGGATCAATCGGGCGAATAGCTGCGATACCTTTAGTAAATCCTGATCAGCTAGCCTCCGCGGCAATGTAGGAGATTAACAGATGATAACGGCACGCTACGATGAGGAGAGCGATCTGGTTCGCGTCCGCAGTGAGGGCTTCCTCACGATCGGTGACGTCCAGCGCTATGGAATGGAATTTCGCGACGCCATCCAGCGGGCGCGCCACCGCACGGGTTGCGGTAAGGTTCTTGTGGAAAGTTCCGAAGTCGTCCAGTCCGCCGACGTCGTGGAGGCCTTCGTCAAGCTCCAGCCGCTGATCGACCCGGACGCCGACCGATTGGCCGTCATGGTCTCGTCGAGCTTGAGAAAAATGCAGGTGAAGCGCGGCTTGGTGTCGGCCAATCAGCAGGCCTTCCTCTCCGAATCCGCCGCGATGACCTGGCTCTTCGCGCGCGAAGCCGCCTCCATATCGGTCCAGCACGGCGCGGCCCAAGACTAACCCGCCTCAGATGAGCGGCGAAGCGGGCGAGCCCATCACCGAGGGCAAGACATTAGCTTTTACGTCTGGAATCACCATCGAGCGGCTCGATGCGACCAGCCTTGCGATTGGGATCCGCCACCGACGCCATGCGATACTGGCCGGAAACCGGGACGGCGGTTGCCGCCCGACGACGCGGATCGGAAGGTTGCGACATCGCACCACCTTTCGGATTGGACAACCTGTTCGAACTTGTCGTGCAACTGACCCCGCACTTTCGTGTTGAAAAGCGCACGATCTATAAGGATCGGATACGCACCAAAGGATGGTTTGACTATTGGCCCCTCCTCACAAGAACGGAGGAGGGCTAGTTCCGCACTCCACCACTATCGCCGCTCCCGCACGTCGAGTGCCTGAAATCATGTGAATGCCGCCAGGGGTGCTTGGGCAGCTATTGACCCGCCACGAATGTTTGGCGCGATACTCCGCTGCTCGATAAGCCGCCGACAAGAAGCATTTTGACGGAGGGTTTCAATTCGTCGGTCGCCAAGCAATACTGTTCGAAAGCACCAGACCTTACGAAGCCGAGCTTTTCTAGAACCCGGCCAGAGGCGGGATTATCCACGAAGAAACTTGATGCCAGCGCGGTCTCGCCGACAAGGCCGATACCATAGGCGAGGACAACTGAGCCTGCTTCTGTTGCGATGCCGCGACCCCAATGATCGCGCGCAACGTAGTATCCGAACAAGACAACTTTAGATGCCGGTTCTTGCAACGTCAGTCCAACGACCCCGACGACTTTTTCGGATGATCGCTCCGTGATCATCCATACCATTGACGCCGTGACAATCGTGTCGAGAAAAAATTCCGCGTCGGCCTCGTCGTAGGGATGCGGCACGCCTGCAAGTCGCCTTGCGACCTCCCAATCACCCGCGATTTTGATGATCGCCGCTATGTCCCGCTCGTTGGGACTTCTCAAAATGAGTCTTGTTGTAAAGAGTAGGGGTTTGCTCGACAGTGCGTCCATATACCGCTGCACGTTTCGCTTCCGTTTGAACTAAACTACGCGGCCGAGAGTATTATCTGAAAGCAGATGATCGGCAAACCACCGATCTCCGTCATTTTCGTGAATGCACGACAATCAGGAGAAACCCGCCATATAGCGTGACGAGATTGCAGCCAGTTACCGGGCGCGTTTGCATCGCGACCTCACATGAGGAACCGGGGGTCAAGAGCGAAAGACGGAAAGCGTGATGGCGTTGACGGCCAAGTCGTGCAGCCCTGCGAAGTGCGATGCCAAATTTGAACTGCCAATATCGGTTTGAGACTGGTTTGGATCGTGTTAAGCGCGCATTTCGGTCGAGGGCAATATGATCAATAGGGAACGTTTTACTCGGGCATTCCTCTTTCTTGCCGCCGTGGTGGGAGGGCCTCTGCTCGGAGCAAAGCTCTTCGATCTTCTTGTTCTTGCCGGTGCGTGGAGTGCTGATCCGCCTGCGTCTTTGGCAATGATGCCTTACGGCAAGGCCTGGCCGGTCGACACCGGCGTCTTTTTCATTCCATTTTCAGCCTGCATGCTGATCGCCGGGTTCGGCGCACTGATCGCGGGCTGGCGAACTCCGTGGCATTACCGGTGGCTGCTCTGCCTACCGTCGATCGGTATCCTGCTCCTGCTTATTCTGACGGTTGTTGCGTTCTGGCCGATGAACGCTGCGCTTTACTACCATGGCATCGGCTCAGCGAAGGATAGCATTACCGACGCGCAGTCGATCGAGATGGCGAAGCAATGGGTGGTGCTGGACTGGGTTCGCGTGGCGGGCGCGACGGCCGCTTTCGTCGCCCCGCTGTGGGCGCTTACCAAACCGTGGCCTCAAGAAATTGCGCCGAACGACCCACCTTTTGTGCGCGCGCTGCTTGGCCTTGCGCTATTTGGCGTCGCTGCTTTTATCGCGTGGTTCGTGTCGAACCTGTGACTGCATCGCTGATATTGGCAATCGCAGGTGACAAGATTGGCGCTCCGCGCTGAGCAGAGCGCCCGTCGCGTTCATCGCGACCAGATGAGCTTGTGTTCGCCTTGGTCGTCCTGGATCAAGGTGGCGTAGATCGGCGCCGGGAAGGACGGGTCGTCGATCTTGATCGAGAGATATTCGGAGCCCGAGTCCTTGGCCGTCTTGCTCCAGGCCGCGCCGAGTTCGACGCCGTTGGCGCTACCCGGTAGTCGGGCGGCGCATTCGCTGTCCTTGGCTGCGGGTCTAATGGTCGCTTTGACGTTGATGTTGAGAGTGCGAATCGTGCCGACGAAGATGCCGTCGTCGCTGCGCTTGAAGGTGCCGATCTGAGCCATGTCGTATCTCCTGACTGTGCTCGAAGCCGCCCGATGCGGCCTCGTGGCGACCAAGAGGCGGCGGGTCGGCCGACTGCACCCGCAGGGCCGAAGCGTGAGCGGAGGACGGCGGTAGCCGAGCTTGTTGCCTCGCGAGGAATGCGGCGCAGCCGCAGGGGAAGAAGGTCGGCGAAGCCGTTGCAGGCACAGGCCGTCCCGACGCCAGATGAGCCCGAACAGAGGCCTTCTGGCGGCTTCCCGGCCCGGTCAGCCGGAACGACTAATCATCATTGCGCCTTCAGATCAGCGGCGCGTCCTGTCTGCCTGTATCATCCGCGAGCACGAGGTCTGAGCCGGTCTACTGATCCGCGCCAATGCACGTATCAACCTCACATCCGGTCGCCGCCGAAGCGGTCGAACCAATATCCCGCTTTCGGCGGCAAGGCTCAGGAGGGCGTTTCCAGACTCGATGACGGCATTGTGCCAAGGCCGCGAAACGGTCGCCCACCTCGATCCGCAGGGCTGATCAGGCCCAGGCGGAACTCAGTATCTCTATCATGCGCGCACGGCGGCGCCTTCGATGACGACGCCGGCAGTGGCATACTTCCAGAGCGCCACCAGCAGCTTGCGCGCCAATGCGGTAATCATTGTCTTCTTCATCCGGCCGCCGTTGCGTTCGACGCGATCGCGGAACCACTTGGTGAGGTCGGAACCCGGCTGATGGCGTATCCAGAGCCAGGCGAGCTGGATCAGCGTGCCGCGCAGTCGGCCGTTGCCCGACTTGCTGCTTTCCGACCGGATGTCGTGATTGACAGTTTTGCGCCATTCAGCTGCCTTGCTGCCCGGATCGAAAATATTCCTCTCGTCCAAATCACGCAGGGGAATTTTCTCGCGGATAGTCCCGGCTTCCTGTGGTGGATTGGCGATCGTCCGCCTGGCCTTCCTAGCGCGATCGACGCGGTAAATGCCGTTGCCGCCGAACATGGCCTCGGACCGGTCCGTAGGGCGGCGGACATATTGGATGGCGATCGCACCTTTGTCATAGGATCGCCGGATACCGACCCGGTAAACAGGGGGTCTAGTGCTACGCATGTGGGCTCATTGAGCGCCGGTCATGTCGATGCGAGACTTCCTGAGTGGCTTGATGGGCTTGGGCAGGGGCGTAAACTCATATGGGTATACACCGGAAATCCGCGATATGGCGGTGCGACGGTCGCTACGCCTTTCGACAGTGAGGTAATTCTTCAGTCCGCGCTTTGCGCACTTGGTGGAGGCGACGTGGATGTCGTCTTGACAACCGGATATCAGGCAGTGCCGGAGGGCGGTAAGCGCCGACGGAACGTGGCCTTGTCGGCATCACCGAAATAGGAAAGCTCGCAGCCTTTAAGGAGGCGGGAGCATGGACAGTGAGCAGTCAAACGAGCCTCGTATGAGCGGTCGCGGGGATGGCGGAGCGCTTGTACGGGTGGAGCGGCGTCGGAACTGGAGCGACGAGGAGAAGCTGGCGATCCTGAAGGAGACGACGGTGCCGGGGGCGATCGTCTCAGCCGTGGCTCGGCGGCACAGCGTTGGAACAGGCCAGCTTTATACCTGGCGCAAGCAACTGCTCCGCGGAGCGATGGCAGGCTTCGTGCCTGTCGAACTGGCATCGTCGTCGCCGTCGGCCAAAGCTCGAGAAGCTGGGCGGATCGAGGTTCGAGGGCGATGCGGCCTGACGGTGTTGGTTGATAGCGAGGTTGATCGGGCCGCCCTGAAACAAGTGCTGGATGTCTTGCGGGAGCTGGATCATTGAGCCTGGCTTTCCCGCCTTCGACGAAAATCTATCTGTCGCTGTCGCCGTGCGACATGCGCAAGGGTTTTGACGGGCTGTCGGCGCAAGTGCGCAATATCCTTCAGCTCGATCCATTCTCCGGGGCGGTCTTTCTGTTCCGCGGCAAGCGGGGCGACAGGTTGAAGGCTCTGGTCTGGGACGGCTCAGGGCTATGCATGTATGCAAAGCGTCTCGAGCGTGGAAAGTTCGTGTGGCCCCGTGCTCATGAGGGCGCGCTTCGCCTGTCGGCGGCTCAGCTTGCGATGCTTATTGAAGGGCTGAACTGGAAGCAGGCGATAGTCCACGACGAGGTGATCACGCCGAGGCTCGCATAGCCAAAAAGATCAGGAAAACCGCCATTTTATGGTGGTTTTACCGTGGGCTTCGGCTATTATCGGCGGCATGCGGTTCGCCCTTGATCGCCTTCCCACAGACCCGGTTCTCCTGCAGAAAATGCTGCTGGAGATGGCCGATGTCATAGAGCGGGAACGGGCCGAACTGACAGCGGCGCAAGCCACGGTCAAAGCCCAGACCTTGCGGATCGAAAAGCTCGAGCATCGCGTCGCGCGGCTGCTGCGCGTCCAGTTCGGTCGTAGCTCAGAGAAAATGGATATCGCCCAGTTACGGCTGATGTTCGAGGAGGTCGAGGCACCGGAACCGGCAAACGATGAGGTGTCGGCGCCTCCCGTGATGAAATCGGCCCGCAAAGCCAGCGGCCGCGTTCCGCTTCCTGCGCACTTCCCGCGTCAGACCATCGATCATCAGCCCAGTCCATGCAGTGCCGGTTGTAATGGACCGTCAGTGCAGATCGACGAGGCTGTCACCGAGGTTCTCGACTATGTTCCGGCGCGCTTCCGCGTCATCCGCCACGTGCGACCAAGACTGGTGTGCCGGTCCTGCGAACAGATCCGCCAGGTGCCTGCTGTCGATCTGCCGCTGCCCAAGGTGATGGCGAGCAGCGCCCTGCTGGCCCACCTCGTCGTCAATCGCTTTGTCGATCACCAGCCCTGGCACCGGCAGTCGGTAATCTTCCGCCGCGTTGGGCTTCACATTGATCGGGATGTGATGAGCCGCTGGGCGCGAAAACTAGCATGGCTGCTGGCGCCGCTGGGCGAGCGGTTGTTCGCCTATATCCGGGAAGCCGCCAAAATCCATGGGGACGACACGCCGGTCACGTTTTTGGGCAATGGTGACGGCAGCCGGACCGGGCACTTCTGGGTGTATCTGCGCGATGATCGTTCAAGCGGCGACATGAGCCCGCCTGCCGTAGCCTTCCGCTTCAGCGCAGATCGTGGCGGAGCGCATCCGGCAGAACATCTCGCCGGCTATCAGGGGTATCTCCAGGCGGACGGTTTTGCGGGCTATAACGCGCTTTACCGCGACCCCAAAACCAAGGCGCCCAGGGACATCGTCGAAGTAGGATGCTGGAGCCACGCGCGCAGGAAATTTACCGACATACTGGAAAAGAACCCATCACCGATCGCGGCGGAGGCGGTCGTGCGGACCGCCGAACTCTTCGCCATCGAGCGCGATATCAAGGGTGCGCCACCCGATGAGCGGAAACGCATCCGCCAGAGCAAGGCGGTGCCGAAGCTGGAAGCTTTACGCGTCTGGCTTGAAACCCAGAACCGTGGCCTGTCTTCCGACAGCAATCTGGCGCGTGCGTGTCGCTATCCGCTCAACCGCTGGCATGCCATGATCCGCTACTGCGATGATGGTCGGCTCGAGATCAGCAACAATCTGGTGGAGAACGCCCTGCGCGGGGTCGCGCTCGGGCGCCGGAACTGGATGTTCGTCGGCTCCATGAAGGGGGGAGAGGCCGCCGCGCTCTTCTACGCCCTGGCCGGTACATGCCGCCTCAACGGCGTCGAGCCCGAGGCATGGTTCACTGACGTCATCGAGCGCATCGGTGATCACCCGATCAATCGGATCGATGACTTCTTGCCGTGGAACTGGCAGGCATCAAAGCTGACCAACGATCTGGAGAAGGCCGCGTGAACAACGGCACTGTCGTGCGGATGAAGATTACGCTGGACGATGTCACGCCGGCCGTCAGCCGAACGCTGGAGGTGCCGCTCAATATCCGGCTCGACCGTCTGCACACCATCATCCAGACCGCCTTCTCCTGGACGGACTCTCACCTGTGGGAAATGAGCTTCGGGCAAACCGGCTTTGGCATCCCTGATCCTGAATATGGCTTCGACGGGCCGCTCGACGCCCGTAAGGCCACTCTCGCCCAGGTCCTGGCGGATACGAGGCGCAAGACCTTCCAATATCTCTACGACTTTGGCGATGCCTGGGATCACAGCGTCAAGATCGAGCGCGTCAGCCTGGCCAGCCCGCACCTGACATATCCGCTCATCCTCGATGCAGTAGGCATGCGGCCGCCAGAGGACTGCGGCGGCCCATGGGGTTATGCCGAAAAGCTCGAAGCGCTCGCCGACCCCCAACATGAATATCACGAAGAGGCGCTCGAGACCCTCGGTGAAGACCATGATCCCAACGCCAAGCCCGATATCCCCCTAATCGAGGCAAGGCTGGAAGCGCTTGCGAAAAAATGGGCGCCACGGACACGCCGAAAAGCCTGACAGCCCGTGTCAACGACGCCTTCCATCGGCGCTTACGGAGGGCGTGACCTTTCCGTCCAATATCTACTTCGCGGATTTCGTCTCGGGGCCTGCAATGGCGGCAAGATGCGACCTTATGGTCCATCATGGCGGACATGGTTCGATGATCACCGGTCTGGTTGCAGGCAAGCCTGCGGTGATTATCCCGACCAATTCCGAGCGCGAAAGCAACGCGCGCAGGCTAGCGTTGCTCGGTGCCTGCGAGGTAGTTCAACCCATTGACAGCACGGCCACGAACAAGCGTGTAGAGACAGCTGTTTTATCATCCGCTGTCGAGCGTGTGCTTGCAGATTGTTCGTATACCCGAGCGGCGCAAGAGCTCGGTGGAGGCTTGGTTAAATTGGGCGGTGTAACAGAAATCGTTAAGGCGACTGAGCAGATACTATCGGCATCCGCATAGAGCAATGATCTCGAACACGGCCTGAGTTAAAGGTAATTTATGTTTGCGATTTTCATCCCAAACTATTTAAGCTACGACTTAAGTCGCTTCGCCCCAAAACGCTACTAACCTATCGCGGCACCAGTCAGGAGCTTCGAGGTGAATGAGATGCCCAGTATCACTCGCATCGTGGCGCGTCGTATTCGGAGCGCACGCTTCTATTAAGTCGGCGACAAGGCGAAAGTCAGCCAGATCCCGAGCGCCCGTTAAAAGGAGTACGGGCACTTCTAGTTGGTGAAGTCGCTCAACATCAGGCAATGCCGGAGCTTGGTGGTCCTCTACCCACTGGTTCCCGGAGAAGCGGGCAATTTCGTCTTGAAGCATGCCTGATAAATTGCTTGCGCGAGTTGTAGCGAAGAGAGGATGGGCGAGCCACAATGCACGTGCCTGCGCTACATTACCGGCTTGAGCCGCTTCAGCAATCGGTCGCCAGTGCGATCGCCACTCGTCAGACCAATCCCAACCTGTGAGCCCGGGACTTAGGAGGCTTAGCGACCGAACTCGATCCGGACGATTGAGCGCGAAGTTAAGGGCAATGCTGCCTCCCATGGAAAGGCCAACAACGTCGCAATGATCAATCTGCATCGCATCCATCAGATCTGTCAGATCATCGGCATGGTCGAACAAGGCGCTAGTACGCGGCACCGACTGGCCGAATCCACGAAGGTCATACCGGATATAGCTTCGCTCAGCAGGTAGGAGGGGCAAAAGTCTGTTCCATGAGTGTAAATCGCCGCCGAAGCCGTGCAAGAATATTGTGGTTGGACCACCGTCCTGCACAGCCATCCACAGGTTGACACCCGGCAATTGTAGAACCCTTGCTTCGGACATTCGGCGACCTTTTAATGATAGGCTTTCAGGAAATGGCTGATCCTCCGCATTCGGCTGACTGTAGTCCGAAATCGCCGAACGGCAAACAACCAGACGTCGCCGCTCTTAACCTGACGACAAACAGGTGTTTTCGGACGCCTGAGCGGGACCGTGGCGCTTTGCGTGTATCTGGGTCAGTTCATCGCACCGGCCCCGTCTACGCACTGCCGGGATCCGCATCAAAAGATGGCGGCGGCTTTGGCTTGCTCGAACCGTCCACGGCTGACTTCGGCCATATGGTTGATGCGTTCGGAAGCGGGTGGGGGGAAGCGCTGACGGGCAAATTGATTGGTTGGGCGCGCGAGTAGCACGAGGTTAGAAACCGCGGCGCCTAATAGGAACTCCTCCTCCGCGCCGCGAAGGCCTCGGAGGTGGAGCCTCGTCAGACCGCGCTTGCCCTTCGCGTCGGCGAACAGGCGTTCCACGCCTCGACGCAGCCGCATCGAGCGCTGGAAAAGCGGGGTCTGCATTTCGCTACGTACCAGATCGCGCACATCTTCATGTTCGCTGTGGGTCACTGACCGGTTGTTTGCGGATGTGCATTGCCGTTTCAGCCGGCAGTTCTGGCAGTCGAGGGGACTGGCGCTATATCGGAGGCATCCCACCTGGCGATGGGTGCCACGATAACGGAGCACCTTACCCGCATGGCAAACATAGTGGTCCCGCTCTGGATCGTAGCGGAACGCTTCGCGCGGAAACTTGCCGTTCGTCTGCTCTGATCGTTCCATCACGGGGATATGTGGAACCGAGCCGTGGTCGTTTACGAAAGCCAAAAACGCACCACTGCCATAAGCTGTATCGGCTGCGACACGCTTGGGCTGATAGTCGAAGCAGTCGCCTGCGCGTGCGAGCATGATACGTGCTGCATCCACTTCCGCAGCGAAGCGGGCGGGACTGGCTTCCACCTCCACGGCGACGCCTCCTGGGGTATCGATCAGCACATTGAATGCGTAGCCGAACCGGCCTCGCGCCGTGCGTGCTGCCCATGCCGCTCCTGGATCAGTACGCGAGATCGCCGCGGGCTTGCCACGCGGCGCGCCATGCTCTTGTGCGGGCGCAACGGCTTGGTCGGCAAGCCACTCCCGCACAGGCCTGGTAAGCCGGGGCGCGACAGCGTCGCCATCACGCATTTTGCGCTGCCAACTTGCATCGGCCGCGATGAACGAGGCGTCGATCGCGGCATCCTTGCGCGCAACCAGCCCTGCCGCCACGCACCGCCTCACTGTCTGCTCGAATAGCAAACGGAAGACGTTGGCATCGCGGAAACGCCCATGGCGGTTTTTGCTAAAAGTCGAGTGATTTGGCACGTTCGCATCGAGTGGAAGCCGGCAAAACCAGCGATAGGCCAGGTTGAACCGAACTTCCTCGCAAAGCCGTCGCTCCGATGTGATGCCGTACAGGCGTCCGATCAGGGCCATCCGGATAAGCAGGTCCGGTGCGACAGAGGGCCGGCCCCGGGCGCTATAGTGGGACGCGAGCGCATCACGCAGTTCGCTCATGTCCAGAAGCCGGTCGATCCGACGTAGGATGTGATCCTTAGGAAGCATCGCTCCGAGCACTCGCCAGCTTGCCCCCCTGTTGCTGCTCTCCCATCATGGCTGCGGCTCCTATCCTCGTGGATCGGAAACGATCGGCCTCCTTGTTCAGCGCCGCTACTCCGCTCCTTTTTCAACAGCCCCCACCGTTTTTTTGTCAATTTCGCCACGATCTTGCATCCAAGCATCGACCCGCGCAACATGCTCTACGGCCTCGGCGCAAGAGCGAAACCCGCTCGTCGCCTTCAGCCCAATTGGCGAGTTCGGTTTCCCGCTCCACGTTCGTTTTTGAGAACGGCAGGAAGCGCCCAATTCAAACCATCACAGCGAATACTCAGGGCCTAAAAGTTTCGCCAAAGAGGTCGAGCACCGCCCGCCATGCGCGCGTGGCGTGTTCCGGATGATAGCTGACGCCGGGAACAGTGGTCATGGTGTGGACATCCCCTTCGGCGGGCGATCCATCCGGATTTCTCGGTCGAGCCCAGAATGCGTGCTCAGCTCCGCCATAGACGTTTACGCGCCAGTCGGCACCGGCCTCTTGGAGCGCGCGGCCGAAAGTCAGAACATGTTCGGGGGTGCAAAGGGGGTCTTCGGAACCCGTGCATAGAAGGAACGTGCTGGTAACATCGGTCCAGTCTTCGGCTTTGGCATCTGGAAAGGCGGGGTGGACGACCGTAATGGCCTTGAATGGGACGCCGATCCTTGCAAGTTCAAGCACGATTTGGCCGCCGGCACCATAACCGAGTGCGGCAATGCGATCAGGTTTAACACCGGGTTGCGCGAGAAGAACATCAAGCGCGGCACGGCCGATAGCCTGCATGCGTTCTACATCGGCCAAAATGGGCATGACGCGGGCCAGCATCGCATCCGGTCGATTGAAGAATACCTCACCACCGTGATAATCCATCGCAAGCGCCAAGTAGCCATGCGCGGCAAGATCGTCAGCCCGATGACGCTGATACTCTTCGAGACCAACGCCATCATGTCCTATTAGCACCGCCGGCCAAGGTCCGGGACTTTCCGGCTGCGGAGATGGGCGATCATAGTCAGACCGTCCACGTCATAGGTTATTTCGCGCGTAGCGATCATATTCGCACCTTAAATCGATCAAGTGGTGGCATAGCCCTAGATGATTTCAGTGACACGATACCAGTTAATCTGGCGACATAGCTGAAAGCCGACAAACTGCTCACTCCCAACCCGACCATTCCCATTTTACCATCCCCTGCGAGACGCTGATATAGATCATGGCTGACCATCTTCACGTCATCACGGGGGGCCTGGATCGGGCAAAACGAGCCTGATCGACGCCTTGGCTGCCGAGGGCGTCCGTCACATGCCAGAGGCCGGCAGGGCTATCATTCAGGATCAGGTGGACATTGGCGGCACCGCCCTTCCGTGGAGCGATCGGCAAGCGTTCGCGGCCCTGATGCTGGCATGGGAGATGCGTTCCTACCGCGAGGCGGTGAACGCACCCGGCCCGATCATCTTCGATCGCGGCATTCCCGACGTGGTCGGCTATCTAAGACTGTGCGGATTGCCCGTGCCGCCCCCGGCGCTGAGAGCGGCCAAGCAGAGACGCTACGCGAGCAGGGTATTCATTGCCCCACCCTGGTCGGCGGAAGCCGAAGCCACTTACCACGCCATGGTCGATACCTATTCCAGCCTAGGCTATGAGCTTGTCATGCTCCCGCTGGTGCCGGTGGCGGAACGGGCGAGGTTCGTCCGCGAGCAGATCGCCTAGATTTCCTACTCTCGATCGCAAGCGGGAATGCGTCCAATCGTCTGCCGGCGCTTGGCGCACCGGCAGACATGGAGCCAGCGTTAAGCGAAATGCTTTAGCGTTCCCGGTCCTCGTCGCGACGGGGAGGGGTGGGGACAGCCGGTTTCACACGCTCGGCCTCGGCGCTGCGGTTCGGGTCGCGCGCGGGGATGACGCCATGCTTTTGCAGGATCGGCGTCAACCGCTCGATCTCCCGTTGCTTGTAAGCGACTTCCTGCGCGACTGTGACATTTGAACGTGGCTGCTACAATAAGTTAGTTCGATAATAATAGGTATGTTAAGTTGCGCATGAATTGAACCATGGGCTATGGAAATGCTGGTAATCCACTTATCTCGGGCCTATTTCCCGTACGATTGCTCTTTCGTTCGGCAAACTTCGCCGCTTGTTGCGAGGAAGTTGTATCGCAGGATAGAATTCGACCCATCAATGCCATTCAGTGGCTAATTTTTCGCCCTCAAGTGCAGACTGTCCGGTTCCAGCAGCTCAGGACTAGAGCCGGTCTTTCCGGCTTACGCCGGCGGTGTAAAGGCCGTTCGTAGTTTCCTCAGAAGTGCCGGACCAAAATTCCCCAGTTTGGGTATATCGGGGATCAGCCGATCTGAAGATCGAAGCTCCTGTGTTTGGGTGGTCTGCCGCGCCGCTTTTGGAGCGGCGGCGGTGTGATTGATGCGTGCGAGCGTGTATGCTCGGGGATGAGATCGGCGTGAGCGCGCAGGCGGTAACTGGCGCCCTCGATCTGGACAACGACGGCGTGGTGAAGAAGCCTGTCGAGCAAGGCGGTTGCCACAACAGGATCGCCGAACACTTCGCCCCATTCGGCAAAGCCGCGATTGGACGTGAGGATCATGGCGCCTTTTTCATATCGCTGGTTGACGAGCTGGAAGAAGAGGTTAGCGCCTCCGGGAGTTATGGGCAGATAGCCGATCTCATCGACAATGAGCAGGCTGTTTCGGGCGAAGAACCGTAGTCGTTCTGGAAGGCGACCGTCGCGTTCAGCGCGGCTGAGCATGTCGACTACTTCGGCAAGAGTTGCGCGATAGACCCGTTTTCCGGCCCGAACAGCTTCAACACCCAGAGCCGTGGCGAGATGGCTTTTGCCGGTCCCTGGCGGGCCGAGCAGATGAACCACCTGAGCTCTTTCGATAAAATCGAGCTGCGCCAATGCCAGGATCCGCTCACGATCGAGGGAGGGTTGGAAGGAGAAGTCGAAGCCTTCGATGGTCTTTATGGGCACGAGCCTGGACGTTTTCATGCCCATTGTGACACGGCGACCTTCCCGGTTGCCATGCTCCTGCGCTAGCAGACCATCAATGGCTTCCAGAGCGGAGATTTCGCCGCGTTCGAGGCAGCGCATCATATGATCAAGAGATTCCAGCGCTTTGGGCATGCGCAGGCCGATCAGGCTTGCGCGGATCCGATCAAGGACTTGTGTCATCGGGGCGCCCCCTGTCTTGCCATGCGATCCCCAACGGCGCCATAAAAGTCGAGCGGCCGCTTAATGACCTGACCCCGCGGCGGTTCAGGCATTTCCCATATTGGATCTGCTGGCACGACCTTACGATGCTGGGGATCGATACGGCGTAGGTTTTTGCCTTCCAGCACGGGATGAACCGCGATCAACACGCGGTCTTCAAAGATACGGATTTCTCTGGGGTGATTCTGAACCTCGACAATGCGCCTGCGGGTCGCATCGGGCACCGAGTAGAGATTGCCGCCCACAGAGATCATGCCCTCGTGACTGATCCGCCGTTCCACCGTCAGGACAGCGCTGTAGGCGATCGCAGGCAGGGACGTCAGCGATGGACGCTCCTGCGCAAAATGTTCAGCGACGATCTGCCCGGTGGTTGCATGGAGGCGAGCGTTGGCGATTGTCGTGCGCCAGGCATCGAACTGAGCGTTGAGATCTTCCATGTTCCGGAAGGTCCGGCCAAGGAAGAAGTCTTGCCGGACATAGCGGAACGGTCGCTCGACCTTTCCCTTGGTCTTTGCACGATAGGGCCTGCATGCCCGAGGGAGAGCGCCGTAATGGTCAAGCAGCGCTACAAGAGAGCGATTGTATCGGACGATGCCTTCTTCGTCTTCATCGACCACCGCGGTTTTCATACGGTCGTAAAGGATTTCCGACGGCGCGCCGCCCATCGCTGCAAAAGCATCGATATGACACCGCATGACCGTCTGCAGGTCCTGTGTCGAGCAGAAGCGCGCCCACATCCAGCGGCTGTGACCAAGCACCATGCTGAACAGCCAGACAATGCGGGATGTGCCACTGGGATCATCCGTAAAGACCGTTCTGAACTGCGCAAAATCGACTTGGGCCTGTCGTCCCGCCGGCGTTTCAAAGCGTCGTTCAAAGGGTTGCAGCTGTTTAGGGCGCACCTCACGCAGGAAGTCCGTGACCATTGTATATTGGCCTTTGTACCCCATCGCATGGATTTCCCGCAAAAGGCGTTTGCCTGACAATTCGGGAAAGAGGGTTATGCGTTCCCGCAGGTAAGGCTCGAAGCTCTCGATCAGGCGGGGCACGTCCGGTCGTGGCCGATAGCTCGGCGGCTTGATCCCACCCGCCAATTGTTTGCGGACCGTTTTGCGGTCGACACCGACCTTTCGAGCAATCGCAGAGACCGACAGGCCTTGCCGCTTCAGATCATGGATCATGACAATTTCCTCAAGTCTGACCACCTGATGCCTCCCGCTTTCAAGGATCATCAGGGATATATTTGAACTCTTGCCAATCTGCCGGGGGCTAGCCCCCGGCAGATTGGCGCTCAGTCGCAAACTGAGGAATTTTCAAACGGCACTTGTGGAGACCATACGTCCGGCATTCACAGGCGGCGGACATTTACTCACTAAATATTTTGATCTTCGGATCAATTGTGCGCCTGGCTGTCGAACGATATACAAGATCGAGAAGCCAGATGGATCAAGTCTTATTCTGTACTCGCGCCCTTGTAGCGAGCATGCGGCGGATCCTGTCGACGATAAGCTGATGGTCGTACGGCTTGGAAGCGATAGGCCCTTCCTCGCAGAGGGTGCTGGCCTTTTCCGCTGCCCTCTCCACGCTCGCGGCCAGGATAACCGGTACGGTCGGATACTCGGTCCGCATCCATGACGCGAAGGCAAACCCACCCTCATCGGGTATCGCCATTTCCGCAAGGACGACCTCGATCGAGCGGGAGGTGTCGGCCAGAAACTGACGGATCTCGCGCGTACTGCTGGCTTCCAGCACACGGTATCCGCATTCGCGAAGATACTGTGCAAGGAGCGTGCGAACGATGACGTCCGGGTCAGCGAGCAGTACCGTTTGCACGTCGTTGCTCAAGAGTGGTTCCCGCCTCTGGGCTCCACGCCAAGCGCCTTGAACACCAGAGCGACCGCGTCCGCTATCCTGTACGGTTTGGGAATGAACGTGCCATGCTGTCCTGCTAGATCCGCGCTGACATTACCTGAGGTAACAATGATAGGCAGATAGGGATTTCCTGCCTTCAGGCTTGCGGCAAGTTGGAGGCCGTCAAGCGTTCCGGGCATCTGGACGTCGGTGAAGACGAGATCGACGTTCGTGTTGGCGCCCAGATAGGACAGTGCCTCGTCGGCACTCGCGGCCTCGACCACCGTCAATCCGCTGTCGCGAAGTTCATCTGCTAGAAGGGACCGCAACAAGGGTTCATCGTCGACGACCATGACGTAGATCGGCCACAATTTCTCTTGAGGGTCCAACTGTTCGATCACATCCTCCACGGCCAACATGCACAGAGCCATTGGGAGCTCTGATAGTTCCAGCCCAGGTTGCTGTCTCATAATTAATTCGGTCAAGACGGGAGATGGCGCCGCCGATCGACCCCACTGGGAACAAGGGCGTATCCCGCACCGAAGACGCGATCCGGTAAATATGGGGGAGCACGCTGGCGGGCTCCCCCATCTGATATCAATAGTCCATCGCCGGCATCGGCGCGGACTTCTCCTCCTTGGGCACCTCGGCGACGAGCGCTTCGGTCGTGATGAGGAGCGATGCTACCGAGGCCGCATCCTGCAGCGCGGTGCGTACGACCTTGGCCGGGTCGATCACGCCGGCCTGGACGAGGTCCTGATATTCGCCGGTGGCTGCGTTGAAGCCCCAGTTATAGTCCTCGCTCTCGAGGAGCTTGCCGACGATCCATGCGCCGTCCTCCCCGGCATTCTCCGCAATCTGGCGCGCCGGGGCGCGCAGCGCACGGCGGACGATGTCGATGCCTGACTGCTGGTCGTCGTTGGCGGCCTTGAGGCCATCCAGTGCCTTGAGCGCGCGCAACAGCGACACGCCGCCGCCGGGCAGGATACCTTCCTCGACCGCCGCGCGGGTCGCATGCAGCGCATCATCGACGCGGTCCTTCTTCTCCTTGACCTCGACCTCGGTAGCGCCGCCCACCCGGATCACCGCGACGCCACCGGCGAGCTTGGCGAGCCGCTCCTGCAGCTTCTCGCGGTCATAGTCACTGGTGGTGGTCTCGATCTGCTGGCGGATTTGTGCGACGCGTCCGTCGATATCGGCTTTGGTACTGACGCCGTCGATGATCGTTGTGTTGTCCTTGTCGATCGTGACCTTCTTTGCGCGGCCCAGCATATCGATAGTGACATTCTCGAGCTTGGTGCCCAGTTCCTCGCTGACGACATCGCCACCGGTGAGGATCGCGATATCCTCGAGCATCGCCTTGCGTCGATCACCGAAGCCCGGCGCCTTGACCGCCGCTATCTTGAGACCACCGCGCAGCTTGTTGACGACCAGCGTCGCCAGCGCTTCGCCCTCAACGTCCTCGGCGATGATCAGCAGCGGACGGCCTGACTGCACCACCTTTTCGAGCAGCGGCACAAGCGCCTGCAGGTTCGACAGCTTTTTCTCGTGGATCAGGATATAGGGGTCATCCAGTTCCACCTTGAGCTTCTCGGCATTGGTGATGAAATAGGGCGAGAGATAGCCGCGGTCGAACTGCATGCCCTCGACGGTCTCGAGCTCGGTCGCGAGGCTCTTGGCCTCCTCGACGGTGATCACGCCTTCATTGCCGACCTTCTCCATGGCCTCGGCCAAGATACGGCCCACTTCCTCATCGCCATTGGCCGAGATGGTCGCGACCTGCGCGATCTCGCTGTTGGCGCTCACCTTCCGTGCATGGGTTTCGAGGTCAGCGACGACGGTGGTCACCGCCAGATCGATGCCGCGCTTGATGTCCATCGGGTTCATGCCTGCGGCAACGGCCTTCGAGCCTTCACGCACGATCGCCTGGGCGAGCACGGTCGCGGTGGTGGTGCCGTCGCCGGCCTTGTCGTTCTGCTTGGACGCCACCTCGCGCAGCATCTGCGCACCCATATTCTCGAACTTGTCGGCAAGTTCGATTTCCTTGGCAACGGTGACGCCATCCTTGGTGATACGGGGCGCGCCAAAGCTCTTTTCGATCACGACGTTGCGGCCCTTGGGGCCCAGCGTCACCTTGACCGCGTTCGCAAGCGTGTCGACGCCGCGCAGCATCCGATCCCGCGCATCCGATGCAAATTTGACTTCCTTTGCAGCCATGGCTGTCTACTCCTTTCTATGTCCTTCCTGAATGTACGAGGGATAAAGGCGGTCGATCAGGCCGCCTGCTTGAGCGGTACGACCGTGTCGACAACGCCGAGAATATCGCTCTCCTTCATGATGAGGAGATCCTCGCCATCGATCTTGACTTCGGTACCCGACCATTTGCCGAACAGAATCCGATCGCCGGCCTTTACCGACAGTCCGACGGGCGTACCATTATCGTCGCGTGTGCCCGGCCCAACGGCGACGACCTCGCCTTCCTGCGGCTTTTCCTTGGCGGTGTCAGGAATGATGATGCCGCCCGAGGTCTTCTCCTCGGCTTCAATACGGCGCACAACCACACGGTCGTGCAAGGGGCGGAAATGCATGGCAAAACCTCCAGATGCAAAGATGATGTGACTGTCCTGCCGTTCATCCGAACGACAGGTTCCGCTCAACTAAGAAACGTGATTTTTTCGGTCAAGAGGTCAAAGCACATTTTTTGGCACTCCCTCTCGTCGAGTGCCAACTTCCTTGCGAAGCAGGATACGGAGGAGAGAAAATAGCCTTGACGCGTTCGAACATCACACCAAAATTAGTCCGAGCGGCGCATCCGCCGCTGCAGTCATGAAGGAGCGACACGAGGAAAGGAGACATAGCCATGTCGCAGCCATTTTCGCGTTATCTTCATCCCTTCGAAGTCGCGCGCCATCCGAGCCTCGAACCCGAGGTGAAGCGCGCCATCCTCGCATCCTGGGCGTCCGACCGCTCCGCCGTGCGGGATCAACCAGCCTTGAGAAAACCCCCCGGCGCCAGGCGCGCGGTCTCGATCGACGACATCCTCGCCGCGATGCGCACGCTCGACGAGGGCACTGATAGAAGACCGTCGCTGCAATGAGCGATCGCAGTTTTATCGCGCAGCTGCAGGGCTATGGGCTGACGACGGCGGAAGTTCATTATTATCGGCCTGATGCCCCGTCGCTGCTGCAGCTGTTCATCTGGCAGGAATATGATCTCGCGCCGGATTTTCCGGTGCTGTTCGACTTTCTCGACCATTGGCGGCGCGAGATCGATGCGGCGCTACACTTGGTGCAGATCGCGCACGACAAGCTGATCCGACCGGCCGAGTGGCGCGCCGTCGATGGTGTCATCAGGCTGTCATGACCAAGGGACCGTTGCAGAGCTGGCGCGAGCGAGGGGGGCGCCGCGCCGTGATTGTCCTGCCGTTCGACGACATCATGGAGTTCGCGCTGGCGCTGCTGTCGGTCCCGCCGGAGGAGCTGGAGGAACTGGGCTGGAGCTTTGCTGATCGCAAGCGACTGCTCGATCACTTCCTCAAGTCAGGCAAGGTCGCACAGGGCGTGGCGCGAGAAACGCTCGGCCAGACGCTGATCACGCTACCCCTGCCGCGGCGCGACATCGCGCTGCTCCAGCGCTTTGCGCGGCGGGCGTTGCCCAAGGCGGCCTCAAGCGCGGCCATGCTCGATCGCGTCCTGCGCGTGCTCGACGCCGCGCGCTAGTCAGGGGCGCAGGAACGCCGCAGCGCCAAGGCCGTCGAAGATGAACTGGACGGCGAGGCCGGCGAGAAAGATGCCAGAGATCCGCCCCACGACATCGGCGCCGGTTCGGCCGAGCAGCAGAACAAGACGATCTGCGGCGAGCATCGCGAACCAGGTCAGCGATGCGCACACAAATATCATGGCCACAATGCCACCGGCCTCGATCCATCCCTGCGTCCGGCCCATGACGAGGACGGTGGCCGAAAGGCTGCCTGGTCCCGCGATAAGCGGAAAAGCGATCGGAAAGACCGCAATGTCGCCGGGCTCTTCGGCATCGCGCCGCTCACCCTCGTTGATCAACGAAAGTCCTGGACTCGAGAAAGTAAGCGTCAGCGCTTGGGGGAAGAGAAGTACGCCACCGGCTACGCGGAAAGCGGGCAGCGAAATGTGCAACAAGGAAAGAACGCGTTCGCCGGTCAGCGCGAACAGCAACGGCACGAAGGTGGCGATCGTCACGGATCGACGCGCCAGGCTAAAGCGCTCGCGACGGTGAATACCAGCGGTCAGGCTGGCGAACACCACCGCGGTATCGATCGGGCCGATCGTGACGAGCAGCCTGACAAAGCTCGAGAAAATGCCGGGTGGTAGGTGCATGGCGTCAGGCCGCTGGTCGCGGCTTCGGAATGGAAAGGGAGGAGCGGCGGTTGGCGCCGCTCCCGAGGAACTTAAGCGGTATGGAGGGGCATGCCGTCACGGACCGCTGGCGTCCGACCCGTCTTCAAGGTCACGCCCGAGGTCTGGCCGGCGGAGCCGGCCGTGGTCGATATCGCTGGCGGGTTATGGCAGTCGCCGGAGCGGCTCGACACCATTTTCGGCTGCTGAACCGGCCCGAACAAGGTGACCTGCACGCTTCGGCTGCACATGCCCGTACCGGTACCGGTCGACACGAAGCTGTAGCTCACGGTTCCGGCCGGCATGGCGCGGAAAGCGGCCAAGTCGATCTTGCCGTCAGGGTTGGGATGGAAGTGAAGCGCACGGACCTGCTGCATCATCCTGTCGGTCTGGCGGTCCATGTCGGCGGCGACGCGATCGAACAGGGTGAATATCGCGGAAAACGGATCGGACCAGCGCACAGGCACAAAATTAAGCGCAGGCGCAATCACAACCTTTGGGGCGACATCGCCCTGATATTCGATCTGCGCGATCGAACCGTCGGGTAAGTCGAGTTTCATCACATGACTGTTATGGCTTACCGCCACCGCCGCACCCATAACGGCGAGCGCCGCGACGCCGACGAAGACGGCCGCAGGGATTTTGCGCATCAATCGTCCTCCTGTGATGAGAGTCAAATCGATCCCGCGAGTTAGTCAGCCCATTCTATGTGCCGGCGTCGCGAAGAGTTGTGCCCGGGACCGATGCCCCGGGCACGCCCGTTAGGCAGCCTGCCCGTTGATCGGAACCCGGCGCACATTTTCGTTCGCCGCTTCCGACTTCGGCACGGTTATGGTGAGCACGCCGTTTCTGAACGTCGCATGCGCCTTGTCCCGCTCGATCCCGCGCGGAAGGCCGATGCGGCGCTCGAAGCGGCCATAGCTGCGCTCGGTGTAACCGCGGTCCTTGTCCTCAATCTCGGCTTTCTTCTCGCCGCGCAGGGTCAACACGCCCTCTTCGAGAGTGATGTCGACATCCTTCTCGTCGAGCCCGGGCAGTTCGGCGGTGACGCGGACTTCTCTGTCGCTCTCGCCAAGCTCCAGATGGGGCCATGCCAAACCGCGGTCGAAGCCGGGCGCGCCGAAGCCGCGGAAGACATCGTCGAAAAGGCGGTTTACTTCGCGGTGGAGCGAAAGCAGCGGGTGCGTTGCATCGTCGCGGCCGCGCTCAGCGCTGACCGGGACCGGGAGCCGGTTTTCCTGCCGGCTCCAGGGAATGAGATCACGAATTGCCATGATGGTCATCTCCTTTTCTGGCTGGATGGATAAAGGCCTGCCGGCCCGCCATCAGGCGGTGCCGGCAAACCATTTGTGAGGAATCAGGCCGCTTCGCGGACCTCGTCCCTCGGTGCCTCGATCTGATCGCGGACAGGCTGGCCGCCACTGATCTCGATCCGGCGCGGCTTCATCGCCTCGGGCACCACGCGCTTGAGCTGAATGCTCAGCAAGCCGTTCTCGAAGCGGGCGTCGCCAGCTTCCACGAAGTCGGCAAGCTGGAAGCGCCGCTCGAACGCACGCGTGGCAATGCCGCGATGCAGATACTCGCCCAGGCCGTGGTCCTCGGCGCGCTTGCCGGTCACGGTGAGCTGGTTCTGCTGGGCCACCACCTCGATGTCTTCGGGACGGAAGCCTGCAACCGCCAAGGTGATACTATAGCTGTCCTCGCCGTCCTTCACGATGTCGAAGGGCGGATAGCCATCGTCTTCACGCGTCCCCGCCTCGAGCAGGTTGAAGAGGCGGTCGAAACCGACGGTCGAGCGCCGGTAAGGTGCAAAATCAAAGTTGGTTCTCATTTCCAAATCCTCCTATGAAGCGATCTGGGCATGAGAGGCGCCGGTCAAAAAGAGCCGACGCTCCCTATGTCCCACCGGACCCGAACGGCGTCCGGCATGGGAAAATCTAGGGATGTCTGGAGCGCTTTCAAGAGGCATTTTAGCACATTGATGCCGACCCCCGCCTGACGATCAGATATTGCCCTGCTCCTCTTCAGGGACGTCATCATCGGGTCGAAAATAGAGGCGCGCGCATTGCTCGCTCAGACAATCGCTTTCGATAACGAGATCGTCACGCCGCGCGTCGGACACGAAGTCCATCGTATCGAAATGCCGATCTTCAAAATCCATGGGTTTCCCTCTTGCGCAGCAATCCTACCCGTTGACTGCTTTCAAACAAGTCTCGACTATCGTATCATGCGACATCAGTCAGGGTAATGCTAAGGGGGAAGTAGATGACTTCTGTGATCGCGAGGCGGTCGGTCTTTGCGACCGAGGAGCGGTTCTTTGTGATCACTGCGATCGTGATGGCGCTCATTAATATTGTCGCCTTCTCTTTCTTCGCGGCGATGGGCATATCATCGTTCCACGCGCCGGTTTCTGTACATATCCACGCGATCTTGTTCATGGGGTGGGTCCTGCTGTTCGTCGCTCAGGTGTCGCTTGCAGCGACTGGATCGCTCGCCCTTCACCGCAAATTGGGATGGTTGGCAGTCGGCTGGGCGTCGGCCATGGTGATCGTCGGCACTCTGACAACAGTATCGAGCGCTCAAAAGGCGGCAGTGCCTTTTTTCTTTCTTCCTGCACAATTTCTGTTGATGAACCCGCTTAGCGTTATCCTGTTCGCAGCACTATTGATTGGTGGCGTTGCTAAGCGACGTGATCGTGAATGGCATCCGCGTCTGATCATATGTGGCATGGCAGCGATTATGGGTCCATCGTTCGGGCGCCTTCTGCCTGCCCCCCTGCTAATGTACTCAATGTTGACTGCAGTTTTCATCGGGATGATTGCATTTCCGATTGCGGGCATCGTGCGCGATAAGTTGCGGCATGGCCATGTGCATCCCGCCTGGTGGGTGGGCTTGGGATCGCTCATTCTATTGCAACTGGCCACCGAGACGCTGTGCCGCAGCGTGATCGCCGCCGAAATCTATGACCAGGTAGTCGCGGGGACACCGGGCGCCCTTGTGCCAGCGCTTGTCTACCAGAACCCACCGTTTCAAACACCTTCGTAATCGCTCACTGATCATCTAAGCTGCACCTCCATTGGGTGTATCGACCCATTCTTGCTGTTGAGGCGTCAAATTCCGATGTCCAATTGCCGTCCTTCCGCTATCCAGCGCTCGCGACCAGAGTCAGTCGTTAGCGGCCGACACCGTAATTGTACGCTTGTGGCAAAACACGAAGATGGGCCACCTCTGCTTGGTATATAAGCAAGGTGCCTCCTTCTTGGTCATTGGAGCTATTCTGTCACGAATGCCAAAAGCAAGCCCGGGTATGCAACTCTCCACCCCCCTTGCAGGCCTGCTCGACCGCTAGACCGACGCAAAACCTGTCCTAGCACATTACGTCATATCAGGAGCGGATTGCCCCCAGCCTCTCGAGAGCGATATTCCTCTATCTGACGCCGCTTTCCGGATTAGAAGTGGCCAGTTGGAAGACGAGTGCCGTCCGAAGCAATCATGTCGAGACGATTTTCCCCTTTCAGCATCGCGTTAAGATGCTCTTCGAGCTGCCGATCGTAGCTCGAATCGAAAATGGGAGCGCCACCTGCCGCGATAATGAAGTTGTAGGACGTCACAAAGCGCGACCGCAGTTCGGAACGGCTGGCAATTGATTGCAGCTCACCACCTATCAGCGCGGTACCGTCATCATACACCGAGCGGCTCACCAGATGCTCGCCATCGACTATGGCATATTCCTCCCAATAATAGGGAAAAGGACTATCGCCGCGCTCCGTCTCGGCGATGCGCTCTGGCGTGTGTTTGTAGATCCCTGTTGGTGGCAACGGGGCGACCTCGACGTAAACGAAATTGTACTTGTACGAGCCGCGATTCACCGCCGCGACCCGACGCACCTTCATCTCGTCCCAATTGATCATCACGAAGGCATCCCGCTCGTCATAGTGCGAAATGTGAAGATTGCTGCTACCGCGCGACCACCAAAATGGCACGCTGTCCTCAAACTCCAGCGGTTTGGCTAACAGACGAGCCAGTCGCATCCGGATGGCGCTATCGTCATCGAACCATTCGACGCCGCGGACTCCTGGGAACGCTGCGGCAAAGCGCTCGGCAAATGTGACCGTGCTGTGCGCTCCATGGGTCGACGGCTTTTTCGGCACGGCCTCGGTCGCGGCCGGTTTCGCTTCGACCCGCACGGCCGCGTCGAAGAGCAGCTCGGCGAGTAGAAGCTGATCTTTAGACGACAAAGCGGCGCGAGCGGCACGCCCGCCACGGCGGGAGCCGTACCGTGCGGCAAGATCGCGAAGCTGCCCACGACGCTCGTCGAGAAGGACGGTTAATCGATTGGCGCCGATGTCAACGTCATATTCCGCACCCGGATCACCATCGCCGTCATCTTCGAGAAATCGCACCATGGCCGCGTGTCGCATGCATTGCTTCGGCGCCGCATCGTTGGCGTCCGTGAAGGGCTTCAGGTGTTCGTCGCCGAGCGCGTTCACTCCCAGATACTGGTTGCGCCAGTTTTGCGTGAACTTCACACACTCCCCCACGAGCCGTTCGGCGATCGGCTGCGTCCCAGCCCCGACGAGACCGGCCTCGACGGTGCCCGTGCCCAAGTTCCAGAAGGTGTTTTTGGAAAAGAAGGCCGGCGATCCGCCTTTGTGAATTTCCGCCGCGATCTCGAGCGGAGTGACCGCGACGACGCTGCAGATTAGCGCCGACCGATCAGGACGGCGCAAAAGCTTGCCGAGATCGTCCTCGAGGCATATGTGGACGGCCTCCGCCTGACAATAGATTTAGCAGACTATGACCGATCGCTTGCGTTCATATGTCCGGCCTCAAAGGTGCAGCCGCAATTGACCGCGGGCCAAGATG
>Ga0207658_10000142_pt1 | contig 74708 bp, 64 predicted proteins | sample KBSS33metaG_FD_184322 | JGI IMG/M metagenome (GOLD analysis project Ga0207658, IMG submission 184322) | Switchgrass rhizosphere microbial communities from Kellogg Biological Station, Michigan, USA - KBS S3-3 metaG (SPAdes) (version 2) | ecosystem: Host-associated > Plants > Roots > Rhizosphere...
GACGCTGAAGCAGGGGTTTGGACGGTTGATCCGGTCATTGGAGGATCGGGGGGTACTGGTGCTGCTGGATCCGCGGATCAGGAAGCAGCGGTATGGGCAGACGTTCCTGCAGAGCCTGCCGCCGTACCGGATGACGGCGACGATTACGGATGTGGCGGAGTTCTTTGAGGAGCAGGGAACGAAGAAACAGGGATCAGGGATTAGGGATTAGATTTGCGCGCTTCTTCTTTCTTGCAAATTCCTCTGATCTGACCGGTTTCGTGCTACCCGGGTACCACCCCAGGTACCACCCCCTCCCCCCGCACGACCCCCTCCCCCCGTTTTTTGCACGTAATACATAAGGAAGGGTTTATCTCTGGCTGGTAGCTAGCAGGTGGCAGGTGGAATCCGGCAGCTGGTGGATCCTACCCTCCCCCTGATTTTTGCACTTAATACAAAACAAAAGACTTATCTAAACACGCTTCCTTCTTAATAGAAAACAAAAGACTTGTGGGCGCTTTGCCTTGCAAGTGACGCCATTCGGTTCTGGGCCTGCGATGCAGGGTGCTCGCCGCGAAAGTGTCCGCATTTAGTCCTATGACTTTATGGTGCACTTTTCGAGGCTTATAACCTGCAATCGCCTGGAGAAAAAGTCGAGCTGCCGAAAGAATCTTCACGATCTGTTCTGCCATGGGACCTGAGGGCTTGAATCAGCAGACGGCTCATCGGATCTCCTTTGAACGACAAGGGCGATCTTGGGAGATCGAGTAGCGGTGAGGGGCGCGAATGGACAGTTTCGGGAGCGTCACATTACCACGGCTTAAGGACCGCAAAGTGATCGGCATGGTCGATGAAGATCTGCCGGAAGAGCCCCATCGTCAGCAGTCCGTCGAAGTTCGATGTACGGGAATCCTTCTGGGCGCCTACCGAGGTTGTGAAGGGTACCTTTTGAATTTCAACTGAGCCGATCCTAACGTTCTGAAGCGGCAGTGCCATGAAGGTCTGCTGTGATCCACTTGCACCCCCTTGCAGAGATGTACCCCGGAACAATCCAAGCGCCATGTATTCATCCGTGTTGTAGAGGAAGGAGACGTTTGTGCCGGAGTCCAGCTTGAGGCGAATGGGGCGCCTGCCGTCGGAGAGATGAGTCACAAGGATCAGTGAATTGGGTAACGCGACGTCATTGGATGTCGAAGTCGGGATCTCCAGTGCCACGCGGGTCCCTTTCACCTCGGTGCGCATCGTGCCTGCATCGTCGAGGCAGAGCAGTCTGTTCGCGTTGTCGATCAGCATGTCGAACTGTTCGAGAAAATCCTCGCCAAGAACGCCCTGAATGTTGAGGCCAGGTGTCTGGAGATTCTTCAGGTCGTAAACCAATACTCTCTGGTTTGCGACGGCATGGGAGCCGGCTTCGAGCAGGTCGAGCCGAGCAAAGGAAGCCGATGCATGCATCCCTACGCTTACGACCTCAGCCGTACCCTGAGCGGCCAGGTGGAGTGAAGCGGCGAGCGAGGGATCGACCATCGTGATCTGGGTGCCCGTATCCAATATGAAGTTGTAAGGGCCGAAACGGTTGACGGATACGGCCACTATCATTTGGTGGCGGTTGACGACGCGGAAGGGTACACTTGCCACGTTCCCCGGGCAATGTGTTTCTGCGGAAAGCGTTGAGACGATTGTTGCTGCAAGAACAAAAGATGCGAACCACTTGAAAGTCGTCATTGCCAGAGCTCCTCAGCCGGGTAGGCTGAGGTCACTCTGGTCGCGTGGCTCTATATGGTCCTGATGGGATCCTGATCAGTTTCCGGACGCGATTGATCAGTTCCTGAACGCAGTTGATGAACTTGTGATGTGGTTATGATTGCGAGCAAGTCCTTTGTTTTCCGCTTCGCCGACATCGAGGTCCGCGAGCGCGAGTTCTCGCTGATCAAAGCCGGCGAAGCGCTGCCCGTCGAACCCAAGGCCTTCCGCGTGCTCCTGCTCCTTCTCCGCAACCCTCAAAAGCTCATCACCAAGGAAGAACTGCTGAACGCGGTGTGGGGCGACGTAGCGGTTGGGGACAACTCACTGGCTCGAAGCGTCGCGCTGCTTCGACGCCTGCTAGGGGATGAAACCCGGAACCCGCGTTACATCGAAACTGTGGCCACGGTCGGATACAGGTGGCTTTATCCGGTCGAACAACGGGAAGATCTATCCTCGTTTTCCGGTGTACGGGAACCGGCTTCTGCTGCGGAACCGGCCGAGGTCCCCGTGCCTGCCCAAAGCATGGAAGTGACCAGGCCACACGCGCACCGAAGGCTCGTAATTCTGGCGCTGTGCTGCGCGTGCGTTCTCGTTGCCGCCCTGGCATGGCTCGCCGTGGAGAAGTGGCGGGCCAGTCCCCAGGCCCCGCACGTTCAACGCGCTCTCACCCGGCTGACTTTTGACGAGGGGCTGCAGATGGATCCGACGTGGTCCCCCGATGGCCGGTATATCGCGTACAGTTCTGATCGGGGCGGGAAATACGACATCTGGGTGCAGCAGGTCGGCAGTGGGAATCCTGTGCAGGTCACCAAAGGCCCCGGCCACCATTGGCAACCGGATTGGTCACCTGACGGCAGATACATTGCCTATCGATCCGAAGCCGGGGAGGGTGGAATTTACGTTATCCCGGCCCTCGGGGGTGCGGGACTCGAACGGAAGATCGCAGCTTTCGGTTATTATCCGCGGTGGTCGCCCGACGGTTCGCAGGTGCTGTCGAAGACTGCCGGTCAGTTCTTCATTGCTCAACTTGATGGCAGCCCAGCCCGCGAACTCTCTGTCGACTTCCTGGCGCAAAAGGGATTGGCGGCGAGTGCAGCTGCGTGGTATCCAGACGGAAAGAAAATCACTTTTTGGGTTCCAGATTCATCGCCAACTCCCAGCTTTTGGACAATACCCATTGCCGGAGGGTCTGGCAGCAAGCTCGAAATTGGGCCGGCAATCCAAAAGGAACTTTCTGATGCTGCTGGGGAACGAGAAGGAAGCGAGCAGTTAGGGAGCTACTCATTTTCCTGGTCCCCTTCCGGCAGCGCTCTCTATTTCGAACAAGGATATAGAGGAGCCAAGAACATCTGGAAGCTGACCGTCGCCCCTGGAACCGTGCGAGCCACGGGAATCGAGCGCCTGACGACTGGTCCCGGGCCCGACGCTGGCGTCGGAATTTCAAGGGATGGCAAGCGGTTGGCCTTCTCCGCGAAGTCCGTGCGGCTTCGGACATGGCTGTTCCCGTTCGATGCAAAAACCGGCCGGATCAAAGGGGATGGTAGCGCGATTACTTCGCCCGGAAGGACGTCTATCGAGCCGGTCTTATCCAGAGATGGGACAAAGGTAGCGTATTTCGTTCCCCACGGCGAAAAATCCGGTGTCGATAACCTCAACGTACGAAACGAAGTCTGGGTAAAGTCACTGCTGGATGGCAACGAAGCGCCCGTTGTTGCGGACGACTTTACACGATGGTATCCGGTGTGGTCGCCCGATGGTATGCGCCTGGCTTACGCGCGCGGAAAGCCGCAAGGGACCGAAGGTCAACTCATGACCTGGTCCATCCAGAACCACCAGGAGGAACCGCTTACCAGCTTGACTCACGCGGCAGGCGCCTTGTCCGATTGGTCTCCTGATGGCCGGTGGGTTGTGACCCACGGAGGAGGGCTGGTTCCGATTGCGTCAGCGCCGCATGCCGAAACCGGGGCACGCCAGATTATCTCCGATCCGGCATATGAGGCCTATCAGTCGCACTTCTCTCCTGACGGCAGATGGATTGTGTTCACCGCTTTCCTGAAGTCACAGCGCTTCGAATCTGCAGTTTTTGTCGTCCCGGCGTCGGGCGGTAAGTGGATACGGATAACCGACGGCCGGCATTGGGACGATAAACCTCGCTGGTCTCCGGACGGGAAGACGATCTATTTCCTCTCTCGGCCTGGCGGTTTCTTCAATGTGTGGGGAATCCATTTTGATCCGATTGAGAGAAAGCCGGTTGGCCAGCCCTTTCAACTTTCGAACTTCAATAGCCCGCGATTGATGATTTCGGGTTGGATGTCGGGTACGGGGTTCTCTCTCGCCCAGGACAAGATGGTCTTAACGATGGCAGAGGAATCCGGCAATATCTGGGTGCTGGACGACGTGGATCATTAGCGCAGCCAGACGACAACGCTTACATCCAGGAGTCTGAGGATTTTCTGTCGACAGTGGTCAAGCCGAGAACAAGCGCCCGTGCGGGCGAAAATGACACGGGGGCGTTGACAGCTCTTTTGTCCTTGATCCTCAAGAGACGCTGTTGTTGATTCCGCCTACTCGGAACTTGGCAAATTTTGAGCGAACAAAAAAGCACAGTCTTCACCTGGCCGGCGGATTCAGAATGACAGCGGTCTTCTGTGGCCAGATGCGTTTGGCCATCCGGGCTAGAGCGACAGCATTATTGTTGGTGTAGGAAATTATGAAGATCACTTCTGATGATGTGCTGATTGTGATTGATGTGCAGAATGATTTCTGTCCGGGCGGGCAACTGGCCGTTGCGGGCGGCGACGAAGTCGTTCCGGTGATTCGACAAGCTGCGCCCCGGTTTGAGCATGTTGTGCTGACGCAGGACTGGCATACTCCGGATCACGCTTCGTTTGCTTCGGCGCATGCGGGGAAGAAGGCGTTCGAGCAGGTTGAGTTGAGCTATGGCTCTCAGACATTGTGGCCGGATCACTGCGTGCAGGGCACACGGGGTGCAGAGTTTCATTCGGAGTTGGGGCTGACGAGAGCGGAGCTGATTGTCAGGAAGGGTTTTCATCGGACGATCGATTCGTACTCGGCTTTCTTTGAGAACGATCGCACGACGGCGACGGGGTTGGGCGGGTATTTGAAGGAGCGCGGGTTTTCGCGGGTTATTCTGGCGGGGCTGGCGTATGACTTCTGCGTGGGGTACTCGGCGCTCGATGCCTGCCGGCTCGGCTTCGAGGCAGTGGTCCTGAAGGATGCGTGCAGGGCGATCGATCTGAATGGATCGGTGGCGGCGATGGAGCGGGAGTTTGCGAAGGCTGGTGTTCGGGTGATGAGCACGGGGGGGCTTGCGCGGACGTAGAATCGAAGAAGGGGTCATCAATCGGCTCTCAGGGGCTAAACAAGCCGAAGAAGAACACAATTTTGTTCGCTCCAAATCGTTCGAAACCGTCCCTCGGCGGCTAAAGCCGAGTCAATTTGCTGGGTTTAGCGGCACGACTGAAGTCGTGCCCTTTCAAGGCAGCAGTTTTTCGGCAGCCTGTAAAGGCCGGCGGTCATTTTCATTCGCAGTTTCAGCAGTCGTGCCCTGACGCTTAAGGTAAGGCCAAGCGGATTTTTTGAGTCACTCGATCATGTCGCGCAACTTCTACATATTGGCTGGGGCACTGGCGTTTTTTGCGCTGCTTTCTGGCGCGATGACGCTGGTGCCGTCGAGTTTTCAGCCGGGGTTGCCGGCGAATGGATCGCTGTGGCGGACGGTTTCGCTGGTCATGCTGCTGGTTGCGCTGGGATGTGCGCTGGCTGGTGTGTTGAGCAATTTGTTTGAGCAGGTTGACCGGCGGAGCGAGGAGCAGCGGATGGATGAGCGGCGGAAGCGGCGGGAGTTGCCAAGGCCGCCGGAGTAGGGCTCCTTCCCACCCAAGCGGAGCTTGGATGGGGCACCCAGATTGATTCCATGACAATTGCGATGGCTAAGGTCTTTGTTTTCCAGCCAAGCTGCAAACTGCTGCAGCTTGGGTGGGACACCCGCCGATCACGTATGACAGCAAAAACCACTAGAATCGGGTGAGGGGGGAAGTCTCCCGGTGAGGACGTGAAGGCTGATGTTTGAAGTTACCGTGGAGGGCGGATTCTCCTCCGGACACTATCTGCGCAATTACCGGGGCAAGTGCGAGAACCCGCACGGGCACAACTACAAGGTGCGCGTGACGCTGCATGGGAAGGAACTGGACGAGGCGGGGCTGCTGCTTGACTTCAAGCTCTTGAAGCAGGTGATGCGGCCGGTGATCGACAGGATCGATCACCAAATGCTGAACGAACTGGAGCCGTTCACAACGCTGAACCCGTCGGCGGAGAACATTGCGAAGTATTTCTACGACCAGACGAACGAGCAGCTCGCGGAGATGACGAAGGGGCGGGTGCGGGTGAAGGACTGCACGATCTGGGAGACGGATACCACGACGGCGACGTACTTCGAATAGTCGCGGATGACCTTCAAGGATTTCGTGACAGGGAATGAAACGCGGCGAGGATGAACTGAACGGAAGAAGAAAGCGCAGGAATGCCTTTCTCGATCGAATGGTTGCCTGACTAATCCTAAATGGGCTGCAAGAGCGGGCTTGGGAAAGGGTCGGCGTTTTCTTTGCAATCCGCTCTGATTGGGCTACACTTCGAGCATCTTAAACGGGTGGAAAGTCATGAAAGAAGCTGGCCTGCTCCTGGTTGTGGAGAATGAACCGAAGGACATGAAGAACGCGGCGGATTCGGCGCGCGCAGTCGGGTTCTCAGAAGTTGAAGGCAAGACGACGCCCTATGCGGCACGCGTTTACCTGGAAGACCGACTTGCAAATGGACCGCGCCTTCCGGATGGGATTCTCCTCGATCTTGACTTTGGGCACGAAAGCGGATACGAATTACTTCGCTTCTGGCACAGCAATCCCGAATTACGGACGATCCCCCTCATCGTCTGGTCGATTCTGGGAGAAGAACAGAAACAGATGTGCAGCTTGTTCAAGGTAAAACAGTTTGTTGGAAAGTGGGAAGGAAATGAGGTATTGCAAGCTGCATTGAAGGGAATCATCCAGCCCGTGAACTAACGCAAGACCGGTCTTGGCTGGAATCAAGTTGCCAACCTGCCTGAACCCCGTCCCCGGTGGTTCGAACGAACTCACCAATCCAAGTCAAGAGCCTGCGAGAGGCAGCTTTCGGAGAATTCAATGAACGATTTGGCTGAGATCATTTCTCAGAATGAAGACAGACTTCGCACGGAATGGATCCGGACGATGTCTTCTGCAGTGGAACGAGCTGATCTGATCAGCAAGGCGGAATTAGACGAGCAGTGCAATTCGATTCTGAAGGCATTGGCGGACGGGGTTAAAACGAGCGGCCCTGAGAATCTTTCGGGAGCCGGATGGAGCGGAGCTCGGGAGTTACTGAGCTCAATTTCGGCATCGAGAGCGAGGCGAGGCTTCTCACCGGGCGACGTGGCGATGTTTGTGCTGTCACTCAAACAGCCGCTGTTCGTTCTGGTGCGCGAGAAGATGTCGAAGAATCCAGACGCCATGTTCGAGACCATTTGGTCTGTGACGCAGCTGCTGGATCGGCTGGCGCTGATCACCACTGACGCTTCTATCGCGACGCGCGAGGAGATGATCATGCGTCAGCAGCAGGAGCTGATGGAGCTGTCAACGCCGGTGGTGAAGTTGTGGGACGGAATTCTTGCCCTGCCGATTATTGGAACGCTGGACAGCGCTCGCACCCAGGTGGTGATGGAGAGCCTGCTGCAAGCGGTGGTGGCGACCAATTCAAGGTACGCAATTATCGACATCACGGGCGTGCCGACGGTGGACACACTGGTTGCGCAGCATCTGCTGAAGACAATCACCGCGGCGAGATTGATGGGCGCCGAGTGCATCATCAGCGGCGTGCGACCACAGATTGCGCAAACCATCGTTCATCTTGGCATCAATCTTGAAGATGTGATCACGAAGGCAAAACTGTCGGATGCGTTTGCGCTGGCGCTACAACGCAGCGGCCGGGCTGTGGTTCGGACAGCGGCGGCTGCGGCGAATCCACTGGGCGGGTTCTTCAGCAAGCGGGAGGAGTGATGGAACGTATTCCGGTTTTGCGGATGGGGTCCCTGCTCCTGATCACGATCCAGGTGGACATGCACGACAAGCTGGCGCTGCAACTGCAGGACGATGTGACTGAGCGGATCTCGGACTGGGGATCTACCGGTGTTCTGATCGACATCTCTTCGCTGGAGATTGTGGACTCGTTTATCGGCCGCATGCTTGCGAACATTGCAGGCATGTCGAGGGTGCTGGGGGCAGAGACGGTCGTCGTTGGCATGCAACCCGCCGTGGCCATCACGCTGGTTGAGCTTGGGATGTCCCTGGCGGGGGTACGAACTGCGCTGAGCGTCGAAGCAGGAATGGAGCTACTTTACGGTAACGCAATTACTGGATCAGAGAATGAGCGTACTGAAGCGTGAGGTTCTCCCCGTAAAGACCTCGAACGACGTGGTGCTTGCCAGACAGAAGGTAAGGCAGCTGGCGGTAGAGCTCCGGTTCAGCCTTGTTGACCAAACCAAACTGGTGACTGCGGCGAGCGAACTGGCACGCAACGCGCTCGATCATGGCAAGGGTGGGACGATGACAGTCGAAACCCTGGTTAACGGAGCGCGTTCAGGGCTGAAGATGATCTTCGAGGATCAGGGACCGGGGATCCCGAGCATCGAAGACGCATTGAAGGACGGGTACACGACCGGTTCAGGAATGGGACTGGGGCTTGGAGGGAGCAAGCGCCTGGTGAATGATTTCAGCATCGAATCGGAAGTGGGGAAGGGGACCCGGATCACAGCGGTGCGATGGAAATAGCCTTCACAGAATGCGTTGCAATCAAGGATGCAAGCTCGGTGGGCGAGGTGCGTCGCACAGCGGCGGCAGCGGCGGCCAAACTGAATTTGAATGAGACTCGCGCGGGCGAACTTGCGATTCTGGCTACGGAAGTAACGCGCAACGTTCTGATCCACGGCGGGGGCGGACAAGTGATCATTGCCGGTCTGGAGAACCCGGCTGGACCTCTGGCGAGGATTCTGGCTCTGGACAGTGGCGGCGGGATTGAGAATCTGGCAGACGCGATGAAGGACGGCTTCTCCACTGCCGGCACGATGGGGGCGGGGTTGGGAGCGATGAAGCGGCTTGCAAAACGCTTCGAAGTCTTCACGGGCCGCGGCGGCACTATGGTTTTGCTGGAAGTGGGAGAAGGACCTTCGGCGAATCATGTGGAATTCGCTGGTATGGCCCTGCCATATCCGGGCGAACGTGTGTGCGGCGATGGCTGGTACTGCGAGCACACTGCCACGCGAACAGTTGCCGTTCTTGCGGATGGCTTAGGGCACGGGATCGGTGCTGCCGATGCGGCTCAGGAGGCAATCGCAACCGTGAGGCAACGTGTATCGAAGAGTCCGGGAGAGATCCTGAGCTACATGCACGATGCGTTGAAGAAGACTCGCGGTGCGGTAGCGGCTGTCGTTGAGGTACTCCCAACCGAGGGCAAGCTCACTTATGCGGGCATCGGGAATATCTCGGCGTCGATTTTGAGTGGAGGCAGATCCCGGAGCCTGGTCTCCCATAATGGCACCCTGGGAATGACAGTTCAGCGGGTTCAGGAGTTTCACACTGAGTGGCCTCCTGACTCTGTTTTTGTCATGCATTCCGATGGATTGCATTCGAGGTGGGACTTGTTTTCGTATGCCGGGCTGATCTCGCGGCATCCGGCTCTCATTTGCGGAGCGCTTATTCGTGACTTTCGGCGGCAGCGTGATGACGCCGGTGTTGTTGTCTTGAAAGCTGCATGATATATGTCAGTTTCGATCCTTCAGATCTCTCTCCAATCAGAACGGGACGTCGTGCATGCAAGGCAACGTGCGCGCGAGGTGGGCGCCGAGCTTGGACTGGACAATCAGGACCAGATTCGCCTGGCAACGGCGACGTCGGAGATTGCCCGGAATGCGTACCGGTACGCACGCAACGGCAAGGTTGCATTTTCGCTGGATATTGAGCAGCAGCGAATCGAAGTCGAGGTGTCGGACTCAGGGTCGGGGATTCAGAATCTCGAGGAGGTGCTGGGAGGCCGGTACCGGTCAATGACCGGCATGGGGATGGGGATTCTCGGCACGAAGAAACTGATGGACGCCTTTGAGATTGAGACCGCGTCGAGTGGAACTACGGTGCGGATGTGGAAACTGCTGCCGAAGTTTCGCGGTAGCTGGACGCAAAGGTCGGCGCGCGAGCTGCGCGAGAGGTTGCAGGAGCGCGTACCCAGTAATCCGTTCGAGGAAATCGAGCAGCAGAATCAGGAACTGCTCAAGACGCTGCAGGAATTGCGAACGAGGCAGGAAGAACTTGAGCTGCTCAATCGGGAACTCGAGGATACGAATCGGGGTGTGGTGGCGCTTTATGCGGAGTTGGACGAGCGAGCGGACTACCTGCGTCGGGCCTCCGAACTGAAGACGAAGTTCCTGTCAAATGTGTCGCACGAATTTCGCACGCCACTCAACTCGATCATCAGCCTTGCACGAATGCTGATGGACCGGATCGATGGCGACCTGAGTGGCGAGCAGCTGAAGCAAATCCGGTATATCGAGTCCTCGGCGCGGGTGTTGCAGGATTTGGTCAACGATCTTCTGGATCTTGCGAAGGTTGAGGCGGGCAAGATTCGCATGCGGCCCAAGCGGTTTGAGGTCCACGAATTATTCAGCGCGCTGAAAGGTATGTTGAAGCCGTTGCTGGCAGACAACACTTCAGTGAATCTGCTTTTCGACGATACCGACGACCTGGTTCCGTTACGAACCGATGAAGGTAAAGTCTCACAGATACTCAGAAACCTGATCTCGAACGCCATCAAGTTCACGCCCGACGGCAGTGTGAGAGTTTCTGCGACCATGCTTCCCGGCGAGGAGGTGGAGTTCGTGGTTGCGGATACCGGCATCGGGATAGCTCCCGAGCATCATGAGACGATCTTCAAGGAATTCAGCCAGGTCGACAATCCATTGCAGGATAAATATCGGGGTACTGGGCTTGGATTGCCGCTGTGCAGGAATCTGGCAAAGCTGCTGGGCGGCAGCATCTGGCTGGAAAGCGAACTGGGGAAGGGCTCAACGTTTTTTGTGCGTATTCCGGCAATCTACGTCGGCGAGAGCATGGAGTCTGATGCTTCTGATATGCCTCCCGCGCCGGAGTTCCACCGCTCTCCAGTGCTGATTGTCGAGGACAACATCGAAACAGCGCGGCTGTTTGAGTCGTATCTACGGAATTCGGAGTTCCAGGCGATTATCGCGGTGAATCTGGCGCAGGCTGATATGTGGACTGCGAGGCACACGCCGGCGGCGGTAATTGCGGATGTGTATCTGGAGGAAGAGCCGTGCTGGGGTTTTCTGGCCCGAATTCGCGAACGCTGGCCGGAGTTGGTCGTTATTGCCACGAGTATCAGTGATGAATCGGAAGTTGCGCGACAAAACGGGGCGGCTATGTTCCTGCAGAAGCCAGTCGAGAGAGATGCACTTCTGAAGGAGTTGCGCGGCCGGATAGCGCAAACCGGGACCCGCCGCATTCTGCTCGTGGATGATAACGAGATAGCCAGATATATTTTGCGTGACTTGCTGGATCAACCATGGCTCAACATCCGTGAGGCATCTTCGGGAACGGCGGCGCTGGCCGCAATCGAGGAGGAGGTTCCTGACGCGATAATTCTCGATATTCTGATGCCCGACATGAGTGGAATTGAGGTTCTGCGGCGATTGCGAGCGGGTTCAGCAACCGAAAGGTTGCCGGTTCTCATCTATACGTCCAAGGAACTTTCAGAATCTGAGCGCTCGGAACTGGTGGTATTGAATGCTCCCGTGATCAAAAAGGCGGAGGTGTCTTCAAGGCTATCGGCTAAACCGTTCCTGGACTGGGCGAAATCCGCAGGCCTCTCCCCTGAAGCCATTGCGCCAGAGTCAAATGCTTGAGAAGAGCCCAGGACGGATTCTGATTGTCGACGACCGGGAGGAGAACCGGTACGTCGTGGGGCGAATGCTCGAGAATGCAGGTTACATCTGCGAGCAGGTTGACCGGGGAGCACGGGCCCTGGAGTTGGCCCTCACGAATCCGGATCTGATCATTCTGGATGTCAGTTTGCCGGACATGTCAGGCTTCGACGTTTGCCGGAAACTGAAAGCCGATCCGGCAACCAGTTCGATCATGATTCTGCAGGTATCCGCGTCGTTTGTATCGAACGACGACAAAGTGAGGGCGCTGGATGCGGGCGCCGATGGGTACATCACGCATCCGATCAGCCGTATGGTGCTCGTTGCGACGGTTCGAGCATTGCTGCGACTTCGAAGGGCGGAAATTGCGTCGAGAAAATCATCGGAGCAGTGGCAGATTACTTTCGACTCGCTCTCGGAAGGGGTGGCTCTCATCGACGAGCGCGGATGCATCGTGAGGTGGAATCACGCGCTTTCCAGCATGTGCGGCACGAAAGCCAACCTGGAGGCCGGAGAGAATGCCGCGTTGCTGCTGGAACGGGTGATCGGCACCCGTGAACCTCTGACTCAGAAGGAACGACGTTTCAGCTCCGAATACAGTTTTGGGAAAAGAACAGTGCAAGTTTCGGTGAACCGGATTGATGGAGAAGTTGACGGTGGAGAGAAAGTCCTGATCCTCGCGGACACGACAGATCGGAAGCTGGCGGAACATGCGCTGCGCATCGCGGAGAGGCTATCAGCAAGCGGGAAAATGGCGAATGCGATTGCACATGAGATCAACAATCCGCTGGAAGCGCTGACGAATCTCATTTATCTCGCGCGATCAAGCGAGTCCATGAAGATGACGCAGTCGATGTTGGAGAGTGCTGCGAAGGAGTTGGACCGGATTGCACGGATCACGAAGCAGAGCCTTTCGTTTCACCGAGACACAGACAAGCCTATCGAGATTGATTTAGGCGAACTTCTTGCGGACGTGGTGGGAATGATGGAACGTTCCGCGGCGGTGCATCGCGTGCGAGTGATATTGCAGAAACGTCCTGCGGGGAGGGTTAAAGGGTTTCCGGGTCAGCTTGTGCAGGTTCTAAGTAATCTGATTCGCAATTCGATTGAAGTATCGTCGCCGGGATCGGAGGTGACGGTGCGTCTCAGTTCGGTGGAGCGAAGGGGGCGCCGGGGCAATCGGGTCACCATTTCTGATCGAGGCGCCGGCATTCCTATAGAGATCCGCTCGAACATCTTCGATCCGTTCTTTACGACCAAGCAGTTGCGGGGTTCCGGGCTGGGTCTTTGGGTATCAAGATCGCTGGTTACGAGGCACCAGGGCACGATTCGCTTCCGTTCCTGCCAGCAGGAAGGAAGAAGCGGAACGACTTTCGAGATTTTTCTGCCTTTTGCAGGTCATGCCCGGTCCCGGGCGATTACATAAGGCGTGGAGGGCGGGTTTCTTTCGACCCTGGAGCACCATCCGTAGACAATCGCAATTTGAGGTGAGAAACTTTTTCTCTCTGGGAAGGTGCGCCCCGGCGTGTCCCCAATACCTCTCCTGGAACAATGATGCGAGAAGCGGTACATCTGCAGGGAGTACAGGGAGTTGTCTACATTGTTAACGGCGCGAAGGTCGAAAGCCCGGGCTCTCGAGAGCGCGCGGAATGCGGGCTTCGGGATTCTTATTTCAGTAGTGGTATTTGCGGCCGGCTGCCATCGAACTGGGACTGTTGCGGCCGGCAAAACCCTGGATTTCAATCAGGACGTACAGCCGATCCTGGCGACTCGCTGCTTCGCCTGCCACGGGCCCGATCCGGAGATGCGGAAGGCCGGGCTCAGGCTCGATTTGTCGGAGTATGCGGAGAAAAGACGCCAGGGACACCCCGATGCGATCGTGCCTGGACATCCTGAGCGGAGCGAACTGATCAAGCGGATTGAGTCGCACGATCCGCACTACTTGATGCCGCAGAATCCGCAGGGCGAAGCGAAGCCAATGAGCGACGCGGAGATCGCCACCCTGAAAGAGTGGATCAAGCAGGGTGCGGTGTATCGTCCGCACTGGGCGTTTGAAGCGCCGAAGCGGCCCGCAACGCCGGGGGCGAAGTCGCACGCGGAGTGGGCGCGCAACCCGATCGACAATTTCATTCTGGCAAAGCTGGATAAGGCGGGACTTCAACCTTCGGCTGAGGCAGACAAGGCGGCGCTGATTCGACGCGTGACGCTGGATCTGACGGGGCTGCTGCCTACGCCGGATGAGGTGCGCGCTTTTGAGAAGGACGCATCGCCGAACGCTTACGAACACCTCGTCGACAATTTGCTGGCGCGGGCCACGTTCGGGGAGCAGCGCGCGCGATATTGGCTGGACTATGCGCGGTATGCGGACACGTACGGGCTGCACTATGACAACAGCCGGGACATCTGGCCCTATCGCGACTACGTCATTCGCGCGTTCAACAGCAACAAACCATTCGATCAGTTTGCGATGGAGCAGATTGCTGGGGACCTGCTGCCGGCCAAGAATCTCGATCCGCTGATTGCGAGCGGATATATACGGCTGGGCGAGAGCAGCAACGAAGGCGGAACGATCGCGGAGGAGCTGAAATTCAATATCTCGCGGGACCGGACAGAGGCGTTCGGCGCAACGTTCATGGGGCTGACGGTGGGTTGCGCGGTGTGCCACGACCACAAGTTCGATCCGACGACACAGAAGGATTTTTACTCGCTCAGTGCATTCTTCAACAACATCGAAGAGAAGCCGTTCAACGGTGACCGGCCAGTGTGGTCGCCTGTTGTGCGGATTCCGCGAGCGCAGAATCGCGATGCGTACGATCGGGTGTACGCGAAACGGTCGGAGCTTCGCGGCCAGATTCGATCGATGCGTTTGCATGAGCGGGACCTTGTTCGCGATTGGATTTCGTCGCACAAGAATCCGCCGCATGGAGTCTCGACAGACAGGTTGCTCATCAGACTGAGGCTGGACGAGGGGAAGGGCGACGTTCTGCACAACAGCGCTCCGCATGCGACGCCGGCGACCTTCAAGGCAACGATGGTTGCTCCGCAGTGGGGCGAGACTACGTGGCTGTGGCCGGATTTCCGAATGGCTTCGAACACGCGGGTGGTGCTGGATAAGTCGGGAGACTTTGAGGGAAACCAGGCTTTCTCAGCGGGTGGGTGGTTCATGTTCCGCTCGGCGCCTTACTTCGCTGTCGATGACAAGGCGGGAGCGATGATTTCCAAGATGGACGCGAGCCAGCATGATCGGGGCTGGGATCTCGCGGTTCGCAACGGAGTGATTACGGTTGAGCTGGTGAATTCAGCACCGAAGGATGTGAAGGACAAGAAACATCCGGATAAGAAAGAGTCATTTCGTTATCCTTCGCCGCAGAACCTGACGAAGAAGGAGCTGTCGGCGTACAAGCCCCCCGAGGAGCCTAAGAAGAAGGAAGAGAAAAAGGAAGACAAAAAGCCGGAGAAGAAGGAGACACCGGATACTACTCCGCTGGTGGCGATTCGGGTTTCAACGGTTGCGCCAATGTCCACGGACGGAGAGTGGCGTCACATCTTCTTTGCCTACGATGGGTCGGGGCACGCATCCGGGGTGAAGATCTTCATTGATGGAAAGCCTGCAGCGACGGAAGTGGAAACCGATACGCTTCATGGCGAGAGCATCCGGACGAGCGCGCCGATGCAGCTTGGATGGCGGGCGCCTGGTGAGAATCCGGCGAAGGAATTCCGGTACCAGGACGTTCGGCTTTACGGGCGTTCGCTTACCCAGGATGAGGCGGGGCGGTTGCCGTTTGAGGATTACGTGGCGGAGATTGCCGCGAAGCCAGCCTCAGAATGGACTGAGGATCAGTGGCATGTTGCCAGCGAGTTCTACCTGAACAATGTGGATCCGTCGTTTCGTTCGGCGTACACGCAGATGCATGCGATGGATGCGCAGCTCGATCAGCTTTCCACGGGCGGCGACGTTACGCAGGTGGCGTGGGAGAAGCCGACACTGGCTTATGCGAGTGTGCTGGAACGGGGAAACTACGCGGCTCGGATGGAGCGTGTTGAAGCCAATACACCGCATTACCTTCCGCAACTGCCGGCAGGTATGCCGCGTAACAGGCTTGCCCTGGCGCGATGGACGGTGAGCCCCGCGAATCCTCTGACAGCGCGGGTGACGGTCAACCGAATGTGGTACGAGCTGTTTGGTACGGGCATTGTCGAGACGAATGAAGATTTCGGAATTATGGGGCAGCGGCCGACGAATCCGGAGCTTCTCGACTGGCTGGCGGTGGAGTTCAGGGAGAGCGGCTGGAATGTGAAGCACATGTACAAGCTGATGGTGATGTCAGCCGCGTACCGGCAGAGTGCGAAGTCGAGCCCTGAGCAATTGAAGAAAGATCCGCGCAATCTGCTGCTCTCGCATGGGCCGCGGTTCCGCATGGATGGGGAAATGCTGCGCGATATCGCGCTGCAGTCCGGCGGGCTATTGGTTGACCGAATCGGCGGTCCGAGCGTGAAGCCTTACCAGCCGCCGAATGTCTGGGAACAGGTGAGCTATCCGACGAGCGACACCCTGATCTACATGCAGGATCATGGCCAATCGCTTTACCGGCGCAGCATGTACACCTACTGGAAGCGGATGGCTTCGCCCGTGAACATGGATGCATTCGACGCACCGGTGCGGGATGCGGTGTGCACGCGGCGACAGAGAACAGACACGCCTCTGCAGGCACTGGTGACAATGAACGATGTGCAGTGGATTGAAGCAGCGCGGGCGCTTGCGGAACGTGTGATTCATGAAGCCGGACCAAAGCCGGAAGACCGTATCGATCGGATGAGCGAGATTCTCTTGTCGCGCGATCCTTCGCCGAAGGCGCGGGCCGTTCTCGAGAACTCGCTGGAGCAGATGCAGAAGCATTACGCGAGCGATCTGAAGGCGGCACACGCGCTGGTGCACGAAGGAGAAAGCAAGCCCGCAGGAAAAACGCCTGAACCTGAACTTGCCTCATGGACAATGATCGCGAACGAAATGTTGAACCTGGATGAGGCTCTGAACAAATAGCAGAGGAACCGATGAAACAACATCCGCTTTGTACCGATTGCGAACGCGAACTCGATGTTACGAATCTGCCTATTCCGACGGGGCTGAAGCAGGAGTGGTCGGCGGTTGAGACGCGCCGGCAGTTTCTGGGGCGCTCGGGAAAGGTGCTGGGGTGGGCTGCCTTGGCGAGCCTCTTTGGCGAAGCGGCTCTTCGGGGGAGCGCGTTTGCGGCCGATACGAAGAGTCCTGTGACTTCGCCGGGGCGCAACAACCTGGGACTGCCGCATTTCGCGCCGAAAGCGAAGAGGGCAATCTATTTGTTTATGTCGGGAGGGCCGCCGCAGATCGACTTGCTTGATTACAAGCCAAATCTAGCTTCGCAGTACAACAAGGATATTCCTGATTCTGTTCGCGGCAACCAGCAGCTGACCGGCATGACGGCGGGACAGTCGCGGTTTCCGATCGCGCCGTCGCACTGGGGGTTCAAGCAGTACGGACGGACCGGGACGTGGGTGAGCGATCTGCTTCCGTACACAGCGAAGATGGTCGATGATCTGACGATCATCAAATCGACCAACACGGATGCGATCAATCATGAGCCGGCGATCATGTTCATGAACACGGGCAATATGAATCCCGGGAAGCCTTGCCTGGGGTCGTGGCTCGCGTATGGGCTCGGGAGCATGAACGACAATCTGCCGACGTTTATCGTTCTGCAGACAAAGACTAATCCGAAAGAAAACAACCAGCCGGTATCATCGCGGCTTTGGAGCAGCGGGTTTCTTTCATCGGAATACGCGGGAGTTGGACTGCGTTCGGGCGGGGATCCGGTGCTGTATCTTGCCGACCCTGATGGGATCGACCGGGAAGTCCGGCGCAGGATGTTGGACGCGGTTGAGGAGATCAACCGGCAGACACAGGCTGAAGTTGGCGATCCGGAGACGAATGCGCGGATTGCTCAATACGAGATGGCGTTCAGGATGCAGGCTTCAGTGCCGGAGCTTACGGATCTGAGCAAGGAGCCGCAGTCGACGTGGGATCTATATGGGCCGGATGCGAAGCAGCCGGGGAGTTTCGCCTACAACTGCCTGCTGGCGCGGCGCATGGCGGAGCGCGGGGTGCGGTTTACGCAGATTTATAAGCGCGGCTGGGATGTTCATGGGGATGTGGTTGGCGTGCTGCCGACGCTTTGCCAGGAGACGGATCGCGCCTGCTACGCGCTGGTGACGGATTTGAAGCGTCGAGGCCTGCTCGATGACACGCTTGTCGTGTGGGCGGGCGAATTTGGGCGTACTGTCTACAGCCAGGGTGGCCTGAGCGCTGATAACTATGGACGCGATCATCACCCACGGTGTTTCACAACGTGGATGGTGGGCGGCGGGGTGCGGCCCGGAATCACTTATGGTGAGACGGATGATTACAGCTATAACGTTGTGAAGGACCCGGTGCACGCTCGCAACTTCAACGCGACGATTCTGGCCTGCCTGGGGATCGACCACAATCGGCTTACGTATGACTTTCAGGGTCTCGATCAGCGGCTGACGGGGCCGCAGCCTGCCTACGTGATCAAGGGACTCTTAGCGTGATCTCTGCGGAGCGAGTGACGGGTGCTGCGCGCACCCGGGTCATGCGGTCACCATGGACTTGGGTTGTGGGCGCGAGTGTTCTGCTTGCTGCGCTGCCATTTCTGTTGCACCTTGATGGTATCGCCCATGGGGATTGGCTCCAGTTTCTGGGGCGTTTTCATCCGACGCTGCTGCATCTGCCGATCGGGCTAATTGTCCTGGTTCCAATTCTCGAGATCGCGGGGGCGAGGCGGCCAGCGCTGCGCGAGGCTGCTGATTTTGTTCTTCGAGCGGCGCTGGTGCTGGCGCTGCCGACGTTTGCGCTTGGATACATGCTGGCGTATGGGGCGGGAGACACTGGAACGACTGTGACGCGGCATATGTGGGGGGCCGTGGCACTGTGCATTGGGCTGATGCTCTGCATTCTCCTTCGTCCAGCGTGGGTCGGGCGGCAGCAAGCATTTGCGTATCCCGCTCTGTTGAGCGCGAGTCTTCTCGCTCTTCTCTGGACGGGGCACCAGGGCGGCTCGATTACGCATGGCGGCGACTACCTTACCCACTACATGCCGGGTCCTGTGCGCGTGCTGTTTCCTTTTTCGGGCCCGAAAGGGGGCAGCTCAGGTTCTTTTTTTGCTCTTCACATCCATCCCGTTCTCGATGCGAAGTGCGTCGCGTGCCACGGATCGGGGAGCGCGAAGGCCGGCTTGCGGCTCGACAGCTACGATGACCTGATGCGCGGGGGGAAGGACGGCGCAGTCATCGTACCGGGTAAGCCTCAGGCAAGCTTGCTGCTGGCGCGCGTGACACTGCAGCCGGGCGATCCGCATTTCATGCCTGCGGAAGGAAGGACGCCGCTTACCTCAGACGAAATTTCGTGGATCCGGGCGTGGGTACGCGCCGGGGCGACGGCGACTTCGCCAAATATTCCCGGTGTGAGCATTGCGGGTGATCAAGCGGAGCCTCCGCCGAAGCCTGTCGGTGACTACAGCGGCCTTGTTCCCGAGATTCAGCAGATGCAGCGTGGGCTGGGAGCGAAGCTGGTGCCTCTTTCGGCGAAGGCGTCGGACGGGCTGATTCTGCGCACGGTGGATATGTCATCATCGTTCGGGGATGCGCAACTTGCGCAGTTCGAGAAGTTCGCGCCGTATATTGTCGAGGCGGAACTCGCGCGCACCGCGGTCACCGATGCGAGTTTTGATACTTTGAAAAGGTTCACGCATCTTCGCGCTCTTCATCTGGAAGGCACATCGATTACGGGGAGCAATCTCGCGAAGCTCAGCGGCATGACGCAACTCACGTATCTGAATCTGAGCGGGACGAAGGTGACGTCGCAATCGGTGGCGCCACTGAGGAAGATGTCGAACCTCCGCCATTTGTATCTTTTCAATACGCCGGCAGAGCCGGTTGAGAACACCGCAAGGAGTACCCCATGAGCGAAGGTATGCAGAGCCAATCCCGCCGAATGTTTCTGGCAACTGGAGGCATTGCGGCACTGGGTTCAGCAGTTCCGATGCACGCGATGACCACCGTGCAGAAGGATGCGCTGCCATCAAGGATGACTCACATGACGGGGAATGGGGAGTGGACGTATGAAGTTGCTTCGGGATGGGGAGCGCTTCCGACGGGAACCAAGTTCGGCGGAACCCATGGCGCGATAGCACAGGACAATGCGGGCAATCTCTATGTGAGCACGCAGAGCGAAACGGGCGTCCTGGTCTATGCACCGGATGGGCGACTGATCAAGACGATCGCGCAGGCGTTTCCTGAAGTGCACTCGATGGTGCATGCGGAGGAGGGCGGTGTCGAGTACTTCTACACCACGGTGCAGAAGGGAACGCCGCGGGAGAACTGGATCTTCGTCAAAATGAAGACGGATGGCACGCCTGTCTTGAAAATCACAGCGCCTGGGGAGGCGGGATTCAAGAGTCCGAACCAATGGCGTATCACTGCGGCGGTGCCGGGGACTGATGGCTCGATTTTTGTCGCAAATGGCTATGGAGATTCGCGAATCTTCCACTTCGACGGCAAGGGGAACTATCTACGAAGCTATTCGGGAAAGGGATCGGAACCGGGATCTCTAGACTGCAGCCACGGGCTGACACTTGATGCGCGGTACGGCCAGCCATTGCTGCTTGTCTGCGATCGTGAGAACCGGCGGCTTTGCCACTTCGACCTGGATGGGAAGTATGTCGATACAGTCACGCAGCATCTGCGGCGCCCCTGCCAGATTTCGCTGCATGGGGACTATGCAGTTGTGTCGGAGCTGGAAGGAAGAGTGACGATTCTCGATCGCGACAATGTGCCGGTCGCGTTTCTGGGCGATAACCCGGACAAGAAACAGTGGGCGAACTACGATCTCGATCCGAATACGATTGGCGCTGCAGAGTTCAGCGCAGCGCATGGTTGCTTTGTCGATCGCGAGGCGAATATCTATGTTTCCGACTGGAACCGGACCGGCAGGGTGATGAAGCTCAGCAGACGTACCGGGTAAACGGCACGGGCCCTTAGAAGTCTGCCAAGAAACTTCTTGAATGCCGTGCCGAGCCTCTCAAGCGTGAGCGTTTGTCAGTCGATGAAGTAGCCGATTTTTTCGAGGATGCTATCGTTCAGCTCGACTCCCAGGAGACGGGGATTATAGCCTGCGCGGATGTCGTCTTCGAAGTGCTGGAGGACAGTGCCGGGGAGGTCGGTTTGGGCGCGGAGCAAACGGATGAGCGCGGCGCTGTCGGTTGGGTATTCGTAGTCACCCGGAAGCCCGCATGACGGCTTGAGCGTCAGCGAGAGGGGGATCGTTCCGATGGAGGGGTCGCCGGAAGACCGGGCAATGAGATTCATTCGCATGTCGGGAATGGTGGCACCGAAATGCACCACCCTCAATGACACGGATAGGTGATAAACGTACGACCAGGGTAATGACGGCCATTACTTCCGGCACGGGGAACAGAGTTTTTAGCCCGGTTGCGGGAAAAAACTACTTCATTTCCTTCGATTTTGATTTGAGGTAGGTGTCGAAGGGGATTTCGAAGAAGAAAAGCTCGTTACCATCGGCATCGCGCAGCTTGTGAAGATGGAGCCTGGCGCCCTGTAGCGGGCGGTCGAGCTGGGAGACATCGTAGAAGAGGAAGCCGGCGCGGGTGGTGTGGGCTTCGACGACAAGGGCTCCGTATTCGAACTGGTTGAAGTCTTCCTCGATGTTCTTGTTGCTGGCCTTGGGCTTCATTTTGATGGAGGGGAAGGGGCCGGGCATGGGGATCTTTTTGCCTTCGCGCTCGGTGCGGGTCATGAGACGCTCGACGTCACCGGGCTCGGCGGCCTGGATGCGGTCGCCACCCTGGGTGTAAAAGAGGATGCGTGCATCGCGGAGAGAGATGGGGCGGTTGCCGTCGTTGGTGACAATGAGGCGGACAGGCATAATGCCGTGGCCGAGATAGTCGACGCGGAAGATGGATTCCTTTTCGCGGGTGTCGTAGGGCTCGACGGCGATGGAGACGTGTTCTTTTTCGTGGGTTTCGACGGCGGGGAAAGTGCTGGCTGGCTGAACGGGCGGAACCTTGTGGTCATTGGCGGAGGCTGATGCGGCTAGTAGTCCGATGACCAGAAGCGGCAGCGCGCAAACGACCTTCATCGTGCTCGACTTTAGCATTACTCTCCGGACACCAGCATACTCCGCTCTAGGCGCGGATTTCATCATCACCGGCATGGTGTCCACTGGTGTCTACAATCACTTCGATTGGGACGACACTATGCGAGAAAGGTAAGCATAATGTTGGAAAAGCAGGGCAAGTAGATCGCTGGCATCGAGACAGCCCAAGCCATCCTCCGCATGCTGCCTTCTTGCCGCATCATTCTTTTCTCCGGACACCAGAAGACCGCTGATCTCCTCGCCGAAGCCGCAGCCCTCGGACACACCTTCGACGTGGACGCAAAGCCGGTGCACCCACAAATCTTGATCGACGCGCTCGGTCCTCCCCCGCCCTTGCAAGCCCCAGCCGCGAGTTAAAGGACCATAGATACAACGACCTAGATAAGAGCTGCCCTCGACCGGCTGTGAGTCGGCGGCCCATCAAATAAAACCCTCCTCTGAGCAATGCGGGACAGCGCACTTCCTGCACAGAGCCTAGGATCTGATTAGAAATCAGGTTGTAAGTGGACAGTCGCGAATCATCTGAGGCTCTCATTTCCATACTTCGGAGCACATCGTTTCTCCTGGAACACTACGGCTACGACGGGCACGACCCTTCCAAGAGCGAACTGCAGCGCTCGATTCTACGTGCGATCAGCAACCTCCAGCCCGAAACGCCAGTCGACGGTATACCGGCCAACCGCTTCAATGGCCACGCCGCCGAATAAAAGACCATAGATACCGCATCAAGGCCAAGCGCTGACGCGTCTCGCCTTCGGCGAGAGCCTTGACGCGCGTGCGAGTGTCCAACGATTCCGGGAACTGGGCCAGAAACGATATCAACATCCAAAACAGAAGGGCCGCGCGGGGCGCGCGGCCCTGTCCTCTACCGAGGGGTGGCAGAGGAGGGGGAGCTTTTACATCATCAGGTTGCTGCTCATGTACGCCGCAAGCTGCTCGTCTGTGATTGAGGGTTTGGAATCCTTGAATGCGACGGCTCGCGCCTGCGTCTCCTTAGCCAGCGTCTGAAGAAGGTAGAAAAGATTCGCGCGGGAGTCGACAATCGGATGGTCGTTTGATTCATCGATGCGATCGTTCATCGTGCTTACCTCGTGCTGTGCTTCTTTAGGACTTTCCTGCACTCTAGGCCTCCTCCATCGACGATGTTGGTCAAAAGAGCACATCACTCCAGGAATATTCGACCTTCCAAAGCGGAAGGGCCGCGCCTGAGCGTGGCCCCCTGGTTGGGCTTTCTTACTCTCGGTCTGGTGTCCAGCCCGAATGGACACGGCCGCATGAACAGCGGCGATGCGTAATTCGCAAGCTATCCAAAATTCTCGCGGACACCACCATTCCCGAATCAAATCAAGGCCCTACCCCAAAAGACTTACCTAGTGCTCGACTGTATTATTTGAGGGTTAGAACGGTGGAAGGCGAATTCTGTCTCGCATGGTTTTGTTTTTCTACAACGTGGCGCTGCTGACGGCACTGGTGACGGGTGCTCCGTGGTGGCTGTGGCGGGTGGCTACGACAGAGAAATATCGCGAAGGATTATTGGAGCGGTTGGGGCGTGTTCCGGAACGTCTGAAGAGGCTGCGCGATGACTATCGGCCGGTGATCTGGCTGCATGCGGTGTCGGTGGGTGAGGTGTTGGCGGTGAGCCGGCTTGTCGAGGAGTTCGGGGCGGCGTTTTCCGGGCACAGGCTGCTGGTTTCGACGACGACTCGGACAGGGCAAGCACTGGCGCGGAGCGATTCGGGGGCAGAGAGGGTGTTCTATTGTCCGCTGGACTTGCCGTGGGCGGTGCGAGCGCATCTGAATGCCCTGAAGCCAGTGATGCTTGTGCTGGCAGAGACGGAGTTCTGGCCAAATTTGCTGAATAGGTGTTTCCGGCGGGAGATTCCGGTGGCGGTGGTGAATGCGAGGATTTCAGACCGGTCGTGGCCGCGGTACAAAATGCTGCGGCGGTTGTGGAGGCCGATTCTGGGGCGACTGAGCCGAGTGCTGGCGCAGAGCGAACTGGATGCGGAGCGGCTTGTTGCGCTGGGGTGCCGGAAGGAGCGGATCGCGGTTTCGGGGAATCTGAAATTTGATGTGCGAGTGCCGAAAGAGGCGGAGGCGACGCGGCTGCTGAGGTCGTTCGGTGCCGGCCTGCGGTTCGTGGTGGCGGGAAGCACGCTGGAAGGCGAGGAGGGGGCGCTGCTGGAGGCGTGGCCGAAGTTGCTAGCCGCCGATTCGAAACTCGTGATGGTGATGGCGCCAAGGCATCCGGAGAGATTTGGGGCAGTTGCTGGTTGGTTGGCGGGATCGGGAATCAAGTGGATGCGTCGGTCGGAGTGGAAGGGTAAGGCGGCGGGCGAGGCTGGGGCTCTGCAGCCCGGACAGGTGGTGCTGCTGGATACGATCGGCGAACTGGCTTCGGTGTATTCGCTGGCGGCGGTGGCGTTTGTTGGAGGGAGTATTGCGGAAGCAGGTGGGCACAATCCACTGGAACCGGCGCAGTTTGGGGTCCCGATTGTGATGGGTCCGCATTACGTGAACTTCCGGGCGATCACGGAGGATCTGCGAGCGCACGATGCTCTGCGGATCGCTACGAGGGAGGAACTCGCGGAAACTCTGAGAGATTTGGTGGTGCATCGGGATCAGGCTCGCGCCATGGGAGAGAGGGCAAGAGAGATTTTTGGGGAGCAGGCGGGAGCGACGGCGAGGTCTGTGGAAGCGTTGAAGGGACTTCTCGAACTCTCGGCTGAGAATCGATCGGTGGTTGGAATGGGACGCGTATGAGGCGCCCGCTGCTTCTGCCGCTGGTGCCGCTGTACGGGGCGGGGTTGGCGCTGCGCGAATGGCGGCTCGAGCGCGGATGGGAGAAAGTGCGGATACTCTGGTATCCGGTCGTAAGTGTTGGAAATTTGTCGACAGGTGGATCGGGCAAGACGCCGCTCGTGATTGCGCTGGCGCGCCTGCTGTGTGACGAAGGATTCCGGGTAGATGCTCTTTCGCGGGGTTACGGCCGCCGCTCCACGGTTCCCCTACGTGTTGACCCCGGTGGATCTGCGGACAAATTCGGAGATGAGCCGTTGCTGATTGCGCAACGAGCGAGCGTTCCCGTATGGGTGGCGGCGGATCGATACGAGGCGGGTACGGCCGCAGATCACGATTTCATCCAGGCCGGAGGAGATATGTCCGGCGATCCGGTCCCGCTGGTGCACCTGCTTGATGACGGCTTTCAACATCGCCAACTCTTTCGCGACATCGATGTACTGATGGTGAATCGGGAGGACTGGAACGACCATTTGCTGCCGGCGGGAAATCTGCGCGAATCGGTGGAGGCAGCGGAGCGCGCAAGCGTGCTGGTGATTCCAGCGGAGGATCTCGAGTTCGAGCAGGAACTACGCGATTGGGGGTGGTCCGGTCCGGTGTGGCGCGTGCGGCGTCGCATGCAGGTTCCGGTGTTCGACGGTCCGGTTGCAGCGTTCTGCGGGATAGCACGTCCCGAGCAGTTTTTCAGGGGATTGGAGGCGCGTGGTCTGAAGCTGGTTTTCAAGCGGGCGTTCAAGGACCACCATCGCTACACGGAGGCGGATGTGAGGGAGTTGATTGAGAGCTCTGGGAAGGCGGGTGCCAGATGCCTCGTCACAACCGAGAAGGATTGCGTGCGACTGGGTGATCTGACGTCCGCCTTCACAAATCCGCTGCCACTGCAGACAGTGGGGTTGACGATTGAGTTCGATGACGAAAAGAGTGTGGCTGCGTGGCTGCGAAAGAGACTCGCGGAGACGCACATGGCAGAGGCACATCGGAAAGCTGTGAAGGATCATCAGCCGTCCTGATCGCAACTGACGCACAGCTCCGGACGAGTGATGGCAATGAGTGTGCCGCGGCGTGTGAGAAAATTCTAGTTTGCAAAAGCAGTCCAAGTATCGTTTGCTTGTGGTGCGGCTGGGGGCCATGGGCGACATTCTGCATGCCTTGCCGGCGGTGACGGCGCTGCGGAACGCGCATCCGGCGTGGGTGATCGACTGGGTGGTTGAGCCGATGTGGAGCGCGTTGCTGACTGCTCAGCCAGGAATCGCGCGAGATACGCCGGCGGCGTTTCCGAGACAGCCAATCGTGGATCGAGTCTGTTTCGCGTCAACGCGCAAATGGAGACACAATCTGTTTGCGCGTGAGACCAGGGATGAGATTGGAGCGCTTCGGCGAGAGCTGAAACAGGCGCACTATGACGCAGTGATCGACTTTCAGGGAGCTGTGCGGTCGGCGCTGATCGGCCGGATGGCGCGGAGCCGGCGGTACATCGGCGAGGCGAGCCCGCGAGAGGCGCTGGCGAAGATCTTGTTCACCGAGCGGATCGCCACGCGCGGTGTGCACGTGATTGAGCAGGATTTGGAAGTAGCGGCTGCGGTTGCCGGTGACGAACTGAAAGCAACGCAGCCCAAGTTGCCGTTCGATTCCGACGCAGAAAAGTGGGCTGACCAGTTGATGACAGATGGGGGGGATGCTCCTGCCGTGCTGATCAATCCCGGAGCTGGATGGGGGGCGAAGCGCTGGCCAGTGGAGCGATATGCGGATGTAGCTCGAGGGTTGTTGAATCGAGGCTGCCGCGTTTTTGTGAATGCCGGGCCGGGCGAGGTGCTTCTGGCGGATGAGGTGGTGAAGAGGACAGGAGGCGGCGCTATTTCATTGCTGTGTTCCATTGAGCAACTGATAGCGATCACACGACGGGTGAGCCTCGCGATTGCGGGGGATACCGGTCCCCTGCATCTTGCGTGCGCGCTGGGGCGGCCTGTCGTGGGAATCTATGGACCAACCGATCCGGGCCGCAACGGACCGTTCGGAACGGGATTCAAGGTCTTCCGAAGTCCGGGAAGCCGCCGCGATCATGCGCGCCGGGAAGAACCGGAGGCAGGATTGCTGACGATCTCGCCAGAAGAGGTTCTCGAGGCGGCTGAAGAACTGCTATATCTTGAGGCGGCGCGATGACGGAGCAGGCGGGGGCGACTCAATCCGGAACGATGGAGCGGTGGCAGCGGATCGCGCGCCGGATACGGGTGCCTTTGGGATTTGTGACAGCTGCGCTGTATCTCTTTGAACTGTGGCGGAAGTCTCCGCACATGATGGCGATCGTGTGGAGTCTGCTGCTGGTGCTGCCGGGACTCTGGCTTCGTGGATACGCGTCAGGATACGTGAAGAAGAATCGCGAACTGACTCAAACGGGACCGTACGCGCATACGCGAAATCCACTGTACCTGGGATCAATTTTGATTGCAGCCGGCTTTGCTGCGGCGCTCTTGAGCTGGCCGGTGGCGGCCATGCTTGCAGCCATGTTCCTGATCATTTATGTGCCTGTGATTGCTTCGGAGGAACAGTTTCTGCGGTCGACTTTTGCGGATTTCGACGCGTATTGCCGGAGGGTGCCGAGGTTGATTCCGAGGATTTCGGCCGCAAATACAGTAACGGGACAAACGGAAGTTTCGATGGGTAAGTTCTCTCTTGACCTTTACTTGCGGCACCGCGAGTACAATGCAGCTATAGGAGCCGCCCTGCTCTATCTCAGCCTGCTCTTCCTCCGGCCGGCTTTGGGTCTTTTTGCACGCTTGCCGCAATAGCGGCCGGTCAAGCCGGGTTAGCCGGTTTCGCGCCGAATCAGTCCAATTCCAAGGAGCAGAGCCAAGCGGTGAGAAAGCGCACAGTTTGTGAGATGATTTTTGGCGCGCTTGTTCTCGCCTGCATGGGCCAAAGCCAGCAGCCGGCGCAGCCTACGCAGTCTCTCCCACCTTTGCCTCCGCCTCGACCAGGGTTCAGCTTTCCTCAGAAGCAGACGCTTACCTACACGGTGGACTGGCGCGTTTTCTCGGCGGGTACCGCGGTGATTCGATTTGAAGAATCGGGAGATCGCGAGAAGTTGAGCGCCGATGCCAATACGATTGGCGCAATCAATATGCTGTTCCACGCCAGCGATCACTTCCAATCAAGTTTCGACCGCGCAAAGGGATGCACGTACGAATTCGACAAGCAGACGGTGGAAGGAAGGCGTCAGGTCAATTCCACTCTGAAGATGGACTACGCGCAGGGGAAGTCGATTCTGGACGAGAAGAACATGGTGAACGGGCAATCGAAGCACGTTGAGTCGCCGATACCCGGTTGCATGACGGACTTGCTGACAGGAGTGTTCTACGCTTCGTCGCAGCCGCTGGAAATTGGGCACAACTTCGCGATGCCGGTGGTGGATGCGATGCACAACGTGCCGGTGACCATGAAGGTTGAAGCGCGCGAAGTGGTAAAGACGTCGCTGGGTACGTTCAAGACGATTCGAGTGCAGCCGACCGCGGACGCGGGCGTGGTGAAGAATCGCGGCAACATATGGATTTGGTACACAGATGATGACCGGCACCTGCCGGTACAGATGAGAGCGAGACTCTTCTGGGGAACGATTACGTTCCGGCTGACTGGGAATGAAAACAAGTAAAAATCAGCTCTTAGCCGTTAGCTTTTAGCTTTGTTATGGTTCGATACTGCTTCCCCACGCTCATGACCACAAATCGAGTTCACTGCATGCGGTAGCGTTCTCGCATCAGGCGTTGGAGGCGCGGCCAGTAGATCAGGTTGAAGGCGAGTTCCTTATCGGGGAACATGAGAAGCGCGGCCTTTCGAGTATCGGCGACCATTTCGGATGCTTCCTCCACACTGAGCGACGAGTCCTGCGCGATGACCTGCGTGACCATGTTGATCATGATCTGAAGGCGGCGGATCTTCCGGCTCTCTTCCTGGAGTTCCTCAGGCGATTGGGCTGGCTGCTGGTGCGCAGACTGGGCCTCTAATGGGGAAGCTGGGACGGCATCATTCTGCCGTTCCCAGGGGTCTCGAGATAAACCCATGCGGCAATTCCTCCTGGGTATTGGATGAAATTGTCGTGCTTTCAGTGCATGGTAGCAGCGGAATTGATGGGTGGCTGTTGCCAGAGGCAGTAGGAGACTCTAGCGAGCTACCCGGAGCGGCACCGAACCCGAGTCTTTCCAACTTGTGACGCGATTGTTCTGGAAATATATGTGGGAGTTGCCGTAGCCGAACTCGTTGTCGGAGAAGAGGGTTGGTGTGCCCTGCAGGGCGATGACGTCGCTCTTAGTTGATCCTATTCCGAAGGTGCTCAGGCCGGGAACGGAGGGTGTCTCAGACCAGAGCTTGACCCGGATGGGACCGGCCGGATCGATCTTCCATCCACCTACCTGCCCGTTCTTGAAATCGATCTCGGAGTTGCCATAGAACATCTTCTCGCCGTTTGAGGATGTGGGATTGCCGAGCACGGAAATGACTTCCATCGGAGTGAGACCTGCGGTGATGTAAGGCTTTGCTCCCGATAAATGATGGGTTGCGGGCCGAGCAGAAGCTGCTTTCTCCTCCGATGCTGCAGGGGCGGGGGGTATCTGTGGAGCAGCCGGGATGGTCGGCGCTGGAGCGGGAGCCGGTTGCTGCGCTTGTGAAGTTGAACTGGATCCAAAGTGCACCGCCACATCGTGTTGCACTTCGAGCTTCAGCTGATCCCAGGCGCGCGATGTTACCTGGTTGCCGGAGAGGAATGAATCTCCGGTAAACCACAGGACGGCCAGGACGGCGACTGCGCCGAGCGCAAAGCCGATTTTAAGCAGGATTCCGGGAACATTAGATTTCTGGCGGCGCCGGAGAATTCTTCGAATCTCCTCCGTTTCTTCGCCACCGAGGTCGGCTTCCGAAGGAACAAACGGCTGTTCGGGAATTGACGGCCTTTCAGAAGGGCGCGGCGGTTCCTGTTTAGGGTGCGAAATCAGATAATCGTGAGCCCCGTTGATCTCTTTCAATTTTTCTTCAGCGTCCCGGCTGAGTCTTGGGTCATGCGCGAAGCGATCAGGGTGCCAGACCTTGACCAGGGTCATGTAGGTATTTTCGATCTCTTCCGGCGTCGCGTGGGAGCCGAGCCCGAGCGTCTGCAAGGAAACGCAGCGGTCGCACATGCCGCCGAAGGTGTCGGCTACCATTCCGCACGCGCAGAGGGACTTTCCAGCTTTGGATGGATCGAAGGCCATAGGTGACTCGGAATCAGTTGGTTTTGCTGAAATCGTAGCATCCGGCGAGGCCCGAGGGAACAAATGCGGGATGATGGATTGAACTTCGGTTACCGTTGCAGGGGCTTACTTCTGTCCCGGTCAGTAACTGGTTTCGTGGCGAGTGGGACGATTGGGTCCGCTCTTATCTTGCAGTCGGACGGCAAGTTAATCGCTGATGATTGACGAGGGCACACCCTTGATGTGAGAAGAGCCGTCATGCGCGGATTTTGGAGTCCGTAGAATAGGATTGGATGGCTTTCACCGAACAGTACGACATCGCGATAGTGGGCGCGGGACACGCAGGATGCGAGGCGGCGATGGCGGCTGCCCGAATGGGGCTGAAGACCGCCCTGATCACGATGAATCTGGACCTGATAGCGCAGATGAGCTGCAATCCGGCGATTGGCGGCGTGGCCAAGGGGCACCTGGTGCGCGAGGTGGATGCGCTGGGCGGCATCATGGGTGAAGTTGCGGATGCAGTTGGGATTCAGTTTCGGCTGCTGAATACTTCGCGAGGTCCGGCGGTATGGAGTCCGCGAGCACAGTGCGATAAGCAGCTTTACCGCGTGAAGATGCGCGAGGTGCTGGAGGGGCAGCCGGGGCTGCATATCCGGCAGGCGGAAGTCGTCGATCTCGTCTTCGAGGAAGTCGACTCAGAGATCAGGGATCAGAATCAGGGACCGGGTACCAGGGACACAGGGACTGCGGAAATACCTCGACCGACGCGGCCATCTCGGCGGGTGCTGGGGCTGAAGTTGCGGGATGGGCGGCGGTTGATGGCAGGAGCGACGATTATCACCACCGGGACATTTCTGAATGGATTGATTCATTGCGGCGAAGAACGGTATCCGGCAGGGAGAAGTGGTGAGCCGGCATCGGTCTTGCTGGGAGAGGCGCTACGGAGATTGGGACTGAGGACGTGCCGGTTGAAGACGGGGACGCCACCACGGCTGGATGGGCGCACGATCAAGTGGGAGATGTTTGAGGAGCAGCCGGGTGATGCGGAGCCGACTCCATTCAGCTTCAGGACGAAGAAGATTGTGCAGCGGCAAGTCAGCTGCCATATCGCGTTCACGACACCGGAGACACTGCGGCTGATCCGCGAGAATGTGCACCGATCGGCGATGTACTCGGGGCAGATCGAGGGGATCGGGCCGCGGTATTGCCCATCGATCGAAGACAAGGTTGTGAAATTCCCGGACAAGACGCAGCATCAGTTCTTTCTCGAGCCAGAGGGACTCAACACGCACGAGGTCTACGTCAACGGAATGTCGACGTCGCTGCCGATGGAGGTGCAGTGGCAGATTGTGCATTCGATTCCGGGTCTCGATGAGGCGGAGATGCTGCGGCCTGGATACGCGATCGAATATGACTCGGTGGATGCGACGGAACTGGACCGCGGTCTGCGCGTGAAGTGCATGGAGGGTTTGTATCTGGCGGGTCAGATCAACGGGACGTCGGGGTATGAAGAGGCAGCATGCCAGGGAATCATGGCCGGGATCAATGCGGCGCTTTACTTGAAGGGTGAGCAGCCGTTCACGATGGATCGGACTGAGGGGTACACGGGGATCCTGATCGACGATTTGATTTCGAAGGGGACAAACGAGCCGTACCGGATGTTCACTTCTCGAGCCGAGTTTCGGCTGCATTTGCGCATCGACAATGCTGACCGGCGACTGACGCCTTATGGGCGCAGGCTGGGATTGATTAATGATGAGGCGTGGGGGGAATACGAGAAGAAGCAGGCGCGGATGGCAGCGCTGGCCAATGCGCTGACGACGCGCAAGGCGGATGCGGAAAAGCTGGCTACGGTGGGCATCGGAGATTTGGGAGCTGTGATTGGACAGACCTGGGCCCAGCTGTTGAAGCGGCCTGAGGTGACGATCGAGCCGGTGCTGGCCGCGATGCGTTCGGATCTGGAGTTGGATCCGCTGCTGTTCGAGCTTGCGCACGTCGAAGAAGATCCTGCGGTGCAGCGGGCGATGTTGCGCAATGAGGCGCGGGCAGTTGAAACGGAAATCAAGTTTGCCGGGTATCTGGAGCAGCAGAAGAAAGCGATTGCGAAGTTGAAGGCGGCGGAGTCGGTCGCGATTCCCGAGTGGCTTGATTACGACGTGATCAGCGGGCTGTCGCGCGAGATGCGGGAGAAACTGGAGCGTGTTCGGCCGGGGACGATTGGGCAGGCGAGTAGGATTCCCGGGGTCACGCCGGCGGCGTTGTCGCTGGTGCATGTGTCGATCCGGGTGCAGGGGGCGGGTCGAGTGAGAGCCGCGAGCTGAGTTACAGGCGTGGATTTCGTCCCTCTCCTCAAACCCGAGACTCCTCGGCATGCTCGAGATGCGAACCCATATGAAGGCAGGCGAATCGCGCTGAGCTGCTGTAGATTTGGGTATGCTCACGCCTGCTCGAATCGCTCTCACTGTTCTGTGTCTTGCTGTGCTGCCAATCCTGGCGCAGCCACCGGACGACAACAAGGTGCGGGCGCGCGAGCTGGGAGTTCCATTCGAAGGAACGCCGGGACATCTCAATGCAATCACGGATGTTCCAGGTGTGGAGGTCGGCGCCACGACTTTGATTCGGGGCGACGGCCCGTTGAGAGCAGGCGAAGGCCCAGTTCGGACCGGCGTCACGGTGATCTTTCCGCGCGGAAAGCAGAGCACCGATAACGTGTATGCAGGATGGTTCAGCCTCAACGGCAACGGCGAGATGACCGGCACGACGTGGTTGGAAGAAGCCGGGCTGCTGAAGGGGCCCGTCGGAATCACGAACACGCATAGCGTGGGAGTCGTGCGCGACTCGATCATCGCGTGGGCCGTCCGGCAGAACCTGATGAAGGCGGACGAATGGTCCTTACCCGTAGTCGCGGAGACGTGGGATGGATGGCTGAACGATATCAACGGATTTCATGTGAAGCAGGGCGATGTTTTTGCTGCACTCGATTCGGCGAGGACGGGCCCGGTAGCTGAAGGGAATACCGGCGGTGGAACGGGAATGGTCTGCTATGGGTTCAAGGGCGGAACCGGGACCGCGTCGCGCGTGCTCTCGAAGGAGACCGGAGGCTACACCGTCGGGGTTCTGGTCCAGTGCAACTGCGGCAGGCGGCCGCAGCTAACAATTGCAGGAGTGCCTGTAGGCAGGGAACTGACCGGAAACGAGCCCTATGCAGAAGCGAGGGAGCCGCAGCTGCCGGGGAGCGAGGTAAAAGGTGATGTTGGCTCGATCATTATCGTGGTCGCAACGGACGCGCCTCTGCTGCCACACCAATTGAAACGTATTGCGCGGAGAGCGTCACTGGGGCTTGCGCGAACAGGATCAGTCTCGGGGAACGGATCGGGAGATATTTTCATTGCTTTCTCGACCGCCAATCCACACGCAGATGATTCTCCCGGACCGAACGCGGTTCAAACTGTTTCGACGGAGAGGATAAGCCCGTTGTTTGAGGCCACAGTGGAGGCGACTGAAGAGGCCATTGTGAATGCGATGGTTGGCGCAAAGACAATAACGGGCATTAACGGACACACGGTCGTGGCGCTTCCCCACCAGAAGCTTCAGCAGGTTTTGAAGAAATACAACCGTTGATCCGCGATGGAAGGCTGGTACACCGGCCTATTTGTCGGACTTGCCGAAGATGGGGAAATGGAATGGTAGTTCGGCATCGGATTTCTTTTTTCCTTTTCCACTGTCTTCTTTGAGCACGGTGCGTTGCGAGTTGACGCAGAGCCATCCATTGTGAGCCCGCTCGAAGACGTGGGTGAAAACGCCCTTTTCGTTCACCTCGCCGGATGAGCCGCGATGATGGAGCACGTAGGTGCCGTTGGCGATAGCAGTATCCCCGAGCATGCGTACAGTAATGACCTTTTGTTCGAGGTGAAGCGATTTGTCTTCAGTAGCGATGATGAAGGCGAGCTGCTGGTTGCGAGTGGTGACGTCGCCGGAGCCTGAGACATCGAGAAACAAAGGCGAGAGCACGTTTTCCAGGCTGTATTGATCCCGGCGATTGACCGCCTGATCCCAGGCGTCCTCGATTTTCTGAAACTGTGCAATCTCGGGGGAGGCCGCGGAGGTTACGGGAGCCTGGGCGGGGACAGCGGTGTTTGTCGGGGCCTGGGCTAACGCGAAGCAGGGAAGAAGAAGAGCAGTGATGCAGGCAAGAATTCTGTTCATGAGCGTGCGGGAAACTCCCAGATACGATGATATCTCTTGGACGGAAGGGGCGGGGATTAGGGAACGGGACAGGGGACGAGGGAACGAGAAAACAAGGGAACAGCGAGCAGGGGATAGGGACGAGGACCTGGGTATGAGGAAGACTCCTGGACTACGCGCGAATTATCTCCAATGGAGCGACTTGATTAGACCAAGCTCTGGAGTTTATCGGGCTGATGGAGGGTAATCATCGAGTCTTCGATTGTGATGGAGCCCTCTTTGCGGAATTGACCCAATGTGCGGGTGACGGTTTCGCGCGTGGTGCATGCCATGGAGGCCATCTCTTCATGCGTGAGAAGCAAGGGGAATCGGTAACCTCCGTTTACGTGTTCGCCGATCTGGTGGGCGAGTTCGAGCAAGAGACGGCCGAGGCGGCCTGCAACGGTCTCGGAGAGGGCGATGCGGCATGCGTCCTGGAGAGCAAAGCGATATTCCTGGCAGATGCACTGAACCGCGCGCATCTGAGCTTCGCGATGATTACGAAGGAAGGTGAGGAAGCGCTCGCGTTCGACCGGACGAAGTTGCGCGGATGTTAGTGATTCGGCGGAGACTTCGTAGACGCCGTGAGAAAGAGCCGCATACAGCCCCAGGACGGATCCTGGACCCGCGACGCGAACGATCATCTGCCGGTCCTGCGCGCGTCCGGCGGTCAGCTTGAGATATCCGGAGCAAATGAGATAAAGGCAGCGGGCATCCTCGCCCTGGCTGAAGAGAGCCGCCTGAGGAGGAAGGCTGATGGTACTCGAAACGAGTTCCAGGTCGGCCAGAACAGCGCTGCCGAGAGAGCAGAACCAGCCAGGCCGGCGATTGGAGCATGATGCACAGCCGAGCGGAGATTGACGACCGATGCTCTTCTGTCGCCGTGTGGCCGGTGGAATTGCCAAGTCTGCCATTTTCTTGCCTTCCATACAGTCTGCCCATCCCGCAGCCCGGTGGATGTGATGGGGCTCACGCTCGCGCCCTGAGCTAAGGTCATTCCGGCGTTGGGAATAGGAATCATTCCTTTGGGGAAATTCTGCAGCACCAATGCGTGCCGATGGCGAAAAGATGGGTTGCGAGAGGCAAGTGTGACGGGAGGCATTCAACGGGATTTGGCGAACGCCCAGATCGGCCTTGGCTGGGGGGGGTTCAGACCCATGAGGTCTTTTGCACGAAAGAAGGTCCGCATGATGTATGCCGCTGAAAACACGGCCTATATACACAAGCAGTCTCCAAAATTCGCTCCTACGTGAGTTGGCGAGTTGAGCCTTCGGAGCGGGAGGCTGTCTCACGTGGATACGTGCCAGGTGCGGGATGTGATGGGGGTCACCGTAAGGTGAGTTCCCAGCGAGTTACGATCTCGCCCATAAGGTGATGCTCCGCACAGGCGCAGCCGAGTAGCAGCAAGTGAAGTCGTTCGAATCAGCAGATTCCCTAAGGGGAGGCATCGAGCGAGGAGTCATCGAGCTGGGAAAGGTTGGCCGGGAGTTTCTCAAGGTGGGCATTGATGCATAGAGAACGGCTAATTTCACGAAAGCAAGACTATTCAAGTCCGGGAATGACACTGGCTGTCTTCGTCTTCCTTCTGCTGTTTCCGGCTTTGATGTACTCGCGCGCGGCGGTCGCAGCGCCGGCTAAAGGATCTACTCCGAGCGCGAAGACCCAAGCTGCGACTTCCGCGCCGGGAGACTTTGTAGGACAGGAAACATGCGCCACTTGCCATGAAGAGGTGGCAAAGGGCTTCTCCTCAAACCCCCACACCAAGCTGGCGGAGATGCATGGAAAAACCGGTGCAACCTGCGAAAGCTGTCACGGAGCGGGTAAAGCGCACGTCGATGGTGGCGGCGATGTCACGAAGATCTTTAATCCTTCGAAGGCCTCAGCGAAGGAGATCGACGCGCGTTGTTTGAGCTGCCATCAGGGGCAGCATGCAAATTTCGAGCGTACAGCGCATGGCGAGAACAACGTGAGCTGCATCAGCTGCCACAGCGTTCATCACAGCAAGACAAGCGAGCAACTGTTGAAGGCTGAGGAGACGAAACTCTGCTTGCAGTGCCATTCGGAAACGAAGTCGCAGTTCAATATGCCGTTCCACCACAAGGTAGAGGAAGGGCTGATGAAGTGCACGGATTGCCACGATGCGCACGGCACGTTCAATCGCAAGAATCTCCGTTCTTCGGCACAAATGGATTCGGTCTGCACGAAGTGCCATAGCGAGACGGCAGGGCCGTTTGTGTATGAGCACTTTGTGGTGAAGACAGAGGGTTGCACGTCGTGCCACTTTCCGCATGGCGGACCTAATCCGCGGCTGATCAATCGCGCGAGCGTGAACACACTTTGCCTGCAATGCCACTCACCGTCGCCGAACTTTACGGCGAGCCAGCCTATTGGGCCGGCGCACAACCAGGCAACTCAATACCAGGCTTGCACGACATGCCACGCAAGCATTCACGGATCGAACACAAGTCCGATCTTCTTCAATTCAACGGAGTAAGGGGCGAGCGATGACGAAACAGATTGAACACGAATACAGTCTGGTTGGGTCGTCTGCCGGAAGCAGGTTTTTCCGGTTGAACGCCCTGACTGCAACAGCAATCCTGGCAATTGGCGGAGCACTTGGCGCGTGGGGGCAGCAGTCCCAAGCGGTTCAGACCGAGACTGCGAAGCCAGCAGCTGAAAAGAAGCCGGCAGCCGAGCCGAAAGAGAAGATGGTCGGCAACTACACCATGCACTCCAGCGTTGAGCTGGGCGGAGTGCTTACGCAAAAAGACGGCAGCAGCGCGATGTGGGCGACGATGATCAATGAAGGCACAGGAATGCGCGTTCTGAATCAGTCGCTCGAACTTCGCTCGACTAATCCAGCGAAGACGCGCTTTTTTGACAGGCTTTCGTCGGCGAGCTTTGGTTATGGCGGCGAGCCGAACAACGTGTCGTACCTGAACATCTCGAAAGGGCGGTGGTACGACTTTGCAGGAAACTTCCGGCGCGACCGGAACTATTTCGATTACAACCTGCTGGATAACTCACTGCTGTCTACCGCTTCAGCAACAACTCCAGCGCTGATTGCGGAGCCGAGTTCGCTGCACGTCTTCAACACGGTGCGGCGCAACACGGACGCGCTGATCACACTGGCTCCGTTGTCGCGGGTCAGCTTTCGAGTGGGCTATAACCACAACACCCACGAAGGGCCAACGTATGCGAACGTACACGGCGGCGGTGACGTGGTGGTGTTGCAGTGGTTCAGGAACGCGCTGGATACCTACACGGGCGGCGTCGACTTCAAGCTGGCGAAGCGCACAACGTTGAGCTATGACGAATTGTTCGCGCTCTATCGAGGCGATTCTCCGTACGTGCTGGCGCCAACGCCATTCACGCTTGCGAATGGAACGCCGACCACGGTGGGTGTGAATACACTTGCCACAGCGACGTGCGGAACAGGGGCAAATCGGACGGCAGAAGTGGTGAACGGGATTGTCAATCCGTTCTGCAGCCAGACACTGGTGCAGAGCCAGGTGGCACCAACTCGAACGATCTTCCCGACGGAGCAGTTGCGGTTCAGTTCCCACTACTGGGACAAGGTGGCGTTCAACGGACGTCTGGCGTATAGCGGCGGCGTGTCGAATGTGAACCACTTTAACGAGACGTTTACCGGGCTTGTGGCGCGTACATTCAATCGCCAGGAGATCGACACAGGCGGATATGCGGATGGCCGATTGGCCCACAACAAGCGGAACAGCGTAACTGGCGATTTCGGTATCGAGGCGGAACTGAACCGGTATTTCTCGGTGTCGGAATCGTTTGATTATCGCTACTTCCGCGTCGTGGGCAACGATATCCTTGTCTCCACGATCTGGGGAAGCGCGACGGATCATCCAGCGACTATCAGCGTTAATACACCGCTCACTGCTTTCACTCCGGTGACAACGACTACTCCGGGTGGAGACACGATCAACCAGAAGATCGAGCGAAATACAGTGTTGGGGATCGTGACGATCTCTCCGGCGTTGAAGATCTCCGGAGGGTGGCGTTTTGACAATCGGCAGATCAGGGATGCAGACGAGAACCGCAGGTGGCACCAGAACGGCCTTTTGGTGGGCGCCGCGATCACGCCGTCTCGCGTTTTCCGGTTGAATGTGAACCTGGACACGCTGAACTGGAAGGCTGCAAATTCGGAGACGCCTACCGATACGTATACGCGTGAAGCTCCGAACAAGGTGTACCACGTGAGAGCGAGAACGGTTGTGACACCGGCAAAGTGGGTCAACTTCGCGGTAACGGCAAACGATTTCGAAGGCAAGAACGACGATCCATTAGTCAACCACAAGGAGCACAACCGGAATTTCAGCTTCGCCACGCAGGTGATAGCGAACGAGAAGCTGGGTTTCGATTTCAACTACTCGCATGACGATGTCTTTTCGAAGACGGACCTTTGCTACATCTTTGTGGCGACGGCAACCTATCCGCTGCCTGCAGGGGCGAGCGGATCGACTGGAACATGTTTGCAGACAGAGAGTAATCCGGGCGGAACATTGCCGACACAAGCGGCTGCTTCGCAGCTTTACCTCGGCAATGGAACATACGATGCTCCCGCGAACTTTGTCTCCGGAGCGATCACGTTTGCACCTTCGAAGTACCTCCGGCTCAATGGTGGCGCACGACTGAACCACAACAGCGGGAGCGCCGAGTTTCTGAATCCGTTGATGGTTCCGGGCGCACTGAATTCCAAGGTGCTGGCGCCATTCGGGGATGTGGTCGTCAACATCGCGCCACAGTGGGCGTGGCACGGCAACTGGGTTCATCATGGATACGATGAAACCGGCGGTCCTGGTCCGGCTTCGCGGGATTTCCACGGTGATGTAGTAACTCTGGGTGTGAGGTATGCATTCTGAGTAGCTCGAGTGGACCGGACTATGCAGAGCACTCCCGGTCCACTCGATTGCAGTGAACACTGGAGCCGTGCAGTGAATGGGATGAAGCACGGCCGCCAAGAACAGGTCCCCTCGCAGCGATCTTCCCCAGTGCATTGGGGAGAACTCTGGGAGAGCAAGAGATGAATCACATGTTTCGAACCGTGGGAGTAGCGTTGGTTGGAGTGATGCTGACAGGCTCAGTGGGTTTTGCGCAGTCTTCGACCGAAGCGTTGTATAAGTTGAAGTGTCAGATGTGTCATGGCGAAAAGGGGATGGCGGATTCTGCAGCGGGCAAATCGATGAAGGTGAAGCCGATCTCTGATCCTGACGTGAAAAAAATGAACGAAACGCAGATGGTGGAAGCGGTCAGAAACGGAATGGGCAAGATGCAGCCGTACAAGGACAAGATGACCGACGCGCAGATCAAGACGGTAGTAGGGTACTTCAGAACCTTTTTGAAGTAGTGCAGTGAAGGAAGTTGCAAGTGTGAGTGATCGGTCCGGCGCATTCTCGATTTTGAGCATGCGCCGGTCTGATTCAGACGGATACCAAGGGTTGGTCAACAAAAGTAGCAATTTTTCAGTCCAGCTGGTGTTTAAACAGAGCAGGTTGTTGGTTTTTGCAGAAGTTGGTTGGGCGTGGCCCCCGGCGATTGGCCATAATGCATTTGAAGGAGTCTCGCAATGACGAAGGCGATTCGATCGATGGCGGTGCTGGCTGCGACGGTGTGTCTGGCTGGTTCCATGGGCTTCGCGGAAACGGCCGAAGCGATCTACAAGGCGAACTGCCAGAGCTGTCACGGCAGCACGGGGACACCAAGCGCGGGTATTGCCAAGATGATGAACGTGAAGGCCGCGTCGGAATACAAGACGAGCGAGAAGGAACAGATCGAGTCGATAAAGAACGGCAAGGGGAAGATGAAGCCGTTTGCCGGCAAGCTTACGGACGCGCAGATCAAGGATGTGGTTACATATTTCCGCACGTTGAAGTAGTGAATGCACTGACCCGCTTCATGCCGTGTTGTTTGAAACGGGTCCCGGCCGGGCGCCGGGGTGGATGAAGCGGGTTATCTGTGTCTGGGGGGAAGACAATGACGCAACGATTCCGTGAGAACTGGGTGCGACCGGCACTGTTCTTCGGTAATAACCCAATAAGCCTTGCAGGCGGGGCGATCACGAGCGCCGCCGGTGTAACCATGATCGGTTACTGGCTGGTGGAGCTGTTTGGCCGGTCAAATGACAATCCATATCTTGGGATTATTTTCTTTCTGATTTTGCCTGCGGTTTTTGTGTTGGGGCTGCTTCTTATACCGATTGGTGTTTACCTTCGCCGCAGGAAGCTGCAACAGGCAGGACAGGTTCCGGCTGAATTCCCGAAAGTCGATTTGAACGACAGTGTGTTCCGGCATGGGCTGGACATCGTGCTGGTGGCGACGATCGTGAACCTGCTGGTGGTCTCGATGGCCAGCTACCGGGGCGCGGCGTACATGGACTCGCCGCAGTTCTGCGGGACCTCTTGCCACGTGATGCATCCGGAATATTCGGCGTACAAGGTTTCGGCGCACTCGCATGTGGATTGCGTGGCGTGCCATATCGGTTCCGGAGCGGAATCGTATTTCAAAGCAAAGGTGAACGGAACGAAGCAGCTTATCGAAGTCAGTTTCAATCGATATCCGAAGCCGATTCCCTCTCCGGTGATGAATCTTCGACCGGCGCGAGAGATCTGCGAGGGCTGCCACACGCCGGCGAAGTTTGTGGGCGAAAAGCTGCTGGTGAAATCGAATTTTGCGGATGACGAGAAGAACACCGAGACTCAGAGCGTGGTGCTGCTTCACCTGGGCGGCATCGATTCACTGTCGCATCTGACTGGAATCCATGGTGTGCACCTGGGACATATCGAATACGTGACGACGGATCCGACGCGTACAACGATTCCGTGGGTGGAGCGGACGTTTGCGGATGGATCGAAGACGGCGTTTGCGACTTCGAGTCTGAAGGGCGCAGTGCCGCAGGGCGAGAGGCGCGTAATGGATTGCATCGATTGCCACAATCGTGCGGCGCACACGATGCAGACCGCGGAGGACGCGCTTAATCGCGCGATGGCCGAAGGGGCGATCAACCCGGAACTGCCCTGGGTCCATAAGAAGGGTCTAGAGTTGCTGAAGGCCGACTACAAGACGGAAGATGAAGCGCGGCAGAAGATACCGGAGGGGCTCACACAGTTCTACCGGAACGAACATCCAGAGGTCCTGGCGCAACATCCTGACCTGGTGAAGGCAGCGGGCGAAGGACTGGTGCATGTGTTCACGACAAACGCATTTCCGGATATGAAGGTGACGTGGGGTACGCATCCGAACCACATCGGGCACATGAGTTATCCGGGGTGCTTCCGCTGCCACGATGGCGACCATGTTGCGCAGAACGGCAAGTCGCTGACACAGGATTGCGCGGTCTGCCACAACCTGCTGGCAGTCGATGAGGCAAAGCCGAAGGTGCTGCAAGATCTTGGAATACAATCCGGATCGAAATGAGCGTGGTGCACCGTTGGGGAAGGGGCGGCAGGTTGCCGCCCCTTGGTGTTGTTGCGTGATGATCAAGGGGTCATGGTAGGCTGGCTCTTCACGTCAGGAGAGTCTGAATCGGATGCATTCCACAAAGAATTTGAATTTCAACCTCGTTGCAGCGGCACATGCCGACATGATCGAGCATGGTTTCCAACCAGATTTTCCTCCTGGAACTGATACGGAGTTGGCGAAGATCAAGGCTCAAGCGGAGCTGCCGGCCACGAAGGATGTGCAGGATCTTCGCGGACTTCTTTGGTCGTCGATCGACAACGACACTTCGAAGGATCTGGACCAGATTGAGTGGGCCGAGCAGCTATCGGATGGGCGAATTCGCGTTCTGATTGGGGTTGCCGATGTGGATGTGCGGGTACCTCGTGGAAGCTTGCTGGACAAACATGCGCAGTCGGAGACGACGTCTGTATACACGGGAGTGAAGGTATTCCCTATGCTGCCGCCGGAGTTGTCAGAGGGCCTCACCTCGCTCAACGAGAACGAAGATCGAAACGCGGACGTGATTGAGTATGCAGTCGACGATTCAGGCAGCGTATCCGATGGAAAGGTCTATCGCGCGCTTGTGCGCAATCGGGCGCAACTAGCGTATCCGAGCGTGGGCGCATGGCTGGAAGGAACTGGGCCAGCGCCCGAGAAGGTGGCTGCCAATGCCGATCTTGCAGCGCAGCTGAAGCTGCAGGACAAAGCGGCGCAGAGAATGCTCGGGAGCCGGTTCCAGCACGGCGCACTGGATCTTGAGACGATCGAGACGCACCCGGTGGTGCGGGCGGACGAAATCGTCGATATCGGCAGCCAGGAGAAGAATCGCGCGACGTCATTGATCGAAGAGTTCATGGTGGCTGCGAACGGCGTGGTTGCGCGGACGTTTGAAGAGGCGGGGGTTGCATCGATCCGGCGCATTGTGCGGACACCGAAGCGCTGGGACCGCATCGTTGAGCTTGCAAACGGGCTGGGAACGAAGCTGCCGGTGGAGCCGGACTCGAAGGCGCTGAATGACTTTCTGCTCGCGCAAAAGAAGAAGGATCCCGATCACTTCCCGGATCTTTCGCTGGCAGTCGTGAAGCTGATGGGGCCGGGCGAGTATGTGATGGTGAAGCCGAATGAGGTGTCGCCGGGTCATTTCGGGCTGGCGGTGCAGGATTATACGCATTCGACGGCGCCGAACCGGCGGTTTCCGGACGTCGTGACGCAGAGAATTATGAAGGCACACCTCGCCAAGGCGCAGCAGCCTTACTCCGAGGGAGATCTGAACGCGATTGCGCAGCGATGCACGCTCATGGAGGATGCCGCGCGCAAGGTGGAGCGCGTGATGCAGAAGCGCATTGCGGCGGTGGTGCTGCATCCGAGGATCGGACAGACGTTCAGAGCGATCGTCACCGGCGTGAACCAGTACGGCACGTTTGTGCGCGCGCTGGAACCGCACGTTGAGGGGATGCTGGTGAACGGCGGCAAGCCGGGATCGAAGGGGCTGGATGTCGGCGATCGGTTGACCGTGCGACTGGTAAACACAGACCCGCAACGCGGGTTTATCGACTTCGCGATGCAGGGGTGACTCTCGGTCTCAACAGCTGAGCGGCACGCTAAGCGTCGCCGGTCTCCGCTGTAACAGGTGCAGGTGAGATCTCTTCGGCCGCGTCGTCGGCGATGGTGCGTGGCTCGTCGATCCAGAGGCAAACGATCCACCAGATGACGACGAGAAGGTAGACGGCGCTGTTGGTGTTCAGCAGCTTGTCCTGGATTCCGATAACGCGTTCGTATTCTGCCTGCGAGTGCGGGGTGGTGTGGCGTGCAATGGTTTGCCAGATGCCCTGTGCGGCCATCTGCGCGAGCGATGCGGTGGAAAGGCCGATGACGATGCGCTGAACGTGCGTGCGCCATCCGGCGCCATAGCGGTGGCCCACGGCTACGACGAGCACGCCGAGCCCGATGGAGAGCACGTCGACGAGCAGGCCAATCTTGACCGATAGAAACTGCGTAAACTGCAGCTTTGCGATCAGGGTGTCGAAGGCCAGGGAATGGAAGTTGGGCCAGGGGCCCCATTTCCAGACGACGAGGCCAGCCATGATCAGCAGGGCAACTGTCCAGCCGAGCCACGCACGCATCGAGGCACGGCGAAAGGCGTGGCGGGCCAATTCGATGAGGATGACCAGGCTGACGAGCGCGGAGATGGTGGCCAGCGTGATCGCGATTTCGCCCATGGTGATAGGCGGGAGCCGGTCGTGAAGGAGCCGATTGATCAGCAGGCGAAGGGTGACCAGGACGATGCCAGTGGAGAACCAGGGGAAGCGGCGGATACGGTCGCGCCCGAGGAGCACGACGAGCAGGACGAGGAGCGCGGCGAAGGTGAGGGTCCAGAGGACCTGGACAGCGGTGAAATGAAAGTTGAAGTGCATGCGATCCTTAGAACGTCCCATGAAGGGACCAAACATTCAGTCTAGGTCATCGAACTACGATACTGTGCTTTTGAGAATCGGCGAGGCTTGGAACAAGCCCGTGAACGGCGGAATGGGGTATCCTAGGAGAGCGCGCCCGTAGCTCAGCTGGATAGAGCGAATGCCTCCGGAGCATTAGGTCGGGAGTTCGAATCTCTCCGGGCGCACCATTCCATAATCCCCCTCACTCATGCAATCGATTTAGAATTCAGGGCTTCTCCCTGATTCCTAATTCTTGTTCCCGGCGCGTTCGCAATTCTTCCATGACGGACTGGATGAGGGCTTTGGCGCCTTCCATGCCGCTGAGAACGGCCTGGAGGTCGAGGGCGGGGACGCTGGGATTGCGGCTCGACGTGCAGTAGACGCCGTGCTGGCCGACCATGATGAGGGAGTCGGTAAGGAGGTCGAGGGCGACCGCGAGCCGGCCGCGCTCCGGGCCCATCATGAACTCGTGTTTTTCCAGGTCGGCGCGCTTCTCGTCGAAGATGCTCATAAGTAAAGCGTACCGGATGGGGAACTACCGGGGCTGAAGAGGACGCGGAAAAACGTGGATCCTGCCCTGGAGACTGTTCGAAAACCACCCTTCAACAGTTAAAGCCGTGCCATTTTGCTGGCTTTATGGCACGACTGAACAGCTTGCTAAAAAAATCCAAATCAGAACCCAGGCTGAACAAAACTTCGCCCGGCGGCTAAAGCCGCCATTCATTTTGCGACGCTTAGCGGCACGACTAAAGTCGTGCCCTTTCAAAACAGAGACTCGAGTTGAGTTTTCAGCAAGTCGGAAAGTCGTGCCCTTTCACAACCAGAGTTTTTCAGCAGCCTGTTAAAGCCCGAATATGGTTTTGGGGGTTTTGCGACGGGGGCGAACTCGTTCCGTGACGCTACTCGCTTTCTCATCCATCGAGCGAAAGATGTGCGATGAACGCGGGCACCTGCGACTATTCCGCCCTAACAAGTTAGGACAGAACTATGCCGCCCAACAGAGTTGGGCCGGTGCCCCGGGCACCGATGGAAGGGGGTATCTGGCATCCCCGGGGGCACCCAGACGGTGTGGTCAGAAGTCGAGCTTTTTCATGAAGTCGGCATCTTCGCGGAGTTCGGCCATGGGATCGCCCTGGAATTCCTCCTGCTCGATGAAGTAGTGCTTGATGCCGGTGGCGGCGCGGAGAATGGGCTTGTAGTCGATGCTGCCTTTGCCCATGGCCACGTTGCGCCATTTGCCGTCGGGGCCCTTGATGAGGTCCTTGATATGGAAGAGCGGAAAGCGCTCGGGCGATTTGCTCAGGTACTGGATGGGGTTGTGGCCCCCTGCTACGACCCAGCCGCAGTCCATTTCGAAGACGACAAGCCTGGGATCTGTACGTTTGAGCAGTTCGTCGAAGAAGACGATGCCGTTCTCGGTTCCGAACTCAATGGTGTGATTGTGGTAGCCGAAGGTCATTCCAGCGGCTTTCACTTTTTGGCCGATGGAGTTGAATTGATCGGCTACATAGCGCCAGTCGTCGAGATTCAATTCGCCGGTTCGTGACGGGTCGCGATGAACGCCGGCCCAGGAACAGATGATGTACTCGAGACCGAGAGCCTGGCTGTATTCGATGAGCTGGTTGAGTTTCGTTCTTAGTTCTGCGAGGGCGTGATGGGTGCTGACGCACTTGAGGCCGGCTTTCTGGAGGGCGTTGCCGAAGTCTGCGGCAGTTTTGTCGAAGTAGCCGGCGGCTTCGACTTCTTTGTATCCGGCAGCGGCGAGTTGGTCGAGTGTTCCCTGGAAGTTTTTGGGCAGGAAGTCTCTCACCGAATAGAGCTGCAGGCCGATGGGTTGCTTCAGCGTAGCTGCGGAGAGAGAATCGAGGCCAACGAGAGAAGTGGCGGCGAGTGCGCCGGATGTTTTGAGAAAGGCTCGACGAGAGCAGAATTTCATTTGATTGTTTGTCTCCGCAGTTGTCAGGACTTTATGGTTTGCGCAGCAGAATCCCAGGTTGCGGCGGCTTTGTTGACGTAAGAATGGTTGGCCATGTGACAGGCGATGGCGGCGTGGTTGCCGAAGACTTCGTCTTCGACTACGTGTTCGCGAGTTTCGACGGCGCGAAGAAATGTAGAGATGTGCTCGGCAGTGTCATCGTAATCGCGCGGAGCGGAGAAAGTTTCGGTGAGCGGAAGGGTCGCCTGGGGCCCGGGGTGTGCGGCGTTCCACCCATCGTAGTACTTCTTACGGGCTTCGGCGGTCCAGCCGATGACGGAGTAGTACTCAGGCTGCGGCCGGGTGTCCTGCGGAGTGAAGGTGACGGAGTCTCCTTTGATGGTGAGCGTGCCCTCTTTGCCGTAGAGGGTGGTGTCTTCTCCCGTATCGTTGTTCTGATTGCAGCGCACATTGACGGCTACGCCCGAGTAATCGAAGAGCGTTACGAGAAGATCGGGATAGTCGCGACCGTCTTTGAAGTGTGTGAGGCCGCCGCTGGAGTAGGCGCGATTGGGTGCAGCGTTGATGCCGGTGATGCACTGGATGCCGGAGAGCAGGTGCACAAAAAGATCGCCGGCGAGGCCTTCGCCGTAGTCTGCGAAACAGCGCCACCGGAAGAATCGCTTTGCATCGAAGGGGCGATCGGGAGCATCGCGTAGCCATGTCTTCCAATCAATGGTGTCGGGGCCGGCGCCGGGGGCGATGGGATAGACCCATGCGCCAGAGTCGGAATTGCGATCCATGCTGGCAGTGATCAGGGTGACTTCGCCGAGGCGGCCGGACTTGTAGATTTCGGCGGCTTTTTTGAACACCACGCTGCTGACGCGCTGACTGCCGGCCTGGAAGATGCGTTTGTTTTCCTGAACGGCTTTGACCATGGCAAAGCCATCGGCGACGTTGTGCGACATTGGCTTTTCGCAGTAGACGTCTTTGCCCGCGGCGATGCAATCGAGAACGACGCGGCGGTGCTGGAAATCGGCCACGGCAACGATGACCGCCTCTACGTCTTTACGATCGAGGAGTTCGCGGTAGTCGCGGGTTGTGGGGACGTCGGAACCCCAGGCTTCGACGCCGGCTTTGCGATGCATGTCGTAGAGATCGGCGGTGCCGACGAGCTCAGCGTTGGGGACTTTACGCGCAGAGCGCAGAAGGTCGCAGCCGCGGATACCGGTGCCGATTGAAGCGAAGCGGATCTTTCGGCCGCTGGGGGCCGCCAGAACAGCGGGTTCGAGCAGAATCGATTTAGCAGCGGCACCTGCGGCGGCAGCAACGGTGCCGAGGCGAACGAACTCTCTGCGTGAAATAGGACCCATGCGAAGAAACCTTTCTCTTGCGTCGGTAATTTTCGTCCCTGGGGCGGCGGTGTGTCCACCGGCACGGGCCCGCAGCGAAGGCGATGTCATAGGATGCTTGAGATGATGCAAATCTTGGGACGGCAGGGTCGAGTGATGGCCATCGACAGGAGAGTTCGCGTGAACTTGAGGTTGATTGTTGCGTGGGTTGGAATGTGCAGCGCGGGAATTGCGACCTTGCAGGGAACGGCGCAGTCAGCGGGGAGCCGGGAGCGTGCGTCGAGTCCTGACTTAGGGCCGAGCGTGCTGGTGTTTGATCCGTCGATGGCGGCGACGGAGATCCAGGCGAAGATCGATAAGGTATATGCGGCCCAGCAGCACAGCGAATTCGGCAAGGAAAGGTACGCGCTGCTGTTCAAGCCCGGGGAGTATCACGTAGATGTGCCGGTAGGGTTCTACACGGAAGTGATTGGGCTGGGCGCAACGCCGGATGCGGTGCACATCGTCGGCAATGTGCACTCGGATGCGAGCCTGCTGAGGAACAATGCGACGTGTACTTTCTGGAGGTCGGTCGAAGGCTTCTCGGTGACTCCCACCGGCGGGACGATGCAGTGGGCAGTGTCGCAGGCGGCGCCGTTCCGGCGGATGCACGTGAAGGGCGATATCGTGCTGCACCAGAAGAGCGGCTGGGCGAGCGGCGGGTGGATGTCGGATTCGGTGGTGGATGGCAATGTGGGCGCGGGCCCGCAGCAGCAGTGGATTTCGCGGAACAGCGAGTGGGGAAGCTGGACGGGAGCGAACTGGAACATGGTGTTCGTTGGTGTGCCGCATCCGCCGCAGGGCGAGTGGCCGCGGCCTCCGTATACGAAGGTGGAGAAGACGCCGGTTGTCCGCGAGAAGCCGTTTCTGCAGGTGGATGGAAAAGGGAGCTGGTCGGTGCGGATGCCGGAGCTGCGGAAGGACAGCGCTGGGGTTACATGGCGTGGAGGATCGACGCCGGGACGGGATATTCCGCTGAGCAAGTTTTATATTGCGCAGGCTGGCAAGGACAGCGCGGCGAAGATGAATGAAGAACTAGCGAAGGGGAAGAACCTGCTGCTGACGCCGGGCATCTACGATCTGGATGAGCCAATCAAAGTCACGCGCGCGAATGCGGTAGTGATGGGAATGGGATTTGCGACGCTGCGGCCTGTGAATGGAACAGCGGCGCTGGCGGTTGCGGATGTGGACGGGATCGATGTCGCGGGAGTCCTCATTGACGCGGGCGAGAAGATCTCGCCGGTGCTGATGGAGGTTGGACGAGAGGGCAGTCGAGTTTCGCATGCGCGGAGTCCGATCTTTCTGCACGACGTGTTTTTCCGGGACGGCGGAGCGGCAGTAGGGCGGGCGAAGGTGAACCTCGAGGTCAATTCAAATGACACAGTCATCGATCACACGTGGATATGGCGCGCCGATCACGGTTCGGGCGTGGGATGGACGAGCAATCTGAGCGATAACGGGATGGTGGTGAACGGCGATAGCGTGACTGCGTACGGGTTGTTTGTGGAGCACCACGAACAGTTCCAGGTGCTGTGGAAGGGCGAGCACGGGCGGACGTACTTTTATCAGTCGGAGATTCCGTACGATCCGCCGGACCAGCAGAACTATACATCTGCACAGGGCGTGAATGGATGGGCGTCGTACAAGGTTGCGGATGGCGTGAACAATCATGAGGGTTGGGGGCTTGGGATTTACAGCGTTTTTCGGCATCCGAATGTGAATTTGACGCGGGCGATCGAGGTGCCGGTGAAGCCGGGAGTGCGGTTTCATCACATGATCACGGTGGCGCTGGATGACAAGGGCGAGATTTCGAATGTGATCGATGACAAGGGCGGGCCGACGCACCTGGCGCCGCACAGGGTTGATCCGAAGGTGGCGGAGTTTCCGCAATAGCGTTTGAATCGTGAGATGACGTCCGACGATCGGCATTGACGGCGGGCGTCGCGTGGGAGAATGGAGCAGTAGACATCATGAGCAACGAGAGCGTTCCCGAGCCAAATTCCACGCCAGAGACACCATCCACCAACAATGAGCCGATCATTGCGCCGGCAGGTCAAGACGCGGCAGAGCCTGCGAGCACGCCGCCGATTGAGAGTTTGGCAACTGCCGAAGACGCTGCGAAGACGCCGCCGGAACCCGCTGCCGAAAATGTTCCGGCGGAAGAACCGGCTGAGCCGCTCGAGGATTTTGCAAATATCCTCATGGATTTTGAGCGGAGCCATGCGCACAAGCCGTCAGGCGGCGCAAAGCAGCTTGAAGGAACAGTAATCTCGGTTTCTGCCGAGCAGGTCTTCATCGACATCGGGTACAAGATTGAAGGCGTGTTGCCGCGTTCCGCGTTCGGGAACAATGCAGAGGGTGTGAAGCCGGGAGACAAGGTTCTGGTTTCGATCAAGGGGCGGAACGAAGAGGGCTACTACGATCTGACGCGGTTCAAGGTCGCGCAGCCGCACGACTGGACGGCTCTGGAAGAGGCTTTCAAGCAGAAAACGGCTGTGGTCGGCACGGTGACTGGGGTGGTGAAAGGCGGACTGAGCGTGGATGTCGGCGTGCGGGCTTTCATGCCGGCTAGCCGGAGCGGAACGCGGGATGCGGCGGAGTTGGAGCAGCTGGTCGGGACAGAGATTACCTGCCAGATTACGAAGCTCGATGTAACGGATGAAAACGTTGTGGTGGACCGGCGCGTGGTGCTGGAGGAGCAGGCTCGTGCTGCGCAGGAAGGGCGGCTGGCGGTGCTGGAGCCGGGCGAAGTACTGGAAGGTACAGTGCGGAGTCTGATGCCGTATGGAGCGTTCGTGGATCTTGGAGGATTCGATGGATTGCTCCACGTGAGCGACATCTCCTGGAATCGCGTAAGCAAGCCGGAGGATGTGCTGTCAGCCGGACAAAAGGTCCGTGTACGCATTCTCAAAATCGATCCGGAGACGAAGAAGATTTCGCTAGGGCTGAAGCAGCTAGAGCCAGAGCCGTGGGAGACTGCGCCATCGAAATACCAGGCTGGACAGCGGGTAACGGGAGCTGTCACGCGGTTAGCCGATTTCGGTGCGTTTGTGGAAATTGAGCCGGGAGTAGAGGGTCTGATTCACATTTCGGAGATGTCGTGGGGCAAGAAGGTGCGACATCCGTCGGACGTGGTGAAGGAAGGGGACCGGGTTGACGCGGTGATTCTCGGAATCAAGCCTGAGGAGAAGCGGATTTCGCTTGGCCTGAAGCAAACCCTTGCAGACCCGTGGTCGGATGCGACGCAGCGTTTCCCTGTGGGAGCGCAGGTCGAGGGGCCGGTCACCAAAATTATGCCGTTTGGCGCATTCGTGCAGATTGCAGAAGGTGTCGAGGGGCTGGTGCATGTGAGCGAGATCAGCGCGGAGAAGCGCATTCATCATCCGCAGGATGTACTGCGCGTTGGACAGGTGGTGAAGGCGCAGGTGCTGGGGATTGCGCCGGAGAAGCGGCAGATCAAGCTGAGCATGAAGCAACTGGTGCCGACCAGCATCGACGAATACATTGCCGAGCACGAGGCGGGAGATGTTGTGTCGGGGCGTGTGGTTGAGGAATCGGCTGGAGGAGCTTCGGTTGAGTTGGGTGAAAATATCTTTGCGATGTGCCGTCCCAGCAAGGTAGGTCAGGCGGAAGCAGAGGCGTCGACCCAGAGCGGAAAGGCCGATCTGTCGTCGCTGAGCTCGATGCTGTCGGCACGTTGGAAGGGAAGTACGCCGGCGCCTTCAGCAGGTCCTGAGCCACTGAAAGCGGGGCAGATTCGCAGCTTCAAGATCACGAAGCTCGATGCGGGTTCTAAGTCGATCGAAGTGCAGGTGGCCTAAGGTCGCGTCGTCTCGCTACAGGAAAACTTCATCGATGAAGCACCAGCGCCAGTCTTCGCCTTTCTCTGCGGAGCGAATGAGCGGGTGCTGCGTGGCATGGAAGTGGGCTCGTGCATGGCGATTCTTCGATGAGTCGCAGCAGCCTACGTGGCCGCACTCAAGACACATGCGCAGATGAACCCAGGTGTCGCCCATCTTCAGGCACTCTTCACAGCCGGTGGAGTGGGGTTTGACGTTCTTAGCGTGTTCTTTGATGTGGGTACATTGAGCGGGCATGTGTCGGCCTCCTGGGAAGGACTTCAGACAGTGTACTGTTTCGCGAGCGTTGAGAAATCCTGAAGCTGAGTCGCAATCCAGGCGTCATCACGGCCAAGCTCCCTCGCCAGCAGGTGCGCGACTGGTTCGGCCATTTGCATGGCTGCATGGGCGTTGAGAAAGAGAGCGCGGGTATGGCGGGCGAGAACATCTTCGACGCTTCGGGCCATTTCTGCGCGGGCAGCCCAGATGATTTCGGCCCCGATGTAGGGGAGTGCCGGATGAAGGGGCTTCGCGAGGTCGGGGTTCTGCAGCGCGATTGAGCGGATCTGTGCCGCGTCGGAGCCATAGACTTCAAGCGGGTCTTCATCATCACGGGCAGCAGCTGGCCCTTCATAGCCGTGAATCTTGAGGTTCTTCGTCTTGCATGGCTCGTCGCGAAGCCGTCCCAAAGTGATGGCGTGATCGACGGTATCCTCTGCCATGTGGCGGTAGGTCGTCCATTTGCCGCCGGTGATGGTGAGCAGGCCGGAGGTATCTACGTGAATGGTGTGATCGCGTGAAATGGCGGCGGTGGCTCCGGACGCGCCGCCGGATTTCACGAGCGGCCGCAGGCCAACGTAGACGGCGAGAACGTCGGACCGGCTTGGAGGACGGGTGAGATAGCGGCCGGCAGTTTCGAGAATGAACTGGATTTCCTCGTCGAGGGGTTTTGGTTCGAGGCTTGGTCCGTCGACAGGGGTGTCGGTAGTGCCGGCTACCGCGTGGCCGTGCCAGGGAATCACGAAGAGGACGCGGCCATCGCTGGTGCGGGGAACCATGAGAGCGGTGTCGCCTTTGAGGAAGGAGCGATTGAAGACGAGGTGAATGCCCTGGCTGGTGACCATCAGCGGTTCGGTGGCGGGATCGGCCATGCGCCGAATCTCGTCAGTGAAGACGCCGGTGGCATTGATTACTACTTTGGCATTGATGGTGAAGGCTTCGCCCGATTCGTCGTCGCGGGCAATGAGTCCGTTAACATAACCCTCTTCGTCGCGCAACAAACCGGTTGCAGGACAGTAGTTGACGACTGTGGCGCCCTGGTCCGCTGCGGTCATGGCGAGATGGATGAGAAGACGCGAATCATCGAATTGACCGTCGTAGTAGACGACGCCGCCGCGCAACTCTTCGGGCTCGAGTGCGGGCAGGCGTTGGAGGGTCTCTTCCTTGGTGAGAACCTTTGAGGGACCGAAGCCGTATTTTCCGGCGAGCAGGTCGTAGAGTTTGAGGCCGATGCCGTAGAAGGGCGCCTCCCACCAGGAGTAGTTGGGAACGACGAAGGCGAGGTCCTTAACCAGATGGGGAGCGTTCTGGCGAAGCAGGCCGCGTTCTTTGAGCGCGGACATGACAAGGGGAATATTCCCCTGCTCGAGGTAGCGTACGCCGCCGTGCACAAGCTTGGTGCTGCGGCTGCTGGTGCCTTTGCCAAAATCGTGCGCCTCGACAAGTACGACGTCGAAGCCGCGTGCTGCGGCATCGACGGCGACGCCCATGCCGGTAGCTCCGCCGCCGATTACGGCGATGTCCCAGGGCTCGCTTCGCTCAGAGCGCTCGCGAATCCGGCGCAGCATTTCTTCCCTGCGCATTTTGTCTCCTAACCTTCGACCCAGTTTTTGGAGCGCTCGACGGCGCGCTGCCATCGCAAACGCAGACTGTTGCGTTTCTCCTGATCCATGCGTGGTTCGAAGCGCACGTCACCTTGCCGCCTCGACTGCAATTCCTGCGGGCTCGGCCAAACACCGGCGGCAAGGCCGGCAAGATATGCTGCTCCGAGTGCGGTGGTTTCTGTTACGCGGGGACGGACGACGGGCACTCCGAGAAGATCTGCCTGGAACTGCATCATCAGATCGTTCACTGCAGCGCCTCCGTCGACACGAAGCGCGTTAAGCGGCGTACCGGTTTCGCTTTGGACTGCGTCGAGAACATCGGCGACCTGGAAGGCGATGCTTTCAAGCGCGGCGCGGGCGATGTGTCCGGGTTTGGTGTCGCGACGGAGTCCGATGATAAGGCCGCCTGCGTGCGGATCCCAGTGAGGTGCGCCGAGGCCGACGAAGGCCGGGACGAAGACGAGGCCGCCGGCGTCAGGCACGCCGGCGGCGAGTGCCTCGACTTCAGCGGAGGAGCCAATGAGACGAAGGTTGTCGCGGAGCCACTGCACGACCGCACCGCCGATGAAGATGCTGCCTTCAAGGGCGTATTCGAGGCGCTTCTGCGCGCTGGCAGCGATGGTGGTGATGAGCTTGTGTTTCGAACGAATGAACTGTGTACCGATGTTCTGGAGGAGAAAGCATCCGGTGCCGTAGGTGTTCTTGGCTTGGCCGGGATTCCAGCAGAGTTGGCCGAAGAGCGCGGCCTGCTGATCGCCCGCGATGCCGGCGATAGTGATTCCGCTCAGGCCAAGTGTTGTGGTTACGTCGCCCACAGTCTGGCTGGACCAGACGACTTCGGGCAGCATGCTTTCGGGAATGTCGAAAATGCGCAGGAGTTCCGAATCCCACTTGCCTTCGACAATGTTGTACAGCAGAGTTCGGGAAGCGTTCGTAACGTCGGTGACGTGACGCATGCTGCTGGTCAGGTGCCAGATCAGCCAGCAGTCGACGGTGCCAAAGGCGAGTTCGCCGCGTTGCGCTTTTTCTCTCGCGCCCGGCACGTTGTCGAGAATCCAGCGCACCTTGGTGGCGGAAAAATATGGATCGAGCACGAGTCCGGTTTTGGACGAGACGGTGTCGCCCAGGCCGCTCTGCTCAAGTGACGCGCACATTGCGGCGGTGCGACGATCTTGCCATACGATGGCCGGATGGATTGGCTTCCCGGTGGAGCGCTCCCACACGATGACGGTTTCGCGCTGGTTGGTAATGCCGATGGCGGCGATGTCACGAGGACGGGCGCCGACTTTTCCGAGTACCTCGACGCCGCAGGAAATCTGGCTGGTGAGGATTTCGGTCGGATCGTGCTCGACCCATCCAGCTTGCGGATAGTACTGCTGGAACTCGTGCTGCGCGACTGCGGCGATGCTGCCGGATTCGTCAAAGAGGATGGCACGGGAACTGGTGGTTCCCTGGTCCAGTGCGAGTACGTAGGCCATGAGAGGGGCGTCTTCCTTCGACCCAAGTCAAACACGCAGGCCCGTGGCGCTGCAAGCGTTTACATCTTGAATAGATGATTGCAGCAGGAGTTCGATGGCTTACGGGATGTAGAGGTCGACGTAGTCGTTGACGGGCATGTTTTCGAGGACGGAACGATCCATGGATGCGTCCAGGATTCGCTGCTGCTGATCTGATGCGAATCGGCTTGCGAGGTTGCGCTTGAACTTGTCAATCAGCAACGGGATGCCTTCCTTGCGGCGGCGCTTATGGCCAATGGGGTATTCGACTGTTTCTTCGAGGACCGAGCCGTCTTCAAGCTTCATGCTGAGCGAGTTGGCGATGGAGCGCTTTTCGGGATCGTGGTAGTCGCGCGTGAATTGAGGTTCTTCGACGCAGGTGATGAGATCGCGCAGATGGTCGATGCGCTTGCCCCAGACCGGATCGAGTGCGACGGCATCTTCGTAGTCGGAGGCGGTGAGACGACCGAAGATGAGCGGCACGGCAATCATGTACTGGATGCAGTGGTCGCGGTCTGCAGGATTGGAGAGCGGACCTTTCTTATCGATGATGCGAAGGCAGGCTTCGTGTGTGCGGACGGTGATGGATTTGATCGCGGACGCGTTGAGGCCGCGATGGGCAAGCACGGTATGAAGCTTCAATGCGGCTTCAACGGCGGTCTGGGAGTGGAATTCTGCCGGGTAGCTGATTTTGAAGAGCACGTTCTCCATGACGTAGCTGGCATATGGGCGCTGGAACTTGAACTCCTGTCCGCGAAAGGAGACGTCGTAAAAGCCCCAGGTTTTCGCTGTCAGCACGGAGGGATAGCCCATTTCGCCTGCCTTGGCCATCAAAGCGAGCCGCACTGCGCGGCTGGTGGCGTCGCCTGCGGCCCAGCTTTTGCGCGAGCCGGTGTTGGGGGCGTGGCGATAGGTGCGCAGGCTCTGGCCATCGACCCATGCGAGGGAGATGGCATTGATGGTCTGCTCGCGGGATAGGCCGAGCAGCGAGCAGACGACCGCGGTCGAAGCTACTTTGACCAGGACCACGTGATCGAGGCCAACCTTGTTGAAGGAGTTCTCGAGAGCGATGCAGCCCTGAATCTCATGGGCCTTGATCATCGCGGTAAGGACGTCACGCATGGTCAGGAGCGGTTTGCCTTCGACTGCGCCGGAACGGCAGAGCCAGTCGGCGACGGCGAGGATGCCGCCAAGATTGTCGGATGGGTGGCCCCACTCGGCTGCGAGCCAGGTGTCGTTGTAGTCGAGCCATCGAATGATTGCGCCGATGTTGAATGCGGCCTGAACGGGATCGAGGTGATAGCTGGTGCCGGGTACGCGCGCGCCATGCGGGACGACGGTGCCGGGAACGATGGGGCCGAGGAGTTTTGTGCAGGCGGGGTATTCGAGAGCTTCTAGACCGCAGCCCAGAGTATCGAGAAGGCAGTAGCGGGCTGTTTCGAAGGCGAGATCGCTGTCGATCTGGTAGCCGAGCGCGTAGTCGGCGATGTCGGTGATGACTTTGTCTGGTGCGGGGCGCTCGTTGCTGATATGAGATGACAACGGAGTCTCTCCAGGTTCGAGTGGAGTGCTAGCTGCGCTGATCAATGGGAACGAAGGCCTTCGGTTCCGGGCCGGTGTAGTTTGCGGAGGGACGGATGATCTTGCCGTCCTGGCGCTGTTCGATGACGTGGGCGCACCATCCGGCGGTTCTGGCAATGACGAAGAGGGGCGTGAAGAGGTCTACGGGAATTCCCATCAGGTCGTAAGCAACGGCGCTATACCAGTCGAGGTTGGGGAACATGCGCTTGGCGTCGTGCATTGTGGTTTCAATGCGCTCGGCGACGTTGAAGAGCCGCATGTCGCCCGCAGCGGCGGAAAGCTTGCGCGCTACTTCCTTGATGATGTCGCTGCGAGGATCGCTGATGGTGTAGACGGGATGGCCGAATCCGATGATGACTTCACGTTCGCCAACACGCCAGCGCATATCGGCTTCGGCTTCGTCGGGACGGTGATAGCGCTTCTGGATTTCGAGGGCGACTTCGTTGGCGCCTCCGTGCTTGGGTCCCTTCAGCGCGCCAATCGCGCCGGCGATGCACGAGTAGATGTCGGATCCGGTGCCGGCGATGACACGTGCAGTGAAGGTGGAGGCATTGAATTCGTGCTCGGCGTAGAGGATGAGGGAGGTCTGCATCGCCTGAATCCATTCAGGGCTGGGTGCAGAGCCGTGCAGGAGGTGCAGGAAATGAGCGGCGATGGAGTCCTCGAAACGCTCGACCTCAATGCGTCGGCCATTGCGGGCGTAGTGGTGCCAATAGATGAGCATGGAGCCCAGCGAAGCGAGAAGGGCATCGGCGATTTTGCGTGCGCCGGATTCTTTGTGGGCTTCTCCTTCGGGCAGAACGCAACCAAGCACCGACACGCCGGTACGCAGGACGTCCATGGGATGCGTGGAGGGAGGGAGCAACTCAAGGGCCTGCTTCACGGCGGCAGGGAGGCTGCGCAATGGGCGAAGGCTGGCCTTGTACCCGGCGAGTTCGGCGGGTGTCGGCAGCTTGCCATGAATCAGGAGATAGGCGACTTCCTCGAATTCGCAACGTGTGGCGAGATCGTGGATGTCGTACCCGCGATAGTGCAGGTCGTTGCCGGTGTGACCGACGGTGCACAGAGCCGTAGAACCGGCCGGTGTGCCGGAGAGCGCGACGGATTTTTTGGGCTTGAACGCCGCAGGTGTAGAGGTGACTTCGTTGCTCATTACGACCCCCGCAGAGCTGAAGCTATCGGATCAGCGGCGGGGGTGTCTACCTGGGGTCCTTGTTCTTGGCGAAGAGGGCGTCGAGCTTGTCCTCGTATGCGTGGTAGTCGAGGTATTTGTACAAGTCGGCGCGGGTCTGCATCTGCGGAATGAGGTGTTTCTGCGTGCCTTCGGTTCGGATTGTCTGGTAGACCTGGAGGGCGGCGGCATTCATGGCGCGATAGGCGGCACAGCAATAGAGGATGATGTCGACGCCTGCGCGGGCGAGTTCGTCGCGCGACCACAAAGGGGTTTGGCCGAACTCGGTGATGTTGGCGAGGAGGGGGACGCCGACAGCGCCGCGGAATTTCGTGTACGTCTAGTTCTGTGACGGCTTCGGCGAAGATCATGTCGGCGCCGGCGGCCACGTAGGCCTGGGCGCGTTCGATGGCGGCCTGAAGGCCTTCGCCAGCAAGGGCGTCGGTGCGGGCCATCAGCACGAATTGGTCGTCAGTTCGGGCGTCGACCGCGGCTTTAATGCGGTCTACCATCTCTTCGGCGGGAACGAGTTCCTTGCCGGGGCGGTGGCCGCATCGCTTTGCGCCAACCTGGTCTTCAATGTGTATGGCGGCGGCTCCGGCCTTGATCATGGAGCGGAGGGTGCGGGCGATGTTGAAGGCGCTGCCCCAGCCCGTGTCGATGTCGACAAGGAGCGGCAGGGTGGTCGCGTCGGTGATGCGGCGAACATCTGTGAGGACGTCTTCCATGGTGCTGATGCCGAGGTCGGGCATGCCGAGGGAGTTGGCCGCTACGCCGCCGCCCGAAAGATAGAGGGCGCGGAAGCCGGACGCTTCGGCCATGCGCGCGGTGTAGGCGTTGATGGCGCCAACTACCTGAAGCGGCTTTTCTTCGGCGGCTGCGGCGCGGAAGCGGGCGCCGGGCGATTGCCGGATTTGTTGACCTGCCATGGCTGATCCTTCTTAGGTTTTCGGGCTTCGGTTTTCCGGGCTTCGGTTCTTTCGGGCCTTGGTTCTTCCGGGGGCATCATACCAGCTTAGTGCTGCAGTGGAATGAGGTCGGCTTGTTTGCGAGCGTGAGCCCACGGTGCGACAATCAATGCCGTTGCGGCCGCAGTTCCCATTGCCGCTGCTGGAGGAGAATCAAACCATGAAGCATCTTCTTGTTTGTGCCGGACTCGTATTTGCAGCTACCACCGTGCTTGCTCAACAGAAGGCCCCCGCCAGCCCGCCTGAGAAGGCCACAGGAACCATCGGCGGACATGAAATCAGCATCAGCTATTCGTCGCCCGGGGTGAAGGGACGCGAGGGCAAGATTTTCACCAAGGATGGCCTGATCAGCCACAACCCTCATTATCCGGTGTGGCGAGCCGGAGCGAATGGGGCGACAACGCTTGAAACCGCAGGTGATCTGATGATCGGCGATGTGCACGTTCCGGCGGGAAAATACACGCTTTTCGTCGACATCTCCGATCCCGACCAGTGGACGCTGATCGTAAACAAGAAGACCGGTGAATGGGGACTTGCTTATGACGGGTCCCAGGATCTTGGCAAGACGAAGATGCAGATGAGCAAGCCTTCTTCAATGGTCGAGAATCTTAAATGGGATATCAAGGGCGACGGTGGCAAGGGAACGATCACGCTGGCTTGGGAAGACCACGAAGCATCGGTTCCGGTGATGGCGCACAAGTAAACCGGGCATTGAACGGCAGGGTGGAGGGAGATCTACCCTGCCGTTAGAATAGAAAGAAGAGATCTGATCGCGTCGGGAGAGTAGAAGAGCCTTGCCCCTGTATCCATACCGCTGCACGACGTGCGGCCACCGGTTTGAAAAGATTCAGAACTTCTCAGCTGAGCCGGAGAAGATTTGTCCGAAGTGTGGCAACGAGACGTTGGTGCGTCCACTGACGGCTCCGCGTTTCAACTTCAAGGGCGCCGGCTGGTACATCAACGACTACGCCCCGAAAAGCTCGGAAGGCTCGTCGGACTCGTCGAGTGAATCGAAGCCTTCGGAGAGCAAAGAAGCCGCCAAGACGAGCGATTCGAGCAGCGGGACCGGCACCTCATCGACGCCCGCTGCCCCGGCACCTTCGTCTTCGTCTTCGTCTTCGTCTACGTCTACGCCGAAGAGCTCAGAGAGCAGCTAGGCCCTTGTTTCCGCACGTAAGGTAGGGCTGTAGATGCCGCTTCTCGAACCCATTCCGTCGCCAATTGAGAACGCCGATACGCTGGCTCTTGAGTGGGAGCCATTGCTGGTCTTTGTCTCCGGATATGCGTCTTCCGTTGTTGGACGGGTAGCAATTCTCGGCCTCCGGCCTTCGACAGATGAAGAGTGGATGAGTCGCCAGCACCAGCTGTGGAGCGAGGTCCGGTTATTGCTTCAGGAGCAGGTGTCGATTCCGCTGGGAGGTTTGCTCGATCCGACGCAGCTGGCGGCAAAAGCGCAGATTCCGGGCGCGGCGCTTGAAGCGGCTGAGCTGCAGTCTGTAGCGCGACTGGCCCATGACGTTGGAGCGTGGCAGGCATTGTTGCGGGAACCACCTGCGCGACTCGCTGATAAATTGCCGGGATTGATGGAACTCTCATCGCCGCTTGCCGGGTCTTCGTTGAAGCCGCTGGCTGAGTCGATTGAACGCAAGATCATGCCTGACGGGACGCTGGCGGACGATGCGTCTCCTGAATTAAACCGTATCCGGCGCGAACAGGAACGGCAGCAGAGAGCGATCGAAGAGTCGTTGCGTTCTGCGCTACGAAGGCTCTCGGGCGAAGGGTCGACACAAGAGGACCTGATCACGATTCGGGGAGATCGGTTCGTGATTCCGGTGCGGAGCGAACTCAAGCGACGCGTCTCGGGTGTGGTGCATGGGGCCAGCTCGTCAGGGCAGACGGTGTATGTGGAACCGCTAGAGACCATCGAGCAGAACAATGAGCTGGTCCGGCTGATTGAGGAAGAGCAGGCGGAGATCCACAGGATCTTTGTCTCTCTTACGCGGCAGGTTGGTGGATACGCGCAGGCATTGGTTGAGGGCGCCCGAGTTCTTGCGATTGTGGACACGATGGTGGCTCGCGCACGGTTTGCGCGCGACTATGAGTGCGTCGAGCCGACGTTCGGGCCCGGTCGGCTGTATCTCGAACAGGCACGGCATCCGTTGCTGGAAAGGCATTTGCGAGGTACGGGCGGCGGTATCGTTCCCTTGTCGCTGGAGCTGACTGCGGATGCGAGGCAACTAATCATCAGCGGACCGAATACGGGCGGAAAGACAGTTACTCTGAAAACCACGGCGCTGCTGGCAATGATGGCTCAGGCGGGATTGCCGGTTCCGGCTGCGCGCGCGGAGTTTCCGGTCTTCACGGCGTTTCTTGCTGACATTGGAGATGCGCAGTCGATTGAGGCAGAGCTGTCGACGTTCTCCGCGCATATCGTGAATTTGAACCGGCTCTCCCGGCTGGCGGATTCACGAGCCCTGGTGTTGCTGGATGAGCTTGGCTCGGCTACCGATCCCGAGGAGGGAGCTGCGCTGGCGGTTGCGGTTGCGGCGAATTTTCTGGAATGCCGCGCATGGACGCTGATCTCTACGCATCACACTTCGCTCAAGGTGTACGGGGCGAACACGCCGGGCGTGTTGAATGCGGCAGCCGGTGTTGATGAAGTGACGCTGGTGCCAAATTATCAGTTGCGTCTCGGTGTGCCTGGTGCTTCGGCCGGCATTCAGACAGCGGAGCGATTAGGCCTGGATCGCAGGATCGTTGCGGGAGCGCGAGAACGGCTGGGATCGCAACAGGTGGACATCGCACGCTTCCTCGATCGGCTGCATAAGGAACTCACGCAGCTTGAGGACGACCGGAAGGCAGCGCGAGAGCAGCAGTACGCTCTGAACCAGGAGCGCAAGAGGCTGGAGCGTGAAGGCGATGTCGAGATCAGAAATCGCACGCGCGAACTGGAACAGAAGCTCGCTTCGTTGATGAAGGAATTTGAGTTCCAGATGCGGGAGAATGTGCGGGCGGTCGAGGATCGGGCAGCGCAGCAAAAGTTGTCGAAAGAAGCAGAGCGCCGCATCACACGGTTGCGGCGGGAGTTTCAGGAGAGTTTCAACCAGACGGTTGTCGCTCATCGCACAGGTGCGGATGCGGGGGATGTGAATGCGCAACCGCATGTGGTTCGTCATGTGGCTGCAGGCGACCAGGTGCGGCTTAAGTCGATGGGGAAGATCGCGGTTGTGCAGCGAGAGGTCGAGAAGGACCTGTTTGAAGTGGCCCTGGGTCCGATCAAGATGCGCGTAAAGCGAGACGACATTGCCGAGGTTGTGAAGTCCGCAGCGCAACAGGCAGAACGGCAAGATCCGCTGGCGGCTGCGCGCAAACAGAAGGGCGTGCATATTTCAGTGAGCAGCGCGAACACCGATGATATGCGGATGGAGATCAACCTGATCGGGCGCACGGTGGACGAAGCGACGGAGGAATTGGAGAAGTATCTCGATCGAGCGTTTCTCGCGGGGCTGCCGCGCGTTCGAGTGATTCATGGTCATGGCGCCGGCATCCTGCGACGCGGCGTTCGCGAATTTCTCAAGTCGCACCCGCACGTGGCGGGAATCGCTGAGGCCGCTCAGAACGAAGGCGGGCAGGGTGCTACGCTGGTCGAGCTTCGCCAGTAATTCCGTGCAGCATTGTGAGGCCGATGTCGCGCGATTCTAAGGAGGGCGTCTTGGCAGAAGATCTGATCTTCCTGGATCAGCCTCCACTTCTCTTTACGACGATGAAGTTTATGATGCGCCACCGCATCCGGGGCGCCTGGCGGTTATTTGAGTTCTTAAAGAAGCGTGGGTATTTCCTCAGGAAGGTAATTCGGTATGAAATTGGAAGGGGAATCTCTGTGCACGTTCCGATCTTCCGGCCGGAACGGCGGTGGGATCGATTCGACCTGGTGCACTATGAGCCGGAACTGATCGACAGGCTCGTTGGGGAGGCCGAAGACAGCGACGCACCGCTGACGATTATCGATTGTGGCGCGGACCTCGGCCTGGTCTCGATGCTCTTGACGGCTCGTTTGGCGCGCGTTTCACGGGTGATTGCCTTTGAGCCCAGCGAGGACGAAATTCCGCTGCTGCGGATGAATCTTGCTGGACTTCCGGTTGCGAACGAGGTGATTCAAGCGGCAGTGAGTGACTACGCCGGACGGGGAGAATTGCGGCGCCCGGCATATGACGCCTACAACCAGGCTCGTTATGTTAAACACGCGGCTGATGGCGGATTTGAGGTCCTCACGCTGGACTCACTCGAATTACCGGCGCAGGATCTGCTCATCAAGATCGATGTTGAGGGTGGCGAGCAGGCGGTTGTCCGCGGAGCGAGGAACACTATCGCCAAAGCCACGCGCGTGATTGTTGCCACGGAGGCTCATCCGCTGGTGGCAGCGAGAACGGGTATCGATCCGGTATCGGTCTTGCAGGAGCTGGCGGCAATCCGTCCGTTTCGTTTCACCGTGTGTGAGACGGGGCAATCGGATCTGGACTTGTCGAGGCCGTTCTTTGAGCAGCTTCCGGAGAAGTTTTACAACTGCAACGTGGTTGGTGTTTCTGTCTGATGGAAAACCCGGCGGCGGCGGATTCGATCAGGCGGTGCCGTTGCGCTGGATCGAATTTACTTCGGGTGTGATCCAACTCTCGCCTTCTGCCAATGCTTCGATACGATCGCTGACGCCTGCGCTGGCTGCGGCTTGAAGCAGCCGGGGGAGCGGCTCATCCATCGGCTCGCGACCGAGGCGGAACGTGCCGTAGTGCATGGGAATCATGACGTCTGCCTGCAAGTCCAGAAAGGCCCGGAGAGCCTCTTCGGGGCTGGTGTGGACGGCGCGGTAGCTATCAGGGAAGTAGGCGCCGATGGGGAGCAGGGCAACGTCGGGGTGGAGGCGGCGTGCGATCTCGGCAAAGCCGTTGAAGTATGCCGTGTCGCCGGAGTGATAGATCGTCGGACCGGATGTGGATGCGATCACATAGCCCCCGAAGCCGCGATGCGTGTCGTTGAACATGCGCGCGCCCCAATGGCGAGCAGGCGTTGCGGTGACTGTGATGGTCGCCGACGCGGTTTGCGCGGCGAGCGAGCTTTGCCGCCCGATCTCGATTGAATGGGTTCGATGGCGTTCAGGCTTGCGAAGACCCGCGAGCTGTAGGGATTGCCACCACTCAAGAGTTTCGATACGAGAGAAGCCGAGGTCCTGCACGAGGTCTTCAACGCCTTTGGGAACGACGACGACGGGAGCCGACAACCCACGGCGGCGCATGGCTCGTGTCATGGCGCGGAGTGAGGGGCGATTCAGGTGATCCATGTGAGCGTGGGTCAGCAAGACGGCGTCGATGGGGGGAAGATCGGCAATGCGAAGGCCGGGACGTCGCTGCCGCCGGAGCACGATGAGCCGCGTGGCAAAGACGGGATCGATGAGGAGGGCCTGGCCGGCGGTTTGAATCAGAAAAGAAGAATGGCCAATGAAGGTGATGGATGTCTCGGACGGGCTAACTTGGGAAGGCTTGGATGGAGCGCCGGCGAGCGGCCGGGCGTGGCTCTCGCGTACCAGACGCCAGAGCTGGCCTATTTTTGTCATCCAGAACGGGACTCCTAGAGTCATTTGCACCTGGAATATAGATGTCGAGCGGCCAAAAAAGACGCGGAGCCGCAGCTTCCGGCGGAATTTGGTGTCTAAATCAATAACGAGATGAAGATGCAGATTCGAAGATTTGGTGGGATTCGGCACTTGTTGTTTGTGGCCTTGGGTCTGGCGATGGTTTCGGCGGGAGCGCGGGGCCAGTCGGGTGATTTTGTTGTGAGCAAGAACGGGAAGCCTGTGGGAACGGCCAGATTCAGCGTTGGTCCGAGTCAGGCCGGCTTCGATTCGACATCGACGGTGCGGGTGGATATGCAGGGACTGAACTATGCGCTGTCGAAGACGGAGGAGCTGTCTGCAGCGAGAGGCCTGGTTCACGTACAACTAAGCGCCAGGGTCAACAGCTCGGCTGTGAATGTGACGGCTAAGCCGGACGGTGCCCAACTGCTCGTGAACATTTCAGCGAATGGGCGGAGCACAACAACACGGCTGGCCGCGCACAGCCAGGCGGTATTCATGGCCGACTTCGATCCAGGAGCGCTTGAGACGCTGCTGGCGATTGCGGGCAGGAGCAATAATCGCGACCTGTGGGCGATCGTTCCGAAGCAAGCGGGCTCGGTTCAAGCGGTGCAACTGGCGACCTATCCAGATGAACAAGGCACGTTGAACGGGAATGAGATCACCGTGCATCACCTGGTAGCGACGATTGCCGGCGCGAGCACGGATCTTTTCTCTGGAGCCGAGAGTCAGTTGCTGCAGGCGGAACTGCCGCAGGACGGATTCGCACTGGTGCGCAAGGGGTTTGTGTTGAAGCCACCGACAAAAGCGCCGGCACCTCCTCCTGCGCTGCAATCGAGTCCTCAACAGGCGACGCCACCGCAGTAGCCGTTCACTAGACTGAGTGGCCGGCGGCAACGGCGGAGGCCCAGGCCCACTGAAAGTTGAAGCCGCCGAGATGGCCGGTGACGTCGACGGCTTCTCCTATGAAGAAGAGGCCGGATACGGTTCGCGTTTCCATGGTTCGGGAGTTGAGCCCCGAGGTATCGACGCCGCCTGCTGTGACTTCCGCTTTTTCAAATCCTTCTGTGCCGGAGGGGTGGAAGGGCCAGTGATGCAGAGCGCGGTCGGCAGATTCGAGGATCGAGTTCGTCCAGCCTTGCGGAGTGGCGATAGGTGCAAGGTGAGCCGCGAGGCGGTGGGGCAGCACCGACTGCAGTGCGTGCCGAAAGCCGAGGGAATCGCGGCGGGATCCATGCTCGAGCAGGGGACTGAGAAGGTGCTTTACTTCTGGCGCGAAGTCGACGTTGATTGACTCTCCAGACTGCCAGTAAGAGGAGGCCTGGAGTACGGCGGGACCGCTGAGCCCGCGGTGAGTGAAGAGCAGTTTCTCGCGAAAAGCGGGGCCTCTGGCAGCTTGAGCCGTTACGTCAAGAGATACACCGGTGAGTTCGGTCCAACTCTTTTCGGGGCCGCTGAGCAGGAGCGGAACGAGGGCGGGTCGAGGCTCGACGATCTGGAGCCCGAATTTACGCGCGAGATCGTAGGCGAGGCCGGTTGCGGCCATCTTTGGAATCGACAGGCCGCCGGTGGCGACGACCAGTGCGCTCGATTTGAAATCACCGGCAGTGGAACGAATGTGGAACCCTCCAGAGGTGCGCTCGACGGCTATGTTGCGGGCCTGGAGAACAAGTTCTACGCGGGCTCGTTCGCACTCGACCTGGAGCATGTCGAGGATCTGGCGGGCGGAGTGATCGCAGAAGAGCTGGCCCAATGTTTTTTCGTGCCACTTGATTCCGTAGCCCTCGACAAGTTCGAGGAAGTGCTGAGGCTGATAGAGAGCCAGGGCCGATTTGGCGAAGTGCGGATTCGCGGAGATGAAGTTTTCCGGAGTGCAATGAATATTGGTGAAGTTGCAGCGGCCGCCACCAGAGATGAGGATCTTGCGGCCGGGTTGGGGATTGTGTTCGAGGAGGAGGACGCGCCGTTTGCGCTGACCGGCGGTGGCTGCGCACATGAGACCGGCGGCGCCAGCGCCAAGGATGATGACGTCGAATTCACGAGGTGTGGCAGGCACTGTATCGATTGTCGCCGAATGCGCGTGATGACAGGTCTATGCGTGGGCTGACTGCACAGGATATTACCTGGCGACGTTCCTCTGTTCGTAGATTGCGGCAACGCGGTCAGTAGCTTCGACCAGGCTGACTTTCTGCGTGGCTCAGATGAGATGGATGGCGTCGATCCTGCGGCCTTGCTGAAGAAGAGAGCGGATTGAGGCTTCATGATCGATAGCACCGCCATGCGCGGGGTTTGATCCAGCGCCTGCTTGAGCGAGTTCCGGGTGCACGAAATCGAGGATTTCCTGCTTCAGCTTCTCGTATTTTGCTGATCTCCAGCGTAGCTGTCAGACATAGGCACAGAGCCGTGCGGAGTGAGAATTGCGAGGCGATAGATCAGAACGTTGTTCTTGGAGGATGTAACCTCCATGGTGATGCCGGTTATCTCGCTGAAGGGGATGGTTCCGGTCGCCACCTTGAAAAGGCGTCGTCGTGTCCACGTGGCCTGCTGACGAGCGGCGTCGAACGAGACGACCTCTCTTCGCCAGAAGAGCGGAATGAAGAGCAACATGCAACCGAGCGATAAGAATCCTCTTGTATTGTGTTGAATGCTCAACCGGTATGCGGCGAACACAGAGGCGCACAAGAGGAAGACTGAGATCCAGATACTGCTGTCGAGGATCACCAACTCCTGGTTTGTCTTGCGGGTGACGTGCATTAGGCCAATATGGCATGAATCGCACTCAAATCGCACGACTTCTTCGCCGATTTGAGTGCCGCAGGTTACGGGAACCGCCGCCTGCACGTTTGCGTACTTCTGAACGCATGGACCGTTGCTACAGCTGGTCGTGGGTCGAGTCTCGAGTTTCTGCGGCTGCCGCGGAGTGGAACGCATGTGGTGGAAAGGCCTGGGATTCCGGGTTGCGATTCTCCCCGGAAGAACAGAAGAAAAGGGAAGATGCATACGACGAAGCTCTGGAGAGGGTGGAGCGGGAAGCGAAGTATGCACGTCGCGGTGGCAGGCAGCGGGCGGAGGCGCAAAAGCGAGTGGTCGCTGTGTTCCCGCGCTTCGCAACCGTTGCGCTCGGGTTGGAAGATGAAGCCGTTCACATGCTCACGGATCGACTCATCCCGATCGGAACTCAATTTGCGCAATGGGCGAGGCGTTTTGATCCGGCTCTGCCGATGACCGATGTGGTGCAGGCTTGCCGGAATGCATGGACGGTATGCGGGATTCAGCCGCTGGTTGGAGACCGTATGCAGATGACGCCGGCGATTATCGGATACAGCCTGCTGTACCCGTATAGCGACAATTTTCTGGATGGGGCAGGGATCTCGACACAACGCAAGCTCGACTTCAGCGCGCGATTTCGCGACAGGCTTTGCGGACTATCGATTGCCGCTCGGGGCAAGCACGAGGAAGCGGTGTGGGCCATGGTGCGGCTGATCGAGTTGCAGTACCCGCGACGGCAGTATCCGCGAGTGTATGAATGCCTGCTGGCGATTCACCAGGCGCAGGAGAACAGCATCGCTCAGTCGAAGAAGAACTGTTCTCTCTCTCAGGCCGATGTTCTGCGATTGAGCTGTGCGAAGGGCGGCACTTCGGTGATGGCAGATGCTTGTCTCGCCCACGGATTTCTTACGGACGCCGAGGCGAGCTTCGCATTCCACTGGGGAGTGTTGCTGCAACTGGGCGACGATCTGCAGGATGTGCAGGAGGATATTGAGCACGGTTCTGCTACGTTGTTCACGCGAGCGGCAGGGCCGCTGGATGGCCTGGTCCGGCAGCTGTTGGCATTCAGTTCGCAGGTAGCCGATCAGTTGGATGCGCTGCCCCATGGCGAGCCGGCTTTGAAACGGCTACTTAGAACGAGCTGGCGATCGCTGATCTTGATGGCCGTGGCGCGATCCGATCAATACTTCACACGAGACTTTCTGGCTGAGGTTGAAGTGCAGTCGCCATTCCGATTTGGATTTCTGCGGACGAGAAACAAACGGCTCGCGGGGCGGCGAGGACTGTATCGAGTGCTCTTCGAGTCGTTTCTTGAGAGCGCACACGCTGATCTTCAAAACCTGCCCAAGCCGGAAAGCTGGCTCAGGGACAGCGAAGACGAAGATGGGAGCAGCTTTGCTCCTGACCGATATGGCCAAATTTCAGGCTGACCCGAATTTCTCGCGAACGAGCGACATGGCCTGATCGGGGGTGGCGATCGTGCCTTCCAATTGAGCATCTTCTACGGCTTGCAGCATGTCTTTGAATGCGGGCCCGGGCAGGTAGCCGGCGGCTATGAGTTCGCGACCCGTGAGGAGAGGCGTAGGGCGTACCTCCTGTTCCGGTAAAGACTCGTAGCGCTCGCGGACGAAGTCATAGATGTCGAGGTTGCGGTGCGCCGCCATGCAGTCCATGCGATGGAGGGCGAGGTGCTCCGGGAAATTGTCGAGGCGGAAGAAACGCTTGAGAGTCGAGGCTTTCATCTTTGGAGCGTCGGCGAAGCGCATGTGATTGTCGACGAGAGCGAGAACCTGGCGGGTCTCGTCGTTGGAGAATCGGAAGCGGCGGCAGATGTCTGCAGCGATGGCTACGCCCACTTCCACGTGTCCGTCAAATCGGATGCGGTCCGGGGCTTCACGGTAGGTGGCCGGCTTGCCCACGTCATGGAGAAGAGCACCCCAGGCAAGTGTCATCGGGCAACCGGGCTGGAGCTGTTCAAGCAGCATCAGAGTATGGATCCAGACGTCACCTTCCGGGTGGAACTGCGGCGGCTGCTGGACGCCTTTCATTCTGGAGATTTCGGGAAGGACCTGGACAAGGAGATCGGTTTCGTCGAGGAGCTTGAATGCTCGGCTCGCGTGACCTTCTGTGAGCATTTTGGTCAGTTCTTCACGGATACGCTCACGGCTTACGGCATGGATGCGCGCGGCGAGCTTGCGGATTGCGGCGAGGGTGGCGGGTTCGATGGCGAAGCCGAAACGGGCAGCAAAGCGGACCGCGCGAAGGAGGCGGAGGTGGTCTTCTTCGAAACGCTTTTCGGGTCGACCAATGGCGCGGATTACGCGGGCATCGAGATCGTCGAGGCCGCCAACGTAATCGAGCAGTCCTGTGCGAACGGCGGACGCTTGTTGATCTGGCGAGGCATTGGCGAGATGAGTCGGGTCGAGCAGCAGGCCGTTGATCGTGAAGTCGCGGCGCTGGACGTCTTCTGCGGCAGTTTTGGTATAGCGGACTTCGTCGGGGTGGCGGCCGTCGGAATAAACACCATCGTTTCGGAAGGTGGCGACTTCGGTGATCACCTGGGGTGGGGCAGACGCCGCCAGCGTTGCAGGAGGGGAGTCGTCAGTTAGAGGTGACGCAACGAGGACAACGCCGAAATGCGCACCCACGGCAAAGGTGCGGGGGAACATGGCGAGGACGATGTCGGGAGTAGCGGAGGTGGCGACGTCGAAGTCCTGTGGCTCGCTGCCGAGGAGGAGATCGCGGACGCAGCCGCCGGCGAGATAGGCATCGTGACCTGCTGAGCGCAGGGTTTGGATGATATGGATGGCGGCTTGGAATTTGGGCGACGTTGACATTGCTCTTCGCGGCTGCTCCATTCGAGGATAGTTCTTCGGGATCGGTTTGGCAGCGGGGCAGGATTTAGGCCGTTAGACTTGAAGTGTGGGGCGCGGACTCATTCTCGGCATTGAATCGTCGTGCGACGAAACGGCGGCGGCTGTGGTGGAGCGCGGGGCGAGGACTCTGTCGTCAGTGGTGGCATCGCAGATTGCGACACACCTTCGATATGGCGGGGTTGTTCCGGAGTTGGCGAGCCGGGAACATCTCCGGGCGATCGTACCCGTGGTGCGGGCGGCATTGGCTGAAGCGGGTGTAGGGCTGGGCGATCTGGACGCGATTGCAGTGACTTCGGGGCCGGGGCTGGCGGGGGCGTTGCTGGTCGGGATTGCCTATGCCAAGGCGCTGTCGTTCGCGCAGGGACTCCCGCTAATTGCAGTGAACCACCTGGAAGGGCATATCCATGCGGTGCTGCTGCAGAAGCGGGAGAAGCAGGTCCTTCGCCCCGCTGAAGAAAGCCGCTCCGCTCAGGATGACAGCGAAGTGGAACGGGCGCTGGCGCTGGTGGTTTCCGGGGGGCATACGCATCTTTATCTCGCGCGGCGAACCGATCACACCAGCCACCAAGAACTGTCTCCGGGAACTCCGGCAGATGGGACTTGGCGATATTCGCTGATTGGGCGGACGCTGGATGATGCGGCCGGCGAGGCTTACGACAAGGTCGCGAAGCTGCTGGGGCTTGGATATCCGGGCGGGCCATGGATCGATGCGCTGGCACAGTTTGGCAACCCGAGGGCGGTGCCGTTCACATTTGCGCAGATCAAGACCAAGGCGCACCTGGGAGGGAAAGCTCCGAGAACGAAGGGAGCGAAGACGGCTCCGATTGCGGAGCTGGATCCGCATTTTCTGTTCTCGTTCTCCGGGATCAAGACGGCAGTGTTGCGCTACGTGGAACTGCACGGGCTACGTGAGGAGGCGGCAGCCCGGGTTCCTCACATGCTGGCTGCGGGGCGGCCTCCAAAGACAAAGGAAGAGGCGCTGGAGCTGTGCCCGCAGGGGACGCTGGACTTGATCGCCAGCTTTCAGAATGCCGTAATTGGAGACCTGCTGAAAAAGACCTTCTCCGCAGCGGAGTCGATGGATGCCGAGCGGATCCTGGTGACCGGGGGGGTGGCAGCCAACCGGGAGTTGCGGGAGCGATTCATGGCAGAGGCAGCCAGGCGAGGTATCCATGTGGCGTTTCCTGCGCTTGCGTTATCCACCGACAATGCGGCAATGATTGCGGCGGCAGCGTGGCCCAGGTTTGTGGCGGGAGAGTTTGCGCCTTCGGAGCTGACGGCAGAGCCAGGAATGGTGCTTGGAAGGTAGGAAGCAAGAACGGTTAGTTGAATGAGAGGCGGAGCACGGTGGCAGCTGAATTGTGTTCCATGGCGCGGATAGCGATCGAGTCTTCGTCCGCCGCAAGTTACTTCCGAACGACAGGGATACGGTATATTACGTAACACTCGCTTCAAGCGGAAGATGGCGGGTCGGAGGGACTTGGATGCCAGCACTCAGTGGAAAGTCAGCATTGGTCACAGGGGCATCACGTGGTATCGGGGCGGCGATTGCAAAGAGGCTCGCGAAGGAAGGAGCTGACGTTGCGGTTACCTACAGTTCTTCCCCGGAGCGTGCGCAGCAGGTCGTCGAAGACATCGTCAGGGAAGGCGGCAAGGCTCTAGCTATCAAAGCCGACGCCGCGGATCAGGCCGCTGTAAGGGGGGCGGTGCAGCAGTCGGCCAAGGAATTTGGCAAGATAGACATTTTGGTGAACAACGCTGGAGTGCTTGCTTTGGGTCCGATCGCAGACTTTCCGGCCCAGGAATTCGAGAAGGCGCTGTCGGTAAATGTGCGAAGTGTATTCACAGCGATCCAGGAGGCCTTGCGTCACATGCCGGATGGTGGGCGCATCATCACAATCGGTTCGGTGAACAGCGAACGGATGCCCTTCGAGGGCGGATCTGTTTATGCGCTAACAAAAGGAGCTGTCGCAAGCTTTACGAAGGGGCTTGCCCGTGACCTGGGCGCGCGAAAGATCACAGTCAACAATATTCAGCCGGGGCCAGTCGATACCGAGGCGAATCCGGCGAGCGGCCCATTCGCAGATACGATGCTGGGGCTGCTGGCAATGAAGCGCTACGGGCATGCGGATGAGATCGCTGCCATGACAGCCTACTTAGCTGGTCCGGAGGCAGGGTACATTACCGGTGCTTCTTTGCTGATCGATGGTGGATTTGCAGCGTAATTAGACGGAGAGTGCCCGGTTGTCCTATGAGGCGAATGGCGGCACATAGGAACAAGCCATCCAAGTAACTGGTGTCAATCACACCTAAGTTCTGTCAAGACTGGTTACTGAATGTGTTGACGCGTCCCCGAGAGGTAGGGATACTAGCCAAACAGACTGACTTCAGAAGGGCAGTGGACCACCTTGAGTTCTATTAGGTCACTTAGGCTTTCGTCATTGCTCGTTATCGCGCTCCTGGGCGTGATTGCAGTGATGTTGATTGTGCCCAACATCGATCCCCCCGATACTGCCTTTCAAAACAACACTGCGCCTGTCGTAGTTCACTCAGTCTCCCACCATGTTCCGCAGGGGAACGATCACTCCCGCGCACTCGATATTCAATTTCGGTTCGATGACTATTCCAACCATTCGTCGAAGCTCCTTTTCCATGGCCGGAAGCTGATCCTTTCCTTTGTATCGCGGCAAATCCTACGCTGCTAGCGTCGCCAATCCAACAACATAGCCGATGTTGAGGTGATCCAGGAAGTCCGCATCGTGGATCAAGTCGCGTCGGTCCAGATTTCGTCAAACGGCCCGGGATGGCTCCGTACTTGACGGACCTATCGCAACATCTCCAGCCTCAACCAGCATCCCGACTGGCAACGGCCATCTGAGGAGAAAATAATGGGCGCAACGCTTCCGTACATACCGATACAGGAACCAGGGCGATTTAGATTTGATTTGTCCGTTTTTCATCAGGATTGGTGGATTGATATTGCCAGGACTTCCCCCGACTATCGTGAATTGAGAGTCGATCGTGGTGGCCGGCTTGTGGGCAGGCTTCCCTATGTCTTACGGAGGAATCGGCTGGGCCTCACGTTCGGACAGGATCCTTACTGGGCCCATCTCGGAGGTCCAATTGTTCAGGAGGAGCTAACTTCCGCTGAGCAGGCAGATGTAATCCGCCGCCTTATCGTGAAATTACCGCGAAGAACGTCGTTTTCTTTCGTTTGCGATCCGACGTTGAGTTACTCCGGTCTTGTAAGGGCCGCTTTCATCGATGCGGGGTTTGAGCATTCGACGCAAACAACCTACGTGCGCCTGCCTGAAGAAGGAGATATCTTGAATGAGCGCAAGCGCAAGCATCGGGGACATATCAAGCGCGCCGCCAAGTGCCTTGCGTGTGTTGATATCACCGCTCGAGAATTTGTCGAATTTCTCGGGACGAATCTGAGGGCAAGAGGGAAACGAAGCTATGCCCCTCTCCAAATGCTGCCGCAGCTGATTGAACAAGCGCTCAGTCGAGGCTGCGGGCGCGTCATTGCTGCAATGCCTAACGCAATGAACGCGGATAAGGGTTACGGCTCCACTCTTCCATTCGATGCCGCTATCGCATACATCTGGGACGATCGGCGTTGCTACTACTGGCTTTCGACGCATCGCGCATTCGGGGATGACACGCGCACCAAGCCACATCCTGATGCAGTCAAACTCCTGGTGGTCAACGCAATGGAACACGCGCAAGCCATGAACCTGGTCTTCGATGCTGATGGTGTTGTTACTCCTGGATCCGATCATCTCTATCGCAATATTCTGGGGATGAGGATCGAGGAGCGCCGCAACGTCTTCAAACGGCTCAACCCTGTCGAACGCATCTACCAACAATCCAAGTCGAAGTTTATGCAATGGCGCTCAGAGCATTCCAGCGCTTCTCATGGAAGAGAGTGCCCAAGCATAATCAGGTCATCCTAACTGCCCGAAGTAGAAGAGCGCAGCGACTAAAACGAGTGCTGCAGCAGTTCCGAGCAGCAGGCTCCGGGCCGAGGGTGCTGAGGGCGTGCGAAGCAGGGCGAACCCGAGAGGGACAAAGGCGATGCAAAGCCCGCTTGAGGCAACCACCGATGTGATGGAACTGCCCTTCAGCACGCCGATCATCAGAGCGGACATGAGTCCCAGCGCTACGGATCTCACCAGCCCCATCGTTCCTGACAAGTAAGCACCGATGGCAAGCAGGACCCATCCGAGCAAGATCATGGCGTTGAGTGTTGAGACCACATGAAATGCCCCGTAAGATGCAGCGATGGTTTTAGTCGCGCTATCAACCCCATCGATCCTCACCATCTGGAATGCAAGATAGTCGGCACCGGCGTGGAAGGTGCGCGCGAAGAGGCCGAAGATTACAAAGGATGCGCCCCATGCCGCCCATCCCGATCTTCTTGTGGCGATCATGTTGGCGAGGCTGAGCACCGCCGGCCAGAGGAGTATGTTTCCGGCAAGGAAGCAGCTGGAAGCGGCCGTCATCAGCCGTGGATGATCGTGGTATGCAGCAAGCTGTTGCGGAAAGAAGAAGTGGAACTGAATCCGAAGGAGAACCCCGGTAAGGAGAAGTGGAGGGGAGACGATCAACGATGCGGCTCCGAACCAGCGACCGGGAAACCACCCCTTGTTCGACACGGCAAGTTCCCGCTGCATACAGCGCTCCAGTTTGCCACTTCTCTATAACGTCTGCGGGAGCGAGTTGGTTAACCTGATCAGGGTTTGCGGAAGGTGAGGCAGTATAGCTTTCCGCCGCAGATTTCCCGGGTGGCTATGTCTTTCATTTCAGAGGGAACAAGATCAATCGGGCAGCGAACTTTCTCCGAACCGGCGGGGAAGCTGCTGCGGACTTGAGGGGTGCGCTGGTAGGTGTCGCGAACGGTGCGCTCGGTCTCGTCGACGATGACGATCTTTGTGCCGGGTTTGGCGACCCAGATCATTTCCTTGATGGCGCGAGCCTTGTTGGTGAAGAAGTTGATACCGCCGGCGTGGAAGACGCAATCGAAGGCGTCGACTTTGAAGGGAAGGCGTTCGGCTTCGGCCTGGAAGAGGTGTGCTTTGCGGCGCCATTTG
>Ga0207658_10000146_pt1 | contig 73691 bp, 56 predicted proteins | sample KBSS33metaG_FD_184322 | JGI IMG/M metagenome (GOLD analysis project Ga0207658, IMG submission 184322) | Switchgrass rhizosphere microbial communities from Kellogg Biological Station, Michigan, USA - KBS S3-3 metaG (SPAdes) (version 2) | ecosystem: Host-associated > Plants > Roots > Rhizosphere...
GTATTTTGGAGGCTAAAAAATGGTTTATATAAAATTACGTTTACTGGTGTTATTTTTTTTAATTTTTGGTTTTGGCTTGAGGGCTGGCGAGCGTCATGATAATACATATAAAAGTATAGATCAAGACGGTAATTCATGTACAATAGAAATTTGCTCTGGCTATAATATTATGATTACTGGCACGGGAAAAAGAATTACGTATGCAACTTCACCTGGCTACACATCCACTTTTAATTATTCATCAATTGTTAAAGCGCAAGAGACAAGGGAATCAGAACAAGCAGTAACAGAGCAGGAACAAAAGCGAGAGCAAAAACTAAATAATGCTTGCCCAGCAGTAGAGCCAATTACAGGAAAGGGGTCTAGCGTAAGTTTGAGTAGTAGCTCAAGTTCGCATTTTTTTGGCTTTAGTTTGAATGCTGGCGAGCCAGCAATAGAGTATCCAGATGTAAGAGTAAACAGTGGATGTTTGTATGATGATGAGGAATCCATGGGTTCTGAAGAAGATGTTAAGGCTGAACGGTTTCATGGGCAAGCAATACTAAGGTTTGCAGCATTAAAAGAAAAAAAAGACAAAAAGTTGTCATTACCAATAAGTTTTTTATTTTCAGATAAATCAAGAAAGCGAAAAGCGCTAAAAGACTTAATGGAAAAGCAACAAGTAGCACTAAGAGGGGATAGATTAGCAAAAGAAAACAATATATTCGAACTTGAAAAACAATTAAAATATCAAGAACAAGATTTAGCAAGTGCCGAATTATTTTTAGCAAAATGCAAGAAAAGGTTGGCTGAATCAGAGGTAGCATTAACCAAGGAAGAAAATAGCGCAGAAAGTGAGCAAGAGGCGCTAAGGGCGCAAATAAATTATGATCTGGCCGCCATTAAAGACAGAGGACCAGCAATTGAAAAAGGAAAAGAAGAAATTCAAAATTTGAAAGAAATGTTGGAACCAACAGTATTGGAAAAAGAAAGGTTAAGGGTATTGGAGCAACAGGAGCAAAGTTTAGAAGCAGTTAAGCAGTCGATACCATTTTGGTGGCAAACAATGAGTACGCCATGTTTAGGATTTGCTCTATTAGGAGGTGCTGTTTTAGTATATACATGGATGTATCGCAAAACTCATGCATAATTTTTGAAAAAGTGTATGCGTAGCCCTATTTAGTAACCATAGAGCAAGCTCAAGATACAACAACCTTGAAAGACTGCCACAATAGCGCCGAAAGCTAAAAATGGCCCGAAGGGTATTTTGATATCATATTCTAATTTTTTAGTTATAAGATAATTAATCAAAACATAACAGATACTTATTATAGAGGCGGTGATAGATCCTATGGCTAGACTTAACATGCATCCTAGGGGCCCCGTAAAAGCGCCTATCAAACAAAGTAAATCTAGATCCCCTTCTCCAATACCTTCTTTGCCACGGCTAAAAGAAAAAAGGCTGCCAATAGCCCATAAAAAACCATAACCAAGACCGGCACCTAAAAGACTTTCAGAGAGTGAAATAGGAATTCGGTCTAGCGCACTTAATAAAAAGCCGATAGGCACTAAAAAGAGTGTTGTGTACTGGGAAATAAGCATATATTCTAGATCTGATCGTATAATAATAATAAGCGCTGAAAAAAATATACCTGTTCCAAGCCAGTATTGAGTCGGTATAAAAAAAGAAATACCCATGAATAAGATACAGGTGAGTATCTCAATGCAGGGATATAAAGGAGAAATGGGACTTTTGCACCAGCGACACTTTCCCTTGAGTTGGCAGAAAGAAAAAACTGGTATAAGATCGTAAGCAGCAATTGTTTGTGTGCACTGGGTACAATGAGACCTACCACTTAAAGAAGCTTCATTGATTAAGCGATAGCTAAGCATATTTAAAAAAGAGCCCCAGCAAAGAAAAAGTATAGTTAGTAGGAATAGTAGAAAAACTATAATTTTCCTTCATTTTTGAGTGTCTCAATAAGGTCGTCTATACCGCGTTGTTTTTCATACGATTCATCAAACATAAATCGTATTTCTGGGGTATACCGAGATTCCATAGCTTTCGCAATGGCCGTTCGTATCGATGGCTTATAGAGAATCAATGTCTGCAGTTTTTTACCAAATTCTTCTTTGCCTCCTGGGGTGTGGAAAAATATGGTGGCAAGACCGCGGTCAGGTGAAAGCTTTACTCGATTAATAAACATAGGTGACAAAAGAGGATTGTCAGCTATAAGCCGCATAATTAAGGGTGCAATTTCTCGATATAAAAAAGATTCACGCTGAGCGTGTTTTACGTCTTGTTGTCGTTTGCTTGTCATAGATTATTACTTAGTAATTTGATCTTGAATGAGGGTACCTTGAGAAATCATACGCATGAGATTCTGTTTGATAGCACGGACAAGTCTTTTTCTTCTTTTTTGTGTTTTAGGCTCAAAATAGACAGTACGTTTTATATCACGAACAACGCCTTCGCGTTCACATTTTTTTTTCAATTGTCTTAAAGCGCGTTCAACGTTTCCAGTGACATTGATCTGAATATTTGGTTTTTTCTTTGACATAAGATTTCTAATACCTTTCTTTATATAATTTTATAGCTAAATAACAATAAATATTTATTTCATGATTAACTTGTTTTGCGAGTATACTATGATACATAGATTAATTGTAAGTCTTTTTACGCCATGTGTCCAGAAATGCTCATATTTTGCTTATATGTGCATGCAATTTTAATTTTGTATTTTTTATTTGGTTGCGTTAGTTAATTCTAGTTCGTTGCGTCTCGTGCTATTTCTATTGTTATATGCCTTTTCTGCCATTTCTACTATTTGGGTTCCTAGCATTTCTCCCGCTTGTGCTCCCAAGCTTGAGCACTGGTCTGGGAGTATGTTTTCCAGGTCCAACCTGCATTTTTCCTGGCCCAGATCCATATTCGGGTTCAGTCCCAGATGCAGTTCCAGATGCTGATACACAGACGGGAGACAAAGGTCAAATTGAGATACTAGATTAGCGCCTAGCTTATATTTAGCTTCTAGGGTGGTTCCTAGTTTTTTTCCTGCTACAGTGCTTGTTCCTTCTATGGAGCCTATTATTGTTCCCTTTAATATTCCTGCAGCGCCTTCATCGAATCCACTTATTGCTGCTTGTCTTCCTATACATTCTACGAGTATTCTTCCTTCTTCCGCTTTATTTATTTTTGCCCCGAGTTTATGTCCGGCGATATCTCCGACTACAGAGGCTGCTCCTATTATTGTTCCTTCTTTTGCCCCTTTTATTCCTTTTTTGGCTACTTTTTTTGCTATCCAGCTACCCATTACTTGTCCTTTTTGTACCATAACATTTTCTGTTTTTTCTCCTGTTGTTCCTCCTAGTGTTGATTCTATTATTGTGACTACTAGGAATCCCCCTATTGTTGCTCCTATTTGTGCTGCTATAAATTCTGTTATATATGCGGTCAGGTTGTTTTTTGCTGTGTTATTGTTTGATTTGTTGTTTTTGTTGTCAAGTTGATAGTTGAAAGGTGATTGACTGCAATGAATAGAACACGAGATACAAAATAGAGCAAAAATAATAGATGGCATAATTTTTTTTGGGATATGTAATTTCATATTAGAGGCCTAGGCAGCATTTTTTATATTTTTTGCCACTATCGCATGGGCAAGGATCGTTGCGGCCAATTTTTTGCATTGTCTTTTCGTCGTCTTCTTCGTCTTCATAGCCATCATCTTCTTGAAGGTAAAGCCATGCGACATCTTCAGCAACATTATCAACCGGTAAGATATATTTGTCAGAATAGACGTTTTGTTTAAGGCATTCATCTAACCCGAGAGCTAAAGTTTTTTCTATGTATTTTTTGTCAATAAACGAAGTATCAAAATATTCTTTTTCAAATAACGGCTCTACTTTATCAAATAGTTCTGCTGGATACATGGAATTAATATTTCTAACTAAAAATAAGACAAATTCACTATCTCCAATGAGGTCCGTTTGAAGCAAATAGGAATAATAGCTGAGAAGCTCTTCTCGGGTTAATATTCCTATTGCAAATAGACCTCGCATACTGTTTAAGCATGCAATACGGCACCAGACATCCATATGCTGATTTTCAATGATATTTTTAAGTGCCTGCAGATCGCCATTATACGTAGAGACTAACAACCTTGCCAACCCCTCATTTCTCATATCTCCAAGAAATTTTTCAGGCCAATCGCGATAAAGGCTGGCTATTTTAATAATATAGGGAAAAGCTTTTTGTTCTCTGAATTTGGCAAGAATAAAAAGCATAGTTATATGATTATGGCGATATTCTATTTCGGCTGTTTGGAAATTATCGACCATGTGTTCAATAACATTAAGAAATAGAGTGGTAAAGTCTTTGTGCTTGGCTTTGTATTCTTCTTCGCTCTCGTCTTCTTTTTTTTCGATAATAGAATTAATAAGGTTTTCAGGAACTGTATTTCTTTGATTGAGTGTATCTAAAACTTCTATAAAAAATTTTTTTGTTTCTTCTAATTCTGTATCGATTATATTTGATTGGTTATCTATCATTGGTTCGTTTTCTATTGATTTGTTTTCTATTATGGCTGATAAGTTGTCTGATATTATTGATTGATTGTTTATTGTTTCATTGATAGAGCTGTTCATATACGGGTGCCATTTTTTTGATTATTTTATTAATTTCCGGATTTTAACTATTATTATCACCGTTGCTCGAAATTGTGTCAACTGCTTAAGCTTGTAATGGTTTAATGCTGTTATCCACTATTCAAGTAAAATAAAATTAAAAGTAGAGTTGGTATCGTGACTTGGCTATTTCCATTGACAAATAACAAAATTAAAGTACATTTGATCGTGTGAAAAAATGGTATTAATTTTTAGTTTTTATGGCTTGGTTTTTGCGGTTTGATTTTTACGGTATTGTTTGTTTTATGTTCGTATAATTCTATGTAAGAAAGGATTTTTTATGCTTTGTAGGTATAAGTATTTAATGTTAGTTGTTTTGTGTGCTGTGCAATTTGGCAACGTAGTCGTCGCTTCAGAGGCACTAGATCAAGGAGGCAGCAAAGCCGCGACAGATGGATTAGGCGTGGTGGGTTTACTAGTAGGAGAAGATGAAGAAAAAGGAGCTGCTGCTGGTGCTACAGCATCTCGCAATAGCGACGTTTATTTTGATGCACGAGACAGAAAAGCGTTGCAATGGTTTCTAAGTCTTACTAATGAGAAATCATTAAAAGAGAATTTAGGTGGTGCGATAGTAGCATCTAATCAAAGGGCAGAGGCGCTAGATGCGGCACAAGCTGCCATAGATTATCCAGGTGCGCACCATTTTTTTCCGCCTGTACGTGAATTTTTAACAAAGATTATGGAACAACAACAACAACCACTAGATGATCAAGCGTTCATGGGTGAAATTTACCAAGTGATTGAGCAGTCTGAACAACAAGATCGAGATTGCAAGGCAAGGAACGAAGCGACATTAAAGCAAAAAGAGAGAGCTGTAGAACAAATGGAAGCGACATTAGAAGCATGGGAGCAAAGCGATAAAAGAGCACTTGCACATATAGCTGCTGGGGATGAAATTATAAAAAACATAAAAAAACTTGATTCTGTGGATCAAGACAATGGGCTTGGGATGGTGCTGGTGAAAGGCGTATTTGTTATTGTCGTTGTTGTCGGCCTTCTTTGGTATGCTGTTGATAGAACGTCTTCGTCGAATGCGCGAGTATAAGTTGTTTTGTTAGTCGTTAGTTTAGCTAGTGAGACTATGGCAGGCATAACCAGTTAGATACATACTAAAAAACTAAAAAAGTATATGTTGGTTTTCAAATGTTGTTGAGTTGTGGAGCTCAACAACATTATTAATTTTAGAACGTAGCATTGAATGAAAGCATAATCGTAGAGCTTCTATAGGTATTTCTTTGTGCTAGGGGCGCCTGCCATAAAAAGCCTAAGGCAATTGCTGGGGAAATGTCATAAGTAAATCCTATATTGGCTACTTTAGATTTCCAAGCGGTAGTGCGTTCAAGAGCTTCTGGAACAAAAGCCGAGTCTGTATTTTTAAGGCATACCGAATCTTGTGAGTGGTTGATCATAACATACTGAAAGTAGGTTGATAGCCTATCAATAAAGTGGTGGGCCCCTATTTTAGCAGCAAAATGCCAGTTGTTACCGGGAGATACCTGGGCATCTGCAGTAAATGGAAAGAGTGTTTTTTGGTATTGACTTGTTGGCATGTGTAGCGCATGAACATTTTTAGAAAAGAAATGAGTAAATCCAGCTTCAGCTGCAATTTCAATAGTATCTACAAAATCAAAATTGAGGCCAGTAGTAAAGCCGATAGCGCTATGCCCATCATTACCGAAAGGAACAGAAAAAAGTTTATTTGGACATCTGTCTTTGCCAGGCGAAATGCTTCCTGCAACGACTGCGAATGGCATGCATTGTACAAAAGGGCCAGCCTCTCTGTCTGGATTAATGGCAAACAAGTGACGCCAGAATGCATTAATACGTATTTCTTCTAAGGATATTTCGTTAAAATCGTATATGTCAACGCCAAGCTCTTGTGCTACTTCTTGAAAATTACCGGTTAATAATTTTCTCACATTTTCAGAAAATGGTTCTTTCTCGTCTGGTCTTTGAAAATTGCAAAGAGTCTCTGCTTGGCAGGTAAGATCATTTTCAATATTGCTCGGTGCTACAATATTATTCGAAGAATCGCGTCTGAGCAGACGTATTTTTTTTACTGTTTGCGTAATATGAGCGACACCAGTATTTATATTAATGCCAAAACCCCGACCGATATCAACAGACATATCAAAACGTACGCCACGTTTATCATATTTTAAGGGAAAAGTAAGACTTGCATAGCGTTCGGTCGGATCTATGTACTGGGGATCATTTATGGGAATAACTGGTGGTGTATCGCCGACGGAGAACAGTTCTTTTTGAGCCTTTAATAATGTTGGTGGTAATGTTTGATTGTTTGGTACTTTACCATAAAGAAGTGCAAGCATATTTATGCGACCGGTAAGATCACCGAGTTCTATACGGTCTCCCGATATAGGGCCAATTATTGAACTGCCACATCCAGGCGCTGCTAATGCGTAGGTGGTGTTAGATTGAACGTTGTCGACATCGGTTTGAATATTGTTGCCAGAATTTGTTTGCAAATTACCAGAATTTGCTTGAAAATTACCTGGGTTTGTTTGAAAAGAACCAAGATTTGTTTGAATATTGGCAGGATTTGTTGAAAAAGTGCCAATATTTGTTCCAAGGGGTTGCGTGTTGTAATTGGGCACTAAATTTGTTATTGCTTCGGTGTTATTGGTTTTGATGGTTGTGCTGTTAGCAAATGCGGATAGCGGGCATTGTTGTGTTGGCAAAAATCGTTCGCCATGAAAATTGGCACCTCGGCATGCACTTTGGCCAAAGGGTGAAATTGCTATGTTGAATCGGCGAGTTTCTTCTTTTTCTAAGTAAGGATCGTCATCTGATGGGTAGATGTGCGTGTATAAAAAATTGTGCGGATCAAGACTAGAAAAAACAGGATAGGGGTCATTTTTTGCTAATGAAGAAAGGGCGTGGAGTTGCGTGAGGTCTAGTATAAGTAACGCTGTTATTATAAGAAAATGTATACATTTCAGAAAGACACGCATTACTATTCTCCTTTTTGTATATTCTATTTCTTCTTTATTGGTATAGCATTCTTATAATTTGTACGTCAATTATTAAAGTGATTTTGTACTTAAATCTTTTTTTAGCGTATAATTCTATGTTGTAGATATAATAAGTTAGATAGATACTAAAAAGCGGGTCAAAAAATAAAATTATGGATAATAGACAGCCATACTCGCTCTATTATAGAGCTCATATTGTAAAAGCAGAGGTTTGGTTTTTTGTAGCTGTTTTAAGAAGTTTTGATCATGTTTCGTTTGATAGGACCTATGACGTGACCAACAGTATATTTGAGTTTTTTGTGCCAGACAGTATGGAGCCCTATTTTTTAGAGATCATAGGCGCGTTGGCAAAAGAGGGTATTATCGATCGGCTTGAAAAAATGCCCAATCGCCTATTCGATGCTGCCGAGCAAGTCTAGTTTTCAATTTCCAGTTTATTGCTTAATTCTTTAGTTTATTAATTTTCTTACTTAAGTAAACTTAAACCATGAGCAATTCTTATTTTCGCTTCAGATATGCCCAGCATTTCTATTAGACTGTGAATAGCAGGACCGGCTGTTTTTCCCATAAGCGTTAAGCGTAAAAACCAGAATAATTCTTTTAGACTTATACCGTTTTTTTTCACATCTTTTTTAAGAATGTTGATAAAACTTTGAGCGTCTGAGAATGTTTCAACTTCTTTTTCTAGCATATCGATGAATTCTGTAGTAGGTGTCTCTATAAAGCAAGCACGTATGTCTGCTTTTGATAGTACTGGCCTTTGCTTATAAAATGAGAGCAGGTCAGTACTATCTTGCAAGAGAACTAAATCTGTCTGAATATGAGCAAGTAGAGCGCCCAGCGATGGGTCATCAAGATTTGCTAGTATCGGATAATCGGCTTGTAGAAATGGCCTGCATGCATGAGCAAGTTCTGTTACGCTGAGTTTAGCTATCCATTTATGATTTATCCATTTTAATTTTTCTACATCATATTTGATTTGACCGGTGACGGATGGATGTTCAAGATTAATGGTATGTGCTAGTTCGTCAAGATTCATAATTTCTTGTGGGTAAGAACCGCCAATAATACCTAAGTAATTACAGATTGCCTCTGGTAGAAAACCTGCATTTTTTAAATCGTTAAGTGAAAATCCGAAGTCTCTTTTTGATAGTTTTTTTCCTTCACTATTGCATAAAATAGGTAAATGCCAGTAGTGCGGCAGTGGCGCTTTGAAAATCTCATAAAGAGCAGCCTGATTTGCGGTGTTGCTTTTATGGTCTTCTCCCCGAAAAACATGGGAAATATGCATAGTAAAATCATCAACAAAGTTAGCAAATAAGAAGGTAAATGTACCATCAGTGCGAGTTAGCGGAAAATCGGAAAAGTTTTTCAATTCAAAAATAGTAGTGCCATGAGAAATATCATTCACTTTTACTGATTGCTCATGATTTAATTTAAATCGCCATATGTAGGGATTTTGTTGCTCTAATTTTTCTTTAATGACGGCATCGCTTAAGCGCATGCAGGTGCGATCATAGCGGGGGGCCATACGTAATAGTTCTTGATGTTTTTTCTTTTTTTCTAATTCTTCTTGCGTGCAAAAACAACGATAAACAGCTTCTAGTTGTTTAAGTGCATCTAATTTTTCTTGGTAAATGGTAAGTCGCAATGATTGAAAATAAGGTTTATAAGGGCCGCCAGAGGAAGGGCCTTCGTCCGGTATGAAACCTAACCAATGAAGGTCTTTTTGGATTTGTTCTGCTTGAGGATCAAAGTTTCTTTGTGTGTCGGTGTCTTCAATACGAAGAACAAAAGTACCATTATATTTGCGAGCAAAAAGATAGTTCATAAGGGCGGTTCTTATATTGCCTAAGTGCATCATGCCCGTTGGTGCAGGTGCAAATCGTACACGAATGTTGCCTGTATTATTGTTGGCCATTTATTTATTGTCCTAATATTTACCAATCTATTATTTATCAATCTATTATTTAGTAGTGGCACGTATAAAAAATAAGTATAAAAAATAATAATTTAATTATAGTATGAGATTTTTATTTTATCGTTAATTTATAGTAAGGTCTATTTTTTTAAATAAGGGGCTTAGTTTTTAGCAGTTACATGGGTGTTAAAAAAGGAGGACTTGCTATACCGAGTTAGCGGAAGAGTGTCGGTATACATATTTTGTCGAAAGAATAAAACTATAATAAAAGAATAAAACTATTTTTTGACATAACCAAAATCTTTTTGTTATTTTTTGCTTCAACCATATGATTTCGCATATGATTTCGCATATGATTTTGTGCATGTTAGTTTATTTAGTGTAATTTTTGGAGTATAAAAATAAAGAGAGTAATAGTAGAGCAATAATTTAATAAAGGTGAGAGTAATGAATAGCAGTCCTATGAATAAGTGTCTTCGAATTACTATTTTTGATTCCTGTACGATAAATATTTTAAATGATTTTGTGCAACAATTGGCGCAGTCGCTAGGGCTAGAAGGCACAGCGCGCCTGCTTGATGATTCGCAGCATGTATTAATTGTGGTATGTGGAAACAAAGATAATGTAGATAATTTTTTAGATATTTTACATAAGGGAGTAGAGGGTTGGGTGCCAGACGATTTGGAAATAGAACCGTTTTTAAAAGATAGAGATTATCGTGGAGTATTTCGGGTTATCTCTTAGGTATTTAAACCATTATTATAGAGTATCTTGAGATGTATATTGGGCGCTAGTGATAGTGCGCCTATAGTGGGCTTGTAGAGTTTTTTTGAGTTTAGGCTATTATTTTTTTTGTTTAATGGTATGCTATTATTAATAAAAATAGTTTTAATATTGAAATTTTAATGTTCAAAGAATCTGTGTGCTTGAGTTTAGTTCTAGATCTTTTTTGTTTTTTTCCATAATCTTTGTTTTGTCGTTTTTTTTAGTTTTTGCCGATCAAATAATTTTTACACAAGTAGCTTGTGCCGGTAGTTTTGTATCAGAAGATACTGAGTTAAAAGATATTGTGCCTGAAGATGTTTGTGAAGACACTTGTCTTGTTATTAATTATGGAGATTCTTATAAAACATATGCAGCGCGAATAAAAGAGTTATTTGTTGTGCCACAATTTCTTGAAGAAATGACCTTTAATGCCGATATTTGTATGCAACCAGAAGAATTCTTTTATCTTGTTGATATACAAAAAAATTCTTTTGTTACCGCAGATGAGATTATTCATTCTCTCTGGTATCTTTTTAAAAAAAATATTTTTAGCACTATTACGATTTTTATTAAGTCCAGTCATGATAATCTTGTGCAGAATGGGATGCGATTGCATTTTGATCTAAAAAGTTTTTTGACGTTAGGTCGTATTAAAATAAGAGGGATTTTTACTAATAAGCAGGCTTTTCAGCACTGTTATGGTATCGATAGAGGCGACCGATTTGATGTCGATAGGCATGAGCGTTCTTTAGAAAAAATGAGAGTTCTTTGTCGAAATGAAGGGTATTTTAATGCGCTCGTTACTGCTGCCTTTTCACATACTCTTTTTTTTCATCAGATTAATCCGACCATTACTATTAATAAAGGCAAGCAATTTAGCATAGAATCTATTTTTGTAGAAGTGCAGAGTGATGGTTTAGTGAGCAATCGTGCAATAGGTGATAGTTTAATGGCGGGTGAACAGAAAGCATATTTAGAAAAAAAAATATATCGTATTTTTTTAAAACGATTACTCCATAAAAAATATAATAAAAAATTTTTAGAGTCCATTGTTGTTGAAATGCAAAAATATTTGTCTGATGAAGGATATGAGGCAACAACAATCACGTTTGATGAGCAGCTTGATATAGGAAATGCTTCAATGCGACTTAATTGGCATATCGGCGTGCAACATAAATATACATCTATTTTTTGGGGGAATTCTTTTTTTTCTGATAATCAATTACAGCAATGTATTATTGATTTTGGTCGTTCTGCTCGATTAATACCAACATCGTTATTAGTGCAAGAGATTGAACGTCTATATAAAGATAGTGGGTTTTGGAAAGTCTCTGTTGAGGTTCAAAAGGAGCAGGACCGTTGTTTTTTTATGATTACTGAAGGTCCGCGTGTCCTGATTGAAAAAATTGAATTTACTGAAACAATTGCTTTAGGTGCTCCGCTTCTTATTACTAATTGTTTTGGCGATTTTTTAAAAAATCGTTATTTTGATCAGAAGCTGCTTAATATGAGTCTTGAGCAGGTAAAAAAGGTGTATGAAGAACATGGGTTTTTAGATATTAAAATAGGAGCGTGTGAATATAGTGTATTATCTGGCGATAACCCTTCTGGTGATAATGCTTCTGGTAGTGAATCTTATGTCGCTCGTTTTAGTATTGAACAGGGCAGGGTTAAGCGAATTGTTGCTGTTGAAATTCCAGGTTTTGTGGAATTATGTGATCAGGAGCCATTTTGCCTGATTAGAGATGCAAAAGGCGGTGTTGTTTTTCAGCCTCAATTACTGAAAGAGCAACGTTTATTTTTGCAAAAATATTTTCAAGAAATGGGATACCGCGTAACACGACTTGATTCAGAATTACGAATTAAAGAGACCATTAAAGAGATAGAAGATAAAGCAATCGGTTCTGTATCTGAGGATAAAGATTGCTTAGTTATAGTATGGCATATTGAGACTGATAGAATTCCATTGCAATTCGGCAAAACTATTATTCAAGGTTGTTGCGCTTATTCCTTTGATAAATTGATACGAGAACTGCAGTATGAGCGAGGACAATTGTGGTATCAAGAAGCAATAAAAAGTACTTTTTTACGATTTAAAAATAGGAAGTTGTTTGATGAGATTTACATGTTTTATGATCGAAACAATATAATTAATAGAGAAAAAATTGTTCTTTTGCGATTACATGATGACGATCCAATAGAAGTTCGTTTGCGGGCCGGTCTAGGATTGCAGTCCGTTTATAAATATAAAATTTTTGATGGATTTACGTACAAATTAGGGGGATCGTTTATCGGCAAAAATGTGACCAATAGAGGTGATTTGCTCGCTCTTGATATAGATTGTGCTCGATCGCATAGAGAGTTAGTTCTAAAGTATTCATTGCCATGGGTTTTTGGCCTACCCTTCGATTGTCTGATGCAAGCATATAGTATTATGCATGATCAAGTGGGATCGTTAAGGAGTGATCATAGAATGTATACTATGATGCAGCATGGTTTTCTGGTTGGCATAGGTAAAAAAACAGAACATCTTGATGGAGGAATTAATATAGGAATAGAAGGCATGAGTACTAAAATTTTTTCTGATTCTTCTGGCCAACGGAGCTATATTGATAGTGTTGCTCGTGCAATTAATTTTACTCCTATTTTACAAGATCAATTGATTCCATTCTTTTTTATTGAACCAACGGTTTATATCGATTACCTTGATGATAAAATTAATCCTAAGCGGGGTAGCTATTCGCTTTTTTCTTGTAAAGGAATGATATCTTTACAGGAAAAAATGGCTGAAAGTTCTTTCGTCAAATTATTAGCAGAACAGGCATTTTTTGTGCCCTTTTCCAGGTTTGTGTTAGCTCTTCGTATGAGATTTGGCCACATTTTTTATCAGAATTTTAGCGCTATTATGCCGACAGAACGTTTTTATCTGGGCGGTAGCCACTCGCTGCGGGGTTATGATGCTGATGCAGCTCCTCCTTTGGGCTGTTTTGTCGATAAAAAGGGGGTGCGACAACTTGTTCCACAAGGAGGTAAAACGATGATGAATGGTAATATGGAAATACGTATACCTATTATTTCCCAGTTAAGCGCTGTTTTTTTTCAAGATATTGGTATGCTCAGTAAAAAAGGAATTTCATGTGTAAGGTCGGAACATTTATTGGCTGCAACGGGGTTTGGAGCTCGATTGCATACGCCAGTTGGGCCACTACGATTTGATATTGGGTTTAATTGGAATAGGGTAGATGCATCAATTCCCCGCTTTGCTTGGTTTTTGTCCTTTGGCCAGGCTTTTTGATTATTATTTGGTGAATCAATTACCGTAATATTTGTCTATTTTCTCAGTTAAATTGATTTTATACAAAAAACTAATTTAAAATTTTATGTTCATTTGTTTAAGTTACTGTTTAAAAAGGACAGAGTATGATTAAGCGTCAATTTCAATTTTGGTTATGTCTATTGTTCGTATCTTTTTTTTCTTTTTTTAATTTTTCTATCTCCTCTCATGGTTTTCATCGAGATACTATTATTTGTTGCACTCAAAATTACTGCAAAAAAACTATTTTTCAGATGATAGAACAAGTTAGAGAAAAATATTTTCATACAGTAGCAAGTTATAATGCAAGAAAAACAAGATGGTTTCATTTTAATAAAGAAAAATGGGTTGCAAAAGATATAAAAGCCGGTGGTTATAGTCGTACTCCCGTACACTGTAAGCTTTCATTTAATGTACCAGATAATTCTTCAGAGCTTTTTACGGTGGTTTGTTCGCCGATACAGAAGTTTTATCGAGCATCAGATAATACATGGGTCCCTGTTTATAAGCTGCACATAGGAGATCGGTTATTAGCTCGACATGATAAGCATATTCGATTAGCTGGCATTTCGGTGATTCAAGAGCCTTTGGATGTCTATACTATTCAAGTTAAAAATACTCATGTTTTTTTAGTGACTGAATATGGTTTAGTGGCACACAACTTTACTGTTCCGTTCGAATTTTTTGCAGGCATTATTATTTCCTTTGGAGCAGGTAGTATTGAAGGTGCTACAGCAGGCAGTTTTTTTGGACCAGCTACTTGTGTTGGTGGTGCTGTTGTAGGCGGATTGGCTGCCGTTGCTATCAATGCTTGTATTCAGGATAAAGTTGCGGAGTATTCATTTTCATGCGGAGGATCAAATATACTTCCGGAGTATGAGTTGCGTTCATGTGGAGGAATGAAGACACTTCCGGATTATGGGCTTCCATGCGGAGGGGGAAGTATATTTCCGGAGTATGAGCAACTTCCATGCGGAGGAGCGAATAGTGTATTTCCGGATTATGGGTATTCATGTGGAGCTGTAAATAGGCTTTCGGATTATCCGCTTTCATGCGGTGGGTCAAGTATTGCTAATTTGGTATCAAAAAATGAGAGTGCTGTACAATGGAAGAAGTTTACAGGTAAGCCGGCTGATAAATCAATAGAAAAAGATATAAATAAGCACCGGAATGGTATATATAAGGGTGCTTCGTATCATCATCCAAATGGTGAAAACGGACGCAAAAGCCGCGCTCCATCAGATGGGCAAGCAGCTCTAGATAACTCAGTTAAAATAAAAGATACAAGTGATAGTCGAATTGGTGTAAGTAATGGTGAAATTGTAAGACTTAATAAAACTTTAAATGACGAGTATCATGGATATGTTTTAAGTTGGGAAGAAGCTTCTCGAATTAAAAAAATAAAAGATGCATTAATAGATAATGGGTTTGTTAATTCAAGAGGAAAGATAAAATGATAGGCGATATTATAGATTTTAATTTAAATGATTCTGTAGTGATACGATTTATCTCTGAAGTAAAAATAGAATTATTACATTGTTGTCAAAATGTTGATATTTATTTATTGAAAGACAATGAAAAATATTTATTAGGTGTTGATACGATGAGAGAAAATATATTTATTTTGAAAAATGCGCTTAAAAAAGCATTGCTTAATCAGTTGCAACTTCATCCTTCTATAAACCAAGATATTGGCATTGTTTGGAATCAAACCTCGCAAGATAGATCAAAACTTGTATATGAAGAAATAGAAGGACAACGTTTTTGGGTAGGATTAAATTATTTGTTGTGGGATTATGATGGATTAGCAACATGGCTTTATAACGATATCAATGGCAATATACTATTACATATTACTCCTCTCTACCGGGATTATTGGACAGGCGAAGAAAATGAAGAAGAGACTAACAGCCAAGCTTGTGAAAAGTGGATAGCGACCGAATATCGTCCACTCTGGACAACGATATTGTCTCCTGCTACTGCCAAGGCTTGGCTAGCTCAAGCGGAAGATATTTTTAGTAGACTTCAATATACAGACGTCTATGAAGAGGATAAAGCAGACGAATAAACACACAAGTTAGAATAAATTTTTAATATTTGTTTAGGGCAAAATAAGATGACCAGCGATATCATAGATTTTAACTTAGATGATTCTACAACAATAAGAATCACTTCTGAAGTAAAAATAGCATTATTACATTGTTGTCAAAATGTTGACATATGCTTATTAAAGGATAATAAAAAATATTTATTGGGTAGGGACATACTTCGCGAGCATATGTCTATGCTGAAAAGAGCGCTCAAAAAAGCTTTGCATAATCAGTTACAACTTCATCCTTCTATAACAGAAGATATTGGTATTGTTTTTAATCAATGCTTACAAGATAAGCCTGGGCCTGTATATGAAAAAACAGGAGGACAATCTTTTTGGGTTGGAGATGATTATTCGCTATGGAATTATAAAAAATTTGCAACATGGCTGTATAATGATGTTGATGGCAATATACTATTGCATATTACTCCTATTTATCAAAATCGTTGGACCGGTGAAGAGGATGAGGAAGAAACTAATGATCGTGCTTATGAAAAATGGATGGCCACTAAATATAAGCCTCTCTGGACAACGATATTGTCTCCTGCTACTGCCAAGGATTGGCTAGCTCAAGCTGAAGATATTTTTAGTAGACTTCAATATACAGATATCTATGGCGAACGCGAAAATTAGAACTGGAGATTAGCGTGTATTCATGGCGAATAACAAAATATAATCCAAAGTATAGAGATGAACGTGGTGTTTATTTAAAAGATGAATGGACTGCGATTTCTGACATAGGTAAAGTTTTTGACCACAAGTTAGTTACATTTGAAGATTATATAGCCGTTGAAAATAGCTACGTTCAAGCTATATTATTATTTGTAGACGATTTAAAATTACCATTTTTTTTGCTTACTTGTTTCGAAGATCGTGGTTTATGTATTAATGATTTTTATCAGACTATTGAGATGGTTAATGCATACAAACAAATTAAAAGAAAAAAAATAATTAATATAGAGAATCTTGACGTATGCATTCGTTTGATTTTAAGAGAGATTATATGGGGAGAGCTTAAATCAAGTGGAATACATGTTCATTTTGGTTATGACTATTATATGTTTGTCGTTAGTCTCAACAAAAATGATGCTGTATTAAAAAACATTGAGAAACTGGGTCTTTTTGTTGAAGAATTTAGATCGCCATATATAGATTAATTTTTAATTTAAACAATTATATGAAAAAATTGAGTTAGCTATGAATTTAACTATAAAATTTATTGACAAAAAGCCTAAAAAATTCAATAAAATATTAACTGTTTGCGGGCAGTTGAAAATTAACGAGGATGAAGAAAATTTTTGTAGTCCACTTGATTTATGGAGCATCAATGATTATGAAAAACAGTGGCAAGAGGGATTAGAGCGGATAAAAACTCATGATCAATCTTGTTTAGTAGTAAGAATTGGTAATCCTATCGACAATCGATTTATAGAGTGGTGGGTATTGTATAAAAGAAGAAATAAAGTTTATTTACAAAATCACATCATATTTGGCGATATTTATGAAGAGCGAATAGGAAATAAAGAATTTAACCGTGAAACTTGTTATGATTTTATTCACCCAAGAAGGATTGTTAGTGGTGGCAAAATTTCAGAACAGTTAGTTGGGTCATTTATAAAAAATGGTAAAACTCGAAAATTAGTTATGAATTTAATTATAAAAGTAGCCAGTAAAAAAATTATTGAAATTGAAAAAGACTTATCTGTTCAAGGACGATTAATAATCAATGGAGATAAACAGAATTTTTTAATGCCTATAGATTGGTGGTCGATAGAAGAATACAAAAAACAATGGCAAGAAGGTTTGGAACGCATAAAAACTCATGATCAATCGTGTTTGATAGCAAGAATTACCAATCCGGCAGAAAATCGATATCTAGAATGGTATTTGTTATATAAAGTAAAAGATAAGATTTATTTACAAGATCGCATACTTTTTGAGAATTTATATAATAAGCAAATAGGGGATAAAGAATTTAATCGAGAGACCTGTTATGATTTTATTCCTAAAAGAACAACGAAAGATGATGCATATAAAATTTCAGAATGGTCAGTTGATTATCCATAAAAATGGTGAAAAATAATAAAATTAGAGACTCGTGTGGGGTCACTGTATATTGTATATGTTCGTGATAAAAATAGAGTCTTTTGGTCTTTTGATTATACTGAGTATAAGCTTTTATTTTTTTATAAATAAAGAAAGGTGATATTTAATGGTTTTTTTAGATCCTAAGACGGATATTGCATTTAAAAAATTATTTGGCGATAGCGCGCATAAAAATATTGTTATTAGTTTTTTAAATAGCATTCTTGATCGCAAAGAAAGTGAAACAATAGTCGATGTTGTTATGAATGACCCTCATAATATTCCTGAAACATTAGCAACAAATTCTCCAGAAGAATTGGCGTTAAAATCAACCGTTGTGGATGTACGGTGTACGGATCAGGCAAAGAGGCGATATATTGTTGAAATGCAAGTTATTAGGCAACCAGATTACCTAGAACGAGCCCAATATTATAGCTCATTGGCATTAGGTCGTCAGTTAAGATCACGTAGTGAGTATGAAGAATTAGAGCCAGTTATTTTTGTTGGCGTTTTAGATTTTTCACTTCTTAAAAATCCTCGCTATTTAAGTCATCATTTAATATTAGACAAAGATACGCACGAGCACGAATTTAAGCATTTGGAACTTCATATTATTGAATTAAAAAAGTTTAATAAAAAAATTGAAGAACTAACGACTTTAGCTGATAAATGGATCTATTTTTTAAAATATGCTGAGGACATGCAAACTATTCCAGATACTTTAAAAAGTCCTGATATGCAAGATGCTTTTCAGATTTTAAACAAAAGTACTTGGACTCCCGAGCAACTTATAAGTTATGACCGTCTATTAGATGAAATGCGTTTACAAAAAAATCGTATTCGTCATTCTCACAAAGAAGGTGAAGCTAAGGGTAGATTAGAGGAAAAAATTAATCTTGCTAAACAATTTTTAGATATTCTTGATGTTGAAACAGTTGCTAAAAAAACTGGTCTAGATATTGAGATGGTGAAAAAACTTAAATCAGAGCAATAAAAAAATAGGTATTAATTATGCAAAAAAAAAATTTGTGATAAAAAATTTTTTTTGCCTTACTTCCATTAGCTTTTTTAGATTATTTCTTTATAAAAAAATCTTTTTTTATGTTGCATATGTGATACTATTAATGATAATAATTGAAAATCACTCTTTTTCTAGCATTTTTTAGCTAGTAATTTTTTTTAGGATATTAATATCATGTGTAAAGAAGAAACAAATAAACATAATTCATGTCCGACTCATCAGCACGGTAGCAAACATGAATATGCTAGTCAACCTGTTCATCAACATGCCCATTCGCATACTGTGTATGAAGAAATCGTTTGCCATTTGCCCTATGCAATTTTTGCATCCGCATTTAGTCTTGCTATTTTAAGCTTCGTTAGTGTTGGTCAGACGAATATGACTCGCTTATGTACTACTGCGCATGGCCTTTTTCATGCATTTCACTTTATGCATATAGTTTTTGCAGCTACTGGCGCCTTAATCACTTTTTTTCGTTTTTCGCAAAATAAATTTCATGCTGTACTGCTGGGTATTTTTTGTCCAATGATATTTTGTACGTTGTCGGATGCAATTATTCCTTATTTTAGTGGTATATTGATGGGAGTTCCCATGGCTTTCCATCTCTGTTTTCTTACTGAATGGCGCAATGTACTTCCCTTTTTATTAGTAGGATTAGTGAATGGTTTTATTCTGAATGATCATCATGAAGATCGTCGCGAGCTCTATTCTCTTTTTTCTCATGTAATTCATATTTTGGTGAGTTCTCTTGCATCTTTATTTTATTTAGTTGCTTACGGATGTACTAATTGGCTTGATTCTATAGGGGTAGTTTTTCTATTTTTAATCATAGCAGTTGTTGTTCCATGCACATTGTCTGATATAGTATTACCAATGATATTGGCACAAATTAAAAGAAAAGATGGATAGTATGAGAAGCATCATTTTGAGTGGTATTGGTAAGTCGTTGAATGGCGAGATTATTTTACAAGATTTACATCTTACCATTCCGAGTGGTAAATTTTTTGCTTTATTGGGTCCCAGTGGCAGCGGCAAAACTACCTTATTGCGTTTAATTGGTGGGTTTGAACAAGTAGATAAGGGATCTATTTTTTTAGGTGCGCAAGATATTACTCATGTTCCTATTTATCAGAGAAGAATTAATACGGTATTTCAGCATTATGCTCTTTTTCCTCATATGAATGTTTTTGATAATGTAGCGTATTGTTTAATGTTGCGGAATATTCCATCAGATATTATTGAACAGAAAGTGACTAAGATATTAAGTGCTGTCGGCTTACAAAAATATATGTATAGATCAATAAGTCAGCTTTCTGGGGGGCAGCAACAGAGGGTTGCCGTTGCAAGAGCTGTGGTCAATGAGCCAGACGTGTTATTGTTGGATGAACCGTTGGCAGCGTTAGATTTAAAATTACGCGAACAGATGCTTATTGAGTTAATTGAGCTACAAAGCCAGCTTGGTACAACATTTATTTATGTTACTCATGATCAATTTGAAGCGCTAACGGTAGCCGATAACATGGCCATTATGAATCAGGATGGGTGTATAGAACAGGTTGGCACACCAAAAGATATTTATGAGTTTCCTTTATCTTCTTTTGTTGCGACGTTTGTTGGAACAACTAATATTTTTAAAGGTATAGTGAGCATACAGCAAGAGGTGGCTACGATATGTATTGATAAAGTAGGTTCGTTTGTTATCTTTATTCCACAGGATAAAATGTGGATTGTTGATGGATCACCTGTTTTTATGAGTATTCGTCCTGAAAAGATCTACATTAGCAAAAAAGAAATTTCCGGTTTTTCTAATGCATTAACGGGCTCTGTAAAATCTATTGTGTATCATGGCCGGTCAACTCAGTATAATGTAATAATCGAAGATGGTTCGCTGGTGCAGGTATTTGAGCAGAACGAAGAGCATTTTCCTAAAGAAATTGTTGATTATGATGATAAAGTATATCTTTATTGGCAAAAAGAGAATGTAGTTTTATTAGAGAGATAGAAATTAGAGATAAATAAAAATTAGATAAAATTTATAGATTAAATAAAATATATATATATGAAAAATATAAATAAGCAATCCATACAAGAATTTTCTTTTTTGTATATTTTACCTGCATACCTATGGCAGGTGCTTTTTTTGTGGATACCTTTTTTTATTGTTCTCTGGTTTAGCTTTGTCTCTGATTCTGTATGGACTATGGATAATTATCGAGCGATTTGTAATAGCTCCCATGTGCGTATTATTGGTAGATCGATGATGTTTGCATTGGCAAATGCATTTTTTTGTCTTTTGTGCGCCTATCCAGTTGCTTATTTTTTAGCAGTAAAAGTAAAACGATTTAAAAATTTTCTCATTTTTTTATTGGTACTTCCTTTTTGGACCAATATGTTAGTGCAAGTTTATGCATGGTTGTTTTTATTAGGCAATAATGGTCTTATTGAGTCGTTTTTACGCAAAATGGGATTGATACAGAATTCATGGCATATAGCACACAGTTTAATAGCTGTTTTTTTTGTGATGGTATATTGCTATATTCCCTTTATGATTTTGCCTATTTATACAGTACTAGAAAGAATTCCTCGCCAGTTACGAGAAGCGTCAGCCGACCTTGGTGCGACGCCTTGGCAGACATTTATACATGTTACTCTGCCCCTCTCTGTGTCAGGAATAAAAACCGGTTTTTTATTGGTTATGGTACCTTCATTCGGAGAATTTGTTATTCCTGAATTGATAGGAGGAGCCAAGTATATGCTTTCAGGTTCTCTGATTTCTTATTATTTTTTAGTTTCTCGTAATAATGGCATTGGATCTGCATTTACCATTTTTAGTGGTTTTATTTTATTGATTGTTGCTTATTTATTTTATCGGTTTTTACCTGTTATGCCAAAAAATGAAGAAGGAGATTATTAATTATGTCTCAAAATAATCACTGTCAAGAATCTAATCAGCCATTTAAAAAACGATTTAATCGACAACGTAGCATTGCAAAATATTTGTTCCCCTTTTTTGTGGGTATGGTCTATTTTTTTTTGTATATTCCTATTCTTTTATTAATTGTTTTTTCATTCAATGAAAATCAATTTATTGGTAATTGGACTGGTTTTTCATTGCGTTGGTATCAATCATTGTGGAAAGATTTGGAATTGTTGGCAGCTTTAAAAAACTCTCTTATTGTCGCTTTTAGCACAGTCTTTTTAACTATTTCTATGGGAACTCTTTGTGTTTTTTATGGACAGAAGCATTATTTGAATAAGTCGGTCGGGTTTTTTTATGCTAGTTTGGCGATTCCAGAAATAGTTTTGGCGGTTGGATTAATCAGTTTTTTTTCTTTTTTTTCTGTTCCTTTTGGATTGACTACGTTAATAGCGGCACATACTCTTATTGGATTAGGATATGTAGTACCTATTTTATATTCTCGCTACCGAGAAATTGATAAGCAGATTATTGAGGCCTCGTATGATCTTGGTGCAACTCAGGAGCAAACATTCTTTTTTATTGTGCTTCCTCTGCTAACTCCAGCTATCGTTACGGGAGGATTGCTTGCTTTTATTATATCTTTTGATGACTTTTTATTGTCGTTTTTTTGTTCTGGTATTATTTCTCAGACATTACCTGTCTATATTTTTGCTCTTATTCGCGCAGGAGCTTCGCCACAGGTAAATGCTCTTTCAACGCTATTGCTTTTGGTAAGCAGTTCTTTAATGTTGCTCTTTTTTTGTTTACAAATAAAAAAAATGGATTTGATTTCATGAAATATTTTGTTAAGGGATCTTCTTTTTTTGCACGTTTTTTTATACGCTCTTTCTATGTTTTGATAGTACTTATGAGCATAGCGCTTTTCTTATACGCTTCTTATGTTGTAAAATTTTTTTATGAAAACAAAAGCATTACTCTGCTTGCCTGGCCGCAAGAAATTGATGCAAGTCAGTTTGCAGCGTTTGAAAAAGAGACGGGGATTAAGGTTTATGTTCGTTATTTTGAAAACAATGAAGAATTAATGATGAAACTAATGGCTATGGCACCAGGGGAAATTGATTTGGTGATGCCAACAGACTATGCGGTAGAAACTTTTATTAAAAAGGGATTATTGAAAAAGATAGATAAGAACAAGCTGCTTTTTTGGGATAAGTTGAATTCTTCATTGATGGGGCATTATTTTGATCCAGAAAATCAATATACAATTCCCTATTATTGGGGAGTCTACGGTATTGGTTTTGATAAAGATTTTTGGAAAGATGGGATTCCATTAGCATCATGGCAGATGGTTTTTGATCGACGATTTAAAAATGCGCTGATTGCTATGCCCAACGATGCACATTATCTGGTGCTGATAGCTGCCCAGTATCTGTTTGGTACTATTGATAATTTAACGATGCAACAGATTCAGCAGATTACCGATTTTCTCATTAACCAAAAATCATGGGTAGAATTATATACAGAATCTCATGGAGAGTATCTACTCGCCTCTAAAGCGAGTTCTCTTGTGGTGTTGTTAAGTGCTGATATTGCAAAAATTATGAAACGTTTTCCAAATATTGATTTTATGGTTCCGCAAGAAGGAAGTTTTGTGCTTATAGATTCTTTTGCTCTTTCAGCACATACGTTAAAAGATGATCTTGTATATCAGTTTTTAAATTATATTTATAGACCAGATGTTTTAAAAAAATATGTAGATACCTTTATGTTTTTTCCTGCTACTACGGATGTAGAGCCAGCATTTCAACATGAGTCGTTAAAAATTCCCTCAGGCTCTCGCGTGAAAAAAATTGATTTTTACAGAAATGTTATTTCTCCTGATACACTAAGTAATATGTGGGTTGCTTTAAAATCATAAACTATATTTTTTAATCTTGACTTTAATAATCAAACAATATAAGAATAGTAAGCATCTACAGTAACAATAAAAACAGCTTGATTTAAAAAGGTTAAAAATGATCTAATATATAGATAATATATGATAACAGTATTGTAACAATTCAAAAAAAGGATGAGTGTTATGAAAAAAAGTCTATGGAGGCATGGCAGCGTTGCCATTTCATTATTGTTTGTTTTAATGACGAGTGCGTTATTTTCAGGGTCTGTTCATTTTAAATCAGATAAATATGATTATAGAGATACTTCTATTTTTATTGAACCGGGCACGACTAAGCTTGGTCATGATGTGTATACTATTCGTGCAGTAACGAGAGATATTAATGTTTTTTTAGGTCAAGATAGTGTTGAACTTGTGGGTAATGCGCATCTGCGTTTTATAGCTGAAGCAGGGTGTACTATTACTATTAAAGTTGATCAAAATTTAACATTTGCTGGATCTTCTACCGACAAACCTTGTCTGGTTACTTTTGGTGGTTTAGGTACTACTGTTTTTGAGGTGCTTGGTGGCAATTCAATTAATTTTGGTACTAAAAATGGTACGACAAAAGCATTTGTTGTAATGGAAAATAATGTTAATCAACAGCATCCGACATTAAAATTTAAACGACTTCATGGAAAGCACTTTGCAGCGATGCAAGATGTAGTTATTAATATTGATGGTCGCAATTCAGTATTAAGCTATGTGTCTGCCTATAAAAATTTATTGTTTGCGCAAGACACGGCAAGCATAGTGTTTGATGTTGGTAATATTCCAGCATCAGATGTTTGTCCTAATCCGGGATCTATGGTTTTAGTGGTTAACGATAAAGCCTCTTGTATCACCGCAGGTCATTGGGTTAAAGTATCTAAAAAAAATGACTCTATTATAGATTATCACGACAATCTATATAAAAAAGAATTTGGGCTTGATGATATTCATTTAGATACCGCAGCTGGACATAGAGCGGTAATGAAAGTTACGGCTAACGAGAATCATTTCTATGATGTATTTCATGGTGGTTTAATTGTTTCAAATCATAATAATTCATTGTCAGAGTTGTTAGTCGATCCGTTTTATCATCTGAAAACTCGAGAAGACATGCATGATTTTAAAGGTTCTTTTAAGGGGGTTCGGTATGGATGGATATTGGGCGCTAATGGTGTTTTTGATATAGATAATGGTACTTTTGTTTTATATGATGGCTATGCAGAGAATTGTATGCCTTCTTCTATTAAATCATTAAAAAAAATCGAGGGCTTTAAGGACCTTGATGCTTGTCACCTAATAAAAACAAGAAATCCTTCAGCGTTTGTTGTCGATGGTAATAATAATCCTGTGGCCCAAAAAGCTCAGATTAGGTTGGGCGAGAAATCAGGTCTTTTTTTCAGATCACTAGCGCCATCGTCATCACCTTCAGAATCCTTTTTTAGTCCGGGTTTTTATGTATTTGATGTTGAAGCTCCATTGCACGTCTATGGAAACAATACGGATGAAGATCAGAAAAGCAAAATAGAGATACTTTCTAACCATGTAGATATAACTGGTGGTGAGCTTTTCTTCGGGGATAAATCAGTAAAATTTCCTAAACGAAGTTTTGAAAAAGCTGTCTTTTATGGTAATGATTCTGCGTTGGATCAAAAACCTATTATGTATAATAAAGCAGCCTTTTTTATTAATGACAGCATGCAGTTGCATAATGTTTCTTTGGTCCATACAGATATGAATCATAGAGTATATGAAAAAAATGATTTACAGTCAGAACCAACCTATGTTGGTGGAGAAAAATGGATTATCAATTTGGTGAATGAAAAAAATAATTTTATACAGGTATTGAATAATCTAGGTTCTAATGGTAATCCATTTGGGCAAAAAGAAAGAGATGGTTTTTCTTCGTATGGTGATCACGGTTCGTATGGTGGTCACGGTTCATATGGTAGTCACGGTCATGGTTCGTATGGTGGTCACGGTTCATATGGATCTGATGAAGGATTTGCGGGAGCAAATGGATTTGGTATTCATTCTAGTTTTGATCCTTATTTTGGCCTTTCGTCATCAGAAAACAATCAGCGTATGTTTAATCGACCACATATTGCTTTCTATAATTCGCGTTTTAATATTCATTCGCATGTTGCTCTTACCGGAATTGATTTAAAGGTACCAACAACTATGGATGAAAATGGTGTTAAGTTTAATCATACTAAGATGGTATTTTATCAAAATCCACATTCGGTAAATAATGGTGCCGGTAGACATATGATTTTGGGTACCTTAATAGGTTCTTTGGCATCAGATAATGCTACGGTATTAAGTCGTGATGCGCGTATTGATGTTTTTGAGCAAGCAGAACAAGATGGCGAACAAGATGGTGGTGGAAGCAAAAAAGTTGAATTAAGTTTAGAAAGTGATGCTAATACCGAAAATATTATTGAAGATATAGGATCATATCACCCAACATCTCAAAAGCCAGCAGTTCATTCTCTGTATCTTGGTAATAAAAGTAACATTTCAGTCGGTACTTATATGGCTGATGGTGGCGTTCGTGGATATAAGAAAGATGCTAATGCGGTTATGAAATTAAATGGCAATTTCTTTTCTATAAGTTCCCATGGTGGATCTTTATCCGATTCAAGAAATGCTCATATAACTGGGCATGGGGGTGTTTTTGTAGATGCGGGTGGTAAATTTACTATGGGTAAACATGTTAGAGCAACTATGGATACTATGGTTACGCGGAGTATGGGTGGCAAGGTAGATCTGCCTGCTCATCAGGTTTCTTTTGGAGATCGTCATGGCATTGCCGATTGGAAGTTGAATATTGCTGAACATAATCAAAGAGTGTTAGTAGATACAAATGAGCATATTTCGAATTATACGTTGAATTGGTTAAGCACTAAGCATAATTCTGATACTGACTCCGCTTACGCAATGGAAAACAGACAAAATGCTTCTCTGGTGTTGCCTTCACTTAATGTATCCGATATACCATTAATAAATCCTGCTCAGCTCTCTACGATGCTTGTTGTAAAAGGAGAGGTTAATCAATTCCAAATTCAGGGCTCGCAAATGGGTGATGAAGCGCAGGTTATGATTGATGGTGGTCATGTGCGAGAATTTGTACTTGCGCCTACAAATCACGTTGGTGAGATACCAGCAGCGGTGTTTGTTCTTAAAAACAATGCTCGTATTGGTATAGGGCCAGTTAATGATGCGGCAGATTCATTATTTGCTTCAACGACATTAGGAATTAATGGAGTTACTATTGTTGCAGATGGCAGCGGACAAGTTAATTTAAATCAAGATGTTATTGTTGATAATAGATGTGTCTTTTTGAAAGGACCTCATTTTGGGGCTCATGGACCAGATATTTTACGTATAACATCTGATGTTCCTCGTGTAGTGCATGTTACTTCGAAAGGTATTTTAGATTTTCAGTCATTTGTGCAAGGAAGCACGATATCTTTTGGTGGTAATATTAGAATAGAGCTAGAGCCAGGTGCTCGCATTTTAATGGGTGGTGGTTTGCTTCAATTTGCTCACAATGCACATTTAGTTGCAGCACCTTCGTCCAAAGCGCAAGAATATTTTGATTCTCTAAACATGGGGCCTATCGATAATAGGCTTAGTCCATTAGAGCCAACCAGAGCAAGTCAGCCTCATAATATTTATGCGCCAATTACTTATTACGGCAAAGGCTTGGAAAATACTGATATGTTTAGAGTAAAAATAGTTGGAAAAGGGGTTATTCAGTTTATTGATAATGCGAAATTTAGTATCGATAAAGATGCATTTGTAGGTGTTGAGACCCTTAAGTACGATGATAGTGAAATTGCACATACTGATCTTACTATTCAATTACAGGATAATGCGCTCTTTTCGTTAGGTGGCAATCTAGTTGCGCAAGGTGGGGCGTTCCAAATCGGAAATACACAAAATCATGCTAATCATACTATTCGATTTGCTCTTGAGCTGAATGGTCTTGACTCAGTATTTAATATTGGCGCCCAAGGCTTCCTGGGATTGAATGGTGCCATTGTTAGTAAAGGTGCTTCTCAGCCAAATCGTTGGCTTGTTGATGTTCCTTACAATGTTGAAAACGTTACCATTGATGTCAAAAAAGGAACGTTCAAGCACGCTCATATTTTTGCCGGTGATGATCTTGGTAGCTCTAGTACTGAATCGCGAGCGTCATTATTGATGATAGGTGATCGACCATATCAGCCGAATAAGACCAGCTTTAATGTTCTTTTTAGAGATGGTGTTACTGCTCATAATTTTAAAACAAAGAGAGCGGTTGTCAAAGGTACTACGGTGAAAGGTGCTAATATTAAAGGTGGCGGTAATATGGTCTTTATAACAAGCGGTCAAGGAGCATACTATCCTGTTGTTGCAAACAAAGATGATTATGTAGACATGAGCAATACTATGTATTCAACTACTATGAACTCACAGAATTCTATGAACCCGCAGAATTTTATGAACTCACAGAATAGTATGCTGGCACCGGATACTATGAGCCAACACGATATCATGAACTCACGTGATACTATGAAGCTACATACTACTATGCACCCACATATGCGTGTTGGTTTACTTGCATCATTGCCATTATTGAACCCGGCAAATGTGGTTAATAGTTCTGCAAAAACTCTTTTTGAATCACTCAAAACAGGAAGTGCCACAGCACGCTCTACACACAAATCGGCTAATGTGGCAAACGCTTCTATAGTACAAAAAGAAGCTAGTCCTAGTGCAGCAGAGCTTTATTATGGGGGCGTAAATGGTGCTTATATTGTGCGTGGTTCGGTTTACGATCTTGTTAGTGATGTTGAAAACAGTAGAGCGGATACTATTGCTAATGCATCTGAACATGGTGCTGTTGGTGTTAGTTTTGATAAAGTTGACGTCCCGCATGCACGTGTAGTAGTTGCTACCATTGTTTCATAGATTATATAAGTTTTATAAAGAGATATAGGCCAAGATTTAAGAATAAGGAGAGCAATGAATAAAAAACAGGTATATAGTATCCTCATGATGGGCTTTGCAATGCATGGGGTGATACGAGCAACAACGAGCCAATTTCGAACACCGTTAACTTTTTTAGAAAAAGGATCATTGACTTACCCATTGCCACCCGTTGAAGATACGTGGTGGTTTGAAAAAATGGATTCAGACAGACCAGAATGTAAATGGAAAATGAATAAATTTTCAGGTATGTATGCTCGCTCAGCGTCACAATCTTTTTATGATCCGTGTGCTGATCCATGTAAAAGTAATAGAGTAACCGGAAAAACGGTTTCTTTATCAACGCTTTTTTTTGGTAAAGAGGCATTCAGAGGAGAAGAAGCGTTTGCAGGAGGAGAGTTGATGTCAGATCCTTGTCAGGCTGCTCTTGTTTCCAAAGAAAATATTCACCTAGGATTTAGTCATATTACTCCTCGCTTTGAATATAATGAGTATGGAGCATACTTTGGATTAACGGCAGAACGATCTTTGGGGCAAGATGGTCAATGGCATATCGGTGGTCGTATTAGTATGCCGATCAAAGTAATTGAAATTGAACGTGATCAGAATTGTACATTATATGAGACTGTTGATGATGTAGTTAAAATGAGAGAAATTGACGAAAACACTGCTGGCGCGAAAGATTTTGCTGTTCGTCTTGATTTTTTAACATCTTTGAATTATCAGATTAATACTGAAGATGGTACAGAATGTGAGTCATTTGTTCAGTACAATACAGACCAAGGTAATAATCCGGTAAAAGCAGTAGCTATGACAGGTGTATCGGTAGGTGTATCGGGAGACACTCCTGAAAATGCTGAGGTATTTATAATAGGAAGGCCTAATCGTGATCTGCCAGATCAACTGTATAGAAAAACGGTAGAAGAAAATACTATTGAGGCATTGTCTGCTGATGGTATGGTAGGAAACAATGGCATTACTTTTTTCCAGGATGGCATTGATTATAAAGCAGGTATTGGGAGTGATCGATCAAAGCAGTCAGCTCTTTTTGTAGTTCCTAGAGCAGAAGATTCAGATAACTTGACTACTACTGCTCGGATGGTTTCTAGAAGATTAGAAAATCTATTATTACAGATAAATGCTTTAGGAGCTAATTCTCCGGTTAATTTTTTTAGAAAATCATGCGACATAGATTTCTGTGGATCTGAACGCATTACTGCTCAGGGTGATATTGGTGCAGAAGTATATGGTGGATATGGTATAGATGGTTGGTTTGTAGATGGTATTTTTGGTATGAGTCTCCCGACGGGTAAAAGAACCAAAAAAGCTAATCGTATTTTTGCACAATCAACCGGAAATAATGGTCACGTCGAAGTTAAGCTTGGGGTAGATGGTGGTTGGAGGGTGTGTGATTGGTTTGCATTTGAGTTAGACACGGCATATCACCATGCATTTAATAGAACAGAACATCGTGCTGTTCCGTATACTGGTGCTACGGTGAGAAATATTGGTCCAGAGGTTATGGCTGACGTTTCATGGGGCTATCTTACTGCACATGCTAATCTTAATTTTTTTCATCCTTATAATCCTGAGCTTGGTGGTATGGTTGGCTATGATCTTTTTGCAAAACAGAAAGATAGAGTATCTATTAAATGTCCTGCGCCGACTGATTGTTTGGGTAGAGACAATACTGATTTACCAGCGAATGTACAGGGGATTGATCCAAGTATTTTAGAAGAGCGTACTAATTCAGTTACTCATAAAATACGTTGTGAAGCATTTCATAGATGGTCATTCTGTGAAATATTTGCTGGTGGTTCGCAAGTATTTGCCGGTAAGAATGCTATGAAAGAGTCTGAAGGGTATATCGGTATGAAGGTTTACTTTTAATTAAAGTATGGTGAATAAAAAAAAGATTTATCGAGCAGGAGGCGCTGTGAGCCTCCTGCTATACGCCAAATATTATTGGTAAATATTCTTGGTTGAGAGGGACTAAATAGAATATTTTGTTTGTAACAAAAATATCATGAATAAAAGTAGCGTTTAGAATATGGTAAATAAAATTAGTGTGAATAAAAATATTCTAAATAAAAAGGGGGAATATAGTATGAAGAAAATAGTAAGTTTAGTAAGTTTATTATGTATAACCTTGGTTAGTTTTTTTCTGCAAGCAGCGCCAGGGGCTAAGAATAAGGATAAAGGTGTCCGAGCAGTACGTTGCATAGAACACCACATAGCTCGTCATGGCGGGGTTCGTTTAGGTGATTCAGCTTACCCGGTTGCACGGATAGGAATGGAGTCCGGGACAGATATGCAAGATAAGCAATTGCTTTATAGTTTATTGCAGAGAGTGCTTGTTTTAGAAGAAAAGATTCGGGCATTAAAGCGTAATAAATAGTAACTATATTTTTGATTGTTTATAAAAAGAGAGAGTGTGTATTAAAAATAACTCTCTCTTTTTTTGTGCTATAGATAATCCAGTTTGATAGTAGTTAATTTTTTTTACCCCACGATTTTACCCCATGCTTACGCACGGGGACCCCAGAAATCGCGCGCGGGGCTCCCAATTTCACCCAGAAGTAAATTCGGGGCCACCGGCCGTGAGGCTGGGGTAAAAAAGTGACTGTCAAAGTGGACGGCCTATATATAAAAATTCTATTATTTGTATACTATAAAAGTAGTGTATGCGTAAAAAACTATTATCAGGAGAATCATATGTCTCACCATCCTTCCCGTCCTGCAATACCAATAGGGGTTGATGATTATAAAAAACTTATCGATGAAAAAAAAGCTTACGTTGATAAAACCTTGCTGATTAAAGAATTTTGGCAAGATGGAAGTGAAGTTATTTTGATACCTCGTCCCCGGCGATTTGGTAAAACATTAAATATTTCCATGCTCAGATATTTTTTTGAAAAAACTAATAAAGATACATCGTATCTTTTTGAAAAAACTGCTATATGGAATGTTATCGAATATCGTGACCTTCAAGGGCAATTTCCGGTAATTTTTTTAACGCTTAAAGATGTTAAAGTTGATTCATGGGAAGAAGCTTATGAAGAGTTTGCAATCATTATATCAGAAGAATGTAAAAGATTTTTACCTAATTTTGTTATAGAAAAAATCGACATTGACGATATTGCTATTTTTAATCGTCTTAAGGCTAAACAAGCGTCTGAAGGCGAGTTAACTCAAAGCTTACGATTTCTATCTCGTTTATTATATGAACAAACAGAGAAACAAGTTATCATTTTAATTGATGAATATGATGCTCCTATAATTAACTCCTATTTGCAGGACTATTATCCAAAAATGGTAGGATTTATGCGTAATTTTCTTTCAAAGGCATTAAAATCAAATTCTGCGCTTAAAAAAGGTTGCTTAACTGGCATTACTCGTATTGCTAAAGAAGATATATTTTCCGGCCTCAATCATCTTTCTGTATATACTGTATTAAATACTGAATATTCTGATAAATTTGGTTTTACTCAATCAGAAGTCGATCAATTGTTAACTAACTATGATCTTATAGACAAAAAAGATGATATTAAGCGATGGTATGATGGATATGTATTTGGTCAAACTAATATATATAATCCTTGGTCATTGCTGAATTGTATTAAATATACAGGTGCTTTTGAAACATATTGGGCTAATACCAGCGATAATAAGCTGGTGAAAAAAATTATTGCTGGATTTAATCAAAAGGTGAATCAAGAAGTTAAAAAAGAGATAGAACTTTTATTGCAAGGCCATATTCTTGCTAATAAGAAAATAAATACGAATATTGTTCTTTCTGATTTAGAAAATGATAATCAAGAACCATGGAGCTTTCTTTTATTCACCGGTTATCTTACTGCAATATCTTATGCCATAATTGACGAAAAATACTACTATACTCTTGCTATTCCCAACAAAGAAATCGCTGATCTTTATCAAGAGCTTGTTTTACAAGCCTTAAGTTCATATATCTCTTTTGATACACTTAAACAACTTTTAGATGCTTTTATTAAAGGTGATACAAAAACAGTCGAGCATTATTTGCAGGAGTTTATTTTTAATAATTGTAGCTTTTATGATTTGCCACAGCGTAGCGTTTATAAAATATTATCGGGGTCCCCACTGGATAGGTGGGGTAATAGTATTCATATGCTTGTGCTAGGATTATTAGCAGGACTTGCAGACCGTTATAAAATACAGTCAAACAGAGAATCAGGCCATGGTCGTTACGATATCATGCTCATGCCAAAAACGCTTCAAGGCCATGGTATTTTGATTGAATTTAAAAGGGCTAAAAATAAAAAAGGCGAAAAATTAGCGGCACTTGCACAAGAAGCGTTAGAACAAATAAAAAGCCTTGATTATAAAACCCACATGAGAACTGATGGATATTTAGGTCAAATTTTGTGTTATGGTATTGCGGTATCTGGTAAACATGTAGTGGTTGCTATGGAAATTATACCTAATTAAGCATTATAGCGAGCTAAGGCAAATTGAGAACGGCCATCGTTATCAATAGCAAAGCCACCAACAACTATTTTGGGGGCCCCATTTATATATTGTAATGCTAGTGCATGCGCCCCAGCTCCTTTGCCAAAAAAGGGAGTAAAGATTCTACCTCTTCCTTCAAAAGTTTTATCAACATTGCCATCTTGGTAGTAGCGTGCTACCAGAAATTTATTTATTTGATGAGCACTTGAGGATGGTTTTGTTGCCACAATTCCTGCGATTACGATTTTATTATTTTGATCAATGATGACCGCTCGCGCTTCATCAGAGTTGCTTCCAAAGCAGTTTATACGTATTCCCGTTCCAGGATAGCCAAATGTGGGATCTAAAGTTCCATCGTCGTTATAGCGGGCTAAAGCGACAAAGTATTCGCCTTTTCTACGAGCAGTAGCACCAACGACAACTATTTTCATTTCTCCATCTACCTCTTGTAGGGCTACGCCATAAGCAACGTCATCGTGGCTGGGCACTAAGGTGATTTTTGAAAAATCAGTAACTATTTTTCCTGTACCATGAAATCGTGCATCGGGATCGCCAGCAAATGTTGTATCAAGTTGGCCGTTGCTTAAGTAGCGAGCTAAAACCCAACGCTTTTTGCCTTCAATTAAGGCAATTCCGGCTACTACTATTTTGCCGTTTGTTTGATATACAGCCATAGCATTAATTTGCGAAAAATCTTGAGAAGTATCAGTAAAATTAGTTATCGTGGGTTGGCCGAGGGTAGGATGACCAAATACAGGATCAATGAGGCCCAAATAGTTAAATTTTGCAAGAATAAAGTTTTGAGATAGAGCGGTTTGATTTAAAAATCCTGCATATAAAAATGAATTTGGTGGACTTAGTGGCTGTGCAATAGCCTTAAATTCCCCAGGTAGCCCGGGTACTTCTGTTATAGTAGTATCTGTACTCATGCCACTAGGAGTAAAGGTAAAAAATGCAAGTATGTCTTTTTGTAAAGTCGCATTAAATATACTGCCAGCAGTCACTATATTAAGATCAGGAATTGTATTATTTTGTATGGCAATAGCATGTGCGTTATTTGCAGTAGAAGTACGGTAGTTGGTGTAGCCTTGAAAAGAAGGAAATTCCCCAAAACTTCCTACGTTTAATGTCCCATCGTTACCATTATAGCTTGCAATTGTTTGTGATAGAGGTGTTGTTTCAGTGGTTCCTACAACAACAATGTCATTGTAGGGATTGTCTCGTATGACTATGCTATTTATAAAACTGTTGTCTTGTATGTTTTTGACAGATAATTTATTGCTAGAAGAACTATTATTGGTAGGTAAAGAATCAGAAAGAGAAGCGGGAGAAATGGGAGTAGTCACTAAACCGTTGTTACCAAACCGCCTATCAGGAGTTCCCGGAATAAGCGGGGCACCGAAATAACGAGCTATGGTGATTTCATATATTCCCTGTTGATTTATGCTAAATCCACTACAAACTATTGTATTATTATCATCTATTGCAACTGCGTTGAGTATTGCGCCATATTGTGTTGGTCTGGTGGTTACCCAACCATTACCATTTTGTCCGAAAGTAGTATCAAGAGTGCCATCGGTGTTATAGCTTGCTATTATAAAAATAGGATTTAATGTTGCTGTTGGTGAAAACTCACCCACAACAATTATTCTATTATTTTTGTCTATTGCTATTGCATGAGCAGATACATGATCGCCGCCAAAATTTTCTATAACCTTACCTTGATTTCCAAAATAGTCATCAGGCTTACCATCAAGATTATAGCGAACTAATGCTAATTTTTGTTTATTATCTATTTTAATCCAACCTGCTGCTACTATTTTTTCATCACCATCTATTGTTTGTATGGTGACTGCTTTTGCTTCACTTTCGTCGGTAAAAACAACAACTTTTCCAAAAGTATTATCAAATGTTATATTTTGCGAGTAACGTGCTAGGGTAAATTGAGGGATTGCAGCGTTAGTTGTTTGTCCAGCAACTATTACTTTGTTGTCTGATTGTAAAGCGATGTTATTTATATGAGAGCTTTCCCCAAAATGTGTAGTGACATCTATTACATTTTCTCTAAAATTAGAAGCATTAAAGCGGGTAAGTCTAAAAGATTTATTGGGTAATGTACTTCCTCCCGCAAATATATATTGATTTACGCGATCTACCGCAATGGTATTAAAAATACCCTGTTGGCTTATACTTGATAGATTGCTGGTGCTAATAATATTACCAGTGAGTGCATTTGCTTGTATTAAAATTGGAGAAATATTGTTTGTGGAAGGCAAAAATTGTTTTCCCACCATGATTAACGTATCTGTTTCTATGCCTATTTGTGGATTTGAGATGGTAGATATTGCTTTGTACGTTATATTATTGTATTGAGGATCAAGTAGTTTGTAGCCATATGGTGGATTAAATGAATCTTTGTTGAGGCTACCATCTATTTTTTTATAGCTAAAAAGTATTGCGTCATCGAGAGGTGGCTGAATAATGATATTGGTTGCAGCTATTATGTCATTATAGGGGGCTGCGCGGGTAACAAGTCCAGTAGATAGATAAGGTGCTTCAAAAGATGATGGTTGATCATGCCAAAGCTGTTGTCTTTTTACAATACCATTGTCGCCAAAAGTAATGTCTAAATCACCAGGCTGTGCAGCTATAATAGGTGAAGTATTCGCAGAAAGCATAAGCAGTAACACACACATGCTGTTTATTTTTGTTTTTTGTATCATATTTTTTTATTCTATTTTGTATCATGTTTTTTACTTTTTTATTGGCGGGGGGCTTTGTCGGCAGAGCCCCCCCTATTTTTTAGAGTTTATTTAACTTATTTTTGCCTATATTTTTGTTTTTTTATTTTATAATTAAATATTATAACGAGCTAATGCAAATTGGGATTTTCCACTATTATCGATAGCAAAACCAGCAACAATTATTTTAAGAGATTCTCCCATATCTTGTAATGCTAGTGCATGCGCTGCAGCACCGTTACCAAAGAAAGAAGTAAGGACTCTGCCACCGGTTCCAAAAGAGGTATCAATATTTCCATCTTGGGTATAACGAGCTACGAGAAATCTATTTATCGGATCAGTAGAAATTCCGGCTACGACGATTGTGTGATTTTTTTCATCAATGGTCACGGCTCGTGCTTCATCTGAACCATTTCCAAAACAGCTTATACGTATACCTGCATCACCAAAAATAAGATCTAAACTTCCATCTTCTTTATATCGTGCCAAAGCAAGACAATAGCCGCCTCCTTGACGAGCAGTAACGCCAACAGCAACTATTCTTGTTTCTAGTCCTACTTGTTGTAGAGCTACACCATAAGCAGTGTCATCTGGGTTGGATGCGAGGGTTATCCGAGAAAAATCGGTAATTACTTTTCCATCAATACCAAATGTTGTATCAATTGCGCCATTACTTAAGTAACGAGCTAATACAAAACGATTTTTTCCATTAATGAGAGCTGTTCCTGCTACTACTATTCTACCACTTGGATATACTGCCATAGCATTAATTTGAGAAACATCTTCAGGGGTATTTGTAAAATTAGTTACAACGGGTATACCACCATTAAATGAGTTGTCGCTAGCATTACCGTTAAATTTGCCAATAAGGAAACGTTTGAGCATAGTAGTTTGATCTAAAGATCCTGCATATAGCAATGCATCTGAATTCGGTGCATGTGCAATAGCTTTAAATCCTCCATACCATAATGGTAATTCTCTTGGGAAAGGATACGGATCTCGACCATCAGAGAAAAAGGTAGAAAATGCTAGGGTGTTTTTTTGGTAATTTTCATTAAATAAATTTCCAGCAGTTACTATTTTGTTAGTATTATTTTGTATGGCAACAGCATATCCTGTATTTGCTGTATCGGTAGCATTTACCGAATTTGCAAGTATATCTGGAACAAAGCCACGATAATTATTATACCCTTTTGATTGACCAAAATTTTCTGTATTTAAGTTTCCATTACTACTGTTATAGCTTGCGATTGTTTGCGAGATAGGTGTTGTTTCCGTTGTTCCAACAACAACAATATCATTGTAAGTGCCGCCTCGTATTGCTATACCATGTATAGCACTATTATTTTCGCTATTTTGGACAGTTACTTTGTTGTTAGGATTAACCAGTGTATTGCTAGAACGTGGTTTTTTATTGTTAGAAAATAGTTTTCTAGCAAGCTGATTATTTTTAGGGCGCGAACTATTACGAGGAAGTTGCATTGAAAGTGAAGAGCTAGAAGGAGAAAGAGGGTGGCGAGAAGGAGTTGGTTCAATGAGAGTAGTTGTTAAGCCTTTGTTACCAAATTGTGGATCTAGGGTTCCTGGAGCAGGCGGGGCACCGAGATAGCGAACTAACGTGATTTCATGTATTCCGTATTGATTTATGCTAAATCCACTACAGGTTATGTTATTATTTTCATCTATTGCAACAGCATTGAGTATTGAGCCATACGGAGTTGGACTGGTGATTACCCAGCCCTCAGAATTTGGTCCGAAACTAGTATCAAGGGAACCATCAGCGTTGTAAGATGCTACTATAAACACAGGATTTAATACTTCTGTTTGTGAAAATTCACCGGCAACGATTATTCTATTATTTTGGTCTATTGCTATTGCATGAACAGCCACATGATCACCACCAAAATCTTCGGTAACTATGCCGTTATCTCCAAAAGTACCATCTAGGGTACCGTCAAGATTGTAGCGAACTAATGCTAGTTTTTGCTTGTCATTTTCCTTTACCCAGCCTGCTGCTACTATTTTTTTAATATCATCTACTGTTTGTATAGCGACTGCTTTTGCTTCACTTTCTATTCCAGGAAAAGGTCTAACGAGAAGAGTAGTATCTCGCGTCGCTTCTTGTGTGTAGCGTGCGAGCATAAATTGAGGAATGGTAGCGGCAGCGGTCATTGTCATTTGTCCTGCAGCTACTATATTGCCATCTGGTTGTAAAGCGATGCTGTTTATTAGAGAAGCAGAAGATCCTGGTAAAGGAGTTGTGTTGTCTATTACATCTTGCGTAAAATCAGAAAAATTGAAACGAGTAAATCGAACAACTTTATCGGGCAATGTACTCCCCGCTGCAAATATAAATTTATTCGTGTGATCTACGGTAACGGCATTAAAAATACCCTGTGGGTCAGTAAGATTACTTGTGCTAATAATTGCGCCTGTTCTTGCATTTGCTTGTACCAAAAGTGGAGCGATATTGGTTGTAGCAGGTGGCAATTCTCTACCAATCATGATTAATTTGTCTTCTTCAGCATCGGTGATTGTTGCTACTGCTTTGTACGTCATATAGTTATACTCGGCATAGCCTTGTGGCGGAGTTCCGGTGCCAAATTCGCCTTCGTTAAGGCTACCATCTTCTTTTCTATAACTAAAAAGTATTGATTTATCAAAAGGAGGTTGAAGCATAAGAATAGTTGAGGTTATTATGTCATTATAGGGGCCATCACGAAGGACAAGTCCGGTAGATAAATAAGGTACTTCAAAAGATGGTGCTTGATCATTCCAGAATTGTTGTCTTGTTACAATGCCATTATCGCCGAAACTAGCGTCTAAATCTCCTGGCCCAGGGACTATTTCAGTACCGATATAGCGAGCTAGGGTAATTTCATAAAGTCCATTTTGATTTATGCTATAACCACCACAAACTATTCTATTTTTTTCGTCTATTGCAACGGCATTGAGTGATGCACCTCGTGGTGATGGGTTTGTGGTTATCCAGCCATTAGTTCCGAAGCTCGTATCAAGAGTACCATCAGCATTATAGCGCGCTACGAGAAAAATAGGGTTTGATTCTGGTGTTTCTATTAATTCACCAACAACGACTATTTTATTATTTTTGTCTATTGCTAGTGCATGAGCAGATATCTGATCACCACCAAACTTTACGGTAACTTTACCTTTATTTTTACCTTGAGATGCAAATGAGGTATCTGGTCTACCATCAAGATTATAGCGAACTAATGCTAACCTTTTTTTATTGTTTATTTTGACCCAGCCGGCGACTACTATTTTTTCATTGCCATCTACTATTTGCATAGTGGCTGCTTTTGCTTCACTTTCATCTTCAAAAACAATAACTTTTCCATCACTATTAGATCCAAAAGCAGTATCGAGTGTTATTGTTGTTGCATCTTGTAAGTAACGCGCTAGGGTAAATTGAGGAGTTCCAGAGTTGATTGTTTGTCCCGCAACTACTATGTTGCCATCTGATTGTAAAGCAATGCTATTTATGTGAGAAGCTGAAGTTCCTGGGAATTCAGTTACGATATCTGTTGTGTTATTAAGATCAGAAAAATCATTAAATCGACTAAATTTAAAAGATTTTTTAGGTTGTAGTGCTGTTGTAAAGTCTCCGCCTGCAAACATATACTGATTTGCTTGGTCTACGACAACTGAATGGTATACGGTACCAGCCCCTTTTTGAGCAGAATTTAAACTAATGCCGATTGCATTTGTTTTATTTATATATCCTACAGATCCGAAAGCAGTCAATTTACCAGCTGCTGCTAATCGCTCAGCTCCATTTTCAGTAAATGAAGCAATTGTGTCATAAGTAGGTCCAAGAGTTCGTATATAACCTCGTGCTGGATTACCAGTTCCAAATGCACCAACATTAAGACTCCCATTAGCTTTATAGCTTGCAAGCATTGATATAGCGTAAGGCTCATTGTTAACAATGTTGACACAAGAGACCACTATATCATTGAGATGAGATTTTCGTAGTATGAGATTAGTAACTGAATAACCTTCACTGGCAATTGGGTTTGACTTTACAACACCGTTGCGATTAGCACCGAAAGTTTTGTCTAAATCTCCAGGTTGTTGTGCTGCAACAATAGGCGAAATACTCATGTAGAGCATAGACAGCAATATAATTATTTTGTTTGTTTTTGTGTTTTGTACCATGTTTTTCTACTCCCCTTTTATTTTTTTTGTTTTATAATCAAGCATTATAGCGGGCTAATGCAAATCGAGAATATCTATCATCATCAATAGCAAAACCAGCAACAACTATCTTAGGAAATCCATTTATGTTTTGTAAAGCAATTGTATTTGCTCCTGCGCCATTACCAAAAAAAGGAGTAAATACTTTGCCATTTTCTCCAAAAGTTGTATCAAGATTTCCGTGTTGGGTATAACGAGTTACGAGAAATTTATTTATTTGATCAGCAGAAATTCCTGCTAAGACAATTTTATTGTCTTCATCGATAACGACAGCTCGTGCTTCATCAGAGCTACTTCCAAAACAGTCTACACGTATACCAGTTCCTGTGCCACCAAAACCGGGATCTAAAGTTCCATTGTCATTATATCGTGCTAAAGCGAGACAATAGCCACCTTTTTGACGAGCAGTAGTACCTACAACAATTATTTTTGTTTTTTCTGCTATCTGTTGTAAGGCTATACCATAGGCGGTATCGTCACGGTTGAGTACTGAAGTTATCGGGAAAAAATCGGTAATTACTTTTCCTGTACCATTAAATGTTGTGTCAAGAGTGCCATTGCTTAAATAGCGAGCTAAAACAAAACGATTTTGTCCTTCAATCAAGGCACTACCCGCTACTGCTATTTTATAATTTGCTGAAGCTGGATAGACAACCATAGCATTAATTTGCGAAAAATCATGAAGGGTATCAGTAAAATTAGTGACGACGGGTAGGTTATTATTAAATGAATTATCGTTAGTGCGAGTATAGTTAAATTTTCCAATAAGAAAACGTTTAAGCATAGTGGTCTGATCTAAAAATCCTGCATATAAAAATGAGGTAGTTGCTGCTGCTGGATCAGCTGGATGTGCAATAGCCTTAAATGTTCCATACCACAAAGGTAGTTCTCTTGGAAAAGGATATGGATCTTGGCCTGTAGGAGAAAAGGTAAAGAATGTTAACGTATTTTTTTTGTAATTTGCATTAAATAGAGTCCCCGCGGTTACTATTTTGCCTGTATTATTTTGTATGGCAATAGCATATCCAGCATTTGCTGTATTTATCGTATTTGCAAGTATATTTGAAGTAAACCCACGATAATTATTATAGCCCCTTGATAAAGGTTGGCCAAAATATCCTGCGTTTAAGGTTCCATCGATACTGTCATAGCTTGCAATTGTTTGTGAAATGGGCATTGTTTCAGTTATTCCAACAACAATAATATCATCGTAAGGATAACCCCGTATAGTCATACCTTGTATAGCACTGTTATTTTCAGCATTTTTGATTATTAATTTGTTGTTAGCTAATTTGTTGTTAGAATTCAGTAGTTTTTTGTTAGAAGATGGTCTTTGAGGGCGTCGACCTCCTCTAAAAATTTTAGAAAGAGGGGTTGGCGTGATGAAAGTAGTTGTTAGGCCAGCATTTCCAAATTGTGTATCAAGAGTTCCTGGAGTAGGTAGGGTACCGATATAGCGAGCTAAAGTAATTTCATAGAGTCCATTTTGATTTATGCTGTAACCAGCACAGACTATGTTGTTATGTGCATCTATTGCAACTGCATTTAATGATGCGCCGTAGGATGTTGGACTTGTGGTTATCCAGCCCTCTTGTCCGAAATCAGTATCGAGAGTACCGTCGGAGTTATAGCGTGCTACTATAAATATAGGAGCTGATATTGTTGTTAGTGAAAATTCACCAACAACGACTATTTTATTATTGTTATCTATTGTCAGGGCATGGGCAGAGACCTGATCGCCATCAAAATCTTCTATAATTTTACCTGTTTGTCCAAAAGAGGTGTCTGGCCTACCATCAAGATCATAGCGAACTAATGCTAATTTTTTTTTATTGTCTATCTTAACCCAGCCTGCTGCCACTATTCTTTCACTACCATCTATTGTTTGTATAGTGACTGCTTTTGCTTCGCTTTCGTTTTCAAAAACAACAACTCTTCCACTACTTGCAAAATTAGTGTCTATCGTTGCATTTTGTTGGTAGCGTGCTAACGTAAATTGTGGGATTGCAGCGTTAGTGGTCTGTCCGGCGACTAGTATGTTTTTATCTGATTGTAAAGCGATACTATTTATGTGAGAAGCAGAAGCTTGTGGAAAATAATTGGTTGTATTATCTATTACGCTACCAGTAAAATTAGAAAAATGAAATCGAGTAAATCTAAAAAACTCATTTGGTATTGTATTGCCTGCGGTAAATATATATTGATTTACTTGGTCTACAACAAGAGCATTAAAAATACCCCGAAGCGACGGGCTAGTGATATTGCTACGGTTAGCAATAATGCCAGTTGCACTTGCTTGTATTAAAACCGGATAGGTAGTATTTATTGTTGATCCGGTATTGCCAGTTATAATGAGTGCATCTGTTTCAGCATATCTGAGCGAAGCTATTGCTTTGTAGTGATCAATGTTTATAAAATTACTAAAGCCGCGATTGTTTTCTCCAAATGAACCTATATTTAGACTCCCGTTTGTTTGTTTATAACTAACGAGTACAGATTGTTTTGTCGGTGGATCTATAATTCGAGTAGCTGATACTACTATATCATTATAAGAACCTTCACGTAGAATAAGTCCAGTAGCTGAAAAACTTGGTTGACCGTTCCATAATTGTTTTGATATCACTATACCATTAGAGCCGAAAGTTCGGTCTAAATCTCCAGCTCGAGCTGCAACAATAGGTGAAGTAATTGTATAGAGCATACAGAGCAATAGTGCTATTTTTTTATTGTTTATTTTTTGTATCATATGTGCTTGTTTTTTTTGGGTAATGGTAAAAGAATATATTGTTTCTAGTATATGCACAGAAAGAAAGGTGCTTGCAATATAACTTATTATTTTGAATTATTCGTGTGCATACATGAATCTTGTTTTGATTAATGGTAATAGATAGTTTATGCTTTAACATAATAACTGTTGTATTACCTATTTAAAAGAGCGAGTATTTATCATATGGAACGTGAACGCTATTATATTACTACCCCCATCTATTATGTGACAGCAAAGCCTCATCTTGGCTCTTTATATTCAACTCTTTTAGCAGATGTATTAGCCCGTTGGCAGAAGCTTTTGGGTAAAAAGGTTATGTTTGTGACGGGTACTGATGAACATGGACAGAAAGTAGCTCAAGCTGCACGTACACAAAACAGCGAGCCACAGCTTTTTGTAGATCAGTTTATTCCTGCCTTTAAACAAGCATGGCAAACATATGGTATTAGTAATGATTTTTTTGTACGGACAACCGATAAAAAGCATATACATGGTGCTCAAGAGTTTATAAAAAGATTGATAAAAAATGAGGCGATTTATACGTCGCTGTATGAAGGATGGTATTGTACTCCTTGTGAGACTTTTGTTACTGAAACAGCCGTTGCTGCAGCGGTAGATGAGGGAAAAAAGGACGGCCTTGTTCTCGGACCTCCATGTTCTTCATGTCAGAGAGAAACGCATTTTTTAGCAGAAGAAACTTATTTTTTTAAATTGTCAGCATATCAGGATAAATTGTTACAGTTTTTTACTGATAATCCAGATTTTATTATTCCTCGTGAGCGAGCTCAAGAAGTTATTAGTTTTGTCAAAGATGGGTTAAGAGATCTTTCTATTTCTCGTACTTCTGTCTCCTGGGGTGTGCCATTTCCTGATGATGAAAAACATACGGTTTACGTCTGGATAGAAGCACTTTGTAACTATATTACCGCGATTGGCTATCCGACAGATCCAGAGTTGTTTGCTACCTGGTGGCCCGCAGATATGCAGGTGTTGGGTAAAGATATCATTCGTTTTCATGCAGTCTATTGGCCAGCGCTTTTAATGGCGGCTGAAATGCCACTGCCGAAGCAATTGTTAGTCCATGGATGGATTAAGGTAAACAATCAAAAAATGTCTAAATCGTTGCAGAATGTTGTGGATCCTATGGAGCTATATGCGATGTATGGTGCTGATGCGGTCCGTTATTATCTTGTACGGTATATGGCAATTAATCAAGATGGTGAATTCAGTAGGGCTGATCTAGAGCAAAAAATTACATCTGAGCTTGCTAATGATTTAGGTAATCTTTTACAGCGTATGACATTGTTGGCATTAAAATCAGTTGATACAGTGAGTAGTGGTGCGGTGAGTAGTGGTCAGGGTGTTTTATATACTATTGATGCACCGGAAATTTGGTCATCAGAGGCACTTGAACTGCGGAGTCAGTTGTGGGATATCATAGGCGAATATAACCAGTATATGCAAGAAGCTCTATTTCATATGGCCTTATCTCGAGTCTGGCATTTCATTCATAAAGTTAATGCTTATTTTCATGCAACAAGTCCCTGGAAAATAAAAGATAAAAAAAGTGCTGAGTTTAAGGAAATTATATCAGCCACTGCCCATAGCCTTCATGCTATTGCTATTCTTTTATGGCCAGTTATGCCAGAAAAAATGGAAATACTATTAGCAGGAATTGGTGTATCTTTTGATATAAGACAGTCAGAGCACATAGATATTTTGAATAATCTCGCGCTTGATACATGGCAGCACTCGTTTGTTTTACAAAAGATTGAACCGCTTTTTGCAAAATTTGATATAATTTTAGAAAATAGCGCGCAAGATTTAAATGTCACAGAAAATAATAAAAATAAAGAAAAGAATAAATTAGTATCGGACGAGACAAAAACTATGAACAAAGAAAATTTAGCAACAGATACAGCAATAAACACAGTAGCAGATGCGATACCAGTAGTGCAGTTTGAAGATTTTGCACGAGTTGCATTGGTTGTTGGCACGATAGTAGCGTGTGAACCAGTAGAGGTATCGGAAAAACTATTAAAGATGCAGGTTGATTTTGGGCCTAAAGGAAAACGACAAATTTTGGCTGGAGTTAAAAAATTTTACGCACCAGAAGATCTTATTGGTAAACAGTCGGTTTTTGTGTTTAACTTAAGCCCCCGTAAAATGGCAGGTTTGGCTTCGCAAGGGATGATGTTAATGGCAGATTCGGCTGATGGTATCCCAAGCATGACAACAATTGCTCAGTCAGTTCCCAATGGCACTCGTTTAAAATAATATTTTTTATTTTATCAGGATATTTATATGAGATTATTGTTAATTTGTTTGTTGCAGGTAAGTGTTGTTGTTTTTGGTGTTTATGCTAGTCAAGATGATAGCCCAAGAAATCGAGAAATGGTGGAGGTATGGGAAAGAGAGGAAAAAAAAGCCGGTGATATGGAGAGAGAGTTATTGAAGTCGCCTGCTACTATCAACGGTCAAATTTTGTCAAAAGAAGGGCGAATAGAACAATTGGAATATTGGTATGCGCATGGCAGACAGAACCGAAGAGAAATAATGATTAGAGAAATCCAAGAGCAGAAAGATAGATGTTGTTTTTGTGTTATAAAACCCCATTATCATGGGTGTGGTTTGCTGCGTCGTCCAGGTAGTAATTGTATTTGTGCGTTTGGAGATGATGAATGCGGCTATCACGGCTGTACAAAAACTTATTCTGCAAGATTGCGTTCGGAAACTTGGTCATGTCTTATAGAGACACTTTGTTGGTGGAGAAGATAATATCAAATTTAATAAAATTGGTATTATTGTGTAATTTTATAAAAGTGAAGATGGAATTACGTATGGCGATAGAGGTCGCCAGGAAACTTGGTCTTAAATTACCGGTAGATCCACTGTTGGTGAGTCAAAGAACCAGAATATTATTAACGAGATATTTTTAAGAATACAAATTGATTGTTGATATTAATGAAATTATAGTTAATCAAGAAGCTCAGAAATACATGTGTGAGTGAGAAAATTCTTGCGAGATTATTGGAGAAAATTGTACTCTTTTATAAGAGAGTTTTTTTGTGAGATAGTAAAGAATTATACTATTTTATAGGAGAGATTTTCGTGAGATTACAAATAGTAGTTTTGTCGACTTGTATTCTGTTTTTTGGTATTCATGCTATGGCTAGTGGTATGAAAAAACAAAAATCGAGTGAGCAAAAAAAGATAAGTGGAGAAGAAATAATCGCACGCCAACGAGATTTAGAAGAAAAAATAAATAAAATAAAAGAAGAATCTGCGGTAACTAGGTCTAAATTAGGCCAAATAAAACAGGTTAATCGAAGACTTTTGAAAGAAGAATCGTTAGAAGAAAACAGGTTAAAAAAAGCAAAGTGGGAATTGATTGAAGCTGGCCTAAGGAGAATGGCTCTTGATTTTATTATTGATTCTGGTTGTAAGCAAAAATCTGTTGACTTTGTTTTTATACGACAGCTTGATCAACTGTTAAGCGGCGGTAGTGATACTATTAAAGAGCGTTTTGGTTTAACGAGTATGAGCAATAAATAAAAAAATAATTATAAGTTTTAGCAGGAGCTTATGTGCGATTATTTTTAATCAGCTTGTTATATTTAGGATCTATTTCTTATGTTAATTGTAGTGGACAACAGTTGGCATGTCTGTGGGCAATGGAGAGAGAGTTTGCTCTAGCAAAAGCAGAATCTAGTACAAAACAAAAAGCGTTATCGTGTGAAAAAAAAATAGCAGAAGCTATAGAGTTGTCTATAGAAAAATTAAAAAAAGAATCAGCTTCTTGTATAAGATTAAAAGACGAAATAGAGCAAGGTAATGGAAAAGCAAGCGAACCGCAGAAAAAATTAGCCGATAAGCTTTTGGAATCATATAGGGTATATAAAGAAGAAAAAGATGATAATGTAGGCAAAGAAGTTTTAATAGGTATTAGTGCAGTAGTTGTGGTAATAAATTGTATTGTTTTTATAAGAGAGTGTTTTGTGAGATAGCAAAAAACACTCTCTTATATTTTTACTCTTTTACTTTTTTACTCTTTTACTTTTTTACTCTTTTACTTCTTTATAGCCACATTCTTTATCAAAACAAGAAAGGGTTATGGTGCCATCTTTAGCTGTTTTTTTGACTAAAAAAGGCATCTTTTTACACTGTGGACATTCGATCTCTTCAATCTCATCAAAGACTGAAAACTTACATTTTGGATAATTGCCGCATCCCCAGAATTTTCCACCACGCCAAGATCTACGTACAATCTCTCCTGTTTTGCATAAAGGACAGGCGAATGACGCAACTTCGCGATGAATATAATCACACGTTGGATAGCCAGAACAAGCAATAAATTCTCCAAATCGTCCTCGGACTTTACGAAGTGGCTGGCTACACTTTGGACATGCTTGGTCAAGAATAGCAGGTTTTTCTGCAGCAACAAGCTCTAAGTTTCCATTTTCATCTCGCTTGAAATTCGAGGTAAATGTACAGTCTGGATAACGAGAACAGCCGATAAATTCTCCCGCTTTGCCGAAACGAATAATCAGCTTGCCATCATGTTCTTTTCCACATTCAGGACATACAAGATCGGTGGTTAGTGCTTCTTTTTTAAAATTTTTTGCGGTTCCCGAGAAATGCTCTAGATCTTTTTGAAATGTTGTATAAAATTCTTTGAGAAGTTTATCTCGTTCTAATTCACCGTTGGCAATTTTATCTAAATCTTCTTCCATTAGGGCGGTAAATTTGGTATCCATAATAGTTGCTAGATTGTTTACTAATAAATCAGTTACGGTCATACCAAGCTCTGTAGGAATAAATCTTTTTTTTGCGTCTAGTTGCGTGTAGGCTCTTGCACAGATAGTATTTAAGATAGTGGCATAGGTACTTGGACGACCAATTCCTTCTTTTTCCATTTCTTTAACGAGAGAGGCTTCTGTGTAACGGGCTGGAGGTTGTGTAAAGTGCTGTTTTGGCAATACTGTTTTGAGTGAAATTTCTTTTTTCTCTTCAAGCCCGAATGGCAATTTGGTGGTAGTTGCATTTTTATCATCACCATCATCATCGCTTGATGCCCCGTAAACTTTTAAAAAACCATCAAAAATGAGCGTTGATCCGGTGACCTTGAAAACAAAATTGCCACCTTTGATAACTATTTGTTGTTGTGAATATTGAGCTGGTTCCATTTGGCATGAAACAAACCGTTGCCAGATCAGTTGATATAGTTTTGCTTGGTCGGCAGCAAGGTATTTTTTTGCCTGTTCAGGAGTTATATTGACGTTAATGGGACGTATTGCTTCGTGTGCTTCTTGTGCCCCCTTGTTTTTATTTTTCTTTTCAAATAAGAGTGCTTTTTTGGGTAGGTATTCAGAACTAAAATGTTCTTTAATATAGGTTCGGGCTTGGGTGATTGCTGTATCAGAAAGACGTAATGAGTCGGTACGCATATAGGTGATAAGAGCTACTGGTGTATTAGGATCTTCGAGAGGAACTCCTTCGTAGAGTCTTTGAGCGACTTGCATTGTTTTTTTTACCGCGAATCCTATACGATTGTAAGCAGCTTGTTGCAGCGTGCTGGTCATAAAAGGTGGCTCTGAGTTTCTTATTCTTTTTTTATTGGTAATCGAATCAATGATAAAAGATTCTTGTTCAATAGCCTTTTGCGTGCTTTTTGCTTTTTTTTCATTGTTGATATCGATTTTTTCTTTGCCAATATGGGTTAAAAGAGCAATAAAGGGCTCATTTTTTTTTTGATCATTTTGTTGGCTAATTTGTTGAAATGTCCCCTCTATAGACCAATATTCTTCAGTTTTAAAATTACGAATAGCTTTTTCGCGATCACAAATAAGACGCAAAGAGACCGATTGTACTCTACCAGCTGAAAGACCAGGAGCTAATTTTTTCCATAAAATTGGAGAGACTTCATAACCAACCCATCTGTCGAGTACGCGACGTGCTTGTTGGGCGGCAACTTTGTTATCATCAATGGCACCAGGATGTTTTATCGCATAAGTTAAAGCTTCCTTGGTGATTTCATTAAAAAGTATTCTATATATGGGTTTTTCTTTTTTTATCACTTTTTTAATTTCTTGAGCAATAAGCCAAGAGATAATTTCACCTTCTCTATCATGATCGGTACCTAGATAGATGGCATCAACTTTTTGTGCCGCTTTACAGATATCGGCAATCACTTTTTCTTTATCTTTAATGGGCACATACTCTATAGAAACTGCTTCATTAGCATTGTCAGCTTCTAAGTTAATGGAGACCCCAATTTTTTTTGTTGGCAGGTCTTTTACATGACCCATCGTGGACATGATAACAAAATCATTTCCTAAAAATTTTTGAATAGTTTTAATTTTGGCTGGAGACTCTACAATTAATAAATGTTTCATGTTTATCCCTATGCTGCTTTAAAAATATGTATTTAGTTGTATCATGTTTATTATATCTTTCAAATTATATTATTTTCATAGTTACAGGAAATCTAGTTTTTTAATTAAACTATTTTTTATAACGCGTATATTGTTTTTATAGTATGTGTAAAATAGGATAGGTAATATTTTTACTGTCCTTAACTTATAATAATCAATATATTTTCAAAAAGTCAAATATTTTGTTTTGGTCGGCCGGAGGCTTTCTACTGCTTCACTGCATGTTTATGGCCCTGATAGGGTCCTCAAAAGAGGTGACAAGAATCTATTGGCTATGTTCTATTTTGTGGTAATATAATAGGATTATTTTAGTTTTATGATTTGGTATGGAGAAACAAAATTCAATGAATACGACAAAGCGTGATTTTATTCGTAATATAGCAATTATTGCCCACGTTGATCACGGTAAGACAACCATGGTTGATAAATTGCTGACACAGTCTGGTACTATTGTAGGCGACCTGACTGAGCGGGCTATGGATTCTAATCAATTAGAAAAAGAACGTGGTATTACTATTTTGGCTAAAAATACGGGGGTTAACTACGGGGATTACAAAATTAATATTGTAGATACTCCAGGCCACGCAGATTTTGGTGGAGAAGTAGAACGTACGTTGCAGATGGTAGAAGGTTTTTTACTTCTCGTTGACGCTGCAGAAGGGGTGTTGCCCGGAACTCGATTTGTGTTGCGTAAGGCATTAGAGCTTAAATTAAGGCCTATTGTGGTGATTAATAAAATAGATAGAAAAGATGCTGATATTGATGCAACAGAATCTTCTATTCATGATCTTTTCTTAGATCTTGCAGCAGATACTGATCAGCTCGATTTCCCTATTTTGTATGCTTCATCAAGAAATGGCTTTGCGTCTTTTGATAAGAACAAGATGGATGGAGATTTAAAACCGCTTTTTGAGGCTATTGTTTCATCTATTCCGGCTCCTGTTTCTCATGCAGATTCTTTACAGTTTTTAATTACTAGCTTTGATCATTCAGACTTTTTGGGGATTATTGCTATTGGTAGAGTGTTTAGTGGATCAATCTCTGTTGGACAACAAGTTATCTGTTGTAAAGATGATTTTGTTGGAAAACCGTTTAAAGTTACTAAAATATTCACTTTCATTGGTCTTAATCGAATAGAGACTGATATTGCCCAGTATGGGGACATTATAGCAATGACTGGTTTTATTGATGCAGTAACTATTGGAACGACGCTTTGTGAAGTTGATAAGCCATTGCCGCATGCGTACGTTACCGTTGATGAACCGACTATGACTATGTTTTTGTCAGTAAATGATTCTCCCTTTAATGGCAAAGAAGGTACTCTTTTAACTTCTCGTCAGATTAAAGATAGATTGGATAAGGAATTAAGAACAAACGTAGCGCTTAAAGTTGAGCCAACTAACTCTCCAGAGTCATTTAAGGTTTCAGGTAGAGGCCAGCTTCATCTTGGTGTTCTTATTGAAAATATGCGTCGAGAAGGATTTGAATTACAAGTTTCAGCGCCGCAGGTTATTTATAAAACTATTGATGGTAAGCAGTATGAACCGATCGAAGATCTTGTTATAGATGTACCGCAAGAATATCAGGGCGCCATTATGGAATATCTTGGTATTAGAAAAGCTGAAATGAAAAATTTAACCAGTTATGATGATGGTCGAGTTCGTATGGAATATGAAGTGCCATCTCGAGCTTTATTAGGCTTTAGAGGTCAATTTATGACGGATACTCGTGGTACTGGTATTGCAACTTTTAGTCTTAGTGGCTATCAGCCATATAAAGGGGCGATTCCTCAACGAACTAAGGGAGCGATTGTGTCTATGGAAACGGGCAATACAACAGGATTTGCTCTTGATTCATTACAAGCTCGTGGTACTTTGTTTGTGTCTCCTGGAGAATCAGTATATGAGGGTATGATTATTGGTGAAAGTAGCCGTGATCATGATATGGATGTTAATCCATGTAAAGGTAAAAAATTAACTAATATGCGTGCTTCTGGTTCAGATGATGCTATTAAATTAATGCCTCCTTATGTTATGAAACTTGAAGAGTGTCTTGAGTGGATTCGTCCGGATGAGTTGATTGAAGTAACACCGAAAAATATTCGGTTACGTAAAAAGGGGTTAAAGCCGCATTTACGTAAAAAACAAGACTAATAATTATTAAGTTATTTTAAATATCAGGCCCCTCTGGGGCCAGATATCATACTCTAGTCATTGATACGGGCTCAATAAATTAATAATATATTTATTATTATTGTTCGAGTAAGAGTATCTAGATAAGTTAAAATAATATATGTGCAAAAAAAAATATTTAAGGGAGATAAGCATGGCTCTATTAGTGCATTGGAAAAATTCACTCAATCTATTAAAGCCGAACAATGCTTATCTCCTTTTTTTGGTCAGCCTTAAAGCGGCTATTAATGGCTTGCGACTTTTATTCCCTTTTATAGTAGGGTGGCTTATTGGTTTTTTTGTTTCGATAGTTTTTTTAGGGTATGCCCCTATTAATGCGTTAACAGAAGTGATGTCCGGTTTTGGTTTTTTGTATATGATGTCGCTATGTTTTGCTATTCACCCTTCGGTCAAAAGAAAAACAATCAATTCTTTTTTTTCTTTTGATTTTATAAAATTATATATTTTTATATTGGTTGGTTCTGCCCTTGTTTTTATTCCGCTTTCTTTATTTGTGCTTTTTTTGTATAGTTTTTGTGGCAGGATGGAAAGGAATGCAGCTATTGTAGCAGATCTCGTTCTTGGATTTATATGGAATCTTTTGTTTATCTCAAATTTGATTTTTTTGGTTTTAGACGCAGAAGGCGGCTTTTGGAGTCGTACAGTGTTAGCGTTAAAGCGTATGGCAAAAGTTATTTGTTATAATGCTCCGGTCTGGATTATATTATTGATTTTTACCTGGATTATATTATTGATTTTTACCTGGATTATTAAGTTAGGCACACTTTTACTTCAAAATTTTTTATTAAATACGATTTCAGAATTTGCCAGTGTACTATTTGGTATTGGTATGTATATTGTATGCGTTCCTGTTTTGATTGCTATAATTAACACTATTTATATAAAACGAGTTTACGACGAAAAAGAACTGTATGTATGAAAATTTTAGTTAGTGTTTTTATAATTTTTCAATAATATGGGTATACATATGCGGTTAAAAAATTTTTGGTTATTGTTTCCTGTTTTGCTTTCATCAATAACATATATTGATGGCAATAATTTTTATCGGGGGCATGGTACGCGCAGAAAAGAAAGTACAAATTGGTTTGTGGTTGGAGGATATGTAGTAGTTTTAGGGCTCGGTATTAAGTTTCTGAGAGACTTTGATCGTCAAAAGGCGCAAGAACAAGAAGCAGTTGAGCTAGGGCAACAAAGATATCTATCACGGCATTCCCCTGTAACCATTCAGTTGCAGCTGCAGCAGCCACAACAACAACCACTATCTTATCGCTCTGAACCGGCTACAACTGTTAGTGGCATATTTCGTAGATGGGTTGCTGGGTTTATTTGGCCACAGGGTCGAAACCAGCCGCGTAGATAATCGATGCTGATTGCTCCTAAGCATATTATTTTTTTCTATATTTATAGATGTAATCGTTGATGCATATTCTGCTTGCTGCTGAGTGGCAAAGATAAAGGAACTGTTGTCGTTAACGCTGTTGATGGTTGTTTATATACTATGTCCCATACGCTTTTTACAATAACTCCAGTCGCAGCGACTCCAGCTATTTTGGTATAGTTTTGCCATTGCTGGGCAAGTAGTTTACGTGATGTACGCAAGTTGTTTTTTTCAATTATTTTTTCATTAATAATTTTGTCGCGGCGTTCACGCAAATCGTCATAAAATTCAAAATTAAGACCGAACTTAAAATCTATGAGTTGAGAGTGCCCATTGTCTTGGGTTCCTGTGAATTGCCCTATTGTGTATATGCCATCGTGACAACGCTCTTTGTTGATTTTTATATTGTCTGCTGTGGGTGCGGGGGATTCAATCGTAGGGAATGGGGGCTCTGTTTCGTCCGAGAAATCGAGATCGCCGGTTGCACGGGTGATGGGCTGCTTGTTAGGATATATTTTTGCATTTTGAACACCAAGAGTACGTGCAAGTTCGTGTATTTGAATGTCGCGACCATTAAATTGACTATAATTTTGATTTAGGAATTCTGTCAATAATTCGCATTCGTCAGGGTGCGAGCATGCGTTAAGCATTCTTGTTTCTATTGCACAATGCAAAATGCTTTTTATTAAATCAGATCTATTGTGAGTATTTTGATAATCATATTTGTAGTTAAATGACTTTGTATTCGTTTTATATTTATTTATTGCAGCAGATAAATCATTGGCATCAGGAAAAAAAAATGTATTATCAAGGTTGTTGCGTGTTAAAGTATCCGTTAAATATTTTACGCTTTTTTTATGTTTTGCAGCTTCTTGACGATAACAGTTAGCTGTTCTTTGTGTCATGAAAGGAGTAATTACCGCTATTGCTTTTCCAATATTCCATGCAAAAGATAGCCATGATCCAGGTGTTTGGTTATCGTCTGAAGCTTTAGGGCTAGCTGCGAAACTTGGCTGTATAGTCGCGATGGCAAATAAAGTAATGAGCGACAATTTTAAGAATATTTTCATGTTATTTGTATTTATGGCCATATAATTGTTTCCAATAAGCATATTATTTTTTTCTATATTTATGTTATTTTCGTATGCTGATTGCAGAGCAACTGCTGTTATTGTATTATGCATTCCTTTCTTTGATTTTGTTTTTCGAGCTTAGTTATATTTTGTGCTCGTTCTTGTTGTAATTCGCTAAACAGAGGAAACATTATAGTGACGGTTTCAAGATTAAGGAATGGCTTTATTTCTTCTTGATATTTCTTTGGAACTTTATCCATAGGTGTTTGGTTGTCTTTATCTTTTTTGTTGGGATTAGCTCCGAAGTAGGTGAATAATGCTACAGATTCTATAAGATGTTTTTTATTGTGCTCTGAATGATCATCAGATAAAGGGGCATAGTTGCCATATGCTCTCATTACGTCGTGTAATGGGGTCCATTCAAAATGACCTTCATTATCGCAAGGGCATCCATTAGCTATACATACCTTTAAAGCATTATTAATAAAGATTTTGTCTGGCATTATTCCTGCATTGATGTCGAGGAGGAGCAAGGTTGAGTCGCAAGCAGTTTTGAGCGTGATGGCGTTTACTATATTTATTTTTCTATCAGCTAGGCGTGGATGGTATTCTGCAACTGCAGATGGTGCTAGTTGCCCGGTTTTAAATAATTCTTGTAGCACATATGTATTAAACTTTCGGTTCTGCAACATGTAATTTAGCGTTTTAAGTGGACTGGCAGCAGATATTCTATAGCCATATTCTTTTTGTTCTTCGTCCGAGCTTTGTCCTAGAGTAGGCGATTGTTGCTCTAACCATGTGGCAGCAGATAATGAGACGGGGGAAAAAAAGATTTGCGCTGCCAAAAAGATACGGATTTGATGGTGTTTTTTTGTTTTGTTTGTGAGCATGTTGTTCCCAATAAGCATATTATTTATTTCTATATTTATGTTGCTTTTTTTATATTCATAATAATTGTAGCTATCAACTTATAAGTCCCTTTGACCGTGTTTCTTTTTTAAGTTCTTCAAGTTCTTGTTCTGCTTTTTCAGTTTCTTTTTTGCATTGTTCTAGATGTTCGATAGCAGGCTTATAATCCCAGAATATTCGTTTGAGCCAGTGACTGACATGCATTAGGTATACCTATAACGGTAACAGTAAAGATTTTTGGTGGAGGTGGTAATGGTCCTATGCCAGTATTGCCATATCCAAGAAAAACGCCCACTGTACAAGCATCATAAAACAAACAAATCACGTCGCCTATTGTGCCAAAGCCATTGCGAGATACCTTTTTTTCAGCAGTCTTCTGCTGATCATGACAATTCTTTACCTTAGATTCTGCGTCTTTTATGCTCGCGCCTAGCCAGAATCCTTTTTGTTGATCACTGGTAAGAGACTTAGTAGGGTTTGGTTTATCGTCCTCAACCAGCATAGCATTTAATTCTGTGTTAACAGGATCGTCGATACCAAAAATACTTACTTCAAAACAAAACATAAAAAAGAATAAGGGAAAAGTGATCCTATTTACCGTTTTTTTCATTATATCCTCTAAAATTTTTTATTCTATATTTCTACGCATTGACGCTCCAGATAATAGTACCTTTTGCAACATAATACAACTAAAAATTCCAATGCCAAAAACTCCTCCTGCCATCGCAATTCTATTAGTCGTTGGAGTATAGCCTTTCCATTGATCAGCTTTCGCTTTGTGTTCTTCATACAAGATGTTTTGCTTATCGAGCTGTTTTTGATTGATTTTTTGAAACTTAGATCGTAGTTCCTTGTAAAATTCACTGTCTTTAAAAGAATAATTCCACGGGTTAGGCGTATTGCTTTTTTGAGTGGAATCTAGAGGAGTTTTATTTAGATTGGTAACTATATCCTTGGCCAATAACTCAATTTGACTTTCACTTTTAGGATATCTTTTTTTTAATAAAATTTGCCAACATACGCTTTCAGCATCACCAGCTTTAATGGCCGTTGAAATCTCGTTTATTATCGCTATCTGCAGATTGACTATATCCGGGAAGGAAATCCCCAGACAGCAATAAGTATTTGGATTATTAAACGACGGATGCTTCTGTCTAGCAAGCCATATTTTATGCTCATCTTGCCATATTCTATAGAGCCTATTCCATTCATTTGTATTCATCGAACGCTTGGCCTTATCAGTCTCACTTGTAGGTGGTTCAAGCCATACAGGCCGCTGCCGACAGCGATTCTCATCACCATGAGGATGACTGCCATCACTTTTTTCATCGTCAATTTTTATTAAAGTAGTTTTTAATTTTAAAGTATTCGCTAGACGCGATTCAGCTTGATGGCAATGATATTGCGCTTTAATGAATGTGCCAAGTGCAATTGCAGCAGGAAGCACTGTCATCACCCCCGCTGCCACCGGCATACGAAAAAGATTTGGTCCAGACGTTTGGCTATCATTTGAAACATTTTCATCAGCTGCAAAAACTGATTGCACTAAAGTTAAAAAAAATATACGTAACAAAAATTTATTATTATTTTTCCTGAAAATAGACATCATAGAAACCTTTTATTGCATAATCAAATTATTGTATAATCAAAAAGCTACAAAACATACTCAAAACATAACTATTTACTTGCATAGGCTATTTTATTGGGCGCTGCGCTTTCCATATGCTACTCATTGGTGGCTGCGTCGTCGACCATATACCACCCGAAATAATTTTATTCGCAACTCCAACACCCCCAACAACCCCAACTCCTATTAAAGCCGAAACTCCAATTTTCATACCAAGAGGCTTTTCTTGCAGTTCCCAATACCATGTAGCATGTCTCTCATGTTTTTCCATTTCTCTGGCATTTTGTTCCGCTATCCCAGTCTGATTAATTAACGCTTGCAGTATAGGTTTAAATTTTTGATTAGCATTATCCAATACTTTTTTGCGTGAAGCACTAGAACTTGTCACCTTAGATGCAACTGACCTTTTTCTCATTTCATTGGTGGTATTTTTTTCAGAATCACCATTTTCCTGCAAAAATTCTTGACAGGCTGCTCTTGTGGTTGGGTCTTCCAAAAGTATATCTAGATGCATTTCTACAAGAGACTGCTCAATTAATTCTAGCCGGAGTTTGTGGTCGTATTTCTCCCTATACTCCTTCAATAACTCTTTTCTTGCCGGCTTCATAGTATATTTTTCCCAGCTATTATGTGAGAATCGATACCACTGCAAATAACCCTTATCATCAAAAAATTCATGGCTCCATCCTATAAAACTAACATCGAACAAACGATAGTCATCTTCAGCCAATTTACCGTGCAAATACTGCCTAAAAGACAGCTCATTACGTTGGTTGCAGTGATATCTTCGTTTATAACTTATGTATTCAGTCAATGCAGTAAAAGTAGCGACTCCTACTCCGGCCACTCCAAGCGCTGGCTTAATCCATGAATTCCATGATCGAGATGCTCGGGCATCATCAACCGGAGCCCCACCATCCGTAGCTGAAAAACTCGGCTGTACACTCATAACAGCCAGTAAAGCAATAAGTGACAATTTTAAAACCGAATTCATACTAGATCTTCCCGTAGCCATATCATTTCCTCTAACAATTATATTATTTTTTAAAACATTCATATTATTGTTTTAAGTTATTTTTTATTTTTCAAATTATTGAATAGGCTATTTTATTGGGCGCTGCGCTTTCCATATGCTACTCATTGGTGGCTGCGTCGTCGACCATATACCACCCGAAATAATTTTATTCGCAATTCCAGCACCCCCAACAACCCCAACTCCTATTAAAGCCGAAACTCCAATTTTCATACCAAGAGGCTTTTCTTGCAGTTCCTTATACCATTGAGCGTTGTCACGGTGTCTTTGGATGTCATTATTTTGTTGTTCTACATCAACCTGAGCAATTAATTGTACCAGAGTGGGTTGAAATTGTTGGTGCGCATCATTAAGTATATTTTCAGCTGAAGAAGCGCCAGAACTTATCTGCCATGCAACTGACCTTTTTCTTTCCTCGTCATTTTGATTTTCAGCAGGATTTCCATGTTGCATCAAAAAGTCTTGACAGGCTGCTTGTGTATTAGGGTCTTGCAATAATGTATCTATATTCTTTTCTACAATAAACTGCTTTATACATAATAGCTGACCTTTATTGTTTGCCTGTCTATACGCCTGCAATAACTCTGGTCTTGCAGGCGTATTATGGCGTACATGCCTTTTATTGTTTCCGCGGATTATATAATAAAGAAAACCATTTTCATCAAAATATTCTTCGTTCTTTCCTACAAAATCAACATTGAACAAATGATAGCTTTCAACCTTCAATAGACTGTACAAATTCTGTCTATTAATTAGCGCATCTTGTTGGTATCTATTTCTTAGCGTATTATGTTGGTGGCAGTGATATCTTTGTTTATAATTTACGTATTTAGTCAATGCAGTAAAAGTAGCGACTCCTACTCCGGCCACTCCAAGCACTGGCTTAATCCATGAATTCCATGATCGCAAAGATGGCTCAATACCCTCACCACCCCCAGCAAAACTTGGTTGTGCAACTGTACCGGTAAGTAAAGTTAAAAAAAATACACGTAACAAAAATTTATTATTATTTTCCCGAAAAATAGACGCCATAGAAACCCCTTATGATATAATCAAAAAACCAGAAAACATAACCATTTACTTGAACATTATTTATTTACTTTAACATAATCGCGATAAACATGCGAGCCCTTACGCAATATTCTGTTTTTTTTGGTTGGATCGTCGGATAGCGTATCAACCTCATATAGCCCGAATTTTTTGCTGTGCCCCATGTTCCATTCATAATTATCAAGAAGGGACCAATAACAGTACCCTATGATCTTGCAGCCATCGTTGATTGCTTTTTCAACTGCATTAGTATACCCAATAATCCAGCGCTCCCTACGATCATCTTTAGCATCAGAAATGCCATTTTCAGTAATTAAAACGGGAACTTTCAATGCTGCCCCCATCTCGCAAATTGTGTTATACATATCCTCAGGCCGAATTGCCCAATTTATCATATCAGTCATAACTTCTGTATCATCCTTAGTCTCGGGGGCTGGTCCTAGATAGACATCCGCATACATATTAAGACCAATAAAATCTAAGCTATGTGGCGCACGTTTATCTACAAATTCGAATGCCTGTTTTCCCGGGATATCGTAGACAAAGTGACCAGTCTCAAAAAAATCCATAAAAGTTTTATGTGCAAAATGCTTATTAAACTGCTCTGCAATCACACGACTTATCCTATTAATATTTGCCATACCAAACTGATTTTTTATTTTTGGATAAAATTTAATTTTTTGATGAATAATACCGATCTGTGCTTTTTTGCCATGAGGCATTTGCTTTAAAGCCTCATAGACTTCTATGTGCGCTTTAAAAAGATTGGCAAGAACTTGTGCAGCCAAATGATAATTGTGAGGTAATGGCGCAAGCACGACAGTTGGTAACATACCTCGTAGCATTGAAGCAAAATCTTTTTTTCCTGGAGCATGTGTGCCCAAAATATATCCACATGCGCTTATTACGGTCGGTTCGTTGATAGTAGTCCAATACTTTACTTTATGTCCAAAACGTCTAAAAACTTCTTTGCAATAGCGAACAAAGTGGACAATGTTTTTTTCATGCTCCCATGCGCCTAATTTTTCAAACCAGGCTGGGTGCACCCAGTGATAGAGTGTTATGATAGGTTCAATACCGTTTTCTCGTAGTGCATCTATATAGGCATCAAAGAAAGAAAATGCTTCTTCATTGAAAAGATCTAATTCTGGATTCAAATCTGTCCAGGGCATTTCAAAACGATGTCCATTGCAGCCAAGTTGTTTAATTAATGCTATATCGTCAAACATGCGATTCCAGCCATCTGCCGATATCCCTACTTTTTCTCCGCGATCAATAGGGGGCGATTTTTTGAAGGTAAATGATTGGCCGCCCTCGCGGTCTCTATTGATAATAAATCTAAAATCAGACCTATTTTCAAACATCGTCCAATTACTTTCAGGTTTATAGCCCAGACTGTCCCAATATTTATGTCCACCATTTTGATAGGTAGAAGACGCGGTCCCTTTAATAAAGCCTTGCGGAAATACCACTCCTTCTGCTTTTTTAGTAAAAAAAGAGCTTTCAGCAGAAAGTAGCGAGTTGCTTAAAAAAAACAGGCTTACTAGAGCTACGAATAGAGAGCTTGTGTGCCGTCCTAACATCTTGGTTGTCCAAGTCAATATTTTTTTCATATCTATCTCCAATTTCGTTTTTTTATCTCTATTTTAGACTTATTTAGACGCGATAAGTCTAAAATCATATATATACAGTATAAACAATTATATATAGCATAAACAATCTATTCTATTTGTCAAGTTTTATGGCAGAAAGAAGGGATTTGGCTTCAGCTAACCTCTCTAAGTAATTACCCTAACTATTCTTACTTTTGAGCAACCGAAAAAGTTTTTATTGCAAAAATAGCAATAATGGCAATTGATAAAGCTACACCTATTCCTATTCCTATACTTGTTAATAAAGAGCCGAACTTTCCGTTACCTATAAATTGATCAATAGGCTTATCACGTGCAGATCTACGTACGGGCGCTATGGATGACACAGCAGGCGGTGGCGGTGGACGCAAAGCCAATGGTGATGATTCCGGTTGCCACTCTGCTGATTCTGGTATTTTTTCTCTGTGCGGATATGGTGGTGGCAAGTCTGGATCACCATTTTTTCTTGCTGCTGCTGCTGCGACTTGTTCTTCTTGTCGTACTAATTGTTGTCTTGCGGCTTCTTCTATTTCCAAAAGTCTCGCTGCTTCTAATACTTGTCGTTCTGCTGCCTCCTTTTCTTCAGCTGCTTTAAGATCTCTTATACGAGGAGGAAGTGTGCCAGTAGACCGTTCGCTATTCTGACTATACACTGCCTCCTTGGCATCTTTAGGTATACACATTGCCTCAATAAGTTTACCTTGCGAGTATTCAGCCACATATAAAGTTCCATTAGGAGTTGTACGTCTTACTGCAATGCCATTGTATATGCTATGATGGGTTCTGCCAGGAGTTCTGCATGCTACGTGTGCAGATTCCGCCTTGTTAATACTAGAATTATGTCCGTAAGGATGAATGTCCCAGTGATATCTATGGCTATCTTTCCCGTCTAGGTGATCCTGGGCGCACTTAACAACTCGCATGCCATCGTTCCAAATATCTTTTGGATGAAAAATAATTTCATCTGAACGTTGTTTAGATCTAAATATCGACAAAGGCGTATCCATACCTATCAACGGCATATGAGAAACCAAAATACACAACACCAATAAACTATGCAAAATTCTCACAAAAATACTCCCCCACTATTTTATAATTTTATTTTAAATTACGCATACTTACTATTAAAAAAACAGAACCAAAAAAATCGTCTATAAAAATTACTGCTTTTCTAATTTGATAACTATTATATCATAAAGTAAAAAAATACGAATTTCCGTTGCTCTTTGATCATAAAAAAGCGATACTAATTTAACTTAAAACTTTACGGTTAACAGGTATGTTAACATACCTGTTAACATGCCTACTGGCATGATATTACTATCGTTAATTCAATCTCATAAAATTAGTTCGATTGTTAAAAAAAAATAAAAGAATATATGTATGATCAATAATAACTCTTATAATAACTCTATAAAAAATACCGTACAAGCCATTATTCTCGCTGCGGGAAAATCATCTCGTTTTAATACAAAACAAACAAAATTACTCGCTCCTATTTGTGGCCAACCCATGATTCTCTACCCCATTAAACTTTTCCAATCTTTAGAAATACCAATCACCGTTGTTCTCGGCTATCAAAAAGAAGATATTCAGCAAATCATAACCGAACAGATTATAACACAACAAATCATAGAGAAAACACCAAAAACAGATATCACCTTTGCTGTACAAGAAATTCAAAAAGGGACGGGGCATGCTCTTTTATGCACTAAGCACTATTGGCAAGCTGATACTATTTTAATAGTAAATGGTGATATGCCACTGATATCTCAAAATATACTTGAACAGTTGTTCAGAAAACATGCTGAAACGAGCGCTTCTATAAGTCTCGTAACCGCTGAATTTGAATATGCAGAGAATTCTGGATACGGCCGTGTTATGGAAATTGATAACCATGTTTCTATAGTCGAAGCTAAACATCTTGATGCGAGCAATTATGAAGAGCGTACGATTAATGCAGGAATTTATTTTATTAATCGCTCATTTTTACAAAACTATATTGATATGCTTACTGTTAATTCTGATACACAAGAAATATATATCACCGATCTTATCGAAATAGCAAGCAGAGATAATCAGACCGTATCCCTCGTATCAGCCCCTTTTGATCACATTTGTGGCATTAATACGTTAGCCGAATTAACTGCAACAGAACAGATAAAGCAAACTGAGATTATAAAAAATTGGATGGATAAGGGTGTTCGTTTTGCAATGCCACAGACAACTCGAGTTGATCTTACCGTCGTTATTGAACCAGACACCTATATTAAAAGTGGCGTACACCTAACCGGAAACACTCATATCGGCGCTCATTCCCACATTGGTGAATTCAGTATACTGCATAATGCGATAGTTGAAGCGCACGTTACGGTACAAGCACATACAATAATTCATGATTCTCATATTAAAACAAAAGCGATAGTCGGACCATTTGCGCATATACGAAATAACGCTATCATAGAAAATGCTACGGTGATCGGTAATTTTGTTGAAATTAAAAATAGTGAAATAGGAACTCATACAAACATAAAACATTTAAGTTTTATTGGTGATGCTCATGTTGGCCACAACGTTAACATTGGTGCTGGTACTATCACCTGCAATTATGATGGCGTAAACAAGCACAAAACTTATATTGGCGATCACAGCTTTATTGGGAGCAATAACACTCTTGTTGCGCCACTAATCATTCATAATAACGCGTATACGGCAGCTGGTTCAACGATCACTAAACAGGTACCTGAGCATGCTCTTGCTTTTGGCCGAGCGTTCCAAATTAACAAAGAAAATTATAAAAAAAAGCGAGATATAACGTCTGCGACACAAAAGCAAAATACACTGTCTGCGATAGGTGACCCTGATTTTTTGCCGGGCCCCGAAGGGGCTCAGTCTCAAACTCCCCCCAGTGGAGGGATAGGGGGGGCAGCAAACACCCCATCTACTAAAAATAAACAGCCCGATCAAGAAGACAAAATATTATGATTACTTTTATTCATACAGCCGATGTCCATTTTGGCATGGAAAATTATGGAAAAATAGATCCAAAAACAGGAATACATACGCGACTCCTTGATTTTGAAAAATCTTTTAATCTTTGCATAGATGCTGCTATTGAACATAATGTAGACTTTTTTCTTTTTAGTGGTGATGCTTATAAAACAGCTAATCCGAGTCCAACACAGCAGAAATTATTGGTAAAGGCATTACTCCGCCTACACCAAAAACAAATTCCTACGATTATTATTGTGGGCAATCACGATAACCCACTTAGTTTTGGTAAAACAAATGCATTAGACATTTTTGGCAATCTACCTCTGGATAATTTTTATGTTATTGCAAAACCGGAAGTAATACATCTTAAAACTAAAAATGGCCCTGTTTCTATTTTTGGTATTCCTTGGCCAACACGTAATTCATTATCTATGGATAACAGGCATCTTTATAAAACAGCAACAGAAATTACTTCGTACATATCAGATGCTGTTGCTAAAATTATCGCTGACCAAGCACGTCATCTTGATCCAACGGTGCCAGCTATACTTGCGGGACATCTTACGGTGAGTAACGGTATATTTTCTGGTTCAGAAAAAAGAGCTATTTATGGTACTGATCCGATTTTTTTACCATCACAACTTGCAATACCCCCCTTTGATTATGTAGGTCTTGGACATCTGCATCGCTATCAGAATCTCAACCCGGGAGGCTATCCAGCTATTGTCTATTCTGGTTCTATTGATCGTATTGATTTTGGTGAGCGAAAAGAAGAAAAAGGATTTTGTTTGGTTACTATTGAAAAAAAAGGAGTTACGAATCACACGTTTATTCCCATACCAGTACGTCCCTTCATACAAATTGAGGTAGTGCTTAATACCTATGAAAATCAGACAGAACAGATACTACAAGCTCTTGCAAAACATGTGCTTGAAGAAGCGATTGTAAAAATTATATATCATATACCAGAATCAATACCAGATAAAGTAGATTTAAAGCTGATTCAGGCGGCATGTCATCGGGCTATGTATTTAGTTGGTATTATTCCCATTCGTAAACAATCTCCCCGAGAGCGACGAAATAATCTTATCAAAACAACTATGGATTTTCCCGATTTGCTTGCAACCTATTTTGATGGTAAGCCAGAGCTTAAGCACAAAAAAGATGAACTCATTCAAAAAACGTTGTTGTTGGCACAACAAATAGCTAATGAGCAAGAAGAGTGAGCAATTAGCGAGAAAAACACTCGCATTCATTTAGCAGTTTGTCTATCTCCTGCTCATACTGAGCCAATAACCCGCTCGTAGCGATCGCCTCAGGACTTAATTTGTATACTTGAGTAAGAAGAGATTGTAATATAAATTTTCCTGCTGTTAAACCCATTAGTTTTTTTGCGTTATTAGAACATTTTTGAAACAAAAAAGAATTTGAATCTTCAAAAAATTTTGTGTTTATTTTAAAATTTGTTTTTTTTGTCTCTCTATTATCATAAACGAATTTTATTTCAGCGTACGCAATATCAATTTCAGCTAAATCTTGTTTTATTTTATTTTTTATTTCTTGTTTTTCTTGTTCAGAATGTGAACATTGAGCGGGTAACAAGATAGTTGTTGAGACAAAAGGCAATAAAAGGGCTAATAGTATATGTAGTTTCATACTATGCATGCTTACCAGATATAGTTCTTCTGATATTAAAATTTTAAATATTATTATATTTAAAATTTTACCTACAAATACTGAACGTAACTTTTTGCTTTTAATTCTTGCATAAATTCGTTAACAAGCTCAATATAGCGGGGTTTTCTTAATATGTCAGCTATAGCTGCATACCGTTCTTCAAGTGTTTTTAATCTCCGTTCTTGTTTGCCAACAAGATAAAATAATTCAAAACCGTCATCAGTTTTTATTGGTGCTGATATCTCTTCTAATGAAAGATTTTTTATAATATATTTATCTTCCGCAAGATCGCTTTCGAGTACCGTAAACGGCAATGACCAGACAACATCATCGGCTTCGATAATATCATTTTTTACGTTGTCGTGAGGAATAAACGCTCGTTGTAAGGTGTATGATACTTCGAGCCACTCTGGATGTTGTTCATAATAAGCAATAATGGCCTTTTTTGGAACAACAAGATGAGATCTAATTATATGATCAATAAGCATTTTGCTTGCTTTGATTTTTTTAAATACCGCTCTCATTTTTTTTGGTGTTGAGCCCATCTCAATAAATAGATTATCTAGTTCTTCTTGCGTCATATTGTTATTTTTTCGAATTACTATAAAATCCCTATCGATCTCTTCATCTGTCACTATAATATTACGCAATATTGTTTCTAAAAAAACGAGGGCTGCGTCAAGCTTATCTTGCAATGTTTCTTGTACTCCGGTAATATTTGGACGATCGAGATCAGAAAGTGTGATAATTTCAGTGTCTTCTGCATTCATAACTACTAACTTAATTGTATCTATTGTCTCTAGATCTTCTGTGTCTGATTTTGTATTTGTATCTGGCTCTGTATTTGACGTAGCTTCTGATTTTGTATCTGGCGCTATAGGTGGCGTAACGTTTGTTTTTTTAAGCTTTTTTTCTTGCACCATTTCGGGCTTTGTTGGTGATTCTACTTTTGACTTTAATCCAACACTTAATCCAATAAAAATAAGCAACATAACTGCACGAACTTTTTTATTCATATTTTGATTCCTACTACAAAAATATTATATTTTTTATACCAAACTCTTTTGTATGCCAAAAGTTTAACATATGAAAGTTAATGCGTATACAAGAAAGATTGAGTAACAAAAAAGTGGGAATATGTATATATACACATTCCCACTTTTTTGTTTGTTAAAAACTATTATAACTATTCTTTATATACTGACTCTTGGTCGATATCTTCAACTTGCACTGGCATTGTATCATTATCATCTTGCGCTGACATCATGTTGTTTTTTTCAGATTTTGATACATTCGGCGTTCCAAAATAATCTTCTTTAATTTCTACTTTGTAGTCAGCACGTAGTTTTGCAACTTCTTTCTCTATTTGTTCAGCACGTTTTTCTTGCTGCAACATTTTAATTAAATTTTCTCTGATTTGTTCGTATGGTTGATAGGTTGCTTCCTGTTTTTCAAGCGCTTGTACAACCCAGAAAGTTTTATCATCAACTTTAATAATTTCCACCGTAGGGAACTGAGTGAATCCGCCTATGGCATCTTTTAATTTTGAATCTATTCCAACAGACTGATCATTGACAAATTTAAAGTCTTGTACCTTATCTTTCAACTGAACTGCTGCAGCTGCTTTATAGAAATCTCCCTTAAGTTCGTTTACTTTCGCTACAAATTCTTTGGCTTTAGCCTCTGAAGCAAACTTTAATCCCAACGTTTTTACGCCGCCCTGAGCAATAATCAGATTTGGCATACATTCTTTATTTTTATCATAAAATGCACGCGCTTCAGTGTCTGAAACATCAACTACTAAGTTTTGGCTAAAGAACTTTGTGTTTAACATATGTTTTACTGAACGCATCATACGTTCCATTTCTTTAATGTATGCTTCTGATTGATCGATTTTTTTATCAATAATATAATGATCAACAATTGCTTGGTTGGTAAAACCTTCGGTAAAATTACGTTTAAATTGAGTTTGATCTATTGTTTCCATTATTCTTTTAAATTGTGGATTTGATTCAACAAGATCATCAATTTCTTGTTGCAAACTTGCTTGAGTGATAAGTGGTTTACCATTCATAGAAACAATTACTTCTGAATCTTTGCCAACGAAAGTATCGGTATTAGAAGATCCTATTTTTTTGTCTTTAGAAAACCAATCACAACCAGATAGTCCTATTAATAGCATAACGAGCATGCAGCCAGAAATTTGCTTAGCAGAAACTTGTTTAGATACATTATTTTGTATTTTCATAATAAAAATCCCTTCTTAAAAAAATGATTATCTTCCTTTTATCTATAACACTCTGATCATGATAGCACAGAAGAATTAATTTACAATCTATCTCGTTTTTTTTTATTTATCTTATTTTTTTTTTAGTTTTTTAGTTTTGTTTTGTGTTTTTTAGTCTATGCAAAAACATTGTTTAAAACGTTTTATTATAGGAATCTTATTAGGTTTTTAGAAAAATAAATATTTTTTTCTTGCTCAATTAATATAGTATGGTAGTGTTCAAATATATATATTTTATGTACCAATTTAAAAGGAGTCTTAGAATGAATAAGCATTTTTTCTTACTTTTGTATACATTTACCTTGGTAACATCTAACCTATTTATGAATGCTGCAACACCAAACTCACCCACAGGAAAAAGAACATATAGCCAAGCAACAAAAGGACAACAACCATTGACTGTTGATACTACCCCTGGTGGCGATAGTGATTGGCAACAGACACCACAAGGCGCATCATGGGATGAAGCGGAAAACGGTGGCGGAGAAGGCGTTTTAGGGGGTACCTCGTTATTGCAACCACTACCGCTTGAGCGAACATCGCCTAAACGATCACCGTTACAATCACCTCAGTCCAACACACCAGGTTTTATTTTACCTTCACCAAAAAATGACGCGGCATCTGAGGAAAGCATAGCATTAGAAGAAAAAAAGCTGGATAGCGAAAAACAAGCTGTAGTTGTTCAGACAATTACAACAAATGTAAACTCTTCAGAAAAAATAGTTGATCCTAGTTGGGGTACCTGGTTTGGTTTCAATATGCCCTTGATTGCTAGCCGAAGAAGTCGTATTAAACAAGTACTAGAAATAGCCCCGCTAAATTCATCTCTAGTAACGAGTAATCTACAAACCATCGCTTTTTTGCAAGAAGTTGAACAAGAAGCCGATCAAACTGGTAAAGCATTGGGAAAAACTAACCCACAATACGTTACAAAAGAAGATAAAAATCTTAAATCATTAAATAGAATTTTAAAAGGCTGTCAAGAGCGTGGCGCTAAGATAAATCCCCTACAACTTGAAGCAATGTGGCGAGTATTAACACAAACTAGAGACGGCCAAATTGAGTATCTTGATCAAGATACTCAAGCAACTGCGATGTTGCTTGTTAAACAAATAGCGGGTTCGTTATCAGTTAGAAATCCGTTAATTGAAGACTTAACAAAAAGCCAACACTTAGCCGAAGAGTTATGTGCAGCGGTAAATAGTAATCCAAATAATAGTTCTGCTAGTGAAAAAATACAATGGAATCCACAACAAACATATAGTCGACTAAAAATAAACAATCCTATAAAATTTAACATTCCAAATTCTCGCCTTAGGTTAAAACTTGATATCGCGCTTGAAGAACAATCAGAAGAAGAATCTGCGGTTTGAGGTCAACAATAGACGAACAAATCGTATAAAATAAAAAAACATGCAACAGTAACACATAAAATAAAAGTAGAGAAAGAGGTTTGCGATCGCAAATCTCTTTCTCTACTTTTAATACCCTTTAATATCTTTTATACCAAACAATAAGTTACACAAAATCATAAATCGCCCAATAGCATGAGTTTGGCTGACCTATATGCTAATCAAAACAGCCACATGCTTTATATAGCATCAAGAATGCTTATTATCCAAGCAAAGAAAAAAAAGAGACGGTTTCTGAGTACACAGCTTAGGCAAAAAATAAAAAATGGCTTATATACATGCAGATAGCTTGAAACACGCAAGTTAATCAAACATAGATAATTATGTGCTATACAAAAGGGGCTTGCGATTGCAGGTCCCTTTTTCTTAACCCTGCAAGCCATTATAGGCAAATCGGATTCAAAAAAGAGAGAAATAGGGACGTAGTGCAGCTTTTTAGTCGATAAATAGTAGCAAAAAACAGTAACTACCCCTGTTTACAAACCCCTTTTTATTCTGTAAACTATTTCCATGAGTAAATTATTTTATTATTAACTACAGGAATTCAATTATGGTATCAAAAATAAATCGTTCAATACTGCTTAGCTTTCTTTTTTTATGGTTAGCTACAGGAAATATATTCGCAGCTGAAACTGAAAAAACGATGCTGGAACAAGTAAAAGAGATAGCTGGAAAAATAGTTAAAACTGGTTTTAATTTTGCTAAAATTGCTATACCAATACAATTACTAGGTGATGCATTAGAAAAAGTGGAAAAATACGGTTTAAACAGTTCGGAACAGGCTCACATTACTGCGGCTGGTCTTGCTCTAATAGCCATTCCATGCGCTATCCATAGCATCAAAAAAGCCTATTCTCCAAATCAAAAAAAACAGGAAATAGCTCAAAAAAGTTATTGGCAAGGAATAAAAAATGGAATACATAGTACACTCATAAATATGCCACGATCTGTTATGTTGATCTGTTCAGCTGTATGCGGAGTGGGAGCGCTATGCGATGCAACATCGTTTAATTATCAGTTTAAAGAAAACATATTGCTTGCTTTGGCTTGCTTTATAATGACTTATACACATGCAGATAGCTTGAAACACGCAAGTTAATCAAATATAGATAATTATATAAAATAAAAGGGATTTGCGATCGCAGGTCCCTTTTATTATATAACCCTGCAAGCAACCAATAAGGTAATTGATGCTGGTTTACACTTTAACAACACACGGGCTGCCGATTGCACAGTAGCTCCTGTTGTCAATAAATCATCAATTAGTAAAATATGCCTATTTTTATATATATTTTCATCGCCTACAAGCACAAATACTTCAGCTACGTTTTTAGCCCGCTCAGCATGCGTTAATAGAGATTGAAAACGCGTATGTTTAACTCTTTTGAGACCTTTTATAATCGGCTTTTCAAGACCAGCTGCTACCACAGATGCCATTTCATACGCTTGATTATATCCTCTATAGGCAAAACGTGTCCAAAAAAGAGGAATCGGTATAACATAATCTATCTGAGCATGCTTTATGGAAGTGCGTTCTAGCATTAACTGTCCCAGTTGTCGACTCGCCGAAATACATGATCTACTTTTTGCCAAAATAAGAGATTTAAGTGGCTCTTTGTAGGCAGATACTGCAAAAACTTTTATAGTTTTGCCTGATACCATTAGACTTGTAGATACGATTGGATTGATTTTTTGAATACATGCACAACAAAAAATAGTATCTTCTGAAAGCAATATCATGCACCAGGGACAACGGGGTGGAGAAAGTATATTTTTAACGAAACTAACTATCTGATTACTTATCTTTTGCATACTTATCTATTGATCTTCTATTGCTATTTCTTGAGATTTTTTACGCGCCTCTCTATTCATAGTAATAAGCATAACACCAACGCCTATAACAATATATGCATCAGCGCAATTAAAAGCTGGCCAAAAAAACCATGATCCATATGAAAGTTCAATAAAATCAACTACGCCAGGATATAAAAAACGATCTATTATATTTGATAGTGAACCGGTAATCACCAATAATTCACCTAAAATAGGGTAGCCATATTCAAAGCGATTATACGTATAATACATAACATACAGGGTTAAACTGATAGTTATTCCTATAACTAATATAAACGTTCCCTGATTTTGCGAATGCCCTAAACTAAAAGACATGCCACGATTAAAGGCGAGAGAGAAGGATAAAAAGCTATTTATTATATAATCAGATATATCGTATACGCGATATACATATACGGCATAATATTTAGTTATTCGATCAATAAAAAATAATATAAACGACAGGCTAAATAGTTGAAAAAGGTATTTTTTTTCTTCTTTTGTACACATCAAATACTCGCTAGCTAAAAAATTTATATTAAAACGCTATTTTTATTTCTCCCCCATTCCCCCCAATCGGGGGGTTAGGATGGCGGGGCCCGTTGGCCCCGCTAAAAACCGGGGCCCCCATCGTTAGATGGGGTATAACACTTGTGACATCAAACGCGAACAACTAAAACTTAACAAAATTTATACTAAAGCCAAACCGCTAACAATAAAAACTAACGTACTTAGCCGGCCCCGCGGGGGGCGAATAACCGTCTAAAATAGCGGTTTGGTATAAAACTTTTGTTTTCACCTAATCTCCGCGCCATAAGTACCTAATTCTACGGTAATAATATCGACTAACAGATCAATCTCTTCTTTTTTCATTGTTTTATGTTGATCTTGTACTTTCAAACGAATAGTAATCGATTTTTTATCCGGCCATTCTTTTTTCTCAAAAAAGTCTATTAAAATAACAGATTCTATTCGTTCATCCGCTTTTTCAACAAGATGAATCACCTGTGCAACGGTTATATGCAAGGGAATCAACATGCTTATATCTCGTTCAATAGCAGGATATTTGGAAATGGGAACATAACGAATATCCGTAGGCTGATACGAACGCAATAATCCTGCATCACATTCAAATACATAGGCATATCCATCAGTTATTCTATGAAGAATTTCTGGTGGCACCATGCCTACTTGTGCAAGACAGACCCCTTTATGCATAACATAAGCTGTTTTATATGGAGCAAACCATATCTCTGTAGGTGATTTTACAGACTCCCAAGAAATATTTCTATCAACATTCATACCTAACAAATCAATTATTTTAGTAATAATAGATTTTACTTCATAAAAATCAATTTCATGATGCTTATCAAAAATAATACCAGTTAACACCTCTTTTTCTTCTATAGTCTGATTATGGGAACGCCATACACGTGCTAATTCAAAAAATCGAAGTTGACTCTGTTCTTTCGATTCATGTTCTACCGCATTGAGCATATTAGGAATTAAAGAGGTGATTAGACGTTTCCAGTTTTCAGATACTGGGTGTTGCACTTCAAGATTTTCTGTGGGCTGCCAATTCAGACGTTTTAAAAAGGCTTCATCAAAAAATGAGTAGGTATATAACTCTCGCATCGCTGCACTATCAACTAAAAGTCGCTTTATGGTGCGCATACGCATTAATGATTTATTATTTTTAGGCGATAGCAAAAAAGAAGGCAGTTGTTCAGGAATCGATCCATAGCCATAAAACCGACCAATTTCTTCTACAATATCTTCTTTGTAGCGAATATCTTTCGTTGCTCTAAATGCAGGAACAGTAATAATATAAATCAAACTATCTTTTTTAATTAAGTTTTTTGTATCTAGTAACTCTTGGTTATTAACCACTTTTTCTTTAGCCCCCAATACTTGATTATTAGCCTGTTTTTCTTTGCTTTCAGTTTCTGTACAAAATTCTAACTTATGCAAAGTTTTTTGCACAAAAGAGGGATCTAGGCTAATACCAAGACGTTGTTCAATAAATGCATGTTCAACAACAATAATCGATGCTGTAGGATTGGCCCCTAGAGAGAGTATTTTTTCAGGGATAGTATACGACATATGAGCATTATCGCATAAGTACACAAAGCGTTTTAGTGCATCAAAATTCGTAGAACCATCAATACTTTTTTCAAAACGAATTGCCGCTTCAGTTCTATTTTTATGTCGTGCTGCAGACAATCTAATGGTTGTCGCATCCCAGTGAGCTGCTTCTAATAACAGAGATTGTGTTTCTTTTTGTACTGCCGTTTCACTGCCGCCTCTGATTGCCGCCAAGGATATTGGTGTTTTACCATCACACACAACCAAATCATGCACACTTAATTCAATTTTTTGATTATTTAATAAAACAAGATTTTCTTTGTCATAAGCCTTACGAATAACGAGTTGTTTAGAGCGTAACTTATCAGCATCAAATGCATGCATTGGTTGTCCTATATCAAACATTATATAATTAGTAAAATCAACCATGGCATTAATTGGCTTACTATCAATCCGAGCCAGTCGCAATGCCATTGCAACTAATGACGATTTAGGTTCAATGTTTGTTAAAGAAAGGCAAGCAAAACGATCACAAGCATTATCTTGAATATCAATAGAGATATCACCCATATTTCCCTGCATATCTCCCTGTTTAATCGGTATATCGGCAAGAAAAGAAGATAAAGGTTTAAGTGGTAGATCAAAAAAGGCAGCTATTTCTCGGGCAAAGCCACGATGAGACCACATATCGGGACGATGGGTGAGTGATTTATTGTCGACGTGTAAGATATAATCGACTGATTCAACAGTTTTTTTCCAGTCACTACTCATTAGATTACTTTTAATATGCTCAGAAAATTCTGACTGCTTAAAAAAAAGTGCTGGCATCAATTCGCACTTTGTGCCGCCAACGTCTACAGAAGTAGCCCATTTATAGATATCAGTATCTTTTATAATAAGAGCAAAATCACCAACCACCAAATCTGAATGAGCGGGTAATTCTAGTTCTTGGCGCAATTCACCACAAAACACGGTGATACTGTCTGCAGCAACAGCCATTACCTGAGCTTTAAATAAGCGTTCAAGAGGAAGTTCAATTTTCTCATATCCTTCAATTTCAGCAGTAATTTTATTAAATGTATCAACTAATACATTAAGATCTATTGACTGCATATCTGCTTCTATATGATCAAAAACCCATTTTAAAGAAATTTTCATAATTATTGCTCTGTTTTTATTGCGGCTA